>Ga0137378_10006366_pt1 | contig 10246 bp, 9 predicted proteins | sample SagtaG_21_FD_104813 | JGI IMG/M metagenome (GOLD analysis project Ga0137378, IMG submission 104813) | Vadose zone soil microbial communities from Sagehorn Ranch, Mendocino, California, USA - Sage2_L_60_16 metaG | ecosystem: Environmental > Terrestrial > Soil > Vadose zone | place: USA...
AAAATGATGTCGAATCCGGTCACCAGCACGTCGCCGGGGTAATAGCGCTCGAGCTCCTGGGTCTGCTCGGGCCAGCCCAGGGTCGAGAACGGAAACAATGCCGAGGAGAACCAGGTGTCGAGCACGTCGGCATCGCGCTCGAGCTTCGCGGGCTTGCCGTAGTGCTTGGTCGCTGCGACCTCGGCCTCGGCCTCGGTCTCCTCGACAAAGATCGTGCCATCGGGCCCATACCAAGCCGGGATTTGATGTCCCCACCAGAGCTGCCGCGAGATGTTCCAGGGCTGGATGTTGCGCATCCACTCGAAGAACGTGTTCTCCCAGCTCTTGGGCACGAACACCGTGCGCCCAGTCTCCACGGCTCTGATCGGTTCCCCGGCCAGCGTTTTCGCGTCGCAGTACCATTGGTCGGAGAGCCAGGGCTCAATCACTGCGCCCGAGCGGTCGCCGTGCGGCACCATATGGACGTGGTCCTCGACTTTCTCTATGAGGCCGAGTGCCTCCATGTCGGCGACGACGCGCTTGCGCGCCACGAAGCGGTCGAGACCGCGATAGGGCTCGGGAATTTCCTCTACTGTTGCACGACCGAGTAACGAATCTTCGTCGGCGTGCTGCACGTCCCCAATCCTCGCCCGGTGGCCCCAGCTGAAGTCATCAAAGACGCTGGACTTGATCCGTGCGTCGGCATCGAAAATGTTGATGAGTCGCAATCCGTGACGCCGACCGACCTGAAAATCATTGAAATCGTGACCTGGTGTGATCTTGACCGCGCCGCTGCCGGTCTCGGGATCGGCGTACTCATCCGCCACGATCGGAATGCGCCGTCCCACCAGCGGCAGGATCGCGTGCTTGCCGACCAGCGGGCGATAGCGCTCATCGTCGGGATGCACGGCTACGCCGGTATCGCCGAGCATGGTCTCGGGCCTCGTCGTCGCGACGAAGATGAACGTCTCCTCGGCACCCTCGATCCGGTATTTGAAATGCCAGAGATGGCCCTTGGTCTCGTGGTTCTCTACCTCGAGATCGGAGATCGCGGTGTGCAGGCCCGGGTCCCAATTCACCAGCCGCTTGTCGCGGTAGATCAGCCCCGCCTTGTAGAGTGCTACGAATACCTTGCGCACCGCGAGCGAGAGCCCCTCGTCCATGGTGAAGCGCTCGCGGCGCCAATCGGCGGACGCGCCGAGCGCGCGCAGCTGGCGCATGATGGTGCCGCCGGACTCTTCCTTCCATTGCCAGACTCGCTCGACGAACTTTTCGCGTCCGAGCTTGTGGCGGTTCGATTGCTCGAGGGCGAGCTGCCGCTCCACCACCATCTGGGTCGCGATTCCCGCGTGATCTGTGCCGGGCTGCCAGAGCGTGTCGCGGCCAAGCATGCGGTGATAACGGACGAGAATGTCTTGCAGCGTGAAAGTGAACGCGTGGCCCATGTGCAGGCTGCCCGTCACATTGGGCGGCGGCATCATGATTGCGTAAGGCACGGCGGCGGAGTCCGGGTCGCACTCGAAGGCGCCCGACGCTTCCCAGACTTGATAGAACTTCGCCTGCACCTCGGCGGGATTGTAGGTCTTGTCCAACATACGGGATCAGTCTCGCTTGCTGTACGAGGCCTCGGCGCTCAGAGATCGCGCGGGCTTGGCAGATTGAGAACAGCCGGCACGCAACGCGCCGCTATACGGCGGTTGCTGGTCTGCTTGAGGCGGAGAGTCTCGGTCAGCGCCTCTGCACGTCGCGTACGAGCCGCGATACCTCTTCCTGGACCACGCGCTCGACAAGATGCGGCAGGTTGGAGTCGAGCCATTCCTTCAGGAGCGGCCGCAACATCTCGCGTACCATGTCCTCTATGGTCCGCTGTCCTTCGCCCACGGGAATGTCGCTCATGCGTTTCTCGTTTGTTGGCCCAAGCTGATGGATTTGCGACAGCGCCGCGATTGAGGCTGCCGCTGCGGCGTCCGATACCAGGCGCTCCGCGGCCGCAGCAGCAGATATCGATGGCGGCTCGTCCTGCGGCGCTGGTGGGGGCATCGGCGGATCGCGATGCTCTTCCTCCTGCACGACTTCGGTCAACTCGAGGATCTCCTCGCCTTTGGCAGCCACAGCTGGTTGCGGTGCCTCCGATGCTGCCGTCGCAGGGGCCGCAGGCACCACGGCCGGAGCTGCCGCCGGCTGCTCGCCATCCTCGGCAATAATCCGCCGGATGGAGGCAAGTATCTCCTCCATCGAGGGTTCGTGCTGGCCTTTGCTCTCCGACATGTCGACCGGTTGTGGCGCTAAGCTGATCGCTACACTAGGCGAAGCCCTTGGAAAATACCAGGGGAGGTCGGCTGATTCCCAAGAATTACTGGCCCTTTGAACCGAATCCGATCCACTTGTTGCGCACTTCGTCGTAGTGCCTCTTGGGATCGTAGGGCTGCACCGGCAACTTCAGCTCCTCGGCGGTGAGGTGCCCGACCTGTTGCGCGAGGTCGAATTCGGCGACGGCGAGATCATGCTGCGCCTGTACGAGATTGACCCGGTCCGTGAACAGCTCCTGCTCGGCGTTCAGCACGTCTAGGACCGTGCGCGATCCCACCTGCGCCTCCTGGCGCACGCCTTCGAGCGCGATCTCGGCAGCTCGGATCGTGGATTGCAGCGATTGCACCTGCGCGCGCCCGGACTGGATGGTCTCCCAATCCCTGGTCGCCAACTGGATCGCGACACGCCGGGCGTCGTCGAGGAGGTCGCGTCGCTGGCTCACCGTCTGCTTCGCGGCCCGCGTCTGGGCGTAGACCGATCCCGCCTCGTAGAGCGGCACCGTCATGCGTGCGATCAGCGACAGGGAATTGACGTTGCGGCCTTGGATCAGCGTCTCGTCCGACTTGTTGGCGTCGCCGATCACCGAGACCTGCGGCAGGAGCTGCGCGCGCGTCGCCACCACCGCATCCTCGGCCGCCTTGGCGCTATAGTCCGCGATGATTACGTTCGGATTCTGCGCACGCGCCAGCGCCAGCGCCTCGTCTCGGGTCGCCGGCAAGTTCACCCTCTCGGTCGGCTGCGCAAGCCTGTCAGGGAGGTGACCGACGGCGCGTTGATAATTCGAGCGGCTCACTTGCAGATTGCCCTCGGCTTGGACGCGGGTCGCAACCGCGAGCGCCACGCGCGACTCTGACTGCGCCACGTCGGTGCGCGTCACCTCGCCGACCCGAAACCGGTCGTTGGTTGCCTCGAGCTGGCGCCGCAGCACCTGCTCATTGTTGATATTGAGTTGGACGGTAGCCTGGTCGCGCACCACGTCGAGAAAGGCTTGCGCGACGCTGAACAGCACCTGCTCCTCGGTGGCCACGGTCTGCGCCCGCTGCGAGAGCACGTTGTGCTCGGCTTGACGGATGAGCGCCGGCGTCCGCCCGCTGGTCCATACCGGCTCCGTTATGTTCAGGTCTAAGGTTCTTGGCGTCAGGTATTGGGTCGTCCTGGTTCCGACGTTGTTGACGGACTGCGTCGTCTGCGAGATCTCTTTGCCCGCCGAGCCGGTGAATTGTACGGTCGGACGCCAACCCGCGAGCGCCTGCGGCACGCTTTCATCGGTCGCACGTAACTGGGCGCGCTGGGCCAGCAGCTGTGGATTGTATTGATAGGCCTGGGCAAAAGCCTCGGCGAGCGTCTCGGCTCCGGCAGGGGCAGCAGAGCCCGCCGCTGCAACCAGCGCCACCATCGCGCAAGAGACCCGAAGGCTGACACACATCCCCGACACCCCCATGAAGGTCCCTGGATTCAGAACACGAAAGCGGGTCGGGGAGCAAATCCCGGCAGTGCATGGACTGACGCATCGAAAATGGGGCGGCGCGACAGCGCGGCACCCGTCCGCGCCATCACGGTGACCTGCGCCACGCGGCCTTCGGCGCGCAACACGGTCACTATGCGCCCCGATTTGGCGAGCTGGCGCGCGATGGCGTCGGGCACCTCGGAGATGGCTCCGCCAAATACGATCGCGTCATAAGGCGCGTCCGCAGCATGTCCCTGATCGAGCGGTCCCTCGACCACGCTCGCCGTGGCGTAGCCGAGCTCGGCGAGCAAACGGCGCGCCGTTGCCGCTAAACTTGAATCCGATTCCAGCGCGACCACGGCACTCGCGAAATGCGCAATGACTGCGGCATCATACCCGGGTCCCGCCCCAACGCAGAGCACGCGCGCATCCGAGCCGAGCTCGGCGAGCTGGATCAAGCGCGCGAGCACCAGCGGCTCCATCAGATAGCGGCCGTTGCCGAGATGCAAATCCTCGTCGGTATAAGCGACGCCCCTGAGTGCCTCCGGCACGAAGCGCTCGCGCGGCACCGCCAGGAATGCCTCCAGCAATCTCCGATCCACCACCCCATTGGTACGGAGCTGGCCGTCGACCATATTGAGCCGCGCCGCCACGCAATCGATCATCGGCCGCATCGTCCCCTGAGTGAGCGTTGGCCGTTTATATCGCTCGCCCCGCACGAACTCAATGGCGTGCAACGCGAGTGTCGGTTCCTGCGCCTTTCTTGACCCACTTCAGCTGGATCGGCATATAAGACCGCCCTTGACCCAGGGCCGGATGGCAGAGTGGCTATGCAGGGGACTGCAAATCCCCGTACAGCGGTTCGATTCCGCTTCCGGCCTCCAGCGCCGCGTGACTGGGTTGGGTGCGGAGGCCCGACTGGAGCTCGCGGCCGGTAACGCAGTCCCGAAACGGCGACATCTGGTGGCTCCCGGCAGAGCGCACGCTCCCCACCTCCGCGCCTTAGAAAGTTGTTATGACCGCTCGCGACCCCGGAAGATAACCCTATTGGCGCTCGGGGATCGCCTCTGTTATAAGGCCGGCCCCGTCGCCCTCGATCATGAACGGGGCCCTGATCCCCGGTAGCTCAGTGGTAGAGCAAGCGGCTGTTAACCGCTGGGTCGCTGGTTCGAATCCGGCCCGGGGAGCCAGTCAAAACAAGGGGTTAGGCCAATCTCGCCTAGCCCCTTTTCTCCCAAAATCAAGGCATGCAACAAGGTTGCAACGCTTTGCTGGACGGCGATCAGTCACGGGCGGAGCCGGCGTCCAGGGTTGTGTCTTGGGCGCCCTGGTACCACAGAACCAAACTTCGGCATCCTGGCGCCTTTTGTTCGGCCCTGGCAGGCGCTGCTGGTGGGGCAGCCTCATTTCGCGCCCACCGGTTCGCATCCGCGTTCTTCGCGTCCGTTTGCAAATGCGTTGCGCCCCTTCGAATCTATGCATTGGATCCGATGGTCCCGAATTGCACGCCTGGAGCAGCTGAATTGTGACCTCTGTGACAGACACGTTGCGCAAAAAACAGCCAGCTGTGGTTCAATGCGGTTTACTCATGACCGCACTCTCCTCGGAGGAAATCATGAAGGCCGTCATAGTTGCTGCCGTGCTTGCACTCATGTTTGCTCCGCTACCGGCGTCAGTGAGCCTCTCTGCTCGTGCTCAAGGGGTGAACTTTTCTAATAGCGAGCCTCGTGACGAGCAAAGTGAGAGGATCACGTGCTCGCAATCCCTGCTACAGCCGGCTGCCGGTCTCGATGTCGAATGTGGAAGGTATCCGCTTTCCAATTCCCATTGTTCCAAGCAGGGTTTTGTCGTCGAGAGCAAGGCAAGCGGACCATCCATATTTGTTTTCGCCATGACGCAGCGACGAAGCAGTAGATACTGCGGGATCGCGGCACCACAGAGCGTTAGAACCGACATGGTGATGGCGACCAAGAAATATCGGCCGTTCGTGCATGACGATGCGACCAACTGGTCCAAGAAGCCATTTGAGCTCAAGCACGCCGGGCTGGCGCTGTTCTTCGATAGCCCGAATGCGAATCGAGACGGCAAGTGCGTCGCGTTCTACCAGCCGGGCCCACCGGTCGTAAATTATGGTGGGGACGCTGCGCCGACCCACTCCTATTTGCGCGACTACTACTACCGCGGCTGGATCTGTGTGCCACCAGGGCAGACATTGACCAAAGCTCAGGCGGAAGATCTGATCAAATCCTTCAAGGTCACCTCTAAATAAGGGTCTTGAGTCTCGCGGCATCGCATTCAGCTACGCCACGCGAATTGCGGGAGGCGGAGCAGAGCGTTCGGGAAATGGACGCGCTCCGCCTACGCGTCTGAGCCCAGCGTGCCGCAGCGCTGAGGCTTTCCCCTCGCCGACCAGGCCTCGTTCGGGATTACGGCACTGTCACCTTGGTCGCTTCCAAGCGATCTGGAAACGCGGTTGCTGCACACATGGAGCTGCCGCGCTCGGTCACGATCTTCACGACGTGGGCAATCTTGGGCGGAAGCGCCTCGTTCTCACGCGTGAGCGCGGCTTGTATCTCGATCGCGGAATGCAGGGCATCAACGACGCTGCTGAATTCAGCAAGCACGCTGTCGCCCGCCGTGTTCGCAATCCGGCCCTGATGCAGCGCCACCGCTTCATCGAAAATGCTGCGGCAGGCAGCCAGTCTGGTAACAGTGCCGCTTTGGTCGGCCCGCATCATGCGCGAATAATTGGCAACATCGGCCGCCAAGATGGCGGTCAGTTTGCGGGAGGGGGTCGGCTCATCCATCGGCTGAATCCGCCTCCAGCTCATGCGAAAGGCGACCTCAACCAACGGAACCTATCGGAAGCCCGTTTGCTAGGGGAGTGTTACTCGCGCGCGGTCCCGCCGCGCAAACGAAGCGCGTCGGCGATGCAGTTGCCGACCGTTTGGCTTAGCGGCGGTTAGATCGAAGGGATCTGACTCTTCTTCATTGCCGAGCGCCACCGCAAGCTCACTCCAATTTCAAATTCGAAATAAAGCGGCCCCGCCGAGGCGGGGCCGCGGAGTTGGAGATGGCCGATCCTTTATCTGCGTCCGAACTCGAAGTTGACGGACGGGCCACTGTAGTACGGGTAGCCGTAGCCGTAGGAGTATGCAGGCGGGTAATAGCCGTAGGCCGGATACGCTGGATACGGGTAATACCCATAGCCGGGACCGCCAACAGAGAAGCCAAAGCCAACCGCCGGACGGTCATGCCAACCATCCCGTCGCCAATCCGCCTTGGCCGGTGTCACGGTGGTGAAGCCAACCACGGCCACCGCAGCCAGGGCTACCGCGGCACTCCCGAGGGCCCGCCATCGAGGCCGCGAGATTCGTATGTCCGAGCGCTTCATAATGTGCCTCCTTCTCTAAAACCTCGCTTGAGACACAACGATTGGGGTCTGCGCCTGATCCGCGGAGCTCTCGGTCTTTTCGTGCTGCTTCTGTGGCGGAAGCTTGGCGCGTGTCCACGTACGCCGCTGGCACTCAATCAAACCGCAGAAAAATGATGGGCTAATGCGCGAAGTACGACCGCAGAGTTGAAGCGCCATTGCCTTCAGGGTCAGACGCGAGATTTGCCCTCAGAATTTCCTCTGCAGCGTGAGAGAAATATCCGGATTGGGACCGGTGGAGATCTTGCCGGTGATCGCGGGGACCGCGCCCCTGATTGTGGTCCCGAGATCCACGAGGACGCTTGCAGCGAGGCATCCGTCGACGGCCACAGGATTGTCTTCGGCCAGGAGATCGGGCAACTCATCCCGCTGAATTGTCGGGCGCTTCTGTGCGCGCTCGTGTAGTTGTAGGCAAGAAAAGGAGCCACCGATGAACCAACCTGCCAAGTCCAGCCTCCGGATCCGCTCCATTCGCCGCAAGGCGAAGCGCAAGGCCAAGCGGCGGCGCCAGCGGGCGCGGGCGTCGTAAGCTCACCGACGATCAGGTAGGGGGCGAGGTCGGCTACTCCGGGAAGGCCCTGCTGTCCTAGACCAACGAGCTTGTGCGAAGTCGAATCCCGGTTCCGGACGGCTGCTACTGCCTGAGCAGGAATGACCCCATCAGCGGGCTCGCCGAGGGCGGCTCTGTGCGGTCTCGGTCGAGCTTGGTCTTGAGCGCCTCGATATCTGCAAAGAATGTCGTTTCGTCCTGTGGGGGCGCCAGCCGAAATCCCGGCGGCAGTAGGCGCAGGGCCGTCGCCTGCCGATCGATGCCGGTTCGCAGCTCCGATTGATTGAGGAGCTGCACGCCGATACCGATCGCGAGGAGCGCCACGACGAGACCGGCCTTGAGCTTGAGCCGCGTCGGCGAAACCTCGCGCAAGTGCAGGAAGCATACCGCGGCCAGTAGCGACCAGATGCCGACGTATCGATAGGCGGCGAGGCCGCGCCATGAGAACGCGAAGGTCGCGGCATCCGCAAATTCCCGGTAGAGCGAGTAGACCACCAAACCCGAGAGCGCGATCAAAAAATTGCGCTCGAATCGGGCCTGGCCCGAGAAGATCCGGGAGAGCACCGACCACGCCGCGGTCCATGCCGCGAGCAGCACCGCCACCGTCAGAACCGACACCAGATAGGGCGAGAGTTTCGGCTCAGAAGTCTCGCCGAGCCAGATGGACCCGGCGTCGATCGCCGCCAGCAGCACGCCCAACGCCACGAGTACCGGCCAGACCCGAGAATGCGATTGGTAGGTGCGCTCCGGCGCGACCGCATGCCCCGCCTCGCGAATGCGAAGATAGGTGTGGCCGACACGGATCGGCCGGTTACCGTCGAGCTCGAGCCAGCCGAACTTGTCGCGGCCATGATCGAGATAGAGGCCGTTCGCGGTGCCGACGTCCTCGGCCACCCAGCTCCCGGCTTCGCTGCGCCAGATACGGAGATGCTGAGGCGCCACATAGGGATCGTCGAGCACGAGGTCGTTGTCGTAGGCGCGCCCGATGCGGATATCCGATCCGAGGCAGCGATGGCGGGCGATCACCTCGCGCGAGCGCGAGAGGACCTCGATCCAGACTACTTCTTCCATTGCACGGCTTCGATGAAACGCCTGCTCAGCGCAATCGCGTTAGGATATGTCACGCCTTGCAGCGTCAATCGAGAGACCAGAGCCTCGGTGGAGCGATCCTGCGTGACCGTCATGACCCAGACGTCGTAGAGCCCCTCGAACTCGCGGTAGGCGCGCGCACACCAGAGGGCGCGCAGCGGCGGCCGGTTCTCCTCCGCCGATCCTTCCAGAAAATCCTCATGGCAACGCTGCTGCGTGTGCCATTTCCGGTTCCAGGCGAAACTGGCGAGCCATGGCAGCTGATTCTGCTGCGAGACGAAGGCCGCGAATTGGAACTCGTTGAGATCAACGCTGCTGAGATAGGAGTGGCTGAGTCGAATGCTGCCGGTGGTGAGGTCCGTCGCGACGAAGACCTGCGTATCGCTGGTGCAGCTGGTGGTGTTGTTGCTTGCGCGGGGCTTGGGCACCTGACCCGCGTTGGTCTGGGCCCAGCAGGTGAACCAGGGCGCGGCACTCTCCGGTGCCTTGTAAGGACCGAAGGCGGTGCTGCGAAAGGCACCCTCGCCCAGCGATTTGTAGAGTCCGTCCTGCCAAGCCGTGAGCTGTCGGCCGATCTCCGCGCGCAGCTCGACGCTCGAGGCTTGGCGATCATCGGGCGCGCTCGCCAGCAGCTTGGCGGCAAACCGCGCCGGCACCAGAAAGCTCACGAGCTCGCCACCGAGCTGCTTGGAGACATTGACGCCGACGATGTGCCCATCCGCGGTCACGGTGGGGCCGCCGCTCATGCCGGGGTTGATCGCGCCGGAGAAATGGATTCGCTCGTTGTAGCTCCGCTCCACAAGTCCATTGTAGGTGCCCTCGACGATGGTGAAGCCGAGGTCCAGCGGATTACCCATCGAGTAGAGCCGCTCGCCCTTCGGCGCCGCGCCGTGCACGGCGCGCTCGTCGAATTCGAAGAAGGGTTGGTCCGTGTGATCGATGCGCACGAGTGCGAGATCATTGCCGACGTCGATCGCCAGCAGCTTCACCTCGCCGCGGCTGTTGTCGGCCGCAGCGTATTCCAGCCGATAGGTCCCGGGCTCGAGCGCATACTGTGAGACCACGTGATAGTTGGTGATGGCGAGACCGTCGGCGCTCACCAGGAACCCTGACCCGATCGAGGATTGACGATCGGCGGCAGCGACTAGGGTGCGGATCTGCAGTAATCGCGGTCTTGCCGCCGCATAGACATGCTCGGCAGCGGAGGCCGTCTCGGGCGCCGGAGGCATCGGCGGCGAATTGCCTTGCGCCCCGGCATTGGTACCTGCCAGTAGCCCCGCGACCAATGCCCAAGCGTACTTCACGACAGTCCCCGACAGCTTCTGCCCGTCACCATAGCCAGCCACTAAGGCGGGAACAAGGAGAGCGCGAGAAAACTCAGCGCAACAGCGAGGTCAGTCGCTTGACCCGCGCGGAAAACCCGTGCCGCGCGCGCTCG
>Ga0137378_10006368_pt1 | contig 10243 bp, 10 predicted proteins | sample SagtaG_21_FD_104813 | JGI IMG/M metagenome (GOLD analysis project Ga0137378, IMG submission 104813) | Vadose zone soil microbial communities from Sagehorn Ranch, Mendocino, California, USA - Sage2_L_60_16 metaG | ecosystem: Environmental > Terrestrial > Soil > Vadose zone | place: USA...
CGGCGTCAAAAAGATCACGCAGAACAACAGCGCGAACGGAATCACTCGGAAGAGCATGTATTGATGCATAACCAATCTTGGGCGGAAGAAAAGTTTGTAAGAACAAGTTAAGCTGCCTCGCGTAACCAATATGGCTTCGGAAAAAAGCGCGCCGGTGGCGACGTTTATTCATCCGTTCGGGCATGTTTCTCCGCCGCCAGTAACGCTGCTCATCGTCAAATTTTTCCAGGAACAATCGCCGGCTCACCAAGTCGGATTCGGCTGGACTAACAAGTTAGCGGATGAAGAATAGTGGTCGATGAAAGGGCTTGCGTTTTGCGCCGCGATATTGTTTTTGGTCGGCAATCTTTTCGGCCAGGGCCAACAACCTTCGCCGGCAGACCCTGCGCTCTATGGTCCGTATCCCACCAACTACAAGGAAATCGTGATGAAATGGCTCGAGGATCAACTGATCGACGTCGGCAGCGCCCGGATCGAGTGGAATGGCGATCCAAAGCCGGCCGATCTCGGCAAAAACGGCCAACATCTTTACGGTTACCTCGTTCAATTCAAAGTGAACGCGCGTAATCGATTTGGCGCCTACACCGGAATGCAACAGCACGGCGCGCTGATCAAAAACGGCGAAGTGATCAAAGGTTTAGGACTAGGTTACTAATGAAAAAAATTAAACTCAGCTCGCGATCGAAATCGTCAGGCCAGGGCATGGTCATCGTCATTATCTTATTGGCGGTGGTTGGCGCGGGCTTGTGGTATCTCTACTCAAACAAAGCGACGACAGATCGCGAGGCGCGCGAGTTCGCACGGGAAGCGATCAAGCACATCACGGTCGATCACGATCTGAAATATTTCTCGGACCATCTTGGGCCTCAGGCGAGACTGGATAACCCGCCGTCCCAGCAACAGTTTATCATTCAGCGATTTGCCCAGCTTGGTGCTCCCGCGCAGCCGATCCAGATCGAAGAAAACATCACATGGGAATCGTATTTCTTCGAGCCGAAAGGCTATTTTACGGCGCACCTGAATTATCCGGCGCAGCCAGTCATGTTACAGCTTGCGACTTCCCATCCCGTCAGTCGCTGGCAGATCGACAACCTCTCATTTTCGGTCCAACCGACGCGATAGACCACGTCGGCGGTCGATTGTTCGCCGCGGCGAATCCGTCCTGTGGCGGATCGATCTTGCCTGTCGGATGCGCTAGGCCGAAAGCCGCTCGAGCGAATCGAGGCAAATTTGCGACCACGTTTCCAGCGAGTCGCGGCGCGTCATCAATTCATTTTGGTTGAGAAACGCGACATTCGTGATCATGGCTTCGCGCTTTTCCACATTTGGCTCGGCCAGTTTGAACACGTGAACAACGCCAAGATGAACCCGGCCGACTTCTGTGCTGTCATCATTTAAGAGCGCGACGATTCGATCTTCGAATTTTGTGTTAATCGCGATTTCTTCGCCAACCTCGCGCTCGACCCCCGCCCGGTAAGCAGCTTCATCCAGCGCAAAAAGCGACTCGTCGCTCTCGTTCATGTGACCGCCGATTCCGATGGAACCTTTGGCAACGAGACGCTGTTCTCCCGCTTTTTTCCCGCGAACATAAAAAAGCACTCTGCCTGCATGCGCGAGCAGGACGTAAGGAATGATTTGCTTGTGACCGGGGTCCTTCTCAGCTTGATCGCGACGCAAAAAGAAATTGTTTCCGCGGGATAAGATTGCGTCGAGGTATTTGCGCGGCTCGAAGCTTAGGCCCTGAAAAGCACCGAGCTCGTCGAACAAACTCCGCTTGATGACGAGAATATTTTCGTCCGGAACATTCATCAAAACGAATAGCTCACGCCGATTTGTGGACCGATCAGATTTAAGCTTGGATTCGGATCAGTTTGCCCGCCGTTCGACAGATGTTGGTAAAGCACGCCCGCATCGACCTTCCAACGGTCATCGATTTCGTAGGACACGCCGATGCCCGTCAAAATGTTGAACGTAAAATCCTGGCCCTGCGACCCACGCATGTCCGGATGACTGTCGATCCAACCGAGACCGAGCCCGCCCGAAATGTAGGGAACGAGTCGCCAGTACGGCCGGACAAAATTGTAACGGCCGCCGAAATTCACCCCGAAGTAATGATTTTCCACGCCGCGAATAATCGGCTCGGCCATGAGCGTGAGACAAAATTGATTATAGCCGCGGGTCCAACTGTCGCTGTCATTCACACCCCAGCGGATTCGACCGGAAATAAATTCGGGCCCGATCTCGTAACTGTCAGGATTTCCGAAGACGCCGAACAAGTAGCCTGATTGAACGGCCACTTCGAATCGTGGTGGATTAAGCGTTTCACTAGCGCTCCCTTCTGCGCCCGCAGACGGCGGCTGAACAAAAAGCGCCATCCCCAATATTCCCGCGCCAAAAAACTTCATCTCGCGGGCAACGATAGGGATGCTGGAGCGATTTTCAATCGGCGCGATCGAGACGGTGATTTATTACTCGCCGCCGTGCCGCAGAGAATAGGCCGGCAAAGCGCTGGTGTAAGGATCGGCCGGCAATCGTTTGTCGAACATGTCGCGCAACGCTGCTCGCGCGGCGTGATAGCCGCACATTCCGTGAACGCCGCCGCCTGGCGGAGTTGAAGACGAACATAAATAAATTCCACGCAACGGCGTTCGATATGGGATTGCACTGAAGATTGGTCTGGCGATCAGCTGCCACAAATTCGCGGCCCCGCCGTTAATGTCGCCGCCCGCCAAATTCGGATTCGATTTTTCCAGATCTTGCGCGCTCATCTTGTGGCGGGCGAGAACGCAATCGCGGAAACCGGGAGCGAACCGCTCGATTTGAGATTCGATCCGGTCTGAGATGTCGATCTTGTCCGCCACCGGACGGACTCGCTGTGGCGACCAATCGAAAGGAACATGGCAATAGGCCCAGAGCGTGTGTTTGCCGCTCGGCGCGCGCGTTTCGTCAAAAAGACTTTGTTGCGCGACCAGGACAAACGGACGCCCTGGAACTTTTCCGCCCGCGACGTCGCGCTCTGCGCTCGCAATTTGATCAAGCGTTCCACCGAGATGAATGGTGCCGGCGCGGCGACACGCTTCCGCTTTCCACGGAATCCGTGACGAGAGCGCGTAATCGATTTTGAAAATTCCCGGCGCGTGCCGAAAATTTCCTAATCGTTGGCGGTAACGTGTGGGCAACCGCTCGCCGGCAATGCGGACGAGCTGCCAGACCGTTGTATCGAAAAGAGTGACGCGCGATTTCGGAAGCTGACTCAGATTCTCAATGCGCCGCTCAGTGTCGATCTTGCCGCCGAGCTCGACAAAATAATTGGCGAGTGCATTGGAGATGGATTGCGATCCGCCACGAGGAATTGGCCAGCCGACTGCGTGTCCGGCCATCCCGAGCACGAGTGCGAAGGCAGAGGACGCTGGCGATTCCAACGGAAGAAAAGAATGCGCCGCGATTCCGGCAAACAAGGCGCGCGCCGATTCACTCTTGAATAGAAGTTTTGTCAACAGTGTCGCTGGGCACATGGCCGGAATCCCGAATCGAGCGAGCGCGAATGGATGTCGCGGCAAATGCAACATTGGCTGCAGAAATTCCGTCGCCAATTTTTCCCAATCGCGAGTCAACGGTTTCATGACGGTCCGGTAAGCGCGCGCATCGTTGTCGAATGAATCAGCCGTAAGATCGACGTCGCGGTGCAGGCATGCGGCGCTGCCGTTATCGAGCGGGTGCGCCAGCGGAATTTCGGGCTGGATCCAATCGAAACCGAAGCGTTCGAGTGGAAGCGTTTTGAAGAATGGCGAACCGGCCGCAAGCGGATGAACTGCCGAACAAACATCGTGAACAAAACCTGGCAGCGTCAGTTCGGCTGAGCGTGCGCCGCCACCGACGGTCGAGTTCGCTTCCAAAACCAGAACTTTAAGTCCTGCGCGCGCAAGTGTGATCGCGGATGCGAGGCCGTTCGGTCCGGAACCAACTATGGCCGCGTCGTATTCACCCACCATTACACGACGCAGTAGAGGATTGCGCTCGCTTTTTCCAACTCAAAGTCGCGCGGTCGATCAAAACACGCGAACCCGCGCACTACTCCGACGCTGGCGGGCGAAAGCCGTACTCAGCTTGCAATTTTCCCCAAAGCCATTTTACCAATGGCCGCTCCCGATCGGTCGTGGCGGTCGCAACAGATTCGGCTTTCGCGACGTCGCTGTTCAAGCAATACAAATACGTGAGCAGAAAAATATCGTCAGGATTGGATGCATTTACTGATCGTTTGTCTTCCAATAGTCGAATTGCCTCGTGATAATCACGTCGGGCGAGCGCGGCCGCGATTAGATCCGGTAAGACTTCGGTCGGAGGCGGCTCCAGATTATCCGCAGCTTTTTTAGCGACGGCGATACGGAACGAATTCGTATCCAAAGTCTCCAGGACCGGCTCGCGCAAACGCGAACCGCGCAGATGAATGTCCAACTCTGCGAGCCAGTTTGTTGGTGTGAGTCTGGCGCGATAACGCATTTCCCGAATGGTGAAGAACGGGCCGAGTCCGGCAGTCATTGCCTCGGGCCAGATCTCCTGGCTTAACCGCGAGCGACGAAACCGCTGTGCAGCGGATTCAGCCCGCATATAGCCGCCGGTAAATTCGTGAATGGATTTATCTTCGGCGGTAACGTCGCCAAGGCGCTTCGGATAAAAATCAGTCAGGGGCTTGGTGCCGGCTGTGATCCGATCGATCTCGTCGCCGTCCATCACGAACAATGCAGCCATTTGTTCCGGAACCTCGATTCCAATCTGCGCCAGATCAGTGCGCGTGCTCGAGAAGCTCCACAATTTCCTGATCCGTTCATTGTCGATTTTGTGCGGCGCGCCTTTGATTCCCATCATAATCCATTCTTCATCGGAGCTTGACCAAATGATTGTGGCGGGGAACGCGTCGTGGAAAGCGCGCAAAACCGCTTTCGCTTCGTTGACATTGAGCTGGTAAACGGGCAACCAGAAAGTGGCGATGCCGCCGTCCTTCAATCGATCGCCCATCAGTGAGAAAAATTGTTTGGTGTAGAGATTCACCGACCCGAGCACTTTCGGCGGCGGCGGTTCGCCGGTGATGATGTCGTAGCGGCGCGGACTGGCTTGGAGAAAAAATCGGCCGTCCTGCACAATCCCGGTGACGCGAGGATCGCGCAGTGAATTCGAGTAACCGGCGCCGCGGTAATCGTCCGCCAGATCGAACGCTTCCTTTGAAATATCGACAATGTCGATGCGTTCAAGATCGACATCGTGCGTAAGCGCGTCCGCGGTCACGCCGCAACCGAAGGCAATGAGAAGCGCGTCTTGCGGTTGCGGGTGCAGCATCAGCGGCAGGTAAGCGAACAGACGCATGTAACGCTGATTGGGCGGATTGGTTGCGGACATTGAGAATCCGTCCGTCATCAACCGGTAGTAATAAGGCAGGCCAAAGAGATCGCGCCGCAGCAGCTGCCATGTTCCAGTTGTGCCCTCGATTTTTGTGACGAGATGCTGTTCTTCGGATTCGAACAATTTTCGCGCATTAGCGAAATGCATTTCGTCGCGGTGAAAAGGAAACACCGCGACGATTGCAAGAAACAGAACGCTCAGTCCAAGCAGTGCCAATCCGGTTGGACGTTTAGGCGACCAATTATCTTTTCGACTGGTCGCCAGGCAAAGGAGGCCATACCCGGCTGCGCAGATGATCAGGCTGGATTGGAAACCGAGCTTTGGCAGTAGAGCAAAACCGGCCAGCAATGGACCGATTGCGGCGCCGGCTGTGTTAAACAATGTCGTAATGCCAAGGCTGTTCATCCGGCTCGGCACACCTTCTTGTACGCGCGCAGCGATCGCTGGAAACAGAACGCCCGATAGAAACGCGACCGGAAACATCAGCGCGCATGAGAGCAACGCGATCTGCGGCCACGATTCCAAATAAAAATTCATCTCACCCTCTCCAAGCTTCGGAACTGGGAAAAGAACGTAGCAAAGCAGCGTCAGGATCGCGGCGATGATCAGTAAAATCGGCAGAAACGTTTGCTGCTTCGACATCCGCTTTAGGATCGCGCCGGATAACACGCCGCCGAGCCCGATTCCGGCTAGGACGATTGCGAGCATGAGACTGAACGCGGTGGCCGAAGACGCGACATACAATCGAAGGAAACGGAACCAAACCACTTCCAGTGCCAAGAGAATGCAGCCGGCGCCGAAACTAATAATGAGTGGTCGCCACGGGAGAGAATAATTTATTGCGAAGTTGAACCGTCGCGCCGGTGTTTCGGTAGTAGATGCTGTTAGCATCCCGCTCGCTGCGGCGTCTTCGAACAATCCATTCCTCTTGGTCAGGAACAGCGCAATCGCCGCGGCAATACAATTCAAGAGACCCGCGGCCAGACTCGTGCCCCACAATCCAAAAGCCTTGACGAGAAAAAGTTCGCTGACCAATGCGCCGCCGACTGCACCGAGCGTGTTGAAACCGTAGAGCAAACCGAGCGCACGACCGAAGTCGGCGCGCTCGAGAACGCGATCTTCCAGCACGACCGGTAAAGTTAGTCCCATCGCCGTCGTTGGAATTAAAAGCAGGGTGAATGAAAACAGAACGCGCAACGCGAGAAGAATTGTCTGATGAGTCCAAAGTGTTTGAAAAACCGGACGCAGCAGTTCACCGATGATCGGCAAAGCGAACACGATCGTGCAACCGAACAACGCGACCGCGATTTCGAGCGCGGCGTAAAGTTTCAGGGGGCGGATTCGGAATTTCGCGGAAGCCGCGATCGCCGTTCCGAGCGCGAGACCTGCCATGAAGCTGGAAAGAATCAGCGCCGCCGCCCAAATGGAATTACCGAAGGCGAGGCCGCTCAATCGCAACCAGAGCGTTTCAAAAATCAGCGCGCTGATTCCAGAAAGAAACAGAACGCCGGAAAGAATCGCCAGTCGCACGGCGCGATAATAACGCGCCCAAGGACGATGTCATCCAGGTTAGCGATTTTCTATTTCTGAAAATCTGTACTTGTCACGCTGCCACTGTGCACGAAGCGAACCGGAGTGACTGCCAAACTGATAATCTAAAATCAAAATAGTGTCATCGTTAGATTCCCTCTTGGGCGAAAGCCTCCAGTTGCGGCCCGGACTTCCATACACTGCTGATAGATACTCCTTCGCTTGGAACGATGCTTTGAGTGGACTAGGACCTCCAAAGGGAAACCCTGCCTCGCAAAGGAATATAGTCCCAAATAACAAGAAGCCAGCTCCCACAATCCGCATGGTTATTGGCGCTCTTTGTTCAGAATAAAACCGAGCCATATCAGTCTTGCCGAATGTCAGCATTCTTCAGTTTGCCTTGCCCAAGGGACAAAAAGGCGACGCCGATCGGTTTCGCCAAAATGAGCATTACAGCTCCGATGACTACCGGAAGATAGATGTTGAACATCATTTTGTGCCTAACCAGAAGTATTGATCATTCGGCGAGATCCACTAACCACTTTAAACTATAAACTACCGAGCGCTCGGTCGAGAACTTCGAGGAGAAAGTCGGCGTCTTGTTCGTTGACGCACATTGGCGGCGAAAAACGGATTGTTTGTCCCCAGAGTCCGCCCTTGCCGAGAAGGAGTCCCATGTCTTTGCAGGTTTCCATGACCTGCCCGCATTCTTCTCTCGCCGGCTCCTTCGATTGTCGATCTTTCACCAGCTCGATCCCGAGCAATAACCCTTTGCCCCGTACGTCGCCGATAATGTTGTGTTTGCTTTTCAGTTTACCGAGACCGCCGAGAATTCGGTTACCGATCTTCAACGAATTCGCTTGTAGCTTTTCGCGGTCGATCACGTCCAGGACCGCGCTGCCTTGAGCGCAGACAACGGGATTGCCACCGAACGTGTTGAAGTGTGTTCGCTGAGCGAGCGCGGCCGCGATTTTCGGCGTCGTCACAACCGCGCCGAGCGGGCAACCGTTTCCGATTCCTTTGGCCATCGTCACGATATCGGGAATCACATCTTGGGTTTCGAATCCCCAATAATGTGCGCCGGTGCGACCGAATCCGGCCTGCACTTCATCGGCGATGCATAAACCGCCGGCCGCGCGCACGTGCTCGTAGGCATGTTTCAAATAACCATCCGGAAAAACGACGCAGCCGCCGACGCCTTGAATCGATTCAGCGATGAACGCAGCAACCTGACCGGACGTGGCGAAATCGATCAGGTTCTTCACGTCGGCCGCGTATTTTTTTCCCGCATCGACATCGTCGCGTCCCCACAGTCCTCGGTAAGGATCGGGCGTGATAGCGTGATGGACGCCGAAACTGTGCGGCACATTAAATTTCCAGCCGCGATTGCCGGTCGTTCCCATCGTTAACGTGCTCCCGCCGTGATACGCGTTGCGCAGCGCGATTACGTCGTAGTTGCCGGTGTAAGCGCGCGCCATCAACAGCGCGAGATCGTTCGCTTCCGAGCCGGAGTTCACGAAGTAACAGACCTTGAGATCGCCCGGTATTTTCGCGGCCAACTTCTGCGCGTACTGAGCGACGTTCGGATGCAGATAAATCGTGGTCGAATGTTGCAGCGTCTCGTTCTGCTTTCGCACAACATCGACAATGTCCGGGTGACAATGTCCCACGTTGACAGTCACGATTCCGCCGAGCGCGTCGAGATATCTGCGGCCCTGCTCGTCCCACAGGTATTGCATTTTTCCTTCCACGAACATCATCGGCTTTTTGTAGTAGAGAAAAATTCCCGGATTCAGGAATTGTTTGCGCAGATGCAAGACTTCATCAGCCGACGGGCCGCTGTATTTCTTCGGTTCGTGATCAAATGGCGGAAGCTCGGGAAGTTTCATGTCGATATTGCGGCTGATGGCAACGAAGCGTCTATCGGCGATTGCTCGCCTGCAAAACTTCCGTTTCCCATTCTCTTCGGCTGGTGCGCGTCTCTGCGTGTGCGCAACGGATGACTCTGTTTTGCCGGTCGAGCACGGCAATCTGTGGCCGATGTGTCTTTGCTTCTTCGGCGGTCAAGCGCGCGAAACTCATGATAGTAAGCAGATGGCCGATTTTTCCCAAGTGCGCCGTTGCTCCGTTCAACTCGATCAAACCTTTTCCCGGCGCGCCATATATGACGTAGGTCTCGAAGCGTTCACCGTTTTGAAGATTCCCGACAAGAATCTTCTCGTAAGTCAGCAGTCCTACTGTTTGCGCAATGTCAGCGGAGACGGTGAGACTGCCTTCATAATCCAAGCTTGCGCCGGTCACAGTTGCCCGATGGATTTTGGATTTTAACAGCATCAGCTGCACGGAAGTACGATTAAGGGAGCGTAGACCGAGTGCGTTTGCAATCGCTTTCAGGGCGTAGCGAGCCGCCGAATTTGGCTCCAGAGGTAGGATTCGAACCTACGACCAATCGGTTAACAGCCGACCGCTCTACCACTGAGCTACTCTGGATCGTTCGCGCTCGTTGAGCCGTGTGAAATTTGCGCACACGCGTCGACGCGGCAAGTGATTTGGTTGCGGGGGCTGTCCCGCCGCGGCGGGGAGCGATCTTAACGCCTAGGCAAGCCGGTCAACCGGTAAAATCCATCGCCTCCTTTTGTCGCTTGAGCAGAAGTTCAAGTTTCCGAGCATCTGACAAGTTTGTGCATTCACTTTGCCAGACAATCGTCCACGTCCTCTCGTCCAATGTGACCTCCCAGAATTGTGCTGTGCCAGCCTCTGCGAGATGTCGTCACTGAGGCCAATATAGAATTTGCCCTCATTATTCCGAACGACGTACACGCGATAAATTGCCGGCACCGGGGGGATTTGGTTGCGGGGGCTGGATTTGAACCAGCGACCTTCAGGTTATGAGCCTGACGAGCTACCAGGCTGCTCCACCCCGCGGCGACATTATTGGCGAGATGCGGTTCGGAATCAAATCAAACTGAACGTAGATTAGTGGTGCTGGCGGAGAGAAACCGCGGTCAATCAAGCGATTAGGCAGAAATTTTGATTTTTCAATAAATCCCAAGACTCTGGCATAAAAAGTTCTGCAAAGAACGCTCTCAATCTATGCGCGTCCTAATTGCCGATGATCAGCCGGGTGTCGGCAACACGGTGGCTTTGTTGGTCAATGCTGCCAAACATCACGTGGTCAAAGTGGTTACTTCCGGTGCGCAGGCGATCCGCGCTTATCATATCTATCGCCCGGACGTTGTGCTGATGGATTATTCCATGAACAGACTGAACGGAGCAACAGCTTGTCGATATATTCTTACCGAAGATCCCGGCGCTC
>Ga0137378_10006370_pt1 | contig 10242 bp, 10 predicted proteins | sample SagtaG_21_FD_104813 | JGI IMG/M metagenome (GOLD analysis project Ga0137378, IMG submission 104813) | Vadose zone soil microbial communities from Sagehorn Ranch, Mendocino, California, USA - Sage2_L_60_16 metaG | ecosystem: Environmental > Terrestrial > Soil > Vadose zone | place: USA...
ATGTGGAAGGCAGGCTGTCGCAGCTCGCGCTTTGGGTGATCCAAGCCGAACGCGCACGACGCCCCTACGGCCTTCGTCTGCCGGGTGCTGAGATTCCGCCTGCTGTTGGGCAATCGCATTTTCACCAGTGCTTGCGGACACTGAGCTTATTCCAGGTAGAAACGCCGCTCCGCGACGTCCGGTCGGCGCAGCGCGCCGACGCTACCATCAACTCATTCTGACGAGCATGAGTAAGAGCATGAGCAGGAGTAAGAGGGATAGGAGTATTCCACGGCGACCGCTGCTCTGGCTGGCGGCGGCATTGCTCTTCACATTGCCTCCAATGTTCGGCTCTCTTGCGGCCTGGGTCCCGTGCCTTTTTCTGGTCACACTCGCAATGAAATTCTGGATGGAGCCAAAAGGATACCGGCTTCGCTTTGCACCTTTGAAACTGATTCTCGCGGCACTGGCACTCGGTGCGATCTTCTTCAGTTACGGATCCTTGAAGGGGATTGAACCCGGGGTGTCTCTTCTCGTCGTTTTAATGTCGCTCAAGATTCTGGAAGCGCACACCGCGCGCGAGTTCCAAGTCATGGTGATGATGGCGTGGGTGCTTTGTCTTTGCGGATTTTTCCTTTCCCAAGACTTCGCAATCGCGCTTTGTCTCCTGGTCGCGTTCGCGTTGTTGCTTGCGGCGTTGGTCCAGTTTCATCGAGGATCGTCACCAGGCGTTTTCTGGCCGCCGCTGGGTGCGACTTGCAAACTTCTGGTTCAAGCGGTCCCGCTTGTCGTCTTATTGTTCTTTTTGTTTCCCCGAATAAATACCGGCTTTCGGTTTGATTTTCGCGATGTCCTTTCGGCGGCTTCCGGTTTTTCCGATCGACTTTCTCCCGGCAGCATCGCGTCTCTTGCCAATTCTTCGGACATCGCTTTCCGCGCGGAGTTTCCTGAAAGCAAGAGCCGACCCCCTGGCCCCATGTATTGGCGCGGGGTAGTGATGTGGCGTTGCGAAGGGATGGAATGGCGAGCTCCGTACACTCCTGCCTCAATCGCTCACTCCTCCAGTCTTGGCGCGTCCTCGGCACGGCGAACAGAATTTGCTCGCGCCCTACCAGTTCAATCCCGGGGCGGCAAGGCGATTCGACAACGGATTACGCTCGCGCCGCACGGTGCTCACTGGATGTTCGCGCTCGATCGGCCGTTTGAAGAACCTCCCGGTACAACGCTTGCAAATGGCAATTATCTCTGGAGCGTTCAGCCAATTCGAAAACCGCGCCGCTATGAGGTCGTCTCATCTCTCGAAAGTACAGGGAAGGAACTCCAGCCACGTGAACGTAAGGCGGCGCTCGAGCTGCCGAAATCGATCAGCCCGGCGGTGCGTGAGTTAGCACAATCCTGGACCACTCAAGATTCCGATCCGCGCGCCACAGTAAATAACGCGCTCCAGTTTTTCCGCACGCACGGGTTTCGCTATTCGTTGTCGCCAGGCGAATACAAGAAGAACGATCTGGACCAATTTCTATTTCATCGGCGAGTTGGTTTTTGCGAACACTACGCCGCTAGTTTCGCCACCCTGATGCGGCTGGCCGGCATTCCCGCGCGTGTCGTCGTCGGTTATCTGGGCGGCGAGTACAACGACCTGGGCCGGTTCTTTCTGGTGCGACAGGCAGATACTCATGCCTGGTGCGAAGTGTGGCTCCCGGACAGTGGATGGACCCGAGTGGATCCAACTAGCATAGTGGCACCCGGGCGGGCGAGTCTCGATCTCAACTCGTTTTTAGACAGACGCATCGCTTCCGGTGAAATGGAAACTCGCCGGAACGCGTTCGTCACACAACTAGCCCGGTTGGCAATATTTACCAACATTCGGCTTGCCTGGGAGACACTCAATTACGAGTGGGACACTCGCATCCTTGGTTTCGATGCCGACGTGCAGGAAGCACTGTTGGCCGCCGCCGGAATCGCCAGCAGCGGACCGTTCTTCGCTATCGCCCAAATCCTCGTCGTGGTCGCCGCGCTTCTCATAATTTATACCTGCTGGATGCAACTGCGGACGCGCTCGCGCACCGATCGGGTTAAAGCGCTGTATGAGCGCTTTTGTCGCAAGCTCACCCGCCTCGGTGTGCGGCGCGATCCATGGGAAGGTCCATCAGACTTCTCAAGGCGGGCAGCCCAATTGCTGCCTAACGAATCCCAGCGCATTCAAGACATCTCGAACACTTACATCGCACTGCGTTATTCGGCCAAGTCGGCCACTATCGTTCGCGACACATTCGCGAAACAAGTGAGTGCGTTTGCCGCCCATAGCCGTTAATGGGGGAGTCGGTCTGAATTGGATCCCAGACGATTGCTTGCTTAGAGATATTTCTCCGGGATCGGCTGCTCCGTGCTTTCGTGCTGCCAGTAGATGGTCACGATCCACCAGCGACTGCCGTCGTAAAACAACTGGATGCTGTTAATTCCGCGCATGAATGGCTCTGGATCGTCGGCTTTGTGGCGTGATTCGTAGGTGCTCCAAGCATGAGCGATCTGACCAAATTGTTCGGTGCGTCGCGCAATCTCCTGTTCGAAAAATCCGTCTTTCTCGAGGTATGGAGCGGAACGCGCGATAAAAGCTTCGACGTCGAGCGTCTGCGGTGCAATCTCACCACCGAGATGCGTCTCCCCGGCGTTTTTCGTTGTCGGAATTAACCGCGCGCCCGGAACGAACAACGAGCGCACTCGACTCCAATCTCGTTCGCCCGGCGGGCCCGAAATCGAATCGTACGAGGCGGTGATAATCGCATCGATTGACACGACATCCGATGGACTAGCTTCTGGCTTCGACATTGGACGTTGGGTGTTGAGCGTTGGACGTTTTCCGAATCAGCTCTAGCACCTTCATCGCCGCGTTATGACCGGGAATGCCGCTGACGGCGCCGCCGCGCAACGCGCTTGAGCCGCATAGAAACACGTTCTCGTATTCGGTCTCCACGCCCCATCTGCCGGCGTGTTCTCTTCGCTCGGCGAACGGCCATGTTGGCGCATCCTGAAAGATATTGCCGTGGTACATCCCCAGCGCATCCTCAATATCGACGGGACTTTTACTTTCAATGCAAAGACTCCCATCGCGCGCAACAGCCAGACAATCTTCCAAAGGTTCGTCCAGCCATTGATTGATGCTCTCGATGAATTTCTTTTCCGCAAGTTTTCGCATCGTTTTATTATCGCGTGCAAACAAGCTCCATGGCGCGTCGAGCCCAAACAATGTCATGGTATGAAAATCTTTTTCTCGCAGCTCCGGCGCGAGAATGCTGTCGTCGGTCAGGGTGTGGCAATAGACTTCGCATGGCGTTTTGTCCGGCAGTCGCCCTGCGCAAGCTTGATCATAGCTGACATTCATTTGCTCGTAGCCTTCGTCGCTATGAAATGTCCCGCAGAAGACCTCGGCCGCGGCGTAACGCGTTGCCTTCAATTTTGGCAAGCGGCGAAGGAGCATGTTGATTTTAAACACGGATCCCTCATCCGTGGAGTCGGGCTGATATAGTTTCCCGACAAACCTCGCCAAGACGTTCCGTCCAAAGTTTACCAATAAGAATCGCGCCTCGACCGTCTGCCGCTCCCCGTTCGCCTCAAACTCGACGCCACGATCCTTGCCTTTCAGATCCAAAGCACGAAGTTCGACGCTTGTTACTATTTCCGCGCGGGCTTTGCGCGCAGCCTGTTCTAGTTCGCTGGCTACTGCGCCCATGCCTCCGACCGGCACCTTCCATTCGCCTGTCTTGTTGCCAATCAAGTGATAAAGGAAACAGCGGTTTTGAAGGAGTGAGGGATCGTGCGCGTGGGTCAGGACGCCGATCTTTGCATCAGTAAAAACAAGGCCGCGCACCAAATCATTTTGCAAATAACGCTCGATCGCGGTCCCGAGCGGTTCTTCCGCCAGACTGCGCCACGCCTCCCGGGAAACATCATCGACATCAAAGCGATGCCGAAACTCGTCTTTCGTAATCAGCGGTTCCAACATGGTGTCCCAAACGCGCTCGGCAAAAACGCGCGAAAGATTGTAAAACGCTTTCATCCGCTCAAACTCGGTATGATTGCCAGCCAGCTCGAACATCGACTGGCGACTTACTTCTTCATTCACGTTGCTCAACAGCAAACCATCGTGGCATCCGTGATTGATGTATGGTGTAAACGAGGCAGTCGCGCGCCTGTGCAAATCGAGCTTTAACCCCAGATCGCGAATGATCTTTTCCGGGAACAAACTGACCAGATACGAATATCGGGAGAGTTGCGCGTCGTAATCGGGGAATACTTTCTGCGAAGTCGTCGCTCCGCCGATGTAATCGTTCTTCTCCAGCAGCAGCACGCTCAAGCCTGCGCGACCAAGATAACTAGCGGCCACAAGGCCGTTGTGACCGGCGCCGAGAATGACTACATCATAATGAGATTTCATTTTGAGTTCGATGGGGAATTCATGCTTACATCAAACATCGCAGAGTAAACATCAAACATTTCCCAGCCGATGAGTGCATTCGAATATCTCTCTGTTCTTATCTCAATCATTCTCGCATTGGGGATGACGCGAGTGCTGGGCGGCGTCGGCGAAATGCTGCAAGCACGCTCGCGCCGCCACATTTACTGGGTGCACATTGTCTGGATCGTTAACCTGTTCCTGTACCTCGTGGTCGCCTGGTGGATCTTCTACCGCTGGCACAATCAGCAGCCGTGGACGTTTTTCCTGTTCGTCTTCGTCCTGATCTCCCCAACCATTTTGTATCTGGCATCACTCTTACTTTTTCCGCGGGAAGGCGATGTCGATCTTGCCATTGACTACAAAACACATTACTACGCGAACCACCGCGCCTTTTTCATTCTCTTCGCGCTGTTCACGCCGGTCGATATCTTTGATTCGCTGCTCAAAGGCGTTCCGCATTTTCTTGGATTAGGGCCGCAATATTTCGTCAGTAGCTTCCTTTATATCGCTGGCCTGATGACGGCTGCTATCACACGAAACGAACGATATCATCAGTTCTACGCCATCTTCTTTCTCGTCCAAACCATCTTCATCAGCTTCACCATTTTTCACACGCTGGTGTAAGCGTTAGAGGCGCGTTTTACCCTTTGCCTGCGAATAAAATTTCGGAGGTAACATTGCAAATGGAGCGAGTCGCACTGCCGGATGGCAAACGTGTGTCTGTCCTTGGGCAAGGCACCTGGGGAATGGGTGAAAAGCCAAAATCGCACGGAGACGAGGTCGCAGCGTTGCAACTCGGCATCGAGCTTGGCGTGACTTTAATCGATACCGCGGAAATGTACGGCGAAGGCGGAGCAGAAAAAGTCGTGGCCGACGCGATCGCCGGTCAGCGCAATCGCGTGTTCGTTGTGACCAAAGTGTATCCGCATAATGCTTCACAGAGGGAATTGCCAAAGGCATGCAAGCGCAGTCTCAAGCGCCTGCGCATCGATGCCATTGATCTTTACTTGTTGCACTGGCGAGAAAAAAATCCGCCGCTGGCCGAAACGGTGGAGACATTCGAGAAGCTTCAATCCGCCGGAAAAATCAAACGGTGGGGCGTTTCAAACTTTGACGTTGACGACATGAAAGAACTCCTTGCGATAGACGGCGGCACCAACTGCGCGGCCAATCAGGTGCTCTACAATCTGGAAAATCGCGAGATTGAGGTCGATCTGCTGCCGTGGAGCTCGAAGAACAATATTCCGATCATGGCTTATTCGCCTGTTGGCCACGGACGAGGTCTGCTCGAGAATGGAACGCTCAAGAAAATCTCAAAAAACTACGACGCGACTCCGGCCCAGATCGCGCTCGCATGGGTGCTACGCCAGCCCGGAGTAATCGCTATTCCAAAAGCGAGTAAGAAAGCACACGTGCGCGACAACGCGCGGTCGATCGAGATCAAGCTGGCCAAACAAGATCTCGCAGAACTCGACGATGAGTTCCCTGCACCGCAATCAAAACGGCCGTTACCGATGCTCTGACCCGTTACTGGTCACTCATCGCTGTCACTTCCCTTCTGCCTTTCCCGCCGAGCCTGATCGCGCCGTCTTGTCATGCCGAAGCCTCGCGCGGAGGAACTGGCTCGGAACAAGCTTGACACAAAAACCTGCTAAAGCGTACAACCGGGCCCGCTGTTCATCGAGAGCAGGACCCAATGAGCGTTTCTTTCAGAGGTTTGATCTTCATAGTCTGCATCGGCGCAATAAATCTTGCGTCGAGTATTAGCATTCCCGCCAAGGGCGACGTCGTGACCGACTGGAACAACGCTGCCCTCGATGCCATTCGTGCCGGCAACACAGCGCCACCGATTGCCTCCCGCAGTCTTGCCATTCTTCACGTCTCAATTTACGACGCGGTTAACGGCATTGCCCGCACGCACGAACCTTACCTGGTGCAAAGCGCAGTGGCGGCCAGTGCGTCGCGTAAAGCCGCTGCCAGCGCAGCGGCGCACGAGGCGCTCGTCACTTTGTTCCCCGCTGCTACATCCAGCTTCGATGCGCTTCATGCCGCGATTCTCGCTGCAATCCCCGATGGGCCACAAAAGACCGCCGGCATCGTGTGGGGTGAATTCGTTGCGAACCAAATCCTCGCCGCGCGCGCCAATGATGGCTCCGGTGCCATAGTCCTGCCACCCGGCGGCAGCGGTCCTGGCGTGTGGGTGCCGACTCCTCCGGCCTTTGCTCCATATTTGCTGCCGCAATGGGGATTCGTTGCGCTGTTTGCAATGAGCAGCAGCTCCCAGTTTCGTCCGCCGGGCCCGCCCTCCCTCGATAGCGAGCGGGTACGCGGCGGATTACAATGAGGTCAGGGAACTCGGCGCAGCTGTCGGCTCGACGCGCACGGAAGAGCAAACCGTGATCGCCTTGTTCTGGGCCGATGGCGTCGGCACCGAGACGCCTCCGGGCCACTGGAACAGTATTGGGCAGAGTATCGCCACTGCACAAGGCAACACGCTGGAAGAAAACGCAAGGCTGTTCGCCTTGCTAAACATCGCGATGGCCGACGCTGCTATTTGCGCTTGGGATGCAAAGTACACGTTCCACTTCTGGCGACCGGTGACCGCGATTAACTTCGCTGAACCAGGGCTAAACTGGATGTCATTCATCGTGACACCACCCTTCCCTGAGTACGTCTCCGGCCATAGCACGTTCAGCGGCGCAGCTGCGACTGTACTGCCGCTGTTTTACAGCACTGAAGACATGCCCTTCACAACCGGCTCAGATTTTCTGCCCGGCGTGTACCGCAGCTTTCCAACCTGTCTCGATGCAGCCGAGGAAGCGGCAGTGAGCCGGCTATATGGGGGAATTCACTTCCGATCGGCAAACGAAGATGGCTTGCAAGCGGGCATCAGCATCGGCGAATGGACCGATACCCATTACCTGCTGCCAAAGAACAGGCGCTCACGAAGATAACAGCAGAGTAACAAAACTCATTCCGCGACTGCGGGACGCAAGCGCTCAATAACTCGCAATCGAATTGACCAAACAAGATTCGGCCGAGCTGAACGATGAGTTTTTGCCGCGATGGTCAGTACAGGATTGCCCGGCGACCAGAAGGATTTTCGCGTTTATCGGCGGAACAAACGCGAGGTGATTCCGCTGATCTCACCACCTGGCCGATGATTTCCGGCGCGACGTGTTCCCGTCAGCCGCCAGTCTTGGCTTGTGCTACGTAACGCTTAACCTCTGCCGCGTCGGCGCCGACAACGGTGCCGACAAGGTGGCCCCTCGATTGTAAACGTTAACCTGCGGAACCGAGTGGATGTTGTATTGCCTAACCACCGGCCTCTCCCAGTTGACGATATCGATCTTGCGCAGCGCAATCTCCGGATCAGTCCTTGCCATCTGCTCGATCTCTGACATCCTCTTTACCCCTACGCCGAATAAACCGTGAAAGCCTTTCGCATTTACGAAGTGCGCTTGCGTAAAGATCGACGCCGGTCTGATGTAATTAGCGCTGCACTGACATCTGGTCGCCTTCTATGCGGAAACTGGATGATACTCACGTTTTTACTGTTTAGCTCCAGCGGCTGTGATCGCACCGAGCACAAAGGCGACTCTCAATCACAAAAGAGAATACCTGAAGCGCCGTCACCAGACAAGATTCATAACGAAGAAGTGGCGTTTCGCTATGAGACGCGAATGTTCTACAACAGCCGTAAGTTCGACGAGCTTGAAAAACGAGCTAATGAGTTGCGTATAAGCAAAGCGAAATTTGCTAATGGTTCGTGGAAGCTGTTTCAATTTTACGACGCGCTCGGCTGCCGGGACGACGAACCAGAAAGCATGTGGCGGTTGCACGAGCAGATTCACCAAGATTGGGAGAAGGCAATGCCCCATTCTGTGACCGCTCGGATCGCACATGCGGACTTTCTTTACGATTACGCTTTCCACGGTCGAGGCTACGGTTTCGCGAATACCGTTACTCGCCAAGGTTGGCAGCTGTTTGCACAGCGCTTAGCGCAAGCGCACAAGATCCTAGACGATGTAAAGGACTGGGAACCAAAGTGTCCAATGTGGTGGAGAGTATACATGGAAGTCGCTCTAGGCGAGGGCTGGAGCGGTTCGGATTACGAGACCCTTTTTGCGAAAGCCAAGGCCTTCGAGCCACAATTCTGGAGCTACGACGTGGCGAGGGCACAGTACCTCCTGCCGAGGTGGCATGGTCAGCCAGGCGATTGGGAATACGCAACAGATGAAGAAACGAAGCGACCCGCCGGTCTGGGCATGGAGATCTATGCGCGAGTCGTCAGCGTCCAACGTGGTTATTACAAAAACATTTTCCAGGAAAGTAACGCGTCGTGGCCGAAAACATGCCAGGGGTTTGAGCTTATGCGGGAGAGATATCCCGAATCATTGGAAATTCTCAGCGCCTATTGTCAACTTGCTTGCTTGGCTGGGGATCGGCCACAAGCCAAAAAGCTGTTCGACGAATTGGGAAACTCCGTGATGCAATACATATGGGGTAGTAAAGACAACTTTGTTAAATATCGCGCTTGGGCACAGGCTTCGACGTCGCCTCCTAACAATCTCCAAGAAACCCACGATTCGCGCTTCGTAACGTTAACAGCCGATACCGAGATCTTGAGACAATCCGGCAAGTTCAAGCTAAGAAAGGGCTTGCGCGTTCCGTTAACCGCTGTTTCCGGCGATAACGTGACAGTCCATTATTTCGATGGCCGTGATTATTCCATTCCGCTTTCCTCGACCGATCTTGCAAAATGAAGAAGATGCCTGCGGCTTCTCGTGCATTTCCTTTTCTATCGGTGTTGCCGACGTCGCACTAGTCAGAGCGCCCACGCAGACTCCGTGCCGGCGGAAGCCCCGGACGAAGGCCGCCGTCATCTAAACGCCGCCATGTTGATCTCTTCCTTGCCCGCGCCTTGAGCGTATGGCAGAAGCGATGCGGTGAATCCGAAGACTTTCTTCTCGGAACTGAAGCGGCGCAATGTTTATAGAGTTGCTGTCACTTACGCGGTGATCGCCTGGCTGCTAGTGCAGGCAGCGTCGATTCTGCTTCCCACCTTTGAAGCACCTGCTTGGGTGATGAAAGCACTCGTCGTGTTCCTAATTTTTGGTTTTGCCATGGCGCTGTTTATTTCCTGGGCTTTCGAAGCGACACCGCAAGGAATGAAACGCACCGAGGACGTCTCCCCGGACGAAGTGCTCCCCTCCTGGAGTCCCCGGAAATTCGCCGCCCTAATCATTACTATCGCGCTGCTCGCGGCCAGTCTGCTTGTGGTCAATCTTCTCCGAAACCGGAACACACCACCTTCGCTTCCAACAACCGACGCATTAGATCTTCCAGCGAAATCGATCGCGGTGCTTCCTTTTGAAAACCTGAGCCGCGATCCCGACAACGCGTATTTCACTGAAGGTATCCAGGACGAAATCCTAGCGCGCCTGGCCAAGATCGCGGATTTGAAAGTTATCTCGCGCACATCGACCCAGCGTTACAAAAGTTCGCCCGATGATCTGCCGCAGATCGCGAAGCGGCTCGGCGTATCAAGCATCCTCGAAGGCAGCGTCCAAAAAACCGCCGATCGCGTTCGCGTGACTGTCCAGCTAATCAATGCCGCCAGCGACGCGCATCTTTGGGCGGAGACGTACGACCGAAATCTCACCGACGTTTTTGCGGCCGAGAGCGACATTGCCAAAATGATTGCCGACACGCTTCGAGCCAAGCTCAGCGGCTCGGAGCAGCAGGCCATCGCTGTTCGTCCCACCGAGAACGCGGAAGCACATCAACTTTATTTACGTGGCCGA
>Ga0137378_10006386_pt1 | contig 10227 bp, 8 predicted proteins | sample SagtaG_21_FD_104813 | JGI IMG/M metagenome (GOLD analysis project Ga0137378, IMG submission 104813) | Vadose zone soil microbial communities from Sagehorn Ranch, Mendocino, California, USA - Sage2_L_60_16 metaG | ecosystem: Environmental > Terrestrial > Soil > Vadose zone | place: USA...
CGGCATTATAGAAGAGCTGCGAATTACCGCTGGGATCGACGGCGAAGATTTTTCCGGGGTCACCGGTGGCCACGAAGAGCGTACCGTCGGGGCCAAGCGCGAGGTCCCAGACATATTTGGTTTTGGGATCAAAAAAGACGGACTTCTGCCCGGCAGGAGTGACCTTGTAGACCTTGCCATCAGGCGCCGTGGCCACGTACAAGTTATCACTCTTATCGAAGACAAGCGCTTGCGCGGTCATGTCCTGGGATTCGAAAACGGTTGTGGAATTGCCGCCGTTATCAAATTTCATAATCTTGGCGTTCGAACCACCCCCGGCATAGAGGTTGCCATGGGAATCGAGACGCAGAGCCCAGAGATAGGCCAGAGACGTATCGGCGAAGGGAGCGAACTTGGGAGCGAGCAGGAGCTTTCCGTCGCTGCGCAGCGCGACGCCTTTGGCATCACCCTTTTGGAAGGCGTCATAATCCGACTGGCGCCAAAACCGGGTATGTTCGGCGACTGCCGGCGCGACGCAGATCAGAAAAGCCACAAGGAAAGAGAAAGCTCTCGGCAAGCCGAAGACGCGGCTGGACGTGCTCCGCAGGGGCATAATTAAATCAGACATAAAACCCTTTCAAACCGCAGCAGGGAAAAGCCACCATGGTGTGACGTGCGTCCGCCGCGGACTGGATTTACTTAATTTTGATAAACACGGACGTCGAACCAGAGATGATCTCATCCATGCGGACAGACCATTGGCCAGCCGTCGACTCGCGCAACAAGGCTGAATTGCCCGGCAGCCTTTTCTGATCGAGGACATTGATTTGCGACAGGGGCGCGTCGGGAAGTTCCTTATCCTCCACGAGCAGCGTGGGCGTCGGCTTGAGCAGCGTGACGTAAAGCTGGTTATTGCGGCGCGCGCGATTCAGCAGCGAAATCAACTGGTCCAAACCGCCGAGGCGTCCCTGCGCGGCAACCAGGTTTGGAATGCGGTTGAGTGAATCGGCATCACTGACCTGCACCCTCAACGTGCTGCCGCGGGTCGCCTGCGCCGGGATGGTAATGGGAACGTCGCGAATCATGGGCGTACCGCGGTAAGGCCGCAGGAGGACTTTGATGGTCACGGGATCACCCGGTTGGGCCTCGCTCAATTCCGACCAGGCATTCAAGATCGAAGCAACGCGGCGGTCCGGCGTGCTCTCCACCCGCAGAGTGACCTTATCGATTTTGGGCATCTCATAAGGATTCGAGAAGATGCGGGTAAAGATGGTCTGCACGCTGGAAGCGACGAAGGTCCCGTCCGGCACAAATTGATCCGTGGGAGCATACATATCTTCGAGCGACACGGGAGGATGTCCGTTGATATTGATGTCACCGCTGAGCTTCATCGTGCTGCCTTCGCCATACGCGGTGTTTTGCGTCAAACCGTTGAAGGCGATGATGCCCATAAGCAGGGGCGTCAGTTTCGGGTTGGAGATCATCTCCGAGTGAAACTGTTTCTCTCCGGCCGGGGTGACGACCGTCAGGTCAATGGGGATCATCTGCGGCGCGGGTCCGATGCGGCCCATGACGGCAGTCAGCCGGTCCTCGGTCAGCGTGCCAATGACGCCGCCGGCATTTACGATCTTGGTGGAATTGAAATCAGAAGCGAGCGTGGTGAGGGTACGGCCGCGCGCTAAAGGCATATCGCTCGCCCCCAAACCGAAGAGCGGATGCCCGCACGCATACACGCGATCCTCCCGAACCGCGGTAACGGTGCATGCGGCGCTCATGGAGATGTCGCCTTGCACGAGCACCATGCTTACCATATCGCCGGGAACAACTTTGGCATCGTCGCTCGCGGGCGGCGCGGTTCCTCCCGCGGCGGCCACCATTCCATATGGCGTCCATTCTCCGGCGTACTGACGCAACGTGGCTGGGGCGAAACCCGAAAACACAAGAGGCGCGGCGATTGGTTCGAGGTAGGCATCGCCGGAAGCTCCGGCAACCTGGGCCCATTTTTCGGGGACCGGATAATGCGGCAATGCGGCGGCCGAAGCCAATGAAGCAGCCCAGGCGGTGGCGGCCGGTTCAGCTTTATCGCCGACGCTGGACCGGACGCTCAGAGTTTTGGGGTCCGATGAATCACCGGTGGGAATCGACAATATATCCTCAATGGGAGTCACGCCGGCCAGCGGCTCTTTCACGAATACGCCAAACTTCAACGAGAGCGCCCCCATGAGCTTTCCGTCTATGTAGACGGGGCTTCCGCTCATGCCGGCAACCACGCCGGTGTGTTCCGCTTTGTCTCCATGTAACTCGACGAGGATAATCGACTGCTTCGGACCCATCAGGTTCGGCAATATGCCGATCACTTCGACGTCGAAGGGCTCGATCTTATCTCCAGCAAAAATCGTGTACGCGACCCCTTGCATTCCGGGCTTGACCTGCTCCAGGGGAAGAATGGGCGCCTGATCGCCGGCAGCGCGAACAGCGGGCGCGGCGGCAGATCCCAGAGTAAGAGCGATTGCAGCGAGGACCAGGTGCCGAAATAAGTCCTTGGAGGGCGACAACTTCAAACATGGAGAAGGCATATTATTCACCAAAGCAGACCGCGGGGTCTGACCTTCGAGGTTTTCTATCCGCAAGGCACCTATCATACGCGCCATGGCTACGGGAATCAAACCAGGCGCAGCCAAACTTATTGAGCCCATACCCTGGCCAGCGAGGATTCGAACGGATAAACGTGCACCATCCACCCGAAAATCACCGGATAAAAGCGCCCTCCGGCTTCCTGGCATTCCTCTTCGCTCGAAATCGACCCGGTCAGGCCGAACCGTCTCCAATCGGCATGTGCGGCCTCACCCTGTTTTGGCATGCACAGATTCGTATGCTGGTGCCAGTGGGCCACGCCAAGGGGAACGCGCTCGTCCAGTTCCTCCAGACTCGCAGTTCTGGGGGCGGTGTACATGGCGCCGATCAATTCGTATCCGTCCTTCGTTTTTTTGTAGAGCAGCGATGTAGGCCGGGCAGGATCGAACGTGAAGCCTTCCAGGTATCCGTTCCAATAGTTCGTAAAATGATATTGAGCCTGCGGGAGGTTGGGCGCGAAAATGTGGAATCCATCGGCCAAGGCAACGCGATAGTCTCTATATCTTTCGATGGCTTGGGCCAATGTGGCGGCAATTTGATCGGCACGGCGGCGATCGTCAGCCGAGGCGGCGCGAGCAGGCGTCATGCGCATATGAGCGCTATCCATGTGGTGGCCGTGAGCCATCGATTGCATGGCACCCGCTTGGGCATGATTGCCTCTATCGTCCTCCATGTTCATGCCCGGCATGGTGCCGTCGTGTTGATGCTGGCGCGCGGGACTTTCCTGTCCGCCGGCTTCTGGATTGGACTGTGCGCGGGCCTGTGGGGTAGCCGGCGCAGCCTCTTGCGGGGTCGATTGCGCGTGCAGCTGGCGCAGGGCCGCGCCAAACAGCAATGAGACCGAGACCAGAATAATTAGCTTCCTCGCTAAGTGCAGCTTCATAGGTACTTTGTAATACGAACGCCGCTCGGTTGCGAGAAGTTTCTCCAAGCTGCTGATTTGGAGGGCACGAGGGCCATTTCGAGTTGCCGGCCGCCCATTTTCTTGCGCAGCCGCCCATCCTTGAAGGTGGCGATCCGGCCTTCGGGAAGTGTGTGCAAGCCGCATGTTAGAATCGCGTCGTGGCGAAGGAGAGCGTCGAACCGGCACGTGCGATCTCCGGAATTATTGAGCTTCCGGGGGACAAATCGATCTCCCACCGCTACGCCATTTTGGCGGCACTGGCGCGAGGGAGAAGCGAAATCAGCCATTATTCCGCAGCGGCGGATTGCCGGAGCACGCTCGATTGTCTGGCGCGATTGGGCGTCGGCGTAGAACAGACCAGCCGAAACGGTGATGCACGGGTCGTGATCACAGGGACGGGCATTGACGGACTCCGAACCCCTCGGCGCTCGTTGGATGCAGGCAATTCGGGGACCACCATGCGGCTGCTGACCGGGGTTCTGGCAGGCCAGCATTTCGATTCGATGCTGACGGGCGATTCGTCGCTGAAACGACGTCCTATGCGCCGGATTATCGAGCCGCTGGAGCGCATGGGAGCGCGTATCCAGGCTCGTGAGGCCAATTTTGCACCGCTGGAGATCAGAGGTTCGGCTCTGCAGCCCATCCAATACACGCTGCCGGTCCCCAGCGCTCAAGTGAAATCCGCCGTGCTACTTGCGGGCCTTTTCGCCGAAGGCGAAACGTCGGTCCAGGAACCTGTCCGTACCCGCGACCACACCGAAGTGGCTCTGCAGGGATTCGGCGCGGAGGTTCGCCGAGGGGGCGGCGTAGTTACCGTTTCTGGACGGCCACGCCTCCAGCCGCAACAGGTCATGGTCCCCGGCGATCTCTCTTCGGCGGTATTTTTTCTCGGAGCCGCGCTTATACTCCGCGGTTCTAATGTCGTCATTCACAACGTCGGTCTGAACCCGACTCGCTCCGCGGTCCTCGATGTGCTAAGCGGGTGGGGAGCGCCGGTAAAAATCGTAGCTTTGCGAGGAGAATCGGGCGAGCTGATCGGAGATGTGTCCATACGTCACGCCGATCTATCCGGCGGGACGCTCTCAGGCGAACTCATCGCGCAATTGATTGATGAACTGCCGATGCTCGCCGCGCTCGGTCCTTATACTGAACAGGGAGTCGAGATCCGCGACGCCGCAGAGTTGAGAGTGAAGGAGAGCGACAGAATCGCGGTGCTCGCGGATAACCTGCGGCGCATGGGCGCTCAAGTCGAGGAGCGCCCTGACGGCCTGCGGATCGAAGGACGAGGCGCGGGGCGTTTGCGCGGCGCGGAAATCGATCCGCGCGGGGATCATCGCATGGCCATGGCCTTTGCCGTGGCTGCGCTGGGGGCTGAAGGCGGCTCCGTTTTACGTGATAGAGATTGCGTGGGCATCTCGTATCCGGATTTCTTCGAGGTCCTCGAGCGCACGGTCGAACGTTAATTTGGAAATTAAGCTGGAATGAAATTCCAGCCAGCCGTGTGCCTTTTGCGTTCAAGCTCTGACAGAAATTGCGGAGGCGTGGTTTCCTTGACACCTCATTGCGCTACGGTTAGGCTCGCCAACGGATGCGTGGCTTTCTTCGCAAACTTCTCCTTGCCGCTTTAGCTTTAGGGGCGCTGGCCGCGCTCGCCTATCTTTCCCGCCGCAAGATTCACCTAGGCGACTTTACCTGGAGCCGGTTCATCCACGCTGTCGGCCAGGCAAACGTCTGGCTTCTGTTGCTATCGGTCCTCGCGATCTATGGCGCTTATGCGCTGCGCTCGCTCCGTTGGCAGCAGCTCTCGCGCTATTTAGGGCCGAGCGGCTTTGTGGACGTGTACAGCGCGACGGTGATGGGGTTCGCCTCCATATTCATTCTCGGCCGGGCTGGCGAACCGGTTCGTCCTTTGTTGCTCGCACGCAAGAGCCGGTTGCCCGTCGTCAGCATGTTCGGGGTTTGGGTGCTCGAGCGGATTACCGATTTTGCCGGCGGGGTGGCGCTCGCGGCTCTGAGCCTGCTTGTATTTGCGGGGAAACTCGCCGATGCGGGGTTGAACACCGATTGGGTGGAGAACGCCCGCGCCGGCGGCTGGCTTTTGCTAGCCATCCTGGCGGCTATTGTGATCGTGATGTTTTACTTCCGGCTGCATGGTGCGGGAGCTCTCGAAAGGCGCCTTGATTACTGGCACCGCGCGGGGGGCTTGAAGGGTTGGCTGGCGGGGATCATCGCGGGTTTTAGCGAAGGATTGCAGGCTATTCGCACGGCGTCGGACCTTTTGATTGCGGTGGCCTACACGGCTGCGCATTGGGGATTGGTGACGCTGGCGTATCTTTGGATAGCGCGCGCCTTCGCCAGCGCCTTCGTTCAATCCGACGTGAACTTTCCCGGGGCGATGTTGCTATTGGCGGTCACGCTGGTGGGTTCGGTACTGCAATTGCCGGGTGTGGGGGGCGGAGCTCAGGTGGCCAGCTTCATCGCGCTGACCACAATTTTCGGAGTCGAGCAGGAGCCGGCGGCGGCGATTGCCATAGTATTGTGGCTGATCACATTTGCCGCATCGACATTAGTCGGTGTTCCGCTGCTGATCCACGAGGGTTTGTCCATGGGTGAACTGCGCAATCTGGCGCGGGACGAGGCAGCGGCGGAACGGGCCGGAAAGCATGTTTCGTTAACGCGTCTAGCCGGGGGCGGTTCCGCGGGGGAATCAGGCGAGAGGGGGTAGCGCCGGTTGAAATGCCCGTTCTGCTCGTTTAGCGACGACAAAGTGATCGATTCACGCGAGGGCCGCACCGGGGATTTGATCCGTCGTCGCCGGGAATGCCTCACATGCGGACGCCGTTTCACGACACGCGAACGCATCGATGAGAGTCCGTATATGGTGATCAAAAAGGATGGCCGGCGGGAACGATTCGATCGTCAGAAGATCTTACAGGGACTGCTGAAGTCATGTGAAAAGCGGCCTGTGCCGACTACAAGGCTCGAGGCGCTGCTAGACGAGGTCGAGCGTTTCGTTCACGATGCGCCCGAGCGCGAGCGGACTACCAGCGAGATTGGCGAGTTGCTCATGGCCCGTCTGAAAAAGTTGGACAAAGTGGCGTATGTGCGCTTTGCCTCCGTTTACCTCGACTTTAAAGATGTGCGGGAGTTTATGACCGAATTGAAGGGCCTGCTTCGGGAACACTCACGAAAATAGGCTGGATCGCTTGGAGGCGTCGGGCGACTTCCAGACGCCGGCTGTGAAAGTCTTGATTTGCGTGAATCCAAGACTCGCGTACAAGCGCACAGCGCGCTGGTTGGCGGCGGTGACCGTCAGCGAAAGCGCATTAAAACGCAGTGCCCGCAACGATTGAATGGTGGCCTGGATCAAGCGCCTCCCCAGTCCGTGCCGCTGGTAACCAGGCATCACGCAGATCTGCGTGGTGTGACCGACGCCGGGGGCCACTGCAGACGTCAGCACGGCGCCGACGAGTTCGTAGCTATGCGGCGCACGCAATACAAACGAGGCATGCTCCTGGAATTGGCCGCAGCCCGGCAGCATGATGATGTTCTTCAGAAATTTCAGGGCTCCTTCTTCACTGCGATACTGATCGTTGATCTCACCGTCCATGTGGTCCGCGTATGCCAATTGGATCAAGCGTGCGCAAGGCGCGAAGTAGCGATCGCTCCATTCTTCAAGGCGCAATCCCGAGAACTCATTTGAATTTCTTGGGTTCCCGTTTTCCGGAGAGTTGAGCGCTGCATGATTAAGATCGAGCAACATGAATTGCCGCGGATAGAGGCGAAAGCCATGCATGGCAAGCGCCGCGTCGAACTCGCAACCGAAGGGGACCAATTGAGCTTCAATGCGCCCTATATAAGGAAGAGCCCGGAGCGTTTCGAGTGTGCTGGTCAAAAGCTTGTTCGCCAGGGGCATCTGCGGGAAACGCGGCGAGACGTACAAGCCGCCGAGAAGTCCCTTGTGCTCTTCGATTACGTAAAACGCGTAACCCGCCGCTTCACCGCCTTCCAGGGCAGCACAACCGGCGAGCGACCGGGCCTCCACGAACTTTTTTATCAGGTCCAGTGAAGAACGATAATCCCAGCGTAGCTCCTCTCTCCACCGCTGCGCCTCTTCAGCCAGAAGCGGCTCAATTTGACGCGAGCTCAGTTGCCGTAAGTCCACGATGGTCATGGAACTCTCGATCCCAGCGGACGAGCGTCGATGCCGATTGCCTTATGATAACGCCGCCGGAGCCCGCCGTCGCTGAAAACTGCCTGATGCGACACACGCCGGGTTATGACGCATATTCGAGCGAGTTCGCTGTGTTAACATGCGCGGCCGGATGTCTCATCGCGGCAAGGCTCTTCTGGAGGAATTTCGTTATCCAACACGCTGGTATTCCAAATCCATCGCGACGTTTCTAGCTCTCAGTTTCTTCACCTTTGTGGCGGCGTCCATCATATCGGGTTTTGTGGTGTACAACATTGTGCCGCTGCGCAGCGGCAGCCAGCCCATCGATTTTGCAGATCTTCCCGGTCATCCGGAGCAGATTTCCTATTCAGTTGCGGGCGCGGGAACGCGTGAGGGCTGGTTTTTCCCGGGTCTGAAGTCCGCACCGACAATTCTCTTGTGTCCCGGCTACGGGGAGGGTCGCGAGGAATTATTGCCTTTGGCAACGGCCCTACAAGAGCAGGGCTACAACGTCGCTCTCGTGCAGTTTACGGGCGAGGTACCCCAGAGGGTTGAAACGACGCTGGGCTATCGTGAAGTTCAAGAATTGCGTGCGGCGCTTTCGGCCGTGGCCCAGCGCACGGATGTGGACAAATCCCGATTCGGTTTGTGGGGTACGAACGTGGGCAGTTATGCGGCCCTCTCTTTGGCGGAATCGGATCCTCGCGTTCGGGGAATTGCGATTGAATCGGTATACGATCGACCGCAAGAGATGCTGCGCATCCTGGTGGACCGTTATGGCATTGGCCCATTACCGCTGTTGCATGGATTTTCCGAAAAAGCTTTCGACTGGCTGAATTTCAGCGATGCCGGAGCGCCTCTGCTGTCGCAAAGGTTGTCCCGCCTGGCGGGAGTGCCAAAGCTGTTCATCGAAGCGTCCGACAACCCTGATCTGGCCAAGACCACTGCCCGGCTTTTCCTCGAGTCTCCCGAGCCGAAACAGCAGGTCACGATCGTGCGCGGGAATTATGCCGGGATGCTCGATGAGGAGAAGCGCGACTACGAAAATCGCGTTGCCAGTTTCTTTCTTGCAAATCTGCCGAGATAACTCGCCCGTCGCCAGCGAATGCCTTGCATTGGGGATTCCGAAAGCACGGCACTCCTGCCGCATCGTGATTCGCGGCCCGCTTCCATAGAATTATTGTTTGATGCGCTGATCCATTGGCTTTCGCGGCTGGCGCATGACCCGCCGGGTCGCTCATAATGGCGCCTCATGCGCGAGCGTCTCGAGTATGCTTCCGCTTGGGTCCTGCTCAAACTCCTGGGGTGCTTACCTCGGACGTTCGCTCGCGGCATGGGCTGGCTCGTGGCGAATTGTCTTTTCTCCATTCGCCCGCCGCTTCACAGAGCCGCAGAATTCAATCTTCGGATGGCTTTCCCGGAATTACCGGAGTCCGCACGGCGCGACATTTTGAAGCGCATGGTGCGCAACCTGGGCTGGATGGCTGCAGAATTCGCGCGCTTACCGCGCTACACCCGCCAAAATATCGAAAAAATCATAATTCTCGAGGGATTTGAAAATTTTGCTGCCGCGGAAGCGCGCGGCAAAGGGGTTCTCTTCTTGACCGGACATATGGGTGCCTGGGAGCTTGGACCATTTGCGCACGCGCTTTACAGCAGTCCGATTTATTTTTTGGTGCGGCCGGTCGACAACCCCCGCGTAGACGCGCTTGTGAACCGTTACCGTTGCGCATCGGGGAACCAGCCGATCAAAAAAAACGAATCTGCGCGCACCATTCTTCGAATTCTGCACGAGGGAGGCGTCATCGGAGTTCTGGCCGACCAGAACACGGTGCCAGCCGAATCTGTTTTCGTAGATTTCTTCGGCATTCCCGCCGCCACCACCAGCGGAATCGCCCGCCTGGCGCGACGCACAGGGGCCGCGGTGGTTCCTGCTTACAGCTACTGGGATTCGCAAATACGCAAGTACCGCTTACGCTATGAACCGGCGCTCGAGTTCACTGCCGGCGCGGACGAGCAGAGCGATATCCTGGCGTACTCGGCGCGTTTTAATCAGGTGATCGAAGATTATGTGCGGCGCTTTCCCGATCAATGGCTCTGGGTGCATCGGCGCTGGAAGACCCGCCCTCCAAATGAATCCGCAATCTACCCCGACGAGCAGTGCGGTTATGCTAAACAAGCGCGAGGCGACTCAGAATTTCTGTGAAGGAGATCGGTGATCATGGCGAATCGAACAGCCGGAGATCTGGCGAAGTTTCTGGGGTACCCCCTCCAGGGTGAGAATGCCTTGCTCTTGAAAGGGGTGGCCGGTCCTGAGGCGGCTGAAGCGGACGATCTGATTTACCTCGATTCGAGCCGTCATAGGGAGCGTGTGATTCGCTCGAGTGCCCGTTGCGTGATCACGTCACCGGATCTGCTCATATCCGGCAAGACCATGATCGTGGCGGCGAAGCCGAAGCTCGCCTTTGCGCGTGCCGCCGCCTGGCTGGTTCCTCTCTCTCCGATTGCCTACGGAGTACATGCGACCGCTGTCATC
>Ga0137378_10006387_pt1 | contig 10226 bp, 5 predicted proteins | sample SagtaG_21_FD_104813 | JGI IMG/M metagenome (GOLD analysis project Ga0137378, IMG submission 104813) | Vadose zone soil microbial communities from Sagehorn Ranch, Mendocino, California, USA - Sage2_L_60_16 metaG | ecosystem: Environmental > Terrestrial > Soil > Vadose zone | place: USA...
AACCGAGTCCGCATCAAGGCTTTGCCTCACCATCAATACTGCCTTGCGATGTGGATTGCCTTTGCTGGACGACAGGGCCACGTCGGCCGACAGAGCAAAGTCCCCGGTGACTCTCTTCCAGACAAAATGAAAAGCGTCCGGCGCCACCCAGATGTTCTCACCGCGTCCAGTCACGCTGTAAACGCCACTCTTGTCATCGAACCCAGCTTCGCCTGGGTGCAGAACGGACCCAACGTCTGTATGACCGTCGAAAATTCCCATGCCTTTGTTTTGTGCCGCAACTGAGGAAGGAATTGCAACCGCAAGTATCAGTGCGAAGCCGAAATTCAATAACTTGGTAAGCATGAGTGCTCCTACTCGAGCGAAGTGTCCAGAAGAAAGCGGGATAAAGATATCAAATATTGATTAATCCTTTTCCGCAGATTCGTGTGCGGGCTCTACAATCAGTCCCGATTAAGAGGAGCCCATATGCCGATCAGTCGTCGTGATTTCGTCCGCCTGGGAACCGTAGCGCTAGCCGCAGGTGCCGCCGTTAAGACCACGTTGCTTGATCCAGCTGAATTATGGGCTGAAGAGATGCCAGGAACGGGGATTCGTTTCGCTTCGATTGGTTTGGGTGTGCGCGGGTGTGAAGTTTTGAAGGCCGCACTGCAAAATCACGGAACTTGCGTCGGAATCAGCGACCTCTATGACGGGCGGCAGCGCCTTGGACGCGAAGTCGTTCCGCAGAATTTAGTCGTCACCGCCAACTACAAGGAACTTCTTGATCGTAAAGATATCGACGCGGTGTTCGTGGCCGTCCCCGATCATCTGCATCGCCGAGTAGTGACTGACGCTTGTGCCGCGGGAAAGGACGTCTATTGCGAGAAGCCAATGTCGCACAACGTCGAGGACGGGTTCGCGATGGTGGCGGCAGCTCAAAAGTACAACCGAATGATGCAGGTCGGAAGCCAGCGCGTTAGCTCCGTTGCCTATATCAAAGCTCGCGAGATCTACAATTCCGGAAGACTCGGCGATGTCTTCACAATTCAGGCTCACTGCGATCGTAATTCTCCGAGCGGTGCATGGGTTTATCCCATTCCTCCAGACGCGAACGAGAAAACGATTCGCTGGGAAGGATTCAACCAGGACACGAAGGCTCATCCGTATGATCCTGTACGTTTCTTCCGCTGGAGATGCTTTAAGGATTACGGCGAAGGCCTTGCCGGAGATCTATATGTCCACCTGATTTCCGGGATTCAATTCATCACCGGGACGACCACTCCTCCGTTACGCGCGCACACCAGCGGAGGCATCTTCCATTTTAATGACGGACGCGATTTTCCCGACCTTATCCAGACCCTTTACGAGTACCCCAAGTATCAGGCGTACTTACGCTGCAATCTGAATAATGAAGCGGGTGAAGCGATCGTCTTCTACGGAACCAAAGGAACGATGACGGTTGCAGGGAACTCTGTGATCGTTAAGGCACAAGATGTAACTCCTCACCCCGAGGGCTATTCCATTCAGGGCTGGCCCAGTGATCTGCGCACGCAGTACCTCGCACAATGGGAAGCGGAACATCCAGCGGCTACACCGCTAAGCTCGACGACCGATGTTGACACAGAAGTGTTTCAGGCGAGGCCCGGATACAACGACACCGTGGATCACGTCGCCAACTTCTTCCAGTCCGTCCGTACAAGGAAGTCGCCAGTTGAAAACGAAGAGTTCGGGAACAACGCAGCCATCGCGTGTCATATGGCCAACCATTCGTATTTCAACAAAGACGTCGCCGTGTGGGATGGCGGTGCAAAGAAAATCAGGAGCTGATTTTTCAGCTCCTGATTCGAGTGCCGATTGGGAAGACAGGCTGCTCAGAAACCGTATCGAGCGATCTCTTTACCGGTCTTTTTATTGATCAGGACCAGACGGCTGCGCTGCGCCGGCATGGTGAATGCCATGTGAGCTCCGCTTACGCGGTCCGTAATGTCGACGGGCTGATCTTGTGCGCTCTCCGACACAAAAAGATACAGAACCGATTCGGCGAAGACCGTCGGACGAATCAACACGCCGTGATAGCCGGTCTTGTTAGTGAAAGCTGGAGCGATGCCAGCCTTCTGCAGAGCCGCACGATAGACAAAGGCTGTAGGTCCATTACCCTCTGCGAACTCCACAGGGAGAGAGGTCACGAGCAGCATTCCTTTACCACGCGGAATCTCTTTCCAGGTGCTGCCGCCTTCGAACCGAAGCGCATCCACGAGCTTTGGATCGTTATAACTTACATCCAGCGATTGGGTACCAGTCTTCAGGATCGCGTTTCGGAAAGTCAGATCAACGCGTTCCGCCGCTACACCGAGATCCTTTAATCGATGTGTAGTAATCCAGTGCGCATCCCGTTCCATCGATCCGGTGATGAGAACCGTGCCGCCGCCGTTCGCGTAGGCGAGAAGCGAATTCCACAACGTGTCACTCATTGCCTGGGGTGAAGGGACGATCACGAGCTTGGGTGCACCAAGTTTCGGCCATAGGTTCTCGGCAACCATGTATGCAGGTGTGTCGAGATCGTGAATCACGCGAACGGCTTTCTGCTGCGCCGCGATGGCATATTGCGTTAGCACCGAATATTGCAACGCCTGCGACGTAACGATTGCGACTTGCGGCTGCTCCGGATTGCGGAACGCTTCCGCATTCTGTTTAACGAAGCCCGCCATCGACCGGAACCGCGCGACCTCGGGCTTATCGGTACCGTCGGTGCGAACCATCCCGATGGTGACTTCCTGGTCGAGCGTCATGTAGGAATTCACGTTCCAAAGCCACTCGATGCTTCCTGCAGTAGTTGCGAGCGCGAGTGCAAACTTGCGATCCACGAGATTGGCCTGGTCCTCGGCATCCAGTCGCCAGGTGCCGTCCAGATTGAAGTCATTCTGGATTCCGATCTCCTGCATCAGCAGCGGCTTGCCTGGATACTTTGCAGCGAGGCAGTCCCAAAGCAGCGCATCATTTTGCCAGTAAGGGTGATTCGTCGTGAAATCCACCGCACTGCCCCAGAAGGAAGGGTTCAGCCTGTCAATCACGCCACCTTCGTCTTGTCCAATTGTGACGATCTGCTTGCTTCCGGTGTTCCTGATCGCCTCGCGCATTTTCACCACCCAGTAGGTAAATTGCTGCTGCGCGAACAAGTAGAAGTCGTGCACATTGAGAACGCGACCACCTGAAGTCGCGCTTCCAAAACCAAAATCCTGTTCCGACGGAGCCGCGATCGGAGCACCTTCCGGCGGTGATGAGATATTCCAGGCTGCGGCCAGTGCGCCTCGATCCGGATAGCGCTTCGCGAGAAACTCGTTCCAAAGGGCGGATTCGTAGCCATCGCCGTTCGAACGCGTCGCCCACGGATGTTCCGGCTTTTCGAAGCTCGGCTCGTTGATGATGTCCCAAACAAGATACGGAGCATTCTTGAAACGGTCCGCAAGCGCCGCAACAAACGTGCGCTGACGATCGATAGCATGAGGATCCAGATACGGATTCGCGCCCCCAAAAATCTCAGGCAGAAACGCAAAGATGTTGAACTGCACGGGAATGTTATGGCGCCGCGCTGTCATCAGGAAGGCTTCGAAGTTACGCATCGAGTCTTCATGAATCACGCCGCTCTCTTTCATCGCCTGATCCCATCCGGACCAGATACCAGTGCGAATCATATTCGCGCCGTTGCGCTGCATGTCCGCAAAATCCTGATCCCATACATAGGCGTTAGGAACGAAGAAGAAGTCGCACTGCACATCGCTCGACATGTACGTAGTTCCCATGACGGAGATCTGGTGTCCATCGACCTCGAAGAAATCCTTGTTCAGAGAAACCTTTGGACCGGAGTTGAGATATTCCAGGTCGCGAATCCAGAATCCTGTGCGATAAACGCCGCGCGGCTTCTTGCCTTCAAACAGCGTAGCTGTCACAGTGTGCAGCCCTTTATCTGCCGCGGCGGGCATCGTGATCTGGGTTAGGTAAGGGAATTGTCCCGGCTCGAGTTCAAAAGTCTGTTGCACTGGTTTGCCATTTTCCGTCGTGATGCTCATTTCGAGCCGCAAAGGCATTGGCGATCCCGAGTATTGCCGCAACATGAATTGGAACGTCAATGGTTCGCCGGGGAGGAATAGCGCCCAGTTCGGACGAACCGTAAAATCCTCCGCTCCTGCAATGGCGCGCTTCGTCAGCGATGCAGCGAGCTTCTGTCCCTTAGGCGTGCCAAAGAATCCAGCAGGAAGATCGGCCCCTAGAATTTCCCAGCGTCCTCCCACAAATGCATTCTGAAGATGATCGATCTCGACCAGCGGCGCCGCCATGTGATGCGCGTCCAGCGTTCCCCACACGAGTGGATGAAGCACCGCATCCAAACTCCCTGTAGAACCCTGGCGCGGATACAAATCCTGGGCGCTCAACTTGATCGTGAGACTGTAAGCCCGATCCCAAGCAAATGTAGGAATATCGATATATGCAAAATCCGTGTTGGCTTCGAACGTCAGCCCTTTCGATCCCGGGGTCGGGGTGTAATCGTTGATCATCAGGCTGCGCATGAACACGTTTCGTTCCGGGCGCAACTTCCACTTTCCATTCTCTCGATACGCAGCTTGCGAGAATGGCTTTCCGCCAAGTGCGACGAGGTTTCCACCGCGTTGCAGAAACGACGAGATTGCGGGCCAGGCCTCTTCGGGAAATGCCGAACCGGCGATTATGAAAACCTTCGTTGCAGGCGCGCTCAGAGCAGACGAAAGATGATCGGCGTCGACGACCTGCGATCCAGTCACAGAACTGGAAAGATCCGTTGACGAAAGCGCAGCGGTGTCTCCCGTGGGGAAGTTAGGTTCACTGAAGATAACAGTTGCTGTATCAGGAGAGAGATTGGCTGCGGTCTGTGCAAATGCATGGAACGATGCGCACAACGAAGCGAGAAGTACGACGGAAAGAAGGCGACGCATGTGGCTCCCTGAGTACCAGGATAGAAGACGTGGACCATGATAGACGGTGTGGTTGCCGGAGTAACTTCTCATCCATCAAAGCACTTGAAGATCCATTCTCGAAATGTCGATCTGCACACATAGGGTGCTCGTAAGTTCAATAATATAAATCAATTAGAGGTGTGACATCACAATCATCGGCGACACAAGTCACCGAACCATGGTCAGCTCCGCCCCTACCATCACGCTGCAATCGAAAACAAAAAAACAGACATGAATCCCCACTGGAAGCGTCAGTTCGCTGAGTTCGGATTGGTCACTAAGACTGACGATGAATGCCGATCAATCGTCATGGTCGGCGACATCGAAATTGGTGGCCCTGAGTTCGTGGTGATGGCGGGCCCGTGTTCGGTCGAAAGTGAAAAGCAACTCCTTAGCACCGCAGAGGCCGTCAGTCGCGCCGGCGCTGTCATCCTTCGCGGGGGAGCTTTCAAGCCGCGGTCTTCTCCATACGCATTCCAGGGACTCGGTCTCGAAGGCCTCAAGCTTTTAAAGAAAGCGCGCGAGGCGACAGGCCTTGCAGTGATCACCGAGGTCATGTCTCCCGATGATGTTGACCTCGTCGCGGAATATGCCGACATCCTCCAGATCGGCGCTCGCAGCATGGAGAACTTCTCGCTGCTTGAAGCCGTCGGCCGAAGCCATCGTCCGGTGCTTCTCAAGCGCGGACTCTGCGCAACCTTGGTTGACCTTTTGCGCTCAGCTCAGTTCATTATCGAAAACGGCAACTCTGACGTCATCCTCTGCGAACGCGGAATCCGTACCTTTGAAACGGCAACGCGAAACACATTCGACATCGCAGCTATTCCCGTGCTCAACGCCGTTTCTCATTTGCCAATCATCGCCGATCCAAGTCATGCGGCCGGATACAGCGACATCGTGCCAATCCTCTCTGTCGCTGCAGCCGCTGTCGGCGCCGATGGAATCCTCGTGGAAGTTCATCCCGCGCCGGAAAAAGCGTTGAGCGATGGTGGACAGTCGCTCACCTTCTCGGAGTTCCGATCGATGATGTACGACCTCGAAAGCTGCACGGCTCTTCGCGCGCACCTGCGCGGCCCGCAGTTACTCGTTGCCAGCGGAGATGCCGATTGAAGCTAAAGATCTGTATGGGCCTAGTATTGGTTGCAGCGATGACCGCCTTTCTGGGTGCAACCCATCTCAGCGCGGCTCGACTCGATTCAGAAGCGGTGCTCTTCACGGCTGCTCCTTCTTACCTTCCTCTGGCCTGGACCTCTGGCGGCGAACGCTTTCCCCGCGGAGCTTCGATCTATTACAGGGATGGGAAGGGTACGCGAAAACTATTCCCTGATTTCGCCCAGTCTGCCGACGCCAATATTTCTTTCGACGGGACCAGGCTTTTGTTCTCCGGGAAAAAGCTGAAGTCGGATCCCTGGCAGATATGGGAGGCATCCTTCGCCGACCTTGTGCCGAGACAAGTGACTCACACTTCCGATGATGCGATACGTCCTTTCTACCTTCCGGACGATCGAATTGTGTATTCCGCGAAGCAGAACGGAACATTCGTACTGGTAAATGCGTCGCTGGATGGATCAGGGCAACAGCAGATCTCTTTCGCAGCCACCAACATCGTGGCCACGGACGTGCTCCGCGATGGACGCATTCTCTTGAACGCAGCCTATTCCGGACAGAACGAAAGCTCACCCGAGATATTCGCCGTTTTCAGCGATGGGAGTGGATTCGAATCGATCCGTTGCGACCACGAGCCGGTTCGATTCGCAGGCAGGGAATCGTCCACTGGAGACATCGTCTTCACCCACGGCTCGAATCTCGGCATGTTTAGTTCACCGTTGGCCTCGGAGAAGAAGGTGGGACTTCCACCAGCCGACTACGCTGGAGATGTCGTGGAAACAACCTCACACGACTGGATCGTCGCAACCAGGACCACTGGAAGCGGTGTCTTTGCACTGAGGCTCTGGAAGCCAAACGGAGGACCAACAACTCCGTATGCTTCGATTCCATCGCAGAACTTGGTGCAGCCTCAGGTTCGCACCGTGCGACCGGTTCCCAAGAAACATCCATCCGCACTTCACGATTGGAAGTTCGCCAACCTCCTGGCGCTGAACGTCTACACCTCGAAGTTCAATCTGGTTCATGGATCCGTCGCAACCGTTCGCGTTTATTCACAGGAGAGCAATGGCGCTGAAGGACTTCTCGGAAGTTCTCCGGTCGAAGCCGACGGCTCGTTTTTTGTCCGAGTGCCGGGAGACACGCCCATCAAGTTCGAACTGGCGGATTCCCATGGAAACACTTTGCAGCGCGAAAAGGGATGGTTCTGGGCGCGTTCTGGAGAACAACGCATTTGCGTGGGATGCCATGCGGGACCTGAACATGCGCCGGAGAATGCAGTTCCAATGGTTTTGGAGAGATCGACCGTTCCGATCGACATGACGAAAATACTCAGCTCACAAACGGGTGGTCATTAATGCGAATCTCACTTCCGTTCGTCGCGCCCATCCTGTTAGCCGCGACCATCGCAGCTCAGCCCTCGACTCCTAAGGCGACAGGAAAGATCCGCTTCGAGGATGCGACGAAGTCTTCAGGTATCGATTTCACGCATAGCTTTGGATCTCGGAAGCTTGGATCGCTGCTGGAGAGTACCGGCGCCGGGTGCGTGTGGTTCGATTACAACAATGACGGCAAACCCGATCTTTACGTCGTCAGCGGACGACCACTCGAAGATGCGGTTCACCCCTACCCGCTTAAAGAGAAACCGGCGGTCGTTCCTCACAATCATCTTTACCGAAATGACGGAAACGGCAAGTTCACGGATGTTACGGATCAAGCGAACGTTGCACCCGAAATGTACAGCATCGCGGTCACCGCTGCCGATTACGACAACGACGGATTCCTCGATCTTCTGGTCACGGGCTACGGCAAGGCCGTTCTCTACCACAACCGTGGAAACGGAACCTTCGAAGATGTCACCAAAGCCGCTGGAATCAACGTTGAGCGCTGGTCGATCAGTTCGACATGGCTCGATTACGACCGTGACGGTTGCCTGGATCTATTCGTCGGCCGATACGTTCAGTTCGATCCGAAGTATCGCGCCTTTTACCCAGCTGATAACTATCCGGGACCGCTTGACTACGAAGGCGATACCAATCGTCTCTATCACAACAACTGTCATGGTGGATTCACGGACGTCACCGACAAGTCAGGCATCGGCGACTTCAAAGGCCGCACGATGGGCGTCACGGCGGCGGACTTTGACGGCGACGGCTGGCCCGACATCTACGTTGCGAACGACAAGACCGAGAATTTCCTTTTTCACAACAAGCACGACGGCACCTTTGAGGAGATCGCAACCGAAGCTGAAGTCGCATATGGCCAGAATGGCGAATCCACTTCAGCCATGGGTCCAATATTCGCAGACATCGATCAGGATGGAATCCTCGACTTGTGGGTGACAGATTCAAAGTACAACCGGCTGATGCACAACTCAGGCAAGAAATCCTTCGACGATATCGGTCCGACTTCTGGCGTGGCTCAAGCAAATGCGCAGTACGTAAGCTGGGCCAGCGGAATCTTCGACTTCGATAACGATGGCCTGCCTGACATTTTGATCTTCCACGGCGGCCTCATTCACATGGTTGCCGAAGAGCATTCGCTCTTCCGAGGCACGGCGAAAGGCAAGTTCGAGGATGCGTCCCGCGATTCAGGAACGGTTCTGGATGTAAAAACCGTCGCTCGCGGAGGCTGTTTCGCCGACTACGATTCCGATGGCAAAGTTGACGCGTATCTCGTAAATCTCGGCGCACCCGGAACGTTGATTCACAACATTTCACCTGGATCCAATCATTGGATCGAGATACAACTCCGCGGAACCAAGAGCAACCGTGATGGCATTGGAGCAAGGATCGAAATCACTTCGGGAACGCGGAAGCAAATTGCTGAGCGGGTCGCAGCGTCGGGCTATCTGTCACAGAACGACGGTCGCGTACATTTCGGACTAGCGCAGTCCTCTGTGATCGATCACATCAAGGTCACCTGGCCAACCGGCAAAGTGCAGGACCTTGAGAACGTAAAAGCCGACCGCGTTCTCATCGTCGAGGAGCAGAAGTGAGAAGAGTCGTATTACTCGCGCTTCTACTCTCACTCCCGCTCTCACTCGCGGGCGCGCCGGTTGCAAGTGAATATCTCTCTCCAGGCGAGTTGGCAATTTCCAGAGACGGCGCGCGTCTCTTCGTACTTTGCGAGCGTAGCGATGAACTGCGCGTGATCAATACGCGGACAGGTGCGCTCATCCGAGCGATCCACGTTGGACACATTCCGCGAGGGTTGACGCTCTCCAATGATGAGAAGCTGATCTTCGTCGCCAATTCCTGGGACGATACTGTTTCAGTCATCGATGGTCGAACTCTCAAGGTGATCCGTACGATCCATACAGGATTCGAGCCCATCAGTGTTGCCGTTGATCACGCAGCCACGACCATCTTTACTGCAAATCGTGTCAGCAATGACATCTCCGTCATCGATCTACACACCGGCGCGGAAAAGAAGAGACTCTTTGCCGGACGCGGGAGCAGCTACTTCGCCATCTCTCCCGATGGGCGCAAGATCTACTCCACACATGTCTATCCCAATATCGGCGCCTATCGAAAGGCTCCTGAATCAGAGATCACGGTTGTTGATGTAAGCAGTCAAGAGGTTTCTGAACGCAAGAAACTGCAAAACGTCGCTGGCGTATTTCATCTCGCGATCTCCAGGGACGGCAGGCTCGGCGTAGCCACGCAACTGCATCCCAAGAATCTCGTCCCCCTTGCTCACGTCGAACACGGTTGGGTCTTCGGCAATTCTCTGACGATCTTCGGACAAGATGTTGGAGGGACGATCGATGTTCCACTTGATGAATTAGACCGCTACTTCGCGCTTCCGTTCGGAGTCGCGATCACTCCGGATAAGTCCAGGATCTATGTGTCCAGCGCCGGCTCTGATGTGATTTCGGTGATCGAGACGTCCCGCGTTCTGCAGTATGCGAAGCAGCGCAATGGTTCCTTCGCAAATGATTTGTCAGCAAGTTCTCATTACGTAAAGAATCGAATTCATGTCGGACGCAATCCGCGGAGCATCGTGATCTCGCCGGATGGCCGCAAACTATACGTCGCAAATCGAATGGACGATTCCATTTCGGTCATTGCAACCAGCACGGACAAGGTTGTATCCACCTTCGAACTCGGTGGACGAAAAGACTTGTCGGCGCTGAGGCAGGGCGAGCGG
>Ga0137378_10006395_pt1 | contig 10223 bp, 14 predicted proteins | sample SagtaG_21_FD_104813 | JGI IMG/M metagenome (GOLD analysis project Ga0137378, IMG submission 104813) | Vadose zone soil microbial communities from Sagehorn Ranch, Mendocino, California, USA - Sage2_L_60_16 metaG | ecosystem: Environmental > Terrestrial > Soil > Vadose zone | place: USA...
CGCCCACGCTTCCAGTAGCGTTCCATCCACGGTGAAGTGCTCGTCCGAGAGCAGGCTCCGCTCCCGTGCCTGCTGCAGCACGGCTTGGAAGAAGGCTTCGGCAATATCCCCATTGAGCAGGCGCTCGCGGTTTTTCGTGAACACGGTCACATCCCAGATGGCGTCATCCATGTTCAAGCCCACGAACCAACGGAACAACAGGTTATAGTCGAGCTGTTCCATCAACAGCCGTTCGCTGCGCACTGAGTACAGCGCTTGCAGCAGGAGCGCGCGCAACCACTTCTCCGGCGCGATCGACGGTCGCCCGGTTTTCGCGTATAGCTTGTTGAATCGTGGTTGCAGTTCTCTTAATGCCTCATCGGTCATGATACGAAGAGGACGCAAGGGGTGGTCGTGGGGTACTCGCTGCTCTGGGCTTACGTAGCTGAACACATCCAACTGCTGCTCGTCTTGTCCACGCATACCTTCTTCTTATCAGGTTGTGCTGTGGAAACAAGAGAGCTTCCTGGTACTGCGTCCCCTTCAAATCGAGTTTTTCCGCATCCTGCTAAGCAAGCTCGAGGTGCACATGGCGACAAGTAGCCGGATCCTCAATGATCTTCGGTCTCTTCGCCGGTTGCTGTTTGAGGAACGAAACGCAAACACAGTCGCTGCCTAGCTCGCCGTCTGTGCAAGTCCGTCATTTCCATCTCGCCGCCGACCTCCCCAATATGCGCGCGATGCTTGCGCGTTTTCTTGCAAGCGGTTCGGGGACTATGAGCGCGGTGAGCGCAAACCTCGGGCGAAATCTTAACGTCAGTATGGCCATCGCCGATAAGCCTGGTGAACGGCCCTCGCATCGAGTCAAAATTCGGTGGCAATCCCGGCGTTGGTTCAGTTGCAGTAGTTCTCGCTACTAACTAAGCCCCTGCCGCAGAAAGATCCGAGCTCTTGTCAGAGTTGGCGCCTGTAGTTTTGGTGGCGAGACAGCAATTAGGCGAGAGTTCTAATAGAGCCTTGACGGCGCAGGTCGCCGTCGGATCGAGAGTAGCGAGTTTAAGGTCACGCACCTGGCGCACGTGCATTCGAAGGATGGATTCGTCGGCATGATGAGATGGCCGCATCGGACACACATATACCAATCTTCCCCGCTACCCTGAACAATCATCGCTTTGAACCTCATCCCCTCCACGCAATAGGGACATCGGAGGGTCATTGTTGGGTCGTTGCTATGCATGTACGTCGTCGTCCTTGCTTGTGGCCCGCTTCAATCGCATTCTAAGGAGGTAGCATTCTTCGTGCACGGCCTTTCCGTCTTCATCAGTCTTGCTGCTGCCGAGCAGCACTGGATTGTCACTGAGAATGCACCGTGGAGGCTCGAATGCATCCCGCACAAACTGCGGACCGGCTTGTTTAAGGCGTCCGATTTTCAATTCTAAGGCCGCGTTGATATCCCGAACTATAGCCAGCAACTTATCCGCGTCTTGTTCGTTTGCGGCCAGTTCACAAAGTTCAAGCCAAAGTTCCTTGGTTTCCGCCCGCACTTTTTGCCCCCAAGCTCGCAACAGGTCTGGGTGGGACCTGAGGAATATTATATGGGTGAGCCGATGGGAACTGACCCCCACCGACGTGCCATTCGGGCTCAACCAAAGCGCGTAGCAAGGAACTGCCAGAAATCGCTCTTTTTCATGCTGTGATCAAGGATGTACTGGCAACTGGTAGCCGGGCTACTACAACCGTTCCTGTGTCGTTCGAGTTGATTTCCAAGCTTCCGCCTAGCTGCCGGAGTCTCTCCCGCATCCCCCTGATTCCCACTCCCGCCGTGCCCCCTGAGTCCATGGCTTCCCGCTTCTGTGGCGTTATGCCTTTGCCTCTGTCCTCCACTTCCAGGCTGACCTCGCTGTCAGAACGACTAATACGAATTCTGGCGAGCGGGCTTTGCGAATGGCGGTGAATGTTCGTGAGGCACTCCTGGACGATCCGGAAAATGGCGGTTTCCAAATCCTGCGGGAGACGCCCCAAATCCTCTGGCAGCTCCAAATCGACTTTGATCTTGCTACGTTCTGTAAACCCATCCAAGTACGACCGCAGAGCCGAGGCGAGCCCAACTTCATCGAGCAGCGGCGGATGCAGTAAATGAGAGATGGTGCGTAGTTCTCGCGACAGTTCCTGAACAAGACTGACACTTTCCTCGATTGCCTTGGCGGCGCGGGGAGCGGTGTTGCCGTTTTCCGACTGCACTAACGACAGGTTCAGACCTAGCGCAGTGAGTATCTGCCCCGCACTGTCGTGCAACTCGCGGGCGATGCGCCGCCTTTCCTGATCTTGCAGGTGTAGCAGTTGGGCAGAAAGGAGACGTAAACTCTCTTCCGCCCGTTTCCTCTCCGTAATGTCACGGATGGCACTCGTGACCAGCGTGCCCTCGTCCGTCTGCAGCGGACTGAGGCTAATCTCCACTGGAAATTCTTGGCCATTCCTGTGCAAACCGAATAGCTCTAACCCCGCACCCATGGATCGCGCTCGCGGTTCGTCAAAAAAACCGGTTCGGTGTCCCGGATGCATCCGGCGAAAACGTTCCGGCACCAGCATCTCGATTTCTTTCCCCAGTAGCTCTTCCCGTTGATAACCGAACAGTTTTTCCACCTGGGCATTCGCCAGGACGATCTTGCCCGCAGGATTCACCACCACCATGGCGTCAGGCGCTGCCTCCAGCAATCCCCGGAACTTCGCTTCCGCCCGCTCCCGCTCACGGGCTGCTTCTGACTCGGCGCGAAGTCGCTCTTCTGCGAGAAGCCGCTTTTCGACTTCGGTGCGAGCTTGTTCTTTGCTTCTTGCGGCGACACGCATCACTCGCACAACCAACCCATACACGACGATGGACAGGACTGCGATTGCCAAGCAGGCGAGCACTGTGGCCCATTGGCCGCGGTTGGCAAGAGTCGCCTGTACCGCAAGCAGTCGATCTTCCTCTTTCTCCATATCAGCTACGACATGGCGAAACTCGTCCATCCGCTGTCGGCCGACGCCGGAAAGCACAAGCTGGCCCGCTTCCAGGTCTCGGCCTTCTTTGTCTAATTGAATGGTTTGTTGCAAAACGGCGAGATCTTCTTTTTCGATCCGCCGAAGCTCGTACATCCTCTGCTGTTGAGGGACACTGGTTTTCGTGAGGCCGTCAAGTTTAGCCAGTCGGGCATCGATTTGAGAAATCGCTTCTTGGTAGGGCTCCAAGTAGACCGGATCGTCCGTAATCAGATATCCACGCTGGCCTGTTTCCGCATCGACCACAAGGCGAAGAACGGCACTCAACTCTTCCTTCACCTCGTGGTTTCTCTGGACCTGATCGTTCAGTCGGTCATAACCCAACGCGGCTCGGCAGGTATACGCCACCACGCTGAGGGTGAGGAACAGTCCGACAGTGAGGATTAGGAGCAGACGTCGCTGCAGAGTAGCTAGCATGCGGCCGCTTCTGGCATCTGAAAAGTTGCCAGAATTCCAACGACCGCGACGGCATAAGCCGTGCAATTGCGCCGTGAGATTGGTTCCAGATGCAAGGGGCCGATGTCCATGATCCCAGCCTTTCCATTCGGCAAACATATGGGAGAGGACACAACGAACGGAACAATCATGTGGGAACTAACCCCTAAAGTAAAGCGGAGTTTTGCGGAAACCTGTCGCAGCGATGACCGGGTGGGGGCCCTTCGAGCCCCCTCGGCAGCGGGATGTGGCAGATTTCACGCCTTCGAGCCTCAAACATCGCCAATCCTTGTAGACTGAAGTTGTTGAATCTAAAGACAAATGATCCTCGGCAGTGCCGGGCATCCCTCGCCGGTAAGGTGGTTTACGGGAACTGCGCCTTTCGATTACGGTGTCTGCAGAAGCGATTCGGGATCGGGAGAACTTGAGGCGGAATCGGCACAGATGTCCGATGTGGCTTTCGTCCATCGTTTTTTAAGCTGCCTTTAACTCGGCGTTTGGTACCACCACGGAAGGCAGCGTGAATTGCCGGCTGCACCACGTTTTGTCATTTGACTTCCACGAAGTCGCAGCGGTAACGTGTTGCTTTCAATACGAATAGCCCTTCCGCCGCCGCGCCCGCGGCAGGTTTCCTTTCACCCCCCAACCACGGAAAGGAGCTAAGGATATGTTCACACGCTTAGCGGAAATGACCAGCAAATCAGGGAAATCGCAAGACCTTGCCAACACCATCAATGACAGAGCGGTGCCGATCCTGAAAAAATAACGAGGCTTCGTGGACGAGATCGTGCTGGTTTCGTCCGGAAAGCCGAATCAGGTTTTGGCTCTGAGCTTTTGGAACAAGCGAGAGGATGCCGAGGAATATCAGCGCGAACAATACCAGAAGATCCACGATACGGTGCGGCACCTCCTTGAGACAGAACCCGAGATTCGCACCTTTGACGTACATACCTCAACCACCCACAAGATTGCCGCAAACAAGGCCGCCTAAGTAACGCCTCCGCTCCAACGGGCGGGTCCCCCATGTGGACCCGCCTTCCCTCCGCCACAGCCGACGACGAGAGCCAGACATGAACACGCTCGCCAGATTCTTGTGTGAACCATCCCCCAGCGAGGGCTCGCCGCATCCGTTAGTCTCTGGCATGTCTTACAAACTCACAGCCTGTTATGGATGCTATTCATTTTTCTTGGAGATGCCATTCGGTCTGTCCGACTCTGGTCCACCTTCATGCATGTCTGCGCGACCTCCGGCATTCTGAGCCTTCAACACGTCGAAAGGTCGGAACAGAAAACGTAAGCTCAGCAAATAGTCGACTTTTTCCAGGAGGCTGACGATGGGCTCGGACTTGGGAATGAAGCAATCGACTGCTTCGAGTTCGCGCAAAGGCAGGCACTCATCGCTGGACAACAGCGCGACCGGAACGTCCGGTTTGGAATCCTTCATGCGCACCGCGGCCATACCACCATTCATTTCTGGCATGTAGTAGTCGAGGAGGACCAAGTCCACCGAATGAGCCGCAAAAGCTTGCACGGCTTCCCTGCCGTTGGTCGCGGTCAGGACCCGATATCCGTTTTCTTCAAGCAGCATTTTCTCGCCTTCCAGCACGCTCGGTGTGTCATCAACACAGAGGATTACTGGTTTCATGGGAATACTCCAAAAGATCTCCGGCCTGAGTGGTAGCGCATTGTAGGTGGCGCTGTCCGGGGAGGTGTGAGCCTGGCCTCGAAGGATGGCTTTCAGTGCTTCTGTCGCCAGCGGCGACCGACGGCGGGCATGCCTTTCGACCTATCGATTGCCAGCTACCATGACTTGTTTTGTCAACATGTCCGCGGCTTCGGCAAGCGTTAAACCGTCGGGAACCGTTCGGAAGTCGCTGCGATATTCCTTCTCTTTCACAGCAATTGTTTTGAAAAAGAGCGCCTTGCCTTTCATGTCTACTTCCATGAAGGTGAGATCCCATTGACCCGGCAAAAGCTCACGCTGTTCGACGCCGAAATGACCGCCCTTCTCCAAATGCCCCAGCAACCCACCGGCGAATTTTACGTCCGCAATAAGGTGCCCGCGTATACGCACCAGTCTTCGCTGCGTTTCATGCACCCACATCTCCCCTTCCATTTCATGGAAGACACGAGCCTCGCGTGAAGGGGGTTGAAAACTTGGATTAGGCCGATAACTCACCTTGATCAGGTCTCCGTCCCGACCTGCATAAATGAAGGTGAGAGCATCTGGAAGCAACTTGAAAAATGCTTTGCATTGCTCCGCATCTTTTTTCTTCGTTTGTTCGAGTCTTTGTTGCTCTGCTGGATTTCGGACTAGATTCCCAATCCTCTCCCTCTCGTCCTTTTGCTCTTCGGCGTTCAGCGGTTGTCCGTTTACTGCTACCAATCGGTCGAGCGAGCCCAGCCCGGTCTGAACAACTTCTTTTGTTTTCTTCTTGCCTTGTTCTTCTCTCTCCACGCGATACATCCAGCGACCGTGACTTCCATCTTGAGGCTTGAGTTCATTAGCGACTACTGCACGTACCAAGTCATTGGGCGATACCGGCGGGCCAGCAGAGGCGGACTGACCAAACGCGGCAGCGATCGGCAAAAGAGCAATCAAACCAGCAAGGGTGCATCTTGCAAAAAAAAGCAATGACATTGCTTCTCCTGCCTTTCTAATCGTGCCGTTCGATGAAGGTGTCGCTCGCAGGGGGCTGCAGCTCGCAGGCGAACGCCGGGTTCAACGTTCCAGTCACAGAACAGTTCCCCTTTCTCTCGTATCGACGAAGGGCAAACATTCCGTTGCCGGATCACGCCGCTGGCTTCAGGCTGCCAGGGCGTAACGGCGATCCGCGTTGGCCAGGAGTTCCAGCATTTCCTGGAGCGTAGCAATGTCTAGCTCTGTAATCGAGTTCACGAGTGCCAGCCTGTCACGCACAGATCTAGTAGGATTGAACAACTTGAATTGAATGTCGTGGTCGTAAGCCCATCGTTGCAGAAACAGGAGCATCCCCAGGCCCCCGCCTTCTATCGCGCGTACCTCCGAAAGATCAAGCACAATAATTCGCGCATTTCGCAGCGACGTGACCGCTTCACGTAATTTGAACGCGGCTTCGGTCCGCACGACTCTGCCTTCGCACTCAACGACCGCCAGCTCACCTATTTTCTCAACGTGAAGGTCCAGCATGGCTTCCTCCCGTGCCTTACTCGCTCCCCAGAGCACGAGTCGTGCCATCAGACGCAGCCTGTATTTTGTGCTGGGTTAGACGGCTCAGGCCGCGAGCGAGTGGAAGTTTAGGGAGGCGACCGAGAAAATCTGCGCTACAGCAACTGCTGTATCTCGGGCGGGAACGCGATGGTACCCACTCTCAAGGAGGTACGGCGCTTCCAACTATAGTGTTCACCGCAATGCGACCAAAACGGTCCTCACCATGGCCCTTCTCTATTCCGCAACTCGATGACCGAGTTGGACCATAGGTGCGGGCGACGTCGCACGCAGCCTTGCTTGGCGCAAACTTGTGGCGACTCGTCTCGGACTGACGAGTCTCGGGCAGGACGGTCCGCAATGAGACAACTCTTCTGGCACGCAACGTGCCTGAGTTTTTGGACAGGCGGCCCTTGCCCGAAGGGAGAACACGGTTATGACATACGTGATGACCAAGCCTTGCCCAGTCTGCAAACAGCAATTAACCAAAAAAGTGCCCACCGACACGGTACAGTGCGCCTGCGGCAAGCATGTTTGGCAGGGGTAGTAGCGTGTGCGGACGACACCGCCGTTCGGATTGTCTTTCCGATTTGTGCAGGTGACCTCCGGCGACAAGGCGTTAAGCCAAACGCAAACTCAAGAGTGAGGCTCGAGCCTTGCTGTTCTCCTTATCCGGTTCGATGGTCAAATCAAGCAGTGTGACGTTTGAAAGGTCAACAGCGTAGTCCTCTATCTCTCGCGTGGCGTCCGGCGAACTGAAATTCCACCGCTGCCGCACGATTTCCCGGAATGAACTTCCCCGATCTGGTGACCATCGCAGGGTGAATTCTTGCGTGCGTTTGGTTTCGGTCTCCTCGAACACAACCAAGATGCGTCTGAGCTTTTGTGGCTCGTCAAAGATCAGCTGAATCGTCTGGATGCCTGGTTCAGCCGCACGCCAGCCTCCTTTATCTCGCTGTAAAAGCGCAGATTCAAACGGAAAGCCATTGTCCTCGGACGTTATTTCGACCGATGCAGTATTTTCCAAGTCGAGCCACCCTTGCACAGCAGGTGGGTGAAGCGTCCGGGCAAGAATCCGTTTGCGCATTTTAGGCCTAACTTGCTCTCGATCTCGCGACCGAAAGCACCGGGACCGCGAGGCGAAACGTCTCCTCCGAGCTTCCCGGAAGGAAGCCGGCAACAATCGGGGCTGGATCGCGCCCGATGTCCGGATTCTGAATGCATGCCTCAGGCGGCAAAATCAATTTTTGTGATCGGGGGAGGTTCATGCTTCTCTTCGATCTTGCCCTCGCTGCTAATCTTCGCCAGTTCGCAGTTAAGTTCCGCTCCGACCAGCATGGCAAACCCTGTCCAATAGAGCCACGTCATCAACGCAATGCCTGCACCGAGCGTTCCGTAAGTTTTGTTAAAGGTTGCGAAATGCCGAAAGTAAAGACCGAGCAGATACGAGAGCGCAAGCCAGCAGCCCACGGCAAGGATCGCGCCCGGCACTGTGGCCAAAAAACGCTGCTTAACATTCGGAGCAAGGAAGTACAAAACTTCCACGGCGAGGATTGTGAACCCGATTGCGATGGACCAGTGGATGTAAGGCCACAGCACAACAAACAAATAGGAGAGGTGGACTCGACCGGCGAGCCATTCTCCGAATCTGGGCCCAACAATCATCACGGACAGGGCTACGAGCATCAGGGCTCCAGTCACGAGCGCTAAGCCCACTGCCAAAGGGCGTGTTTTCCAGAACGGTCGATCGTCTTCGACATCGTAGGCAATATCCAAGGCCTCGATAGCCGCCGCGAATCCGCCCGATGCCGTCCAAAGCGTGCCCAGAATGCCGAAAGAGAGGAACGTTCCCCTATTAGGCGTGATCACATCAGACAAAACTCTGCGCACCAACCCCATGCTGTCCGGAGGTAAGAACCGCGCCATCATACTCAGCGCCTGGTCGAAAAGATTGGGAACGGGCAGGTACGCCACGATGGCCGATAGAAGGATGAGGGATGGAAAGAGCGAGAGAACGAAGTAGTACGAGAGCGCAGCTGCCATCTGCAGAGTGTGGTTTCGAAGCACGTCTCCGTAGGTCCCAGCCAGCGCATGCTTGATCGGTGCCCGCATCACGATTCTTAGATGCAATTCCTGATTTCCTCGGCCAATAACGACTTTCGGCGGGTCGCCCCCGAATTACCCCCATGCAACGTTAGGGCCTTAGTTTGGCGCTACCAGCGTGAGTTGTCGCTCTCCAAAATCGAACCGCAATGCACACCGGGGAGGATTTGCTGCATAGTGTTGCCGTGAATCGCCGATGCGATCCAGCACAGTCTTAATCAGTCCGGCGGAGGACTTTCGAGCAAACAGTCGGCGTCGCGGAACGATGATACAAAAGAGGACGCCTCCGGATTATTCTGTTCCAGAAAGCCGCGGTGGAAGAGGCTTTTGTCACTCGACGAGGCGAAGTTCCTACCGGCCGGTGCCCGTCGTTACAAGTTACAAGGTACTGTTTACACTCCCACGTTCTTCCAAGATCTAAGGCCCTCCTGTGCTATGCTTTGCGAGTTTGGTACAGATCGTGCTCGGAACATGGAGGCGCTGCTCCGGAAAACGACGCCAAGGCAAGTTCTTCATGTGCTTGTCCGGCGAAAAATCGGAGGAGTGCCATGCCGCGAAAACCTCTAATTCTGTGTCGATGACGAATGGAACGGACTTGAAGGTCGCAAGATGCTGTTTGAGGAAGCTGGCTGCAAGGTCCTGGTTGCCACGAGCGGCGCAGAGGCTTTGCACCTGTTCGCCTCGCAATCCCGTCGATTTGGTGCTTCTCGACTTCTCGACTACGACATGCTTGGGATAGATGGGGATGTCGTCGCAGAGCACATGTCTGGCTGGCCGAGCGTAGCCGCGAGCACACCTTGCCGTACCTGTGGGAACAACGCAGTCAGCACGGAAGGGTTACGCATATTGCGTAAGCCTGTCAATCGATAAGAGAAACGGACGGTTGCAGCTCGTGGTGAGAAATCTACAGGGACGTTTAGATGCTTCATACTCGTTCGAATGAGAGTCGGACACAATCCGAACAGACTCGAATTCTGTTCGACTTCGTGCGAGCAGTGTTCGCCAGTCCCCGGACGCTCTGCACCAACCTAAGCCGAAGGCTTAGGGATGTCTCTTTCGAAAACGAAGGCCCCGGTGAGTTGACCAGCCAGCGGAACTCCGCGCCCGTCGCAAATCAGGTGACGCTTGCTGCCGAGCTTAGCCCGATCAGTGAGATTCGGGCAAGTCTGCCCCTAAAAACCGCTCGTACAGAGCAGCTATCCACCACGGCTCGGGACCAGTCGATCTGATTGAAACGACAAAGCCAGTCCAACAGTGAAAAGTGGATTAATTGCCAGATGCGAGACTCTGACGACATCCAACTGTTGTTCATCGTCTCCGCGCATGAGTCTTCTTATCAACTTCTGCTGTGGAAACAAGAGAGTTTTTTGGTACTGAGGCGGTCCTTGATCCCCGAACGGGGGTTATTTACAGTCTGCCCGCGGGCAGGTTGTTCAACTCGCACCGAACGTCCCGAACAAGAAGGTGCTGCGGGTATCCA
>Ga0137378_10006401_pt1 | contig 10220 bp, 12 predicted proteins | sample SagtaG_21_FD_104813 | JGI IMG/M metagenome (GOLD analysis project Ga0137378, IMG submission 104813) | Vadose zone soil microbial communities from Sagehorn Ranch, Mendocino, California, USA - Sage2_L_60_16 metaG | ecosystem: Environmental > Terrestrial > Soil > Vadose zone | place: USA...
CGTCCAGCAAGTGGTGGACCGGCGCTTCAACCGGCGCCGCTACGACGCCGCCCGCACCATCGAGGGGTTCAGCGCGCGGCTGCGCCAGCAGGTCGACCTGGACACGTTGACCGGCGAGCTGCTTGGCGTGGTCGAGCAGACCGTGCAGCCCACCAGCGTGTCGCTATGGCTCCGAGCCTCCGTCAGTACGGCCCCCGACCAACCAAGCACAGGTCCGTCCCGCGCGACGGCTGTCGGAAGAATCAGCCGTCGAGCGTCAGGTGAGCGTTCGTCCGAGCCTGCCTGAGTATGGGCGGGTGGAGCTGGGTTGCTCCGCCACGGCGATAGAGCTGCGTCCATCCCCGCCCGGTGGATCGCTCCTGCCCGGTCGGGACGACGAGACCATCGGTCGACAACACCTTGCGGCGGAAGTTCGCCGGGTGCAGAGCGATCCCCCAGACCGTTTCGTAGACGCGACGCAGGTCGGCGATCGTGAACGGCTCTTCCACGAAGCTGGTCGCAAGGCTGGTGTACTCGAGCCTGGACCGAGCCCGTTCGACGCCGTCAGCGACGATGCGGTCGTGGTCGAACGCCAGTGTCGGACCGTCCTCGGTCCCTAGATCGCTCACTGACCAGAACCGGGCGTCAGCGGCGTCGGTGCCGGCGCGAGGCCGGGGCAGGTCGGGCATGAGACCGAGATAGGCGACTGACACGACCCGCATGCGCGGGTCGCGGTCTGGTGCGCCGTAGGCACGGAGTTGCTCGAGGTGGCGAGGGCGGGCGTCGACGCCCGCCTCTTCGGCGAGCTCACGTCGCGCCGCGTCGTCGAGATCTTCATGCTCGCCGACGAACCCGCCTGGCAGCGCCCAACGATCCCGATGCGGGTGGGTACCACGCCGGACGAGGAGCACCGTGAGCTGCCCCTGACGCACGGTGAGCAGCACGATGTCGACCGTGACGGCAATCGGCGGGAACGCTCGCGGGTCGTACCGCCGGAGGAAAGCCGACTCGTCGTCGTGGCGAGGCTGTACCGAGGTCACACGAGCACCATGACTCATTCTGACTTGTATAGCAACTCAGAGTGAGTCATGATGCTCGGCATGCGAATCTCCCGTCGACCCGTTGCTGGCTGCCTGTACGGCCTGGCGCTCGGTGATGCCCTGGCCGCCCCAACCGAGTTCCTCACCGTCGAGGAGATCGTCGACCGCTTCGGCGACGACGGCCCGGTGGCACCGCTGGGTGATCCGGCGCAGGTCACCGACGACACCCAGATGACCCTCGCCGTGGGCCGCGCCTTGCAGGCGGTGACCGCCGGTCCGCTGACTGCCGCGACGCTGGAGGGCCCTCTCCGCGCCGAGTTCGTGGCATGGCTGCAAAGTCCGGACAACAACCGTGCGCCGGGTGCAACGTGCCTGCAGGCGTGCCGGGCACTGGCGGCCGGTGCGGCGTGGGAACAGGCGACGGTGCCAGCATCCAAGGGGTGCGGGGCGAACATGCGGGTGGCACCGGTCGGGTTCCTGGCCCATGGCGTCACCGGTGGCGACGCAACCAGCGCGGCCGTCGCGCAGTACCAGGCAGCGTTCACGCACGGCCACCCAACCGCGCTGGCCGCCAGCGACCTCACCGCTCGCGCCGTGTCCGAGCTGCTGGCGGGCTGCCAGCCCGCGGAACTACCCGGACGGCTCCGCCGATACGCGAGAGACCAGCGAACCGTGTGGCACGCCGACTGGCTTGCCGGCCTCTGGCGGCGACCGGGTGTCGACCGATCCGAGCAGTTCATCGCTCGCGGCTGGGACGAGTGCCTTGCCTCGCTGGACCGGCTGGACGCGGCGCTGCTCATTGGCGATCGCGCCGCCGACCCGTGCCGGTTCACCGGGGCCGGATGGGTCGCTGAGGAGGCGTTGGCGACCGGGCTGCTGTGCTTTCTTCTCCTGCCCGACGATCCGGTGGCGGCGATCCGCCGGGCGGCGGTCAGCTCGGGCGACTCAGACTCCATCGCCTGCCTGACCGGCGCCTTCGCCGGAGCGGCTCACGGCGTCGAAGCATGGCCCCACAACTGGCGCCGTCGCATCGAATACCGCTGCGAGATCGAGGTGTTGGCCGCTGCCTGGGAGGTGCAGTGATGTCGTGGACCGAGATCCTGGGGTTCGTCACCGGTGCAGCCTCGGTGTGGCTGTACGTCCGCGAGCACGTCTGGGCCTGGCCTCTCGGCATCGCAAACAGCGCGTTCTGGTTCGTGCTGTTCTGGCAATCCAAGCTCTACCTCGACGCGAGCCTGCAGGTCGTGTACATCGTGCTCGGCGTCATCGGCTGGTACTGGTGGGTCAACGGCGGCCAGCGGCGCAACGACCTGCCCGTCAGAACCACCCGCCGGCCCGAGGCGATGGCTCTCGTCTTGGCCGCCGTGGCGTGCACGATCGCCCTGTGGTTCGCCGAGGCCCGTTACACCGACTCGCCGTTCCCCTCATGGGACGCGGCGACCACGGTGGTGTCACTGGTGGCGCAGTTCATGCTGACCCGCAAGCTGCTCGGCAACTGGTGGCTGTGGATCAGCGTCGATGTCGCGTACGCCGGAATGTACAGCTACCAGCACCTCTACCTCACCGCCCTGTTACAGCCGCTGTTCATCGCCATGTGCGCCCTCGGGCTTCGCCAGTGGCGACGTTCGATGAACGCCCGTGCACTTGCGCCGACCGGGGAGGCGGGGATGGCGTCGTGAGCACCGGGGTCGTCGCCGGCAAGTTCCTCCCGCCTCACCGAGGCCACAAGCACCTGATCGACATGGCACGCGCGGCCGTCGACCACCTGCACGTGCTCGTGTGCGCCCGTGATGACCAACCGATCGACGGCTCCACGCGAGCGGCATGGCTCCGCGAGATCCATCCCGGCGTCGACGTGCATCTCGTCGATGACGACATCCCCGACGACCAAGGCGACGACACCTCGAGGGCGTGGGCGAAGCGCACTCGCGAGGTGCTCAAACGCGCTCCGGACCTGGTGTTCAGCTCCGAGGCGTACGGAACCCGGTACGCGCACCACCTTGGCGCCCGCCACGTCAGCGTCGATCCAGAGCGCCGGGCGTTCCCGGTCTCCGGCACGGCGGTGCGGGCCGACCCCGCCGGCCACTGGAGGTTCCTGGAACCCTGCGTGCGCGCCTACTACGTGCAGCGCATCTGCGTGGTCGGCGCGGAGTCCACGGGCACGACCACCCTTGCCCGCGCGCTCGGCCAGCACTACGGAACCGCCTGGGTCCCGGAATTTGGTCGGCGCTTCTGCGAGGAGCAGATGGCGACCGGAGCACCGCACGATTGGCGTACCGATGACTTCGTTGGTATCGCCACTCAGCAGCAGGCCGACGAGGACGCCGCCGCCCGCCACAGCGGACCGCTGCTCATCTGCGACACAGACGCCCTGGCAACCTCGATCTGGCACGAACGCTACCTCGGGTACCGCTCACCCGAGGTCGAAGCCCTCGCCGCGGCTCGCCACTATGCCCTCTATGTTCTCACGATGGACGACATCTCCTTCGTCCAGGACGGCACCCGCGACGGCGAGCACGTTCGCGGCTGGATGACGCAACGGTTTCGGGAGGACCTCGCCCGTAGACCCGAACCCTGGATCGCCGTCACTGGCAGCCATCAGCGCCGTCTCACAGCCGCCGGGACCCACATCGACGCCCTCATCGAGCCCCGGCCAGCCCACGCCAGATGACCTTCCCGCTCGAAACCGAACGCATGTTGATGCCGACGAAGTCACCGCGGCGTACCTTCAGCGCGGCTGCCGTATGGTGTCATGTTGACGGAGCCGTCAGGCGCGCCCTTTCACCTGTGGGATCTCGCAGCGGTCCTTGAATCCCTGACCGGTCAGCCCGACGGCCGAGTTGAACCGCGACCGCACGTTCTCCAAGCAGACGAGCGCCGTCAGCTCGACCAGTTGTGCCTCATCAAGGTGGTCCAGCAACCTCTTCACGAGCTCATCGTCGACGGTGGGCGGCGTCTGGGTCATCGCCTCGGCGTACTCCATGACCAGCCGCTCCAGCGGATCGAACAGCTCGCTGTCCCGCCAATGCGGCACCGCCTCGATCTTCTCGCGCGGGACGCCGTGGGTGTGCAGCACCCAGTACCCGAAGTCCATGCACCACGGGCAGCCGATCTTGACGGCCGCGGCCAGGCCGGCCAGGTCCTTGATCTTCACATCCAATCGCCGCCAGCGGGGCGCGCGCTGCTCCAACTGGCCGTACGCCCTCGCCACCTGCGGGTGGTGACCTATGGCCCGGAACGGCTCGAGCACTTCACCGAACCTCCGCCGAAGGAACCATCCACCGATGCGGTACGACAATGTCGGTGGGGGATCGAGTGATATGCGTGCCATGTCGTGTCTCCTGGTCACATCGGCCGGGTTTGGTTCGTCACTGTTATGACGGACAGCGACGAGGGATGTGACGGTGGACGAGGGCGACTGGCTGGCGGCGCGGTTCCAGGCCCACCGCGCCCATCTGCGGGCGGTGGCCTACCGGATGCTCGGCTCACTCAGCGAGGCCGACGACGCCGTCCAGGACGCCTGGCTGCGGCTCAGCCGCTCCGACACCAGCGGCGTCCAGAACCTCGGCGGCTGGCTGACGACGGTGGTCGCGCGGGTGTGCCTGGACAAGCTGCGCGCACGCACGTCGCTGCGCGAGGAGCCTATGGGCCTGGGCGTGCACCTGCCCGAGCCGATCATCAGCCCTCCGGACCAGATCGACCCCGAGCAGCAAGTGCTCCTGGCCGAGGGGATCGGGGTGGCGCTGCTGGTGGTCCTGGACACCCTGGCGCCCGCCGAGCGGATCGCGTTCGTGCTGCACGACACGTTCGCGGTGCCCTTCGACCAGATCGCTGCGATCGTGGGGTGTTCCCCGACCGCGGCACGGCAGCTCGCCAGCCGGGCCCGCCGCCGCGTGCAGGGAGCGGCGGCGGTTCCCGACGCCGATCTCGCCAGCCAGCGAGCGGTGGTCGACGCGTTCTTGGCTGCCGCGCGCGAAGGTGACTTCGACGCGCTTGTCGCCGTGCTGGACCCGGACGTCGTGCTGCGAGCTGACCGCGGTGCCCTGCCTGTTGGCGCGTCCAGGGTGGTCCGCGGCGCGCGGGCCGTGGCCGAAGGGGCGCTGACCTTCGCGCGGCTTGGCCGCTTTGCACGACCGGCGCTGGTGAACGGAGCCGCGGGAGTCGTCGCGCGGGCCCCGGATGGCCGGCCGTTTTCGGTCATGGGTTTCACCGTGAGGCACGGGAAGATCGTCGAGATCGACATCCTCGCCGACCCCGAGCGCCTCCGCCAGCTCGACCTGGCGGTCCTCAATGACTGATGAGAGTAATCCTCAGGGGATCGTGACAAAGGAGGCGAGATGGCCGAGATCGTGGAGAGCGTCGAGATATCCCGTCGTCCCGAAGACATCTTCCCATACGTGGCCGACCCGTCGCACCACCCCGAATGGATCCACAACGTCGTGTCGGCATACCGGGAGGGCGACGCCCCACTCGCCGTGGGGTCGAGAGTCCTGGTGACCCGGCGGGTCGGTCCTCGGGAGTTGCCGACGACCGAGGAGATGACCGAGCTACATCCTCCCAGGACCTGGGCGAACCGCGGTGTCGGCGGCATCCCGGTCATCGCCTTTGCCAGAGGCACGGTTGAGCCGCTCGATGACGGCAGGCGGTCGCGCGTAACGATCTCCTGCGAGTTCGAGGGGCACGGGATCGGCAAGCTGCTCGCTCCGCTCCTCGCCCGTCGGCTGGCGAAACAGCTGCCGCGGGACCAGCAGAAGCTGAAGGAGTTGCTCGAGCGGGGCGCGTACGCCCAAACGTAGCTGTTCATGACCCGGCGAGAGCTGGTCGCCTGGGGTTGCCTTCGAACAGCCGCCGAAGCAGCATGGCAAGGTCCGCCGCGACGGCTATTGTCGACGCCCAGCTCTCCGCTGAGCATGTGAGACGGGCTGAGCGCCCGCCGCCTTGCGGGCCCATCTGGCCGCAACGGCTACGTCCCGTCCGACCTGGCCGGCCCGGCCGGCGACCGTGCCGCGGTCATCGCGTGGATGGCCTTGGTGAGCTCGAAGATCTGGTTGGCGGCCCAGGGACGGGCGGCGGCGAACAGCGAGCCGGCCGTGGTCCTTGTGGGGGGCGAGGCCGGCATCGGCAAGATGCGCCTGGTGTTTGAGCTGGCGAACCGCTGCCGCGCGGCGGGGGGCGCGAGTGCTGGCGGGCGGCTGTCTCCCTGCTGGCGACGGCAGCCTTCCCTACGCCCCGATCGTTGAGGCGCTGCGGCCCTTGCCCAGCGAGCTTGGTGTGGGTGCCGTCCGCGGGCTGATCGGGTCGTCGTGGTCGGAGCTTGCCCGTCTGCTCCCCGTCCTCGGCGAGCCCCCAAGCGGCCCGGCCGGCCAGGCCGCGCAGGCCCGGCTGTTCGAGCTGCTACTCGGCCTGCTCGGGCGGCTCGGCGAGCAGGCGCCGGTGCTCCTGGTCGTCGAGGACCTGCACTGGGCGGATCGATCGACCCACCAGCTGCTCCTGGCTGGGATCGAGACTGTCGAGGCCGCAGCGCCAGATGAACTTGCGGGTCTCCGCCCACGACAGCGGCCCCAGATGCAAAGCGTGCAGGCGCTGGTGGGCTTGGTCGGGCAGCGCGAACGGGTAGCGCGAAGTGACCAGCGGTCCAACGCTTGTGGGCTCCGTGCTGCCTCAGGTGAGCGACAAGAGGCAGGTACTGCAAGGAAGTTGTCGGGTCTGAGGAAGAAAGAGATGTCAGGAGCCGTTCGCCCCTTCTATGATGCTGGTCAGTGGGGCAGAGGGTTGGGCCTAGGAAGGTAGGGGGCAATGGCTGGACCCATCCCGGCCGCGTCGGGTCGGATATTCATCAGCTATAGACGGAGGAGACCGCCTACCCGGCCGCGTGGCTGTTCGACCGGCTGGCTGACCGCTTCGGCGGTGGGCAGGTCTTCAAGGACGTCGACTCGATCCAGCTGGGCGACGATTTCGTGGAGGTGATCACCAGAGCGGTCGGATCGTGCGACGTGCTGCTGACGCTGATCGGGAATGAGTGGCTGACGATCACCGATGAGCATGGCCGGCGTCGCCTTGATGATCCCGATGATTTCGTGCGGCTGGAGATCGAGGCTGCCCTGGTGCGTAAGGTCCGCGTCATTCCGATCCTGGTCGATGGGGCGAGGATGCCCCGCGCTGATGAGCTGCCGGACAGCCTCAGTAAGCTGGTCCGCCGTCAGGCTCTTGAGCTCAGCCCGAGCCGCTTCGACTTTGACACCAGCCGGCTCCTCAGGGTGCTGGACACGACCCTCGCCGAGGTGCGGACGGCACAGGACGATGCGGCCTCGACGCGGGTGGCGTCAGTGAAATCGCCAGACCCGAGCGCGTCGGAGGTACTCAAGGCGCCTGAGCGTCGTGAGGGCGCGAGCTGGGATCACACGCCCAGCGTCCCGCTAGCAGCTCCTGCCACACCGGGCGGGGCTTGGCCGTCCGCGGACCAAAGCAAACCGCCGGACAGACAGCGCCGACGCCTCTCCACACGGGCGCGGATCCTGGCAGGGGCCGCAGTCGGCGTCGTGCTCATCCTGGTGCTGATAGTCGCCATCACTGCCAACTCCGGTACGACGCCTCCACCGGCTGCGGTCATCACGGCGACATCCCCATCCACGAGGGGGGTCATCTTTCAGGACGACTTTTCTGGCCGGGCGTCTGGATGGGACGATGCCGGCACGAATCGCATCGGCGGTCACTACACGAATGGCGCATACCGCGTCTACGCCGCACCGGTTCCTGGTGGTGGCAGCGTAGGGGGTGTACCCCGGATGGCACGCAGCGTGTACCCGTCCGCCCCTCAAAACCTTCGCGTCCAGGTCGCTGCACGCCGCCTCACCCCTGCAGGAGACCGGGATATTGGGTACGGCATCGTCTGTCGTTATGGTGAGAATACAGGATTCTATCAATTCACTATAGGGAATGATTATGTCGACATCGCGAAGTCATCCAATATTGGTTCTGACTGGGTTCAGTTGAGGGTTGCCGGCCTTCCTGCGATTGACGTCAATGCCACCAACCGGCTGGAAGCGGTGTGCACCCGCGGCCGGGGACAGCAAGCTGTCCACCTTGTGTTTTCGGTGAACGGCAAGAAGGTCGCCGAAGCGACCGATACGAAGAATCCGTACGGGACCGGTACCGTCGGCGTCTTCGCGGCGACTGGCCGAGATGCAAAGACGGCGGCCGAGGCGGAGTTCGATGACTTCGTCGTCACACAGGTCTGAGGAATCCGCAGCCGACCGAGAGAGAAGGAGGGATGGCGCGCCGTGAGGACGGACCGGGGCCAGCACGGCCGATCGAGGCCGTACCCTCTCCCGCCGCGGAGGACCCGACCTGGGAGCGGCTGGAGGACCAGATCGGTTGGTACGACCGCAAGAGCGGCGACAATCAGCGCCGTTACAAGTGGCTGAAGCTGCTCGAGCTGGCGGTGGCCGCGGCGCTGCCTGTGGTGGCCGGGATTCACAGTCCCGTGTGGGTGACCGGCGGCCTGGCCTCGGTCATCGTGGTGCTAGAGGGCGGCCAGCACCTGTACCAGTTCCAGGAGCACTGGATCACCTACCGCTCCACCGCCGAGGCACTGAAGCACGAGCGCTACCTGTACCTGGCCAAGGCCGGACCCTACGTCGGTGAGGACCGGCACAGCCAGCTGGCGGAGCGGCTGGAGGGTCTGATCTCGCAGGAACACGCCAAGTGGACCGCCAGCCACCGAGAGGTCTCTGCTCGTTCAGGGGATCGATAGGCCCGCACTAGTCGTGCTGCGCTGGCATCAGCTTGCGTGCAAGAGGGTAGGCTGAGATTTGCCACCGTAGCTGGTAGGCCTGAAGGTCCGCACTGTCTCGTTCGCCGTGAGAGCCGTAGTGCCTGGTAGAGGGTGGTTGATGTATATCCCGTCAGTTCTTTCAGTCGTTGAGCGGTGGCCGGGAGCTGCATCGCAGGTGAGGAAGAGGCTGCATCTGCTTCGACTGGTTTGGCAGATAGCTGACGAGTATTCAAGATTCCTGAGAGGTTCCCAGCCTTCGTGAGGGTTTCGGTGTTTCGCTGAACCGATGGAGGCTGCGTGGGGCTGGCAGCGGTCCGCGATCTGCGTGAGGTCCGACGGCTCGAGACGCCAGAAGAGGTCGAGGCGTTCGAGCAGGATGTGCTGGCGGGCTTCGTGCTCGCTCGAGCATCAGCCGGCATGGCCGATGCGACCATCAAGCAGGAGACTGGCGCGGTGATCGAGCTGCGCCAGTGGTTCGGGCGCCTGCTGTGGGAGGTACAACCCAAGGATCTCGACCGCTACTTCGGGGTCTACCATCGCGGCCGGCCGCCCGCGACACTGGCCAACAAGGCACAGTCGATCTCGGTGTTCTGGCAGTACCTGGAGCTGCGCCACAAGGTCGAGATCTACAACCTGACCGGCCGGGTCGTGGAATCACCGCTGGATGAGATGAACCGGCCGCGCGCCCGCGCCGCGCTCAATCTACGGGTTCCACCCAGCGCAGCGGAGATCAAGCAGCTGTTCGACGGATGGCGGGACGAACTGCGCGCCACCCGCAAGTTCGCGGTCGCCGCCCGCAACTACACCAGCGCCCGCCTGATCGGCCAGGTCGGACTGCGGATCAACGAGGCACGCACGCTCGACTTGGACGACATCAAATGGGACCTCGGCCCGCTTGGCAAGCTGCACGTGCGATTCGGCAAGGGCCACGGCGGCCGCGGTCCCAAGCAGCGAATGGTGCCGCTGATCAACGCCATCCACCGTGACACCTTGTTGGTCGCGCTACGGTCACTGTTTGGCCTGCTCAAAGGGCGCCGCCTGATCTTCACCAACCCAACCACCCAGATCCGGGTTCACCGGGTTGCCGACACGCCCGCGCCCCTGGACTCCCACGCCATCGACCAAGCCGTGCGGGCAGCCCAGACCCCACCGGCAAGGCTGGTGCTGGCCGTGCCGAGCGGCGGAAGATGGTCGTCCGCGGCGACGGACGAGACCCACGTCGCCAGGAGGGACCGGGCACTGCAACTCGCCCAGGACATGACGCTTTCAGCGTCGGCCCGGACCATCTTCAACCAGGCGGCCGCGACCATTCAGACAGTAATGGATGAGGACGCCCGGCAGTGGCGCGACGGCGAGGACTAAGCCTGGATCCACTGCGAGGATGATGGTCGAGGCGCCCGCTCCGCCGGCCTGACTCGTGGATCCAC
>Ga0137378_10006402_pt1 | contig 10219 bp, 10 predicted proteins | sample SagtaG_21_FD_104813 | JGI IMG/M metagenome (GOLD analysis project Ga0137378, IMG submission 104813) | Vadose zone soil microbial communities from Sagehorn Ranch, Mendocino, California, USA - Sage2_L_60_16 metaG | ecosystem: Environmental > Terrestrial > Soil > Vadose zone | place: USA...
GCTTCACGCCGGAACGCACGTGAACCTGATTCTGATCATTTCCGCAGTGAGCTGTATCACGCTCGCCCACGTTTTGTATTATGTGGCCATCCGCGAGATCGGCGTGGCGCTCGCGCAAACACTCCAGCTTCTTTGCCCGGCAGGTGCCATGGCGCTTTCCGCATGGATCTTCCACGAACGCCTCACCCGCGCGCAACTCTGGAGCGCTATCATTCTCCTTCTGGGCGCATTTCTGGCCATGCGCGCAAAACCGGTCGCCACGACGGAAGCCGCGGAGAATATTTAGACAGGTTAAAACGTTACGGTTACGGCGTTACAAAGGAAGGCTGACTCATGCGGCTTTCAATGATTTGACTCTTGTAACATTTTTAACTCTCCTTCAGAGCCTGGGCTTTCCGCACTAACTCGATGAATCCCGCTCGGTAACCATTCGCATCGCTCCCTTTTCCTTCACGGGCCCACTCCAGCACTGTGCCAAACGTTCCATTTCCTTTGTATTCAGAATCGCGCAAAATCATTCCAAACTCAGCGACGGCGGCGGCAAACTTCAAATCGATCGGCGCGTTTTCAAATCTTCCATTCGTATCCGTCACCGCGTGCTCGACCAATTCGCTCTTGTCCTCATCCGGTTTTTTGTAACGCAACTTCACAGTAAGCATCTCGTTGGAAGACGTTGATCGTGTAGATGTCGATTTTTCGTTAGACGAGTAATTGAGCAGATCCACCGACGGGACACTCGTGGCCGGATTGTTCGCAGTGCCGACCGGCACCACTTCATACAACGCCGTCACCGTATGACCTGCGCCGATTTCGCCTGCGTCTACTTTGTCGTTGTTAAAATCTTCCTTGCGCAACATTGGAACCTCGAATCGCTGTAGGACTGCCTCAAACTTTTGTCCCGCCTTTATTCTCTCGCTTCGCATCGATTTTGGCGCATGAGAGGGTAACACATCGGTGAAGCTCAAAACTAATAAGACGCACCTGTGAGCGTGTACGTAATCGGCACTTGGACGCTCAGCACGCGGCCCGGCTTGAAACGCCATCTTCGAAGGGCCTCAAGCGTCGCACTATCCAGAACGACACTTCCACTGCTCTCCGCCATACGGGCCTCGATTACGTTACCGGTGGCGGGAGCGACGGTTAGCAGCGCGATTCCCGACCCCGTCATTCGCTGGAGCCGTGCTTCGTACGGATATACCGGGCGCGGTGCATACATCAGCAGTGCTTTCACCGAACCAAATTGTGCCTCTCTCCCCTGTTACAGCCGTGCGAACAACAGACGCGGCTCGTGTTTTCTTGGGCGGGCGAACTCGTGGCAACGTAGTATCCTCCGGCGGGAACGCGTCCTTATCAGGCGCAATCTGCTCTGAAGGCGGAGGTGCGACCGGTTGCTCGGACGGTAGTTGTTCCGGTTCCTTTTCGAGCACCTCAACGTCAATTCCAGCCGGTGTGAAATCTTGCACGGCAATGTGGTCGGATTTGCCGTTCGCGATGACGACAGCTCCCACGTGAATCGCCGCCGCGCAGGCAAATGCAGCCCAGAACAGCCAGCGCCGACGCGGTCGGTAAAGCAATGCAGCATTCATGTTTTCTGCTTCCAACGAGAAAGACACCGCACGCTCTAAAAACTTAGTGCCGCATTCGCACTATTTTCCGTTGCCAAACATGCGGTGCCGTCTTCACTGTTGGCTCGGATAATGCAATTCCGATCCTACCTCGCCTCGCGCCAGAAGTTCATTGACCGCGCACTCGATCGCTATTTACCGAAAGCGAATACGAAACCTGCCACACTTCACAAGGCGATGCGCTACAGTCTTTTTGCCGGCGGCAAACGCTTGCGACCGATTCTTTGTCTCGCCGCGGCGGAAGCTTGTCGCGGCAACATCCAGAACGCGCTTCCCCTCGCCTGCGCGCTCGAATGCATCCATACCTATTCGCTCGTGCACGATGATCTTCCCAGCATGGATAACGATGATTTCCGGCGCGGACGCCCCACCTGCCACAAAGTCTTTGGCGACGGGATCGCTATTCTCGCCGGGGACGCGCTGTTAACGATCGCATTTGAAATCGCGTCGACAGGTAAGCCGACACCGCACTACGACGGTTCAATTTTGTTGCGCGAGATCGCAGTTGCCGCCGGAAGCCAAAAGCTGATTGCTGGTCAGGTCGCCGATCTCGAAGCGGAAGGCAAAAGAGTCAAACGCGACCAGTTGCGATTTATCCACGAGAACAAAACGGCAGCCATATTGAAAAGCTCGGTACGCCTCGGCGCTATGAGCGCCAATGCAGACGCCAAAGAGCTTTCTGCAATCGCGCAGTTCGGACAGCGGCTTGGGCTCGCTTTCCAGGTTATAGACGATATCCTCGATGTAACTCAAACTTCGGAAATATTGGGCAAAAGCGCAGGCAAAGATGTCGCCGCAAAAAAAGCGACTTATCCCGCGGTAATCGGTCTGGAGAAATCACGCGCCGAAGCCCGTCAGCTCACGCGCCAGGCGCACGATGCTCTGTCTATATTTCGCGGCAGCGACGCGGACCTACTACATGCGCTCGCGAATTACCTTCTAGAACGTGAGTATTAGAGTAGCGCGACCATCCTGCCTTTGCGACGCAAGCGAGACGCTTACGCTACTTTCAAGTTCGGATCGATTTCGTCTGTCAGCCTTGACTTAAATCCAGCCTGCCATCGCAACAATGCAGCATATGCGATCATGGCCGCATTATCAGTGCACAACCACGGCTCGGCACTTCTGAATTCAAAACCTTCGCGCCCGCATCCTTCCCGCAATTGCCTTCGCAATTCCTGATTGCAACTGACCCCGCCGCTGACTGTCACAAGCTGAACACCATATTTCTGGGCTGCTGCAATCGATTTGCGCACCAGCACATCGATGATCGCCTGTTGAAACGATGCACATAGATCGTTCAATGCACGCTTATCCAATTTGTCGGGCGTCTGTGTCGGGCGCCGTTGCTCGGCTGGCGTTTCGTAGAAACGCCCTACAATTTTAGGCAATAAATATCGGACGGCCGTTTTCAATCCACTGAAACTGAAATTCTCTGAGTCAAGCATGCTGCGGGGAAGATCAAAACGCCTCATGTCGCCGTCACGGGCGCGCCTTTCAATTTTAGGGCCGCCAGGATAACCGAGCCCTAGAAGCTTGGCCACCTTATCGAACGCTTCGCCTGCGGCATCATCGACAGTCCGCCCGATCAAGTGGTAATCGCTCAGCGCATGCACTCGAATCAACATGGTGTGTCCGCCGCTCACAATGAGCGAAACGTTCGGCTTGATTTGGGCGTCGCGATCTGCGCCGCCGAAAAAGGGCGACAGCAGATGCCCTTCGAGATGATTGATGGCGAGGTAAGGTTTACCAAAGCCAATCGCCAATCCTTTGGCAATTGATGCGCCAATCATGAGCGAACTCGCCAGACCGGGTCCGCTTGTTGCCGCAAACGCATCAACTTCCGATAAATTGACCTTGGCAGCGCGCACAGTGCGATCAAGCAGCCGCGGCGCGTGCAGCAAATGATTGCGCGATGCAATTTCGGGCACGATTCCGCCGTATTTTTCATGTTCGGCAATTTGTGATGCGACTTCGCTGGCAAGCAATTCCAAGCTCGAGTGGCCGTTGTGCCCGCGCAAGATCGCGACGGCGGTCTCATCGCAAGACGTTTCAAGCGCCAAAATCGTTTCCACAATCTAATTGTAGGGCAGGCGCTCCGCCTGCCAAATGTGGCAACCGATGCGGCTGCCTACAATATGGAGCGACCGCGCCGTTACTTCCTTACCGCTTCCGCTTTCGGGGCGTTCTCCTGCGCGTAAATCATAACGCCCTTGAGCGCGTCAATTGCGCGCCGCATCTGGGGATCCCTGGCCTTGATAATACTCTTCTCGTCCTCGGATTTCATATTTCCCGCGTTGCGCAAAGCAAACAGTGAGCGCTCCTCCTCTGCGGTCATGGGAACACGAATATTCGGAGTTACGCCATTGCCCTGAATGACCTGCTTGCCCGGTGTGTAGTATTTTGCCGTAGTAAAACGCACCGCAGACCCGTCTGGCAGTTGCATTACATTCTGCACTGAACCTTTTCCGAAAGTGGTTTCGCCAATAAGGATGGCTCGATGCAAATCCTTTAGTGCGCCGGCTACGATCTCCGCCCCGCTCGCACTGCCTTCGTTGATCAGCAGCACCATGGGAAAATTCGGACGGTCTTTTTTTGCTCCGGAAGTCGAGTAATCATGCTGTTGAGAAGCCACCCGGCCCTGTGTTGAGACTACTTTGGTGTTGGGCGGCAAAAATTGAGCGCACACATCGACTGCACTATTCAACAGCCCGCCCGGATTGTTTCGGAGATCAAGAACGAGCGCTTGCATGCCTTGCTTCTGCAGTTCGTCGAGCGCTTTCGATAATTCCTCGGCTGTCGGCTCGTTGAATTGAATCAGCCGGATATAGCCGATTTTGAACGGTCCGGTCAGCTCCGCGTCGAGCAATCTCCCCCCCTTGACGCTTTGGACTTTAATCTCCGCCCGCTCCAGAGTGTAATCTTTGATTTCCTTGGTCGAGGGGCGCAGCAAGGTGAGAGTTACTTTGCGTCCTGCTGGTCCGCGCAAAACGTTAATGGCGTCCTGAAGGTCCATTCTTTCGGTTGAAATCCCGTTTATCCTCAAGATCTGATCCCCAGATAGAATGCCAGCCTTGGCCGCAGGCGTGTCCTCCATTGCCGTAATGACTGTAGGCAGGCCGTTCTTCATCGAAACCTCGATCCCGAGACCATTGAAACGGCTGCGCGTATCGTCCTGCATGTCTCGAAAATCATTCGGGTCCATGAACTGGCTATGTGGATCCAGCGAAGACAGCATGCCTTTCATTGCCGCCGTGATAAGATCGTGATAGCTAGTCCTGTTCCCATCCACGTAATCCTGCCGGATCAATTCGAGAGCTTTTGCGAAAATGGAAATTTGCGAGTAGCCGTTATCCTCCTCGCCCTTTCCTGGCTCTGCTTCCTGCGCGCGGACGCCAGAAAGAACGCCGCACAGCAGCAGACAAACCAACGATGCCATGGCAATAACGCGTCTCATCTCCTGATCCAAGATTGAAAGCAACCAAACCATCGCTCATTCGGAAATTTTTGGCAACGCGCAATGCGTTGTCATAACTTTGCGCCGGGAATGAAACAGGCTTTTACCATGAAGGCTTCCGCGTTCGTCCTTGCCCTAATCGCGCTCTGTCTCCCCTATGGAATCAGCTTCGCTGCGGAAACAGAGGACGCCGAGTACGAAGCGGTAGCGGAGGAATATCTTAAAGGCTATCTCGCCGCTCATCCCCTGGAGGGAACCGCCCTTGGACTTCACGAATACGATGGCAAAATTACCGATTACAGCCGGCTCGCGCTCGATGCCGAGCTTTCCCGGCTACGGCGCTTTGACGATCGCCTGAGCAAGTTTGATTCAGGCAAGCTGAGTCCGCGGCAATCTATAGACCTGCGAATCCTGCAGGCTGCCGTTAAGAAGGATCTCTTTGAAATGCAGGAGATGTCGGTCTTCGAGCGAAATCCCATGGTCTATGCGCGTGCTGCCGATGTGAATGTCTATATCAAGAGGAATTTTGCGCCTCTTGAGGATCGCGTTCGCAGCTTGGTCGCGATCGAGTCCCAAATTCCAAATATCCTGATCGCGGCAAGAACAAACCTCAACGAAGTCCTTCCCAGGCCGTATGTGGAACTTGCCATTCAGATCGCGAGAGGTTCCTCAGATTTTCTAAAGAAGGATCTCATTGCCGCTGTCGCCGCACTCAAAGACCAGCAGCTCCGCGTCGCGTTTCAGGAATCCAATCGCAAAGCTGCCAATGCGCTCAACGATTACGCGGCGTGGTTGGAACGCGAAAAGCTTCCGAAAGCGTCGCTCGATTTCGCTTTGGGCGAAGAAAAATTCAGGCGCTTCCTGACCCAAACCGAACTGGTCGATCTTCCGCCCCAAAAAATTCTTGAGATCGGCATGGACCAATTAAAAGCTGAACAGGAAGCGTTTGCCGACGCCGCTAAAAAAATCGATCCAAACAAGTCACCAATTGAAGTTTTCAAACAAATCCAGAGCGAGCATCCGACACCGGAAAATCTCATTCCCGATGTAACCAAAGAGCTGGACAAAATTCGGAAATACGTTTCGAGCCGTCATTTAGTCAGCATCCCCTCGGAGGTTCGCGCCAGGGTCAAAGAGACTCCGCAATATCTGCGCGCTACCTCCTTTGCCTCAATGGACACGCCAGGTCCATTCGAAAGACGCGCAACCGAGGCGTACTATTATGTCACTCCCACGGAAAACGACTGGCCGGACAAACAAAAGCAAGAATGGCTGACCGCCTTCAATTATTACACCTCGGACATTGTCTCGATTCATGAGGCCTATCCTGGCCATTATGTACAGTTTCTGCACCTAAACGTATCGCCAGCGAGCAAAGTGGAAAAGATTTTCGGCAGCTACGCGTTCATTGAAGGCTGGGCGCATTACTGCGAAAAAATGATGCTCGACGAAGGGTACGGCAGCCCGACCGGCGCGACTCCCAGTGAAGACGACGTAAAGCGCGCAGCCAAATATCGCATGGCACAAGCCGATGAAGCGCTCCTTCGCTTATGCCGGTTATGCGTGTCGATCAAGATGCACACCCAGAATATATCGATCGGCGATGCAACGAAGTTTTTCCAGGACAATTGCTATTACGAGGAAAAGCCGGCGCGCCAGGAAGCGATGCGCGGCACTTTTGATCCCGGTTATCTCAACTACACGCTTGGTAAATTCCAGATCCTGAAATTGCGCGACGATTACAAGGCGCAGCAGGGGGACGATTTCTCATTGCAAAAGTTCCATAACGAGCTGCTCAACCATGGCATGCCGCCGGTCCGCCTCCTCCGCGAAATCATGCTCAAAGACCAGAGCAAATGGGGCCAGGTCTTGTAATGGAGGTCAGGCTGCCAGCCTGACTCGGCCGGCAGCTTGTCCGCCGAGTCAGCCAAGCGGGTTGACTTCCATATCTTCCAATCACCAGGGAATCTCCTTCCGATCGCGCAAGAATTTGCCGGTAAGCTCCTGCGGAGCATCCGCGGCGAGCCAAACGATCGTGTCCGCGCCTTCCTCGACTGAGCGGGTCGCACCCGGTCCGCCCATATCAGTGCGCACCCAACCGGGACAGACAGAATTTATCGCAAATTTCGGCAACGCCGTGGCCAATTGCGATGTGACGCCGTTAAGCGCGGTCTTCGAGATGCAGTAAGCCGGCGCCCAGCCATCCGCGCCGTCAGTTAACTGACCGCCGCCGCTAGAAACATTGATCACGCGCGGGGCTTTGCTTTTCGCGAGCACCGGCTCAAAAGCCCGCGTAACACGCAAAGCGCCGAGCGTGTTTGTCTCCAGCGTCTTTCGAAAAATGTCGTCGCTAATTTTCAAGATCGCATCGTCACCATCAACCATGATCCCCGCGTTATTTATTAGAACATCGAGATGACCCGCAATTTTGGAGAACTCGCGCGCAGCGGCAGTTACGCTGGAATTTTTCGAGATGTCGATCTCGAGGAATGTCGCCTTTCCACTCTTGTTCGCGATCGCCTCCGCTGCTGCGACTCCTGCGTCACGATTCCGCGCTCCTACGAGGACATGAAAACCCTTGACCGCAAGCTGACGCGCAACTTCGTGGCCGATGCCTTTGTTCGCTCCAGTGACCAACGCAATCTTCATGTCCGTTTTCGAGATCGCTTATTCAGCGACACCTTCGTCATTTTCATTTGGCAACAAATCTTTCAGCATGGGCTGCGGGTTCGATGGCAATTCCTCCACGTCGCGCAATTTCCTCGTGATCGCGCGCGAGCGAACATCGACATCTTCTATCTTTCGCGAGGCTTGATCGATTTTCTCCTTAACCGCTGATAATGCTTCACCAAATTTTCCGAACTCCGTCTTGACCGTTGCCAGCAGGTTCCAGACCTCACTCGAGCGTTTCTGGATCGCGAGCGTGCGAAAACCCATTTGCAAACTGTTGAGCAACGCGGCGAGCGTCGTCGGTCCCACAAAAGTAACGCGGCAATCGCGCTGCACATTTTGAACAAGACCGACGCGACGAATAGCTTCCGCATAAAGGCCCTCGCTTGGCAAAAACAAGAGTGCAAAATCGGTTGTCTTTGGCGGGTTGATGTACTTCTCGCAAATATCTCTTGCGCATCGCTTCAACTGCGTCTCCAAAGTTTTTATCGCTGTGTCCACCGCTGCGGCATCGCCATTCTCCTGTGCCGCCGCCAAACGCTCGTAATGTTCCATGGGAAATTTCGCGTCGATCGGCAACCAGACGGGCGCGCTGTTCCCGTCACCGGGCAATTTGATCGCAAACTCGACGCGCTCATCGGTGTCATCACGCGTCTTCATGTTTTTGGCGAACTGATCAGGCGTCAGCATTTCTTCCAACAAGACGCCGAGCTGCCATTCGCTCCAGCCGCCGCGAGTTTTCACGTTTGTGAGTACGCGCTGCAGTCCGCCGACGTCGCTGGCCAATTGCTGCATCGCGCCGAGGCCCTGATGCACTTGCTCAAGCCGATCGCTCACCAGCTTAAAGGATTCGCCAAGGCGCTTCTCCAGCGTGCCCTGTAATTTTTCATCAACCGTCGCGCGCATCTTGTCGATCTGCTTTGAGTTGTCCTCCTGCAATTGCTTCAGCCGAAGATCGACAATCGACCGCACACTTTCGAGCGACTTGGTTAATTCCTCGCGCTGCGTTTTCGCCGCATTCGCGCTCTCGTCGCGGCTGCGTGCCATTTCTTCACGCAGCATCCGTTCTTCGCGCTCTTGTGCACGCTCGAGCAGCTCGACCTTACTCAGCAGCGTTGCGCCGGCCACTCCGCCAGGCCGCGTCAGCAAAACGATAATCGCAGCGAGCAGGCCGCCACCGATCAAACCGGCGATTACGTACAGCAGTGGAGTCACAATGCGTGAATACTCGAATTAGAACGCGTGTTCAAATATGACTGTCATCCCGAGCCGCGAAGACGGCGAGGGACCTCACACCAGCTCTTGGATCACTGCTAAACACTTTGTGTGAACTCCAGGCGATAGGCGAGATCCCTCGCTTACGCTCGGGATGACGGCAGGGCAAATTAAAAGCGGACTTTTACCCTTATTTGGCCCGCCGAAATTCAATTCTTCTCGCGCATTCACGAACTTGGCGTCGATCGTGCGATGAACTATCGCGATTTTTCTCTTCCGGACCGCGCTACTTTTCAAACAGCAGTTCGCCGGCGCGGCTTGTAGCTTTGACGACCGCCTTGATTAGCGTAACCCGGAGTTTCCCTTCTTCGAGTTCCAGGATGCCGTCAATTGTGCAACCGGCCGGGGTCGTGACTGCGTCCTTTAGGAGCGCGGGATGGTCGCCAGTTTCTAGAACCACACTCGCCGAACCTTTCATGGTCTGCGCCGCTAAAAGGGTGGCTACATCGCGCGGCAAACCAACTTTCACGCCGGCTTCAGCCAACGATTCAAGAATGATGTATGCGAATGCAGGCCCGCTCGCTGAAAGACCCGTCACCGCGTCCATGTGTTTTTCATCAAGCACAATGGTGCGACCTACAGCGTCAAACATGCTGCGAGCAATTTCGAGATGGCCCGGTCCGGCATGAGCACCTCGGCAAATTGCCGTCATCCCGCAGCCAACCGCGGCAGGTGTGTTTGGCATCGCCCGAACGACCGCCACTTCGTTACGCTTATCGCCGCAGGCGGCAACGAATTGCTGCTCTAAATAGCTCGTTGGCACGGAAGCCGCAACGGAAACAAGCAGCGCCTGCGGACCGATTTCGGGGGCGATCTCCTGCAAAACCTCAGCGACAGTTTGGGGCTTCACCGTAAGCAGAATGACGTCGGCACCTTTGACCGCTTCGCGATTGTCGTTGGTTACTGAGACGCCCAGCTCCTTTGCGAGCGCGGCTGCCCTCTCCGCATGCTTCACCGTCGCGGTAGTGCGGCTGGTGCCAAACAGTCCTTGCTTTAGGTACGCACGGAGCAAAATGCTACCCAGTTTGCCAGTGCCGAGCACGGCCAATTTCTTGTCAGAAAGTTCGCGGGACATCGTAAACGCTTTGCATAATCGCGAAGCGGTTCACCTATTGTTTCCGATCTGGGCTGCGACGTCAATGATGTGGCCTGCGATGAAAAATTACAGCGACCACAGCGGGCAAATCAGAAC
>Ga0137378_10006413_pt1 | contig 10208 bp, 14 predicted proteins | sample SagtaG_21_FD_104813 | JGI IMG/M metagenome (GOLD analysis project Ga0137378, IMG submission 104813) | Vadose zone soil microbial communities from Sagehorn Ranch, Mendocino, California, USA - Sage2_L_60_16 metaG | ecosystem: Environmental > Terrestrial > Soil > Vadose zone | place: USA...
CTGGGCAAGAAGCCTGGATAAAGGAACCTGTAACAGATGAACCATTCTTGAGAACATCAAGGAAGTCCTTGACTCTCACGTTACGTGATACCTTATACATAGGAGTGTCTGGCAATGATTGGAGGATGACCATGTTTCTCACCGGTGAATTCTCTCAAATTTCTCGGGTTTCCAAGCGGCTCTTGCATTACTATGATGAAATCGGGTTGTTGCCCGCTAGAACCAAATCGCCAGGTCCCTCAAGAGGTCCTCTTTCATCACAGACGCTTCGACAGTCCGAGCATATGTAGCCCAGGCTACAGAACTCCCTCCCAATTCAAACTATACTGGATGCGGGCATCAAGGTGTCCATGCTTTATCAAGCGAGCAGTTCAGAATGCCTATCATAGCAGAGAGAACAACAAGGAGGCGCCAATGACCCGTATGCAGTACGACCTGACCATCATTGGCGGTGGTTCTGGGGGGCTGACTGCTGCACGCATTGCGACTTCCCTGGGCGCGCACGTCTTGCTCATCGAGAAAGAGCGCCTGGGCGGAGATTGTTTGCATTCCGGCTGCGTGCCAAGCAAAAGCCTGATCCACGTGGCGCGTGTCGCGCAGCAGATGAAAGACGCAGCCAGGCTCGGACTCCTCCCGGCCAACCCGGGCGTCGACATGGCAAAGGTCTCCCGGCATATCCAGGAGGTGATCGGGCGCGTTGCTGCAAACGAACGGGTCTACGTCAAGGGCGTCACCGTCAAGTTCGGCAGCGTCTCGTTCGTTTCGGCCCACGAACTGCTGCTCAATGGGGAGCGTATCACCAGCCGGAATATCCTGATCGCCACCGGCTCACGTCCGCTCGTTCCCAGGATTGAGGGGTTAGAGGAAGTCGGATACCTCACCAACGAGGGCGTCTTTGACCTGCAGCGCCTCCCGGCATCGCTCGTCGTGGTTGGAGGCGGACCCATCGGCGTCGAACTGGGCCAATCGTTCGCACGCCTGGGTACGAGTGTCACCTTCATTGAAGGATTGGAGCGCATTCTGCCGCGGGAAGACCCGGAAGTATCGGCTGCCCTTACCGGTGTCTTGCAGTCTGAGCAGATGACCATCGTGACCAATGCTATGTTCGTCAAAGTCAGCCGCAACGGGCAGAAAAAGGCGGTGATCGCCAGGCAGGGGGATCGGCTCTTGACCTTCGAGGCCGATGAGATTCTGCTCACGCTGGGTCGGCGGCCCAATGTGGAGGGGCTCAACCTGGAGGCGGCTGGTGTTGCCTCTGATCAGAAGGGCATCAAAGTGGATGCGTATCTCCGGACCACCGCCTCGAACATCCTGGCGATTGGCGATGTGATTGGCGGCTATCTCTTTACCCACGTGGCGGCTTACCAGGCAGGGGTAGCGGTCCGTAATGCCCTCGTGCCGGTTGGGAAGAAGAAAGTCGACTATCGCGTCGTCCCCTGGTGTACCTTTACCGACCCAGAGGCGGCTCGTATCGGGCTAACGCCTGGTGAGGCTGGGAAGCAGTACAGCGACATACGCATCGTCCGACTCCCCTGGGCCGAGATCGATCGCGCGCAGACTGAAGGTGAAACGACGGGTTTTATCAAGCTCGTACTGGCGGGCAAGAAGGAGGAGCTTGTCGGGGCGCATCTCGTGGGATCACACGCGGGCGAACTGCTGGGCGAACTGTCCCTGGCCATGCAGCAGCACCTGTCGCTAGCTGAGCTGCTCGCTACAATGCATGCCTACCCGACGATGCATATGGGTATCCAGCAGGCAGCGTTTGAGGCGTACATAGAGAGCAACGCTGCAAGGAGGAATCGTAAGATCGTGCAGACCGTTCTCAGCTTGCGAAAGTAGCATGGCACGCTCCTCTTTCACAATGGAGACCCGTTTCAAAAAGAGCGCCTTTTGCAAATGAAGCGAGGCAGAATCGTAGTAATAAGTGTAACGTGTATGCTTCGTTGCATGGAGCAAGAACCTGCGCTGTGACATGTTGTCTGCATGATGGTCTTTGCAGACCATACCGCTCATCGATGTCCTGCTCTCCACCTGTTCCATAGGGCATACGGCACTCCCGCTTTCTCTGCCTTCTCGCTGCTCATTCACCATGGTCCTACTCGAACGTCGTCATCTGTTCAGCACCTCTGTCTGTGCTGATAGGTATGAAGCACATATCAGTGAAGAGACAAGCAGTTTTGTAGCAGTAGCAAGAAGCAAAAGCAAGCTCTGAGTGGTGATGCAACGACTTGAACAAGCAGACCACGGAGGCAGCCATGTTCTATTTCAGCGCCAATCCTGGACTGGTATCGACACACAACGGAAGGCGGAAAGGGGGACATACGGACACGGTAGGGCAAGCGCCTGCAGCCGCTCCAGGGATCGACCCGGCGCTCCTTTCTGAAGATACACAGAGGCTCGCCCTCCTCTACGAGCGGTTCCGACGGCCAATTTATACCTATATCTACCGTGTACTCGGGAATCACGAAGATGCTGCTGATGCGACCCAGGAGGTCTTCCTGCGGGCCTGCATGCACTGGAAGCAGTTGCGCAATCGGGAGAGCCTGAGTGAGTGGCTGTATCGCGTGGCTACCAACCTGTGCGTCGATCTGCTGCGCAAGCGGAAACGCCTCTCCTGGTGGCCTCTGACACGCCACAACCGTGTGGATGAGGGCGATGAAGAAGAGGGCGATGAGGAGACGCTCGCATTTCTGTCTGCCGATCACGGTGGTATGGCCGTGGTTGCCGAGCGAGAACACATGCAACTCGCCTTAGCCCGTCTTCCCCATGAATACGCGGTGGTGCTGGTGCTCAGCGTTGTTCAAGGCATTCCCTACCAGGAAATAGCAACCATCCTGGGCGTATCACCAGGAGCGACCGCTTCGCGCCTGTCGCGGGCAAAAAAGATGTTTGTCGAGCACTATCAGCGCATCAGTCAGGAAAATGACGGGCAGCAGGAGAAACAGTCATGATGGACGCCGACCTACCCCCAATCCCCAGAGCAGGTGATTCCAGGCCTTCAGTCTGCGCGACCGTGCAGCTCTACCTGGCCGTGCTTGATGATCTCTCCCCTGAACAAGCACAGCTCGTCTTTGCACATGTCAAGAGCTGTGCCACCTGCGAAGCTGAACGACGCATGCTCAGTCGGGTAGCGCCCCTGGCTACCGGCCTCGATGAGTTCGCGCCTCCGCCGCGTGTCGACCAGGTCGTTCTGGCGGCAATCACGCTCACAGGCCAGGTGCCTCACCATGAATTCACGCGCCGTTTCATGCGTGAGCGCCGTTCTCCCTGGCTGATGCTCTTTGCAGCCGCGGCAGTGCTCGTGGTCGTGATGATAACGACGCCCCAACTGCTGAGCACGCTGTTCTCCCCTCCTCGCGCGTTCGCATTGCCTGCGAATCTCTCGTGGAGCGGCTATGTCCTCTATCACACCGAGACGATGATTGGCACGAGTGGAGTCCAGTACCATATCAACTGTTATCACGATCTGGGGACGGGCAGCATGCATGTGGAGACCACTGCCGGGAGGAATCTGGATATTGTCGCAGTAGGGAATGAACAGGTCCTGCTTGGGGAGGACCTGATCCATCATCTTGCCCAGTGGGGAGCAGACGCCTGGGGCGTGGATGACTCGCTGTTTGATTTAGGGCAACTTCGCACCGACCTGCAGGCGCATCGTGCCGTCTATCTCGGTTTGGATACGTTTCAGGGCCAGGAGGTCTATCGTATTCGTTGGCGGTATGGCCTGGTACTGTTGCTCGACACACAGTATCTCCCCGTCAATGTACTGCGGAATGCAAGCAGGCCTGGCACCGGCGAGCCGTTGTATGAGACGCTGACGATGCTGTCCGCGACGCAGGTCCCAACTGCATTATGGGAGGCGCGTATACCTGCGGGCTTCCAGATAGGGATACTGCCGGTGCGTTCCTAAGATCACGATTGAAGAGATACGCATATTTCCCATGTCAGTTGGCAGTCGTTACGCATAAAAGACGAACATCCTGTCAAGAGCTTGATAGTATCAAAGTTGAATACATCCTGATGCGATACTCGGGATGAACTACAGAGGAGGTTTTCATGAAGAAGGACGTGTTTCGTATCTCTCTCTTGCTCGTAGCAATCGCGTTCATCGCAGCTGCCTGTGGGAGTAGCGCGCCTACCAGCTCGTCGGGTTCGTCTTCTACTCCCCGACCGACGCAGACGCAGGCCATGATGCACTTACCTGCCTATGCGCAGAACATGAAAGTGCTGATCACGTCACCGGCCAGTGGAACGAAGGTGACCGCCAACTCCGTCACCCTGACGGTGCAGGCTTCCGGCTACACCCCGACCTGCGCGCTAGCAGGCAAGGCAGACCAGGCTGGGAGCGGACACTATCACATCCTGCTAGACAAGGCACTGGTCAATATGTACTGCACCCCAACGGCTATCATCTCAATGCAGAACGTGGTACCTGGCATGCACACGTTCACGGCGGTACCGACGCTCAATGACCACACCGAGATCGAAGAGCATGGGAATTCCATCACCATCGACTACGAGCCGACCCATCCGCTGCCCACCATCACTGGTGCTACCTTCGCGGCTGCGCCGACCATCACGATCCTTTCGCCGAAGAACGGCGCGACCGTGTCCGGGACCTTTGAAGTGGTGGTGAAGGTCACCAACTACAACTTGAGTTGCAATCTCATGGGCAAGCCCGACGTGACCCGTTATGGACACTGGCACCTCAACCTCGACTCGATGTCAGGCCCGATGATGGGCATGGGGACGATGCTCGGGATGGACTGCACGACGACGTTCCAAGCGACGACCCAGGGGTTGAAGACGGGCCAGACGCACACGCTGATCGCGCTGCTGACCGACAACGGACACGCGCCCTTGCATCCTATGGCCGCTTCTGAAGTGACGGTGATGATCGGATGAGTCCTCATCGACGGGTGTTCGCTCTGCTCTCACTCGTGGTACTCCTTGGCGTGGCGGCGTGCGGCACCGCGAGCACCACGGCGGGTCAGGCGTCTCCAGCGCCGACCCAGCCTGTTTCGGCGCCGACCTCGACGTCCGGAGCAGCTTCGGGGACATGCCCGGCTTCCTCGGGTTTGCCAGCCGGGACGAATCTGCATGGAGCCTCCGCAGCGTCCGGCAGTCAGATCTCGATCGAGGCGAGCGACTTCTTCTTCAGCCCAACCTGTGTGTCGGGTTTACACAGCGGGACGATCACCCTGACGGTCCATAATGGCGGAGTGGTGCTGCACAATGTGTCGATCCCAGAGCTGCACATCGACCAGGATATGTCTCCCGGCCAGACGATCACCGTACAGGTGAAGATGGGAAGCGCTCCGCTGGTGTTCTTCTGCAAGTATCACCGAGCTTCCGGGATGCTCGGAGCGCTCATCCCGACTGGGAGCTGAATACACCACAGGAAGAGGGGAAGTGCGTGACGCCATTGGCTTCATCTACTTTCCCGAACGAGGGAGCAGTGCTGCTCCCTCGTTCGGCGATCGTGTGAATCGATGAGGGCAAGTAAGATGAGGAGGTCATCGCCCCATGCAACAGGAAACCCAGAGAACGCAAGAAGGTCGGTTGGTGGTACGCTGCGGAAATGCGCTTGCTGATGGCGCACGTCACCAGGGGTGGTTCATCGGCCGCTTTCTGGAGATCCCACATGATCTTCGCTCAAGCGACGCAGTTGAGGTCAAGTGGAGTACGCACCTCGCAGGAACACAGAAGCAGTTCTGGGGCGTGAGCGAGGAAGCCACGACGCTGTGTGTGCTGATCAAGGGTTATGTGTCCTTACAGTTTCCCGGCAAGGAGTGTACTCTTTGCCGGGAAGGGGACTATGCGATCTGGTCGGCAGGTGTCCCTCATCGATGGGTGGTGGTACAGGAATCGCTCGTCCTGACGGTGAGATGGCCTTCGGCACCGGAAGCATATCGAGTACAAGTGGGAGGCTGACCAAAACGAAGGAGGAGAACAACTGTATGCGATACGAGCAGAGGAGGCAGGTTGAGGTATGTCCGTTTGCAGCCCAGGCTACAGAATTTTCTGCGAGCGCGTGGTATCATTCTATTGGGATTGAGCGCGCGTCAGTTGGGGCAGGTCCGCTCATACTCTCTCTGCACATAGCTCTTTACCAGGAGGAGCCTGCCACTTTTGTACCCGGGAGACCGTCGATGCACACAACTCCGACCGTCGAACATACAAACACGCGAGGAAGCCAACGCCCTCTCATCGCCTATTGCCTTGAACGCGCTACAATGCTGTTTTCGATCAAGATGGCACTGGTCGTCGGGACGCTGTTGGCAGTGATCAATCACGGGCAGGCGATCGTCACGGGGCCCTTTACTTCCGACCGGCTTTTCCCGATGCTCTTGACCTATTGCGTGCCATTCACTGTGGCGATGTACAGTCAGATCCAGGGCAAACTGCAGCGCGATCGCTTACAAGCAGAGGTATCTGCTACCGCGATGCAGACGGTGATGAAACCAACAGATGAGGAGCGGTCCGATAGGATGTAAACATCCACCGCCAGGAGTCTGAAAAGGTGAATCGAGCCATCCTCACGCGCTCCCGTCGGTCTCAAGGTTGGTGACGTCGCTCCCGATTTCAGAACGTACGGTGATAGACTCGAGGGAAAGGAGGAACACACATGCCGCGTATCTGTGTTTTCGATGTCAATGAGACGTTGCTCGACTTACGAGCGCTGGATGCGCAGTTCGCGCGCGCCTTCGGTGATGCCAGCGTGCGCCAGACCTGGTTTACCCAGATGCTGCACAACGCGTTTGTCGCGACGATTACCGGTCCCTACCGAGATTTTGGCCAACTTGGGGCGGCAGCGCTTGAAATGGTGGCCGCGCGCCGTGGCGCGACCATTTCACCGGAGGAGAAAAATGCCATTCTAGGTGAGATGCGGCGATTACCCCCGCATCCCGAGACGCAGGACGCCCTTGCACGTCTCCAGCAAGCGGGGCTGCGTCTGGTGACGCTCACCAACTCGACCGCCCAGGTCGCCGAGGCTCAGATGGCCAATGCAGGTCTGAGCGGGTACTTCGAGCAAATCTTCTCAGCCGATGCCGTCCAGCGCCTGAAACCCGCACCCGAAGCCTACCGGATGGTGGCAGATCGCCTTGGGGTAGCCATTGGCGATTTGAGACTGATCGCGGCCCACGCCTGGGATATCGCGGGAGCCCTGCGGGCAGGCTGCGCGGCAGCCTTTGTCGCCCGTCCCGGGATGGTGCTGGACCCGCTCGTTGAACGCCCGGATGTCATTGGGGCTGACCTGCGTGAAGTGGCTGAGCGCATTCTTGAACGCGAGGGCGAGTAATCGCGTGAGAGAGAATACCAAGAGGTTCCGCGTTGTTCATATGGGGAATAGTTCTCAACGGGAAGATCACGAAACACTGATGCCGGATCTAAGGGCGCTTGCGATACGCGGTGTTGGCCTCTCGTTTATCGCACCAACGCGCAAGGAAGGAGCAAGATGCGATGCGCGCAGTAATCTCTGAGCAACTGCGCAATGCTCTCCGCCAGCAAGGGAAAAGCGTGCTGACGGTCACGCTGAAAACGATGCGTTGTGCGTGTGAGACCACGTTTCACGTCTCCGTCGAGGCTGCTGCCCCACGCGATCCCGGTCAGTATACCTCCTTTGTTCAGGATGGCATCCAGATCTACTACTCGCCCAGGCTCGACCGCGCCTCGGACGTGCTGGAACTCGATTCCCAGCGAGGCCTGTTCCAGAGCACACCCTCGTTGGTGGGGCCAGACGAATTGCTAGCGAGGCTCATTATGGGGCGGGTCGAGGCGTAGGATCTCACTCTCGGCAAACAGAGCCCCAATGCGCAGTGACAGGGCTGGCTCGGCATAGAGGGAGGGAGGAACGCCGATGTCGGCCAGGTAGAGTTCGCCCACTTGCACCCGCGCTTCTGGAGTAAACAACCCGACTTTGGGCAGGGCTAACGTCATACAGGAAGACCTCTACATGAGCGCCCCAGGTGTGCAGCCTGCGCGCGCACCAGCGTGCCGCCACCATTGCCCCCCGTTCCGGCCAGCACGACCACCTTTTTGCCAAGAGGATCGCCGCCGAAGAAGCGCACCCTGGCGCATCTCGCCAGGGTGCGCCCGGCGTTTTCCATCATCTGGATCAATTCGATGCGCAGGTCTTGCATCATGGCTCTGTCCACCTCGATCAGCTGCTCGGTGGTCAGGGAAGGCACCTCCCTTCGTAGACGGGGAGCATCATCGGTTTGCTCTCTCTCCTCGCAGGCTGGCGACGCTGTCGCGTTTCATGCTCTCCACCTGTTGAACAGCGGTGTGTCTGTCTTTCCCAACATCTGAGAACCTCCGCGTATTCCCGTGCTCCTTCTGATCAAGGTGCTTGCCAGTTCTCCCCTGCTGCAAGAAGACCATCTCGCCTTTTTTTGCGAGTGTGACGCAGCCAGGGAAAATGTAGCCCAGACTACAGAATTCCGCCTGATCCTGGACTATACTGCGGGCAGAACGGATTGAGCAGGTAGCTCAACGAACCTGACCCCTTTCAACCAGAAGGGGTGAACCTTGAAGGAGGATAGGTATGGATACAACGAGAAACCAGAGCCGGTTCCTCGGCTTTCTGATTGCCGGGGCCATCGCCGGTATGATCGGCGGGGCCATGATGGCCATGTTTACCATGCTTGCCACCGCCACCTACCTGGGCATGGGCTTCTTCACGCCGCTGTACGTTATCGCGTCGCCGCTCGTTGGGCGACAGGTGATGATGACCGCCATGCATGGAGGCGCGTTCTACTTCGCCCTCGGCCCGGCGGTGCTGGGGCTGGTCGTTCACATGATGTGGTCGGCGCTCTGGGGCATCATCTTTGGTCTGATCGCCTCTGTGTTGCACCTGCGGGGAGTAGCAGCCGTCGTCGGAGGCATGGTCTACGGCGTGCTGGTCATGTTGGCCATGAGCTACATCGTGGCACCCATCGTTGGCGCCCCCAATTTCTTCCAACTGCTGGGCTGGCCGACATGGACCATCGGGCATCTGCTCTTTGGCATGGTCGTGGGCCTCTGGCCGGTACTGAGACCGCAGGATTTCACCGGCTTCCTGGGTCGGCAAGCCCGCCAGGCTGCATAGCGAAGGCCTGCCCGCTGTCAAGACCGGGCAGGATGCCTGGGTGTGAAAGGGGAGCAACGGCGCTCCCCTTTCACGCTCAGGCAGTGTTTCATATCCATCCTCTCCGAGAAGGGAAGCGTTACCTTTCCAGGGAGAACAGGAAGGGCGGTATAATGCATCTAGAGATCTATATCAGCGACCAGTGCACCAACTGCCAGGAGGCTGTCGTGATTGCGGAGCAGGCTCGGACCATCGCTGGCCTGGAGGTCACGGTCGTCAACCTGGATGTGCCGGGGCAACGCGTGCCGCCGCAGGTGTTCGCCACACCAACGTATGTCTTGAACGGCCTGGTGGTGTCGCTGGGCAACCCCGAGCGCACTGCCTTCCTGGCCAGCCTCCGTGCTGAACTGGCGCGGGGGAGTGAGGAGATCGCAAGGTGAAGACTCGACATGGCTTCTCATTATTCCCAAAGAGGCGAACGCAGCCGGGGTGGCAACCGGGATCGACTGCCCCACCGAAGGAATGCATGCTCGCCATGGATATCTTCTGCGACCTGGAGCCTGCCGCTCTGGCGGCCTTCGAGCGGCAGACCGAGATGCGCCCCTGCCGCAAGGGCCAGATCCTCTACTCGCAGGAGGATCGCGCCGAAGTGTTGTTCCTGCTCAAACGCGGGCGCGTCCAGCTCTATCGCCTGACGCCATCCGGCAAGCGGCTGGAGCTGGCAACGCTCGAGCCGGGCACCTTCTTCGGCGAGATGCCGCTCGTTGGCGAAACGCTGCGGCACACCTTCGCCGAAGCAGCCGAGGACTCGCTGATCTGCGTGATGAGCCGCAGCGATATCGAACGGCTCATGCGCCAGCGCTCAGAGGTCGCCCTGCGGATGATCGAGGTGCTGAGCCGGCGGCTGGCCCTCTGCGAGGCGCGGCTGGAAGAGATGGCCTACCGCAGCGTTCCGGCGCGCATCGCCGCTGTCCTCCTGCGGCTCAGCCAGGAACGAAGCGGGGAGGCGGTGCCAATCACGCACCAGGAGCTGGGCGATATGATCGGGGCGCTGCGGGAATCGGTCACCAAGGTCCTGGATGAGTTCCAGCGAGCAGGGCTGGTAGAACTCAGCCGGGGGCGCATCATCCTCCGCGAC
>Ga0137378_10006417_pt1 | contig 10205 bp, 11 predicted proteins | sample SagtaG_21_FD_104813 | JGI IMG/M metagenome (GOLD analysis project Ga0137378, IMG submission 104813) | Vadose zone soil microbial communities from Sagehorn Ranch, Mendocino, California, USA - Sage2_L_60_16 metaG | ecosystem: Environmental > Terrestrial > Soil > Vadose zone | place: USA...
CCCCCCGGTTGTCTGGATCATGCAGGCACGAATGTTGGCCGTACTCAAGCGAAACGTCGAACGAGCGGCCCGTGCACGAACGCAAGTGGCCGCCTCTGGAAAGACCGGTTAGCCTCGGCTCCTAGCACATCAGCCGGTTCCGGAGACGCGCGCACATGCCGTCGACTGCGCTCGTGGGTCGACGCAGCCCGGGTCACTGTGCGTGTGCGTGGCTGGAAGGGCGGTCCGTACTTCCGATCGCACTGTCGTTCCGATCAGCGGACGTACGAAACGACTGTCGGTGGTAGATCGGTAGTGGCGTCGACCGAAGGTCGCTGCTGTGCCGTCCAGACGACCACGAGCCCGACTGGCAACCCAGCCACCAGTACGACGACGAGCCCGAAGACGCCGCCCGGCGACGGCTCGACCCCTACTGTCGCTGGCGCTGACGCCGGGACAAGACCAAGGTTCCGGTCACCGGAGCGGATGGCTCTGTGACGCGTCATGTCGCCCACCGACTGGCCGACACGCGACATGTCCGTGATCACCCGACGGTGACGACTTTCAGGTCTGTTATTCCATGTCGGCCGCTGCACCACGGGTGGTGGCCAGCCACAGCACGCGCGAGGCCAATCGCTCGGTTTCGTCGGTGTATCGGCGGCTGTCATCCTCGTCTGCTGGCTGCACGTGCGGTAGAACACTGTGGATAGCACTCACTAAAGAGTCCGTCGGCAACCAAGCCGGTAGGGAGTCGATATCCGATGTGAGGCCCTTGGTCGCGTAATCCGGATCGAGCTGCTGAATCCATTGCGCGAGACCGTCGAGCACGCGGGGCAGAAGAAGGTGCGGATCGTGGTCGAGTGCCGTACGTAACGTGGCTTGAACCTCGCTGTTGCTGGTCACGGAAGCCGTCCATCCGAGAACTTTGCGCATGTGGAGCCTGTTGCTGGTCCACGCATCGGCGTCTTGCCACTTTTCGGCGCGCAACAGCTCGGTGGCCCGCCCGGCGGCCTCGGTCTCAAGCACTGACCGACCAGCCCGCTGCGCCACCAGCATCAGGTGGTGCAGCAGCGTCGCCGCGGCCGCCAAGGGCCGATGAACGCCGGCGTGCGCGATCAGGTCTCGGAACGTCTCCTCGTCCGCGTTCCGCGCCACCCTCGCAGCCAGGCGACCTGTCGCGTCCAATCCAACCGCGATCAGGGCTGGGACGTCGGGCAGCTCAGTCGCGATGGTGGTGGCCGCCACCAGCCGCCCGTACAGGTCCGCGTCATAAGGCCGATGATCCACACGGGCCCAAGGCCGAGCCCGATCGAGCAGCGCGCGGTGCTCTCGCATCAATCGGTCCACGGCCAACTCTTCTTCGGGCTGTGGCGGTATGGGCGGAGGAGGAGGAGGCTCTGGCGCAGGATCGCCGCGCCACCGAGCGGCAAGCGCCGAGGAGGCCCTCAGCAGCTCCGCGGTGGCGTCCGGCCACACCCCGTCGTCATCCTGAGGCGGATTACCAGGCCACTGGCTGGCCGCTTCGAGCACAGCCCGTACAGCACCTTCTATCCAGTCGCAGTACGGCGCCAGGGGAGGGTCGACGGCCCGCACCGCGTGGACCTCCGCGACGACCTGCATCGCTACCGGCTCGAGACGTTGCACAGCCTCCGACAACGCTTGCTGTAGAGCAGAACAGTACCGCTGTGTGTCGTAGCGCGACGGTTCCACCGGCAGCCGCTCGCCGTTGAGGTCGAACACGGGCATCGTCCGGGTCGCCTCGGCACGCATGTCCTGCCACGCACGCGCCACGGCGTCGGGACCCCGGCGCAGCGTGCGACCGGTCTCGACGAGGGTTGTGCTGAGCCGCGCAACGGCAGCCACGGAGGACGCTGCTACCGAGACGGCTGCGTTGCGGTGATGATCGAACGACTGATGCGCGACCTCCTCGACGTCACGGTCACTCACCGGCCACGATCTATCCGCGGTCGCCGCCGCACTGAGCTGGGCCGCCTTCCACTGGCGCAGCATATCTGCCGGGAAGTGCTCCGGCGTGGCGTCGATCTCGGCCGCGTGGAAGGTGCACAGCAGGATCAAGTTGTCCGCGCTGCGGTTGGCTTCCTCGCTCATCGCTGGGTCCCAGCAACGGACCGCCTTCACTGCGGGCGTGAATATGGGCCACCCGGCTATTCAATATCCACTCGCCGTTGTCCGGATTGATCCGGTACAGCGGAAGGGTGCAGGACGGTTCGGCGCACTGGTACGCGGTGCCGTACAGCTGTTTGATGGTCGCTGCGGTAGGTTCCCGGTGCTCGATCGGCCGGCGGCGCTCCAGCGGTTGGTCTGCCACGTGTCAGGCCCTCCGCGGGTCGTGCAATAAGGCGAGGACTCGCGCGGCGAACTCGGTCGTCACGGGCCGCCACGCTACCTCGGCGGTCAGCTCCCGATCGTCAGCACCGCCCGGGAAGGGCTGCTCCGGTGCCCGCTCCACGCCGGGCAGCAATCGGAGAACATCGCGGCGAACCCGCTCCCGATCCATCCGACAACGATGACATCAACGCTCCTGCGGCGAGCAGGGACCCCATACCGACCGAGCTGTCGGTGTCGGGGACTCAATGTCATGCCGTAGTCCGCGCTCGCAGCTCAAGCACGGGAGCCGAGCCGATCTGGACCGACAGTCGGCGCGGCCATACGATCGATGGCCAGGTGGGGAGCGTCATTGTGCGGTTCACCGATTTCTCATTCGGTTCGATGCGTGTGGACGGCGTGACCTACGATCATGACCTGATCATCGACCGTGGGAAGATCCGTAAGCGGACCAAGACCGCCTCCAAGAAGTTCCGCGGCGGGTACGGTCACACTCCGCTGTCGATCGCCGAGGACATCCCTTGGCGATGCCGGCGGCTGGTCATTGGTACCGGTGCTCACGGCGCGTTGCCGGTGATGACGCAGGTCCGGCAGGAGGCCCAGCGTCGCAACGTCGACCTTGTTGTGCTGCCCACGGCGGAGGCGATCGACGTCTTGACCGAGGGCGCCACCGACACCAACGCGGTCCTGCACCTGACGTGCTGACCAAGCTGCTCGGCACCGCCATTCGGGGTCGCAGTGGGGTGAAAGCCGCGGGTCCGGCGCGGGCGCTGGCGGGGCGGGGGTGATCCGGCGCCGCTTCAGCTGCTTGCCGTGTTCAGGGCATCCATCTCTGATTCGGCCAGCACGAAGGACAAGGCTGCGGCGTTGTCAGCGGCTTGAGGTCCGGTCTTCGCCCCGGGGATGGCCAGCACGTGCCGCTGTACCAGCCAGCGCAGGGCGATCTGGCTGCGAGTCTTGTCGTGTTGGGCGGCCAGGTCGCGCAGGGTGGCGTTGACGCGTTCGAGGGTGGCCAGGCCGTTGCCCCGGTACACCGATGAGTAGCGGCGCCAGCCGGCCGGTCGGTTGGCGGCCGTGTACTTGCCGGTCAGCGCCCCGGACGCCAGCGGCATGTATGCGATGAGCGTGACCCCGAGTTCTCGGCAGGTGTCCAGGACTCCGTTGGGCTCCGGTTGCCGGTGCAGCAGCGAATACTGGACCTGGTTGGACGCCAGCGGAATACCGCGCCTGCTCAACGCGGCGTGCGCGGTGCGTAGCTGCGCAGCCGAGTAGTTGCTCACCCCGACGGCGCGCACCTTGCCCGCCTCGACGGCATCGGCCATGAGATTCATCAGCGTGGCAATCGACATCCAGCGGGACGGGAAATGGATCTGATACAGATCCACGACCGGACGCCGCAGCCGGGCGAGGCTGGCCTCCAACGTCGCCGGCAGGCTGGCGGCCCGGGAGAAGAACCCGGCGGGAAACTTCGTGGCGATCAGAACATCGTTGCCCTCGGTCAGCTCACCGACCCGTCGTTCCGAGGCACCCTTGCCGTACATGGCCGCGGTGTCCAGCAGGTTCACCCCGGCCGCCAGGCTGACCTCCAACGCCTCCCGCTGCTCGTCCAAGCTGCTGGTCGGTCCATAGGCGTTGCGAGCCGGATTCCAGCGCGGCGCCGCCGCCATGTCACCCCACACCATGACGCCAAGACCCAGCCGAGGCACCCGAAGATCGGTTCGCCCCAACATCATCCAGGCAGCCGCGCGGCCCTCATCGCTCACAAGCTCAATCATGCCCCCGCAGCAGACAACGAGACCGGCGGCCGGCACAGGCCAGCACCGCGCTCCCAACATCACCGACAGGCCAGCCGCGAGTGAGCGGCCACCCGTAGGGCGGCGTGAGTTACCGGATCTGCCGCTGTGGGCGCATTTGCTTGGAACCGGGCTCCGGCCCGTACCGCTACGGCTCACCATCGATTCGTCGGTCCCGGTCACACGTCGGCGATGGTCAGCCAGTCGGCGGAGTGTGGCCGGTAGCCGTACCGGTTCATCAACCCCCGTACGATGGCGGGCACGTGGGCGGCGCCGTAGACGACAGCGACCTCGATGTCCTCCCCGCTGCGCTCCTCGTGCAGACGGCAGAGAACGGCCAGCAGTCGATCGTCGCGCTCGCCACCGAAGGCGGCCTCCAGTGTCGGCGACCAGTCGGCGAGGTCCTCCTGTTCCGGCGAGGGCAGGTCGTTCTGCTCCATCGACCGCGACCAGATCATCCGGGTACCGCCGAATAGGCGCGCCACCACGACGAAGGGAAGCACGCACCACATCAACAGCCGGTGCGCCAGCGGCACTCGCCGCCAGCCGGCCGCGAACTCCTCCAGGCTGAGGTCGGGGCGCACCACCGGAACGCCCAGCGCCGCGTAGTCGATGTCCTGCTCGACCAGCTTCGCCCGCCGGTTGAACCGAAGCACCGTGTAGCTGAGCGTCAGCGCGCCGACCAGCACCGAGCGCTTCCGCCGGCCGCCGCCCACACCCTCGGCCACTACGACGTCCGCCCGCTTGAGCCGGGCGGTCACTGCCGCATAGAACGCGGGCTTCGCCATATGGATCATCGGGTACAACACGAACTGGAGCGCTGTGTCACGACGCCGCAGCCGGATAACCGCCGACCGAACCCCGAGATCGGTCACCTCGATGATCTGCACGCCGCCCGCCCTCGCGCATCTGGACTGTGGCCGTCATCGTGACAGCGCTTGTCCAGAGCAGGCGGCCTCACGTAAGTCTCCGCACCCATCTGGCCGCGAGTCGACCATCCTCATCAGCCGCGATCCGTTTCGGGTCTCATGCCGTCCCGTGGCGCGGGGCCAGGTGGCGAGTGTGATCACACCGGCGGATGTGCGCTGAGCCAGGCTGCCGCTCGGCGCCCTGATGCGCGGGACAGCCACGCGTCGTGGACGACCTCTGCCAGTTCCTGTCGGCTCAGCTCACCGATCCGACTGGCCCGCAGCAGCACCGACAGGTGGCCGTCGAAATGCGCGGTGGTGAAGAACGGCGACGCCTCGTCTTGAACCATCGCCTGCTTATCCGCCTCGGACGCAACCCAGAAGACGATCACATCCGGATAGCGCTCCCCGGTCACGGGATCGACCGCATCCGGCCGCGGATTGCGGAAGAAGATGAACGACTTCCCGCCCACCTGGTAGACCGGATTGTCGCCCGTCCCGTGCTCGACGGTCACGTGCGGCATGGCCAGAGCCAGCTCGTGCACGTCCTCGACCCGGGAGGGCCGGCCGCCGTCGTCGGACACAGCCCCAGCGTAGAAGGCGCCCGATCGAACGTCCGGTCATGCCGCCGACCGCGCGCTACCCAACGTCACGACAAGCAGACCAAGTCGGCGTCCGGTCGTGCCGATGAGCGGACGCTCGGGCCGCTCGGCTCCCTGACTGGTAGACGAAGGTGACCGTGCCACCATCGGAGCCATGAGCGACTGGGAGCAGTTCCACCACGAGGTTTCATGGTTCCTCCGGCCCGGAGAGAGCGCCGCAGTGGGCGAGGCGCAGCCGTGGACCCGCGGATCGATCGACGGGTTGCCTGAACTATCCGCGCTGCTCGACTCGACTACCCTCACGCCCGTCTCCATCGGAGGCAGTGCCTACGAGTTGCTGGCATGGGGATCACCGGACGATCGACGGGGATGGCTCTACCACCCGCCCCACGACGTGGACGGCGACTCCGTCCCCCAGATCCACAAGAGCTTCTGGAAGCTCTGCGGCGGGATCGTCGAAAGGTTCCATGAGCCCGCCACCTGGTGGAACAACCAGAACGAGGTGCTCACGGTTGATGCGACGCGCGTACGAATCGCAGATGTACTCACCGACTATGCGTGGCTCTGGGAAGACGACGGCCTGGAGGTTTCAATCAACCCCGATGAGTACTACGCCGTCGCCGTAGAGGTCAACGGGAATCTGACGCTGGCGCATCGCGACGACGGTCGCCTACTTCTATTCGCACCGGACCACGCCTTCACAGATGTCACGCCATTAGCCGGCTCCCCGCCGTACTCGCTACTCACGATCGATGATGTGCCCGACCTCACGACCTGGATAGAGGTGTGCGCCGCGGCTTGGCGACATCGGTAGGCCGACAAGCGTCCGGATCTGCCGCGGTCCGCTCGGCCGACTGCCGTTGTCGGCGTAACGCTCCGTGTGTGCCTGTCCAGGCCCGGCGTTGTTCCGGCGCCCGGTCGTGCCGATGACCGGATGTGGGCAGCGGTAAGGCTCTCCGTCGGCGTGCGCGATGGGGCTGCTCACTTCCACCTGATGACCGTGAGTCCGTTGCCCATGGTGATCGAACTCTGCAGGACGGCCCGGTTTTGTTTAGGAAGCAGCAACGCGCCACCGAGATCGGCGTGGTGCTGGTAGATGGTCTCGACGTCGAAGCTTCCGGGGGTAAGGAAGGTGACCGCGCGCCGCGAGGTGATCAAAATTCTGCCCTCGACGTCTGTCCCGAGGACCTCGATGCTGTCCTCTGGTGCAGATATTCGATGAAGCTCGGTCAAGGTCCAAGCGTCGAATGTTGTCACGTGCCTGGACCGGACGTCCCACACGTCCGGCACGCCGGGCATGTCCTCGCGTTCGCCGGTCAGGGCGAGGACCTGATCACCGATCAGCACCGACCCCTTTCCGTATGGCAGCGGGTGCCGGGCGACGCAGCGAGCAGATGCGAGATCCAGATCGGTGGCGACGGCGTTGTGCGGAGACCAGCAACGGTGCCGACCGCCGGGCAGCGGATACACCAGCGCGGGGGCGCCCATCCTGAGCCTCTTGAGGACCGTGCCGTCGTGACGCGAGACCAGTATTAAGGATTTGCCATAGAAGGAGGAGATGCCAAGTACGTCGTGCGAGAGCGCGACCATGCGCCCCTGATACTTGCCCAGGCCCTGCCGAATGTTCTCGCCGGTTCGCGTCAAGGAGGCAAGGCTTATGCGGCAAAGACCGAACGTGGCCAGCGCCCACGCCCCATCGGCCCGGCCCACGTGTCCGCCGTCGAATACGACGGCGCGGAGTTCTCCGGCAAGGCGCTGGCCGGTCCGTATCTCACCGGTCAGGACATCGCAGAGATACATCCTTCCGCCAGGCAGGGTGGACAGGACGCTGGTAGTACCGGGGACCCGGACCAGGTTCGAACCGTAGCCAGCAGTCGAGGTGGTCGGAAGATCCCAATGCGATGTCTCGATTTCCACAGCTACACTCTCGCCGTCTCCTGGTTCGAGATCAACAATCAGGCCCCATCCTTGTCCAAGGGTCGTCGGCATGACATCGCGAGCGTGCTGATCTGGCCGCGGAGCGGTACACGAGGTGTCCGCGTCGGCGTCAACGGTCTCGGCGATACGGCTCGACCAAGGGCGCCGACGCGGCGGCGAGGCTCGTGCCCTTTGACCGCAGCGTGCCTCGGCCGATCGCCGCGAATGCGGCGCTGCCCGACTGTGCCACGATGACCCGATGCTGAAGCTGCCCGGCTACACCGACGATCCACTCATCGACGGCTGTGAGGCGTTGGACGACCCGCTCTTCTGGCCGGTACACCTACTGCAATACACCGGAGGCGATCCCGACGAACTGTGTGCCGCCTTCGACATCGACGAGGCCGAGATCTGGCGCTCCTACAGGAGGCTGAGCGACGAGCACAGGTGGCCGGCGTTCTCCATCAGCCTCCCGTCAGGCCACCTACTTTCGCTCGTGTATCGCAACTTCAAAGAAGACTCCGGCTATGACTATCACCTGCACCATCCAGGCTGGGCCAAGCCGGTATTGCTGGCGACCGTCGAGGGGCACTACCTGGGTCCTGGCCTGTGCTGGGACGAACTGCTGGCGGTGTCGAGGTCTGGAGCCATCACGGGGGCAACGCTCTCCGCGGAGGGGCAGATGTTGTTGCTCCTACCGATCATGGCCGACACCGACCTACCCGCCAATGCTGTGGACAAGCTCGCCGGAGCACTCCATGCGTTCGGCGCAAGCCGGCAGCCGCAGCGGCTCGCGCAACTGTTGCTTGATGGGCAGGGCATGTGGGGCCCTCAACCATGGCAGATGGTCGGTGGTATGCGGATCAGCGCTGCGTCCCGCTACGCCACCCGAAGCCCTGAGGTGTTGTCCGATGCGATCTTGACTGAGATCACGATGGCGCTCGGCACCGTCTCATCGGCGTCATGACCGGTGCCCCTGACCGCCACATGTCTGCGCGCTCGTCCTATGCGGCCCGCGTTTCCGCTCATGCCGCAACCCGAGCGCCTACTGACTGTGGTCAGCGGCGGCGCTGCGGATCGCCGAGTACGCGGGTTCCGGTATCGTGTCGGCGTGGCTCGCGATGACGGCGTGATCGGTGACGATCCACTCGTCAACGGTATGAGTCTGTCCGTACGGCTGCGGCGGGACTTCACCGTTACCGACGCCGACCGCCTCCTCGCGACCGCCCGCCGCACCTACCGGGAACTCAACCCGGGCACGAGCGCCGAGGAAGCCTGCGAGATGGTGTCGTGCGCTGCGGACGCGCTGTTCGTCATCCTTGAACACGCTGGGCTGCTCGGCGACGCGGTCGACAGCCGGCTTGCCGGTTACACCCCCGGCGGGCTGGCGGTTGGTGGATCGCGTGCACAGGTCGTACTCAATGAGCCGGACCCGTTGTCTCCTCGGCCCCGAGGCGACTGTTTTCGCGGCGGTGACGTCTTCGCGCTTCCACCCAGCGACGACGACTGACCTCGCTTCGCCACGACGGGCGTCGATAGCTCGAACGCGCGCATCTGCCGCATACAACGCGCGGACTCGGCCGGCCGGCCGTCACTCTACGTGCGGGCGATCCGGGCTGCAGGCGCCGCGGTGATGCGACCGTGCCAGGTGGCGCCGTGTCCGCTACCCACACTCGACTCGCCGACGAGACGAAACTTGAGGTCTTCCGACCGTAAGGCGGGGTACAGTGCCGCGTGTCGATCTTGGGGTGGCGGGTCTTCTTCACCAAGCGCCGGCTGCCGCAGCCTCGAGCGGTCGTTCCGCTCGTGGGTGAGCTGGGCGACCTGGACCGGTGGCTCGACGAGCGTGAACTACTCGATGATGCGCCGTTCCTGCTCGGCCCGGACGGTTCGTACGACGTCGTGCTGAACGAGTATTTCACCGGCACCTGGTTGCGGGGTAGTCCGAAGAACACGCAGGCGGCGGTCGCCTACGACCTCAAGAAGTGGCTCGACTTCCTGGCGTCGAGCCGTGACCGGCCGACGTGGCGGGACGCCACAGCCAAGGATCGGGCTGCGTTCGAGCAGTGGCGGCGCAAGGATCCGTGTGGCCCGCGGATCGCGAGCACGACGTGGGACCGCGAGGTGGCCACGGTGAACGGGTTTTACCAGTGGGGGGTGCGGCAGGGCCATGTGGTAGGGAATCCGTTGGTGCAGCGGCCGAGCCGGGCTCGTCGCGGGTCGGTGAACGAGCCAGCCGCGCAGACCCCGGCTGAGGCATCGCATCTGGGCCCCCGGCGGGATTTGAAGTGGTTGACGCAAGCGATGTATCGGTGCTGGCGGGACGTGGGCGTGCGCGGCTTTACGTCCGACGGGCTGCCGGACCGGTCGTTTCGGGGCCGGTATGCCTCGCGGAACGCGGCGTTTACCGACCTGCTGATCCGCACCGGCCTGCGCATCAGCGAGCAGGTGGCGCTGTCGCTGTTCGAGCTGCCCGAGCTCGTGCACGGAGTGGTCAATGCCCGCACGTGGTTGCCGAACGTGGTGGCGAAGAACGGCTCGGGCCGAGCGATCTACATCCCAGCCTCGGTGCTCAAGGAGGTGTGGGACTACGTCGAGATGGAACGGGCGGACGCGGTCGCAGCGGCGCGGGCCGCCGGCCTCTATGACCGCATCCATGA
>Ga0137378_10006422_pt1 | contig 10199 bp, 11 predicted proteins | sample SagtaG_21_FD_104813 | JGI IMG/M metagenome (GOLD analysis project Ga0137378, IMG submission 104813) | Vadose zone soil microbial communities from Sagehorn Ranch, Mendocino, California, USA - Sage2_L_60_16 metaG | ecosystem: Environmental > Terrestrial > Soil > Vadose zone | place: USA...
ATCGACAACGGCGTGCAGGCCAAGGTGTTTCACGCCATCGTGGTGGTCTCGATCGCTGGCCTGGCGATTGTCCTGGCCGACTGGGTGATCACCGCGGGCGAGCCGATGATCGTCTGGCGCAACGGTGAACGGCTGCGCTACACGTTGCGCGTCAAGATCTTCGCGCACCTGCAGCGGCTCGGACTCGACTACTACGAGCGCGAACTGTCCGGCCGGATCATGACAAGGATGACAACGGACGTGGACGCGCTGGCCACGTTCCTGCAGACCGGCCTGATCACCATGGTCAGTGCCGTGCTTTCGTTCTTCGGCATTATGATCGCGCTGCTCGTCATCAACACCGAGCTCGGGCTGCTTGTGGCGTCCGTGATGCCGATCATGATCGTGGCCACGCTGATCTACCGGTCGAAGTCGTCGCGCGCCTACCAGGACGCCCGCGAGAAGGTGAGCGCGGTCAACGCGGATCTGCAGGAGAACGTGGCGGGGATGCGCGTGACGCAGGCCTACCGGCGCGAGAGCAGGAACCGGATGCGGTTCGCCGGCCGCAGCGACGCGTACCGGGTTTCCCGGCTGCGGGCGCAACGCTACATCGCGCTGTACTTCCCCTTCGTGCAGATGTTGTCCACGGTGGCCGGTGCGCTCGTGCTTGTCGTCGCCACCGGCGAGGTGCATAACGGCACGCTGACCACCGGCGCGCTGATCGCATACCTGCTCTACATCGACATGGTCTTCTCCCCGGTCCAGCAGCTGTCACAGGTGTTCGACGGCTACCAGCAGGCCGTGGTCGGGCTACGCCGCATCAAGGACCTGTTGCGCATTCCCACGTCCACGCCGCAGCGGCAGCGGCCCGTGCGGGCGGGGCGGCTTGAGGGCCGGATCGAGCTTCGCGGCGTGCGCTTCGGCTACAGTCCCAGCGGACGCGAGGCCATCGGCGGGATCGATCTGGTCATCGAACCTGGCGAGACGGTGGCGCTGGTCGGTGAGACAGGCGCGGGCAAATCCACGCTCGTCAAGCTGATCGCCCGGTTCTATGACGTGACCGCCGGCGCGGTGCTGGCCGACGGTGTCGACGTGCGCGCCTACGACCTCGCCAGCTACCGGCACCGGCTCGGCGTGGTGCCGCAGGAGGCGTATTTGTTCCCCGGCACCGTGCGCGACGCCATCGCCTATGGCCGCCCCGATGCCAGCGACGCCGAAGTCGAGGCCGCGGCGCACGCGGTCGGCGCCCACGAGATGATCGCCCGGTTGCCCGGCGGCTATCTGCACATGGTCGGTGAACGCGGCCGGAATCTGTCGGCGGGCCAGCGCCAGTTGCTCGCACTCGCCCGTGCGCAGCTCGTCGGGCCGGACATACTGCTGCTCGACGAGGCGACCGCCGCGCTCGATCTTGCTTCGGAGGCGGCCGTGACTCGCGCCACCGAGCGGCTGACCGCGCGCCGCACGACCGTCGTGGTCGCGCACCGGCTCACGACCGCGGCGAGGGCCGACCGCATCGTGGTCATGGCGGACGGGCGGATTGCCGAGATCGGCACGCACAGCGAGCTTGTCGGCGCAGGTGGCGTGTACGCCGGGCTCTGGGCCGCATTCACCGGCGACGCCGAGATCATGGCCTGAGCAGAGCTACCTCCGGCTCGCCGCCTTATCGACGGCCGCCACTGATCCTCAGGAACCAGTCAGCTAGGCGGGCGGGCCGTCGGTGGTGTCACGCGCACCGGCGTGCTTGGCGGATCCCGGGCTCGTGGTCGGCTCGCTGGTGCCTGGACCCGCTGCGCTGGGCTGGCCCGCGCTGGGCTGGCCCGCACTGGGCTCGGCCGACGCGGGCATCGGGCGCGGCGTGGCCGACCGGGGCGGCATGGCCGGTGTGGACGGTGTGGAGGGCCCGCCGCCCGGCATGGCCCGGGCCGGCGCGGCGGGGGCGGCAGCCTGCGTCCTCGACGGCGCCACATGGCGGGGCGAGGGCTCGGCCGGCATCGGGGAGTCCGGGCCTGACGGGGCGGCTGGAGTACCAGGGCCCTTGGCCGCCTTGCGGGCCATCCTGCTGTCGCCTGGCTGGTCCGGACCGGCTCCGCGGGACGGCTCGGCGGTGCCGTTGATTGCGGCCGCGACGGCCTTGGCCACCTCGTCCTCGAGGGATCCCCGGGCGGAATCGCGGCTCAGCAGCTCGGTCACGACGTCGCGGATCTCGGTGAGCCGCCGTGCCGCCTCGGCGTGCGTGCCCGCGAGAAGCTCGAGGCGGCGAGTCGCCCCGTCGTTGATTGCGGTCGAGCGCGCGGTGCTCTCCGCGAGCATGCGTTCCGCCTTCGACCGGGCGGAGGCGAGCTGTTCCTCGGCCTCCTTGCGCGTCTCCGCGGCGACCTGTTCGGCCTCGGTCCGCGCCATCTCACGAGTCTTGTCCGCCTCGGCCCGTGCCGCGGAGACGAAGCTCTCGGCCTGGTCTTGCGCCGAAGTGAGCGTGCGATCGGCCTTCTCGCGGGCCTCGGCGAGCGAAGCGTCCGCCTCGCGCTGGGCGTCACCGCGAACCTTGGCGATGTCCTCGTTCGCCCGGGCCTTCTGCGCCTTGGCCTCGTCGTCGGCAAGCTTGAGAATCTGCGCGATGCGCTCGCTGATCTCCTCGTGCGGCGGTCGTGCGCCCGGCTGCTGATGCGCGGCGGCGAGCTGCTGGCGCAGCTGCTCGGTCTCGTCGTTAGCCCGCGCCAGCTGTTCTTCGAGATCACGGGTCTGGCTACGGTTGCGGGCGACATATTCCTCCACCTGCCGCCTGCTGTAGCCGCGCATCTGTATCTCGAAGGCGTCTTCGCCGAGAAGATTGGGCAGGAGTTCGCTGTGCTCAGTCATGTTGTCTCATGGGATCCAGGTCGCAGGGATCAACGTGGTCGACTCTTGTCCGGAAGCACCGCGCGCGCAACCGAAACGGCTCAGTGTCCTAGTTTGTCCGGAATCGCGGCCAACATTGCCGGTGGTGCCGGGGAGCACCAGGTCACCGCCCGCGACACCCGTGGCGGAATCATACCGACATATGTGCGCGCGGGTGCGCCGGACCATGAGCTCCCCGATGCGGCACGATGTCGTCCGTGACGGAATCCGAGCCCGGCGCGCCGCGACGCATGATCGTTTCGGGGCTGATCGGCGCGATCGGCGAGCATGTCCCTTCGATCCATCCGGACGCGTGGGTGGCGCCGGGCGCCGTCGTGATCGGCAGGGTGGAACTCGGCCGGGCGGTCAGCGTCTGGTACGGCGCGGTGCTGCGTGCCGACGATGCGGAGATCGTGGTGGGGGCCGAGTGCAACATCCAGGATCAATGCTGCCTGCATGTCGACCCTGGGCAGCCGGCGACCCTCGAGGACAGGGTGACGGTCGGCCACCGCGCGGTTGTCCACGGTGCGCACGTGTCGGCGGGCGCGCTGATCGGGATCGGCGCGATCGTGCTCGGCGGAGCCCGGATCGGCGCGGGCTCGCTCGTCGCGGCGGGCGCCGTCGTCACCCCTGGCGCCCGCGTCCCTGACGGTGTTCTCGTTGCGGGGGTGCCCGCCAGGATCCGCCGCGAGTTGACCGCGGCGGACCGCGACCGTTTCGCAGGCACCCCGGAGCGCTATGTGCGGCGGGCGCAGCGGCACGCCGCGGCGACGTGGCTACCGGCCGGGGACATCTAGCTCATCTACGACAGCGGTGTTGCCGCTTTCTTGGAATCGTTACCGGGTGGGTGGGGAAAACCCTAAATGAGGGTGGCCCCGGAATGACCCTGTCGGGTCATGCGGCGTCCGGGTGCCGCACCGTAGCGTAGTAACCAGGAATCTTGCGACAACTCGGCGACGGAGGTGGACGCGGTGCCCGAGCAACTCGACCTGCGTGTCCACGACCGTGTTGCCCTTGACGAGATCGAGCTTTATACCGAAGTGCTGAGCGCCGTCGCTGTCGCCGACCGGCCCCTCACCGCGGAGGAGCTTGACCAGGTTCTCGGCGTGCGGTCAGCGGCTGATCGCGGCTCTGCGAGCCGTGTCAGGCGGCCGCGCGCGTTATCGGACTAACGTGGTGCGGCGGGTAGGTGCTGGCGCCGCCGCGCTGAACATGCCGGGGCGGCGGTAATCCGGCGTGCTGGCAGCGGTGCTGCTGCCCCACTGCCGCAGCTTTCGCGCCCTTTCACCCGTAGCATGCTCAGCGAACAGGTTCCGCGCCCCGGGAGAGTGTTGACGTGCGCCTACGTCTCACGCCGCAGGAGGACGGCTTCTTCCAGATGTTCACCGAGGCCGCCAGCAACCTGGTGACCGCGGCGCGCTTGCTGGTCGAGCTCATCAGCGAGGGAAGCGACAGGGAACAGATCGCGGAGAAGATGCGCGCCTGCGAGCACGTGGGTGACGACCGCACGCACGCGATCATGCGCCGGCTCAACGAGAGCTTCATCACACCGTTCGACCGTGCGGACATCTACCGGCTCGCGTCCAACCTGGACGACGTCATGGACTTCATGGATGCGGCCGCTGACCTCGTGGTGCTGTACCAGATCGATGAACTGCCCAAAGAGGTCGTCGGGCAGGTGGAGGTGCTGGAGCGTGCCGCCGAGCTGACGGCAGAGGCGATGCCCAGGCTCAAGTTCATGCGGAACCTGAGCGGGTACTGGATCGAGATCAACCGGCTGGAGAACCAGGCGGATCAGGTGTACCGGCGGCTGCTGGCCAGGCTGTTCAGCGGCGAATACGACGCGCTGACCGTGCTGAAGCTCAAAGAGGTCGTGGACCAGCTCGAGAATGCCGCCGACGCTTTCGAGCATGTCGCCAACACGGTCGAAGCGATCGCCATCAAGGAGTCCTGAGCGTGCCGCTCGCGGGCCTCATCGTCGTGATCGTCGCGGCCCTCGTCTTTGCCTACACCAACGGCTTCCATGACGCGGCCAACGCGATCGCCACCTCGGTGTCCACCAAGGCTCTCAGCCCGCGTGCCGCGCTGCTCGTGGCCGCCATCATGAACCTGGCCGGAGCGCTGCTCGGCACGGGCGTGGCGCAGACCGTGGGTGAGGGCATCATCAAGCCGCCGCAGGGCCCGGCCGGGCTGACCGTCGTCTTCGCCGCCGTGCTCGGCGCCGTCACGTGGAACTTCATCACCTGGCGGTTCGGGCTGCCCTCCTCCTCGACCCACGCTCTGATCGGCGGGCTGGTGGGCGCGGCGCTCGCCGCCTCCGCGACCGTGTTCTGGTCGGGCGTCTGGGACAAGGTCGTGATTCCCATGGTGGTTTCGCCGATCGTGGGCGGGATCCTCGGCTATCTGACGATGGTCGTCATCCTGTGGCTTTTCCGCCGCTCGCACCCGGGGCGCGTCGGCCGCGGATTCCGGCTGGCCCAGTCGGTCTCCGCGGCAGGGATGGCCCTCGGCCACGGGCTCCAGGATGCACAGAAGACCATGGGCGTCGTCGTGCTCGCCCTCCTCACCACGGGACATCAGACGGGCCGCGGTGTTCCGTTCTGGGTGATCGTGACCTGCGCCGCGGTCATGGGACTTGGCACCTACATGGGCGGCTGGCGGATCATCAGGACACTGGGCGGCCGGGTGATCGAACTCGATCCGCCCAAGGGGTTCGCCGCCGAGGTCTCTGCGTCGAGCGTGTTGTATGTGACGGCGTTCGCGTGGCACGCGCCGATTTCGACGACCCACTCGATAACCGCCGCGATCATGGGGGCCGGTGCGACCAAGCGCCTGTCAGCGGTCCGCTGGGGCGTGGCGGCCAATATCATGCTCGCTTGGCTGCTCACCATCCCGGCCGCGGCCATCGTCGCGGCGGCCGCCTACGGCGTGGCCCGCCTGTTCGGCGCGTGAGCCGCCCGCTCGCCTGATCCCGGATGGCGGAACATGACGTCGGTGCCCCAGTGCGTGAAGCCAAGCGACTCATACAGCCGGATCGCCGCCGTGTTCGATTCATCGACGTAAAGCATCACCTGGCCCAGGCCGCGGGAGCGCAGGTACCGCAGGCCCGCCAGGGTCAGGGCCCGGCCCAGGCCGGTGCCACGCTCGGCCGGGTCGACGCCCACGACGTACACCTCGCCAATGGGCTCGTGCGCGTCGTTCCTCCGGCCGCCGTGGATCTTTGTCCAGTGGAAGCCGACGAGCCTGCCGTCCCGCTCGGCCACGAAAAACCCGTCGGGATCGAACCACGCTTCACGCTCACGCTGCAGCAGATCGTCGCTCGTCCACGCGCCCTGCTCGGGGTGACCCGCGAATGCGCGCCGGTTCAGCTCGGTCCAGGCCGCCTCGTCACTGCCCACCACGAACGTGCGGACCTTGATGCCGTCGGCAAATACCGGCCGGTCGAGCGGTGCCTGAAGGCCACGCCGCATCTGCCACAGCGACCGGATCCGCTCGAATCCCGCCGAAGCGGCCAGGCGGTCGGCGGCCGGCAGGTCACCGTGAGCCCACAGCCGGACCGGCCGCCCGCCCGCCTCCGCCACGAGCGTGTGCACCGCCTTTCTGCCGAGGCCGCGGCGGCGGAACCGGGGGTGGACCACGAGTTCGCCGCTCGGGCCCTCCACCGGGTCAGTCGGATCCAGGTGTGCGTATCCGGCCAGCTCAGCGGGGCTGTTCTCGAACAGCAGCACGTTGCGTGCGCGCGCGTCGCCTCCGTACCTCAGGTGCAGCATGACATGCTCGGACAGCGGCGCCACGCCGTCCTCGTCGGCGGCCGCCGCCGCCAGCTTCAGCACGGCGGCGGCCTCGCTCTCGGTGAGCCTGTCCCGCACCGAGATGCCGCCCGGACGTTGCTCCGCGTTCAGCGCTGCACGCGGGCCGCGGTCGCGTCCCGCTCCTCCTCGATGCCCTTGAACGGCACGAAGCGATAGCCGACGTTGCGCACGGTTCCTATGAGTGCCTCGTACTCGGCGCCAAGCTTGGCCCGCAGCCGCCGCACGTGCACATCCACGGTTCTCGTGCCGCCGAAGTAGTCGTAGCCCCACACCTCCTGGAGCAGCTGCGCCCGTGTGAACACTCGGCCCGGATGCTGGGCGAGGAACTTCAGCAGCTCGAACTCCTTGAAGGTGAGGTCGAGTATCCGGCCGCGGAGCCGCGCGGCGTAGGTCGCCTCGTCGATGGTGAGGTCACCGGAACGGATCTCGTCGGGCGCGGCGTCCGCCAGCCGCCCGGCGCGGCGGCCGATCGCGAGCCGCACCCTGGCCTCCACCTCCGCCGGCCCGGCCGTGTGCACGATCACCTCATCGGCCCCCCAGTCGGCGGTGAGCGCGGCGAGCCCGCCCTCGGTCACGATGACGAGAAGCGGGCAGTCGAGGCCGGTAGTGTGCAGCACACGGCAAAGGCTCTTGGCGTGCGCGAGCTCGCGCCGGGCGTCGACAAGCACCGCGTCCGCCGGTGGCGCATCGACAAGCGCAGAGGCCTCGGCGGGCGCGACCCGCACGGAATGCAGGAGCAGGCCAAGCGCGGGCAGCACCTCAGCGGACGGTTCCAGTGCGCTGGTGAGCACAAGCAGGTTGCTCAATGGCCGTCACCTCCACCGGACTGCTGCCGACCGGGTAAAAACAGTAGGATCCGGGGGCAGCGTCGCCCGGATCCCATTACACGTGAGGATAACCGACGTGGCCAGGGTGACAATCCGCTACTGGGCAGCGGCGAAGGAAGCGGCCGGCGTCGCGGAGGAGCCGGTGGAGGCGCGCACGCTCGCCGAGGCCCTCGCGGTGGCGAGCGCGCACCGGGGGCGCGACGCGCGTTTCCATGCGGTGCTGGCCCGGTCGTCGTTCCTCGTCGATGGCGAGCCCGCCGGGACGCGGCCTCAGACCGCGGTGGCGGTGGCGGAGGGTTCGGTGATCGAGGTGCTGCCCCCATTCGCCGGCGGGTAGGTTGGGCGGCGATGCGGAAACTCCTGATCGCCGTCGTCGTCCTGGCTGTCCTGCTGGTGGCCGCGGACAGGATTTCCCGCTATGTCGCGCAGCGAAAGCTCGCCAGCCGGGTCGCTGCCGCATACCACCTGGCCCGCCCGCCGACCGTGACGATCACGGGATTTCCGTTCCTCACCCAGGTCATTGCCGGGCGCTACCACGAGGTTGGCGTCGCGATCAGCTTGTTGAACTCCGGCGGCGTCGCCATGAAAGACGTGCAGGCACGTTTCACGGGCGTGCACGCACCCATGACGCAGTTGCTCGGCAGCGACGCGTCCGCGGTCACGGCCGAGTACGCGACCGCGACCGCGATGCTGCCGTTCGAGACGGTGCAGCAGCGGTTGCCCGCGGGGATCACGCTCAGTGCTGACGGGGACCGGCTGAGGCTCTCGGGCAACCTTGGTTACCAGGGTCTGCAGGTACCCGTCTCGGCCGGAGTGGCGCTGCGCGTCACTTCTGCGGCCATAGAGGTGTCACCGCGGGATGTCAAGGTCGGCGGCGCACTCAGCATGCCGAGCCTGGTCGGCAGCAGGCTGGCCATCGCGTTGCCGGTGCATGACCTGCCGATGCAGCTCAAGGTGAGAACGGTCCAGGTGACGCCCGATGGCTTCGCGGTGAATGCGTCGGCAGGCGGCGTGGAGTTGGAGAATGGGGGCTGACGATTGAAATGGGGGCCGGGCATTGAACCGGATGGGCTTCCACCGACGTTCTAGGGTCGTGGAGGCCAATGGTCAGGTCGGTGGACGTGGCGTTGTCGCGGATGCCGAGCTGATTCGTGAGCTGTATGCGGAGCATGGCGGGCCCTTGCTCGGTTACGTTCAGCGACTGACAGGTGGCGATCGGCAAGCGGCCGAGGACATTGTCCAAGAGACGCTGCTGCGGGCCTGGCGGCACCCGGAGGCGCTGGCGGGCCGGCCAGTGCGGCCGTGGCTGTTCACGGTGGCGAGGAATCTGGTCGTCGATACATACCGGGCACGGCGGGCAAGGCCCCCAGAAACCGGCGATGCAGCGATTGCCTTGCTCCCCGCCGAAGATGAGGCAGACCGGGCGCTTGAGTCGTGGGCGGTGGCTGACGCCCTGACCGCGCTCCGCCCGGAGCACAGGCAGGTTCTTGTGGAAACGTATTATCGCGGCCGTTCGGTGGCCGAAGCTGCGTCGGTACTAGGAATCCCTTTGGGAACGGTGAAATCCCGCACCTTCTACGCGCTGCGAGCGCTCAAGCTCGCGCTGGAGGAACGGGGGCTGGCACCATGATGCCTGAATGTGTTGAGTTCCGGCAGGCGCTGGGCGTATACGTGGTCGGCGCCATCGACCCGTCCGAGCGGGCCTTCGTCGACCGGCATCTGGCCGGCTGCGGCGAGTGCCGGGACGAACTCGCCGGCCTGGCCGGCCTGCCCGCCCTGCTCGGCCGCGTGACGCTGGCGGAGGTGGAGCGCGGGCTGGCCGATGCGGCGTACGCGCCGAAACCCCCGGAGCGCCTGCTCAACTCGATGCTGGCCGAAACGGCAAGGCGGCAACGGGCCCGCAGGCGCCGCAGCGTGGTGCTTGCTGTGGCCGCGTCGGCGGTCTTGCTGACCGGTGTGGGCGCCGGGGTGCAGGCCCTGGTCGCCGGTCACCCCGCCGTGACACCGCAGGTGCAAGCGGCGAAGCCGACGGACTGGGAGACGGTCTCACACACCGATGCCGCGACGAATGTCAGCGCGGAAGTGAAATACATCCAGCGCGTGTGGGGGACCGAGACGAACGTCTGGGTGTCCGGCGTGCGGTTCGGGACCAAGTGCGACCTTTGGGCGACGGACTCGGCCGGACACCGGACGCTGGTCGGCAGCTGGTCGTACAAGGACGGGCGCGACTGGTACCCGGGATCTACGTCTGTCGCGGCGGCCAGCATCAAGAGCTTCCAGATCACGGCGCACGGCAAGACTCTGGTCAACGTGCTCGCCACCTGACCCAGGCGCGCGCCCGCCGGCCGGGAATGAAATCCCGGCGCGGCGTATTGTCCCAAACGTGATTGCCGGTCTTGTCGTCTGCGTCGCGGTGCTCGCCGCCGCGACCGTATTCGGCGTCGCATGGCGCCGGCGCGAGGGCAGGCTCCGTGCGATCACGCACGGCACGCGCCCGGGCGTCCTTAGCTCGGCGCAACTGGCACACCCGCTCGGTCCCCGCGCCACGCTGGTGCAGTTTTCCACCGCCTTCTGCGCGCCGTGCCGTGCCACCCGGCGGATCCTCGGCGAGGTGCCCCAGCAGGTCGAGGGCGTACTACACGTCGACGTCGACGCCGAGTCGCGCATGGCTCTCGCACGCCGGCTCGCCGTCGTAGGCACCCCGACG
>Ga0137378_10006423_pt1 | contig 10199 bp, 9 predicted proteins | sample SagtaG_21_FD_104813 | JGI IMG/M metagenome (GOLD analysis project Ga0137378, IMG submission 104813) | Vadose zone soil microbial communities from Sagehorn Ranch, Mendocino, California, USA - Sage2_L_60_16 metaG | ecosystem: Environmental > Terrestrial > Soil > Vadose zone | place: USA...
ACATCCGTATCGCACCCGTCGCCACGACCACGAAATCGTTGCTGGCCTGCGACAGCGAATCGTTAGCCGGATCGCCGCCCCAGACGAACGAGCCATCATGGATCGCGTTAGCGCGACGACCGGCGGCAAAGCTGTTGCTACCGCTGGCGGTGTTGGATTGGCCCCCGACGACGGTGCTGTAAGCACCGCTGGCGGTGTTGTCGATGCCCCCCACGACAGTGCTCCAGTTGCTGCTGGCGGTGTTGCTAGCGCCCCCTCCGACAGTGCTCTCAGTGCCGCTGGCGGTGTTCGCAGCGCCACCGGCGACGGTGCTGTAATTGCCGCTGACGGTATTGTCGACACCCCCGCTATCCGTGGCACCAATGCCAGTGATCACATGCGTGCCGATGTAGTTGCCGGGCCGCTTGAAGTAGCCAGCAATGTCGGCAAGGACGTGCGTGGTCACCTGCGCCGGCAGCCCAAGATAGAACTTCACCGTCCCATCCACCGGCACTGTCGCCGTGTTGGCTAGCCCCTTGTTGGCAGAGAAGTCCATCACCACCGACTGCGTGAGGATAGTGAAATTGCTGGTGTTGCTCGCCGCCAGAAAGGCATCGAAGTTGGGGTTCAACACCGTGAAGGTCACCACCACCGCCTGGAACGATGCGGGCAGACCGCAGTTCGTCGCCGATCCCCCTTGCGGGGCAAAGTTGGTCAGGTTGGCTGCGACCGGAAACGCGCTACCCCCAACCATCTGGGCGTTGTAGGGAGGCACCGTCCCGTTGCGGGTATCGAGAATGCGGCACGGCGTAATCGGGGCATAGACAACATCGTCGTTGACATCGCCCAGCGCCTTCGGTTGGATCAAACTCGCTTTCACTTCCGCCGTGGCAGTGAGCGAATTCGCTATCACGTCGCGCAAGCCATTGAGCGTGCCCGCGAGGCTCGCCGCAAGCAGCTGATCGGCCCGCATCCCCGAGAGCATCTGCCGCAACTCGGCTTTACCGACGCCGGCGTTCGATGCGGCCAGGGCATCGCTCCATTGGTTTACGACGCGCTCCACGACCGTCGATCGATTCTGATCAATCGCCAGCAGCGGGCTCGGGACAATCTTCTGTGCAGATGCTGAGCAAGCGAACCAGGCCAGCACAAACACCGCATAGGTACAACCCTCAGGATGCAACATAGCTTCCCCCTCTCGACTTCCCTTGAGTCGGGCCAGCCGATCGCCAGCCCGCTATTTGCGGAGTCTCGCCAGGCGGACGCCGAACCTCCTCCGCAGCAGTATCTTCGACCCTGAGGTCCGCATAGGCAACGGCTGCTCACCACCCTAGTTCAGGCCGTCAGCGATGGTTCTGACCCCACCTTGTGCGTTACACCGATCATGATGCAGATCGAGGCCGATTCCTTGCTAGATCTTGCGCCGCCGGATTTTTATGTGCGGTACGTCGAGATATGCCGCCAAGCCGGTGTTGATCCGTGTCACCGCCCTGGCGGCTGTTTCACCTGAACATACTTCGGGCAGGATCCGACCTGACGAAGAACGTCGAAGCACATTGAACCCGTTCCATGAAACGGCCGACTTCGGACCCTGAGCAGTCGCTGCCGCATTCCGCAACCGATCGTTGAAGCTGTCGAAAGCGGCCGTTCCGGGTAGGTACATCTGCATGAAGCTCGGGTCCTTGCGGCTCGCGCTTCGCGCTGGAAGTGGGAGCGGTATTTGACCCCCGCTACCAGTCAATCCGGTCGTTCGCGCTGTACCGTTGTACAGTTCCGGCTTCAACGTGCAGGAGTCCGCGATGCTAGCATGTGGACTGCGATCCCGGCCATCGTCGTATCTCGTTGCGGCGCTCGCTTGCGCGATGCTGTTCGGTTGCGCGCAGCTCGAGCGCGCGTCCGAGACCGCACCGCCGACGCCCCCACCGCCGACGCCGGCACCGACTGTTCCGCCAGCTCCGGCGCCGCCATCGTCTGGCGACACTTCGATAAGCACGCAACAGCGCGGCCGCATTTCGATGTACGGCAATGATTTCGCGGGCCGGAAGACCGCCAGCGGCGAGCCGTTCGATCCCACGGCGCTCACCATGGCGCACCGAACGCTGTCGTTCGGCACGCGCGTGCGCGTCACCAATCTCGAGAACCAACGCAGTGTGGAGGTCGTGGTGAACGATCGCGGCCCGTTCGTGTCCGGACGTATTGCCGACCTGTCCGAAGCGGCGGCTCGCCGCATAGGCATGGTTGCCGACGGCGTGGTGGAAGCGCTCCTAGATATTCTCCAGCCAGGGAAAAGGCGCTAGGGGGCCAGTCGATTAGGCGCGCGCCTCCGCCCCCGAGCGTGTGACCATCTTTGAGGAGACCGGCGGGCGACCACTATCGTCTGCTTGTGGCCGCAGTGAGACATTGGCGAACGGCTGGGCGAGCCCACTTTATCGTTGCGGGCAGACGAGCAGTTTGTTGCCGTCATGCGTGCGTCGTTGCCGGCCTTAGCGCGCTTTCACCGCGAAGCTGAAGGTTTCCTCGATGCGTCGACTCTCGTATTCCTTTTCGGCGTCGGCCTTCAGCAGCGCGGATGGATTCGGCACACTGAGCATGCCTTTCACCTGGACATGCAGATGGGACTGATCGAAGGTGAGCACGGCATAGCTGTAGGATCTGAAAGTGGCGAAGGCAAGCGGCTCGACGACGCCGGGGCTACCGCCCGCGCTGCGGATGCTGGCCACTTCCAGGCCGGGGAAATTCGCTTCGAGGCCGATGGGGTCGAGTCCGGCCTGCTTCAAACCCATCAATTGCCCGTCGGCGTCAGGGCTCTCGCCGTTCCAGACTTCCAGAATCTTGCGGTCGGCTTCGCGCCGGCTCAGGCCCTTGATGTCGATGTTGCGCCCATAAGGCGGAGTTCCCGTTGCGGCCCCGAGCGGCCCGGTCATGATCTCGAAGGCGTTGCGGGCTGGGTTTCGCGGTGAGCGCGGATCTTCGGGCACGGTTTCGTATGTCAGGTTGTTGATGGCAGTGTAGTGATTGTCGGTGGTCAGAAACACCACGTTATCAATCGCGTGATCGTCGACGAACTTCAAGAGCTTGTTTCGTTCGCAGCGGTAAGCCCCCGCCCACGATTTGGTGCCCTCCATGTCGGCTCCGACCTGCGAGGCGCGGCCAAACTCCTGGATTGGAGAGGAGATGATGACGACCTTCCAGACGACGCGCCGCTGCTTCGCGGCGAGCAGCGCGTCCTGGAACCATTTCAACTGCACGGGGCCCAGCATGGTGCGCGCGCAGCTTGTCGCGGCCGGGTCGGCGCTGTCCGGGAGCCGAACGTCCCGGTAGCTTCGGTCATCGAGCACGATCATCTCGAGGTTCGCTCCCCAACTGACGGCTCGGTAGAACTTCCCCGTCCGATCCGTGCGGCCGTCGCCGGTGCCCGTGTGCATTTCGTCGCGCACCGGCTGGTATTCCCGGTACGCCTGGATGCGCACTTTGAAACCGTCGGTCTGATTGACGAACCCGTCTGCGACTTGCGCGCCGCCTTCGTTATAGGACGGAGCGTTTGGATCTTTCGACAAGCCCATCTCGTGGTTGTCGAAGACTGAATATTGCCCGAACGCGCCATAGAGATCGCGCATGGGCACCATGCGGCTGGTCGAATTGCCGCGTGGCTCGCGATTCTCCCGGTATTTGAAACGGTAGCCGCGCAGGTCTTCGACCGCGCTCTCGCCCGCGAGATCGGTGGACTCGTAGATCAAGTCTCCCAAGAACAGGAAATAATCCAGATTCTCCTGCGCCAAGTCCGCCAGGATCGGATAGGGCTTCCATTTCCAGTCGGCATCGCCCGTGAAGGCCATTCTGACCACCGCGTGTTGGTCGGAGGCGTATGCGGTTCTGAACGAGCCGATGGGACTCACGTCGCTGCCCGACCTGAAGCGATAGAAGTACCTTGTGCCTGGTTGCAACCCGGTCGCGAGCACCTTGACAGTGAAGTCGCTGGCCTCGCTGGTCGTGGCCGCGGGGAGAGCCTGCGCGCGATCGAATGACGGCGTGAGTGACAGCTCAGGAATCACCGTTGCAGGACCCGGTGTGCGCGTCCACAACACAGCGCTTTCGCTGGTCATGTCCCCGCTGGCGACTCCATAGGCGAAAGATGCAGTGAGGGCCGGCGTGACGGGATAAGGTGCGGCGCTATCCGCAGCCGCGCTCACGCGGGGCGGCGTGGGGCTGACGCAGCCGCCCGCGAGCAACGCGATCAGGACCGCAACAATGCGCACATGGATGCCTAGGTGAGTCTTCACGGGCGCCCTCCTCATCGTTGCACGATGCCGCACCGTACCGCCACTGCGCCGGACCAGCAAGCACGCTGACTCCCTCGTCCTTCCACCAGGCTCGGACCGTAGCTGCACAGCGCGCCCGCGTCGTCCGGCCGTTAGCGGACAATAGGCCGGTGGCGCTTTAAGCGAATCGCATTGGGACCTGATCCGACATTTACAGCGCATGTTTGATCTTCTCATCAGGAACGCTCTCGTCTTTGACGGTTCAGGCACCGAGCCCGCCGTCGAAGATGTCGCGATTCAACAAGGAAAGATAAGAGCGACCGGTCGTCGTCTTTCCGAATCAGCCACTCGAGTGGTCGATGCCGATGGATTGGCGCTGATGCCCGGCATCATCGACAGCCACACGCACTTCGACGCGCAAATCACGTGGGACCCGTATGTGCGTCCCTCGCCAGCGCTGGGCGTGACGACCGCCGTCATCGGCAACTGTGGCTTCACCATCGCACCATGCAGACCGGCCGACCGCGACATCACCATGCGCAATCTCACGCAAGTAGAAGGCATGTCGCTGGACGTGCTGCGCCAGGGCATAGCCTGGGGGTTCGAGACGTTTCCACAGTACCTGGCGCAACTGCGCAGACGAGGCAGCGCGGTCAACATCGCGGCTTATATCGGGCACTCCTCGGTGCGTACGTATGTGATGGGCAAGGATGCGTCAACGCGCGCGGCGACCGATGACGAAATCGGTGAGATGCAGCAGATCGTGCGCGAAGCCATGCGCTCGGGCGCGGTGGGTTTTGCCAGCAGCACCAGCCCGGCCCACAACGGCGAAGGGGGTTTGCCGATGCCTTCACGTCTCGCCGAAGACCGCGAAATGGCGGCGCTGGTCAACGCCATGGGTGAATCAGGCCAGGGTGTCTATATGCTCACCAAGGGCGGCCATACGGCCGTTTCTTTTCTGGAGTCTCTTGCGGCCAGCAGCGGCAGGCCCGTGATGATCGCGGCGCTCTTGCACAACAGCACCAATCCGCAAGCCGTGTTCAACGATCTGGACGACATCGCGCAGGCCAACACGCGAGGTCACAGGCTGATCGGTCAGGTCTCGTGCTGCCCGTTGACGATGGACTTCACGCTCGCGTCACCCTATCCGGTGGAAGGTCTGCAAGGCTGGAAGCCGGCATTGGGTCTGGCAGGGGCTGCGCTCAAAGCCGTGCTCGCGGACCCCAAGTTTCGCGACGCGCTGCGTGCCGAGCTGGCGTCAAGCGCCACGTTCCGCTTGTTCAACGGTGAATGGGACAAGGTTCAGGTGGTGGAAGTCGCCAGGTCGGAGAACGCCCCGTACGAGCAGAAAAACCTTGCCGATATCGCACAAGCCGAGGCTCGCGATCCGCTGGACGTCATGCTGGATCTCGCCATTGCCGAGGACCTGAAAACCGTGTTCACCGCGGAGCTACTCAACACCGACGAAAATGCGGTGGGTCGCATGCTCAACCACCCGTACAGCATCGTGAGCTTGAGCGACGCCGGCGCACACCTCACATTCTTCAACGATGCAGGCTTCGGCCTGCACCTGCTGGGCCATTGGGCACGTGATGTGGGTGCGATGGCGATGAGCGAAGCCGTGCGGCGACTCACCGCGCATCCCGCCGCCGTGTTCGGCATGACAGACCGCGGCCTGATTCGTGAAGGCTTTGCCGCCGACCTGCTGCTGTTCGAGCTCGATAGCGTGGGTCGCGGTCCCAAGCGCCGGGTGTTCGATCTGCCGGGCGGAGCTCCACGGCTAACGACGGATGCCGTCGGCGTTCATGGCGTGTGGGTCAACGGCGCTCAGGTGGCCGACCATCGAGGGTTATTGCAAGAAGCGCCGCTTGCCGGGCAACTGCTCACCGAATTTGCTGCATGATGCTCACACACGCACCGCAGACGGACAAGACGGGAGCCATCGGGCCGGAGTTCGAGCGCACGGTCACGGTCGGAAACATAGCTCCGGATCTGTGGACGGACGTTGACACCAATCCCTGGTGTAAGTACAGTAATTACTCCAACGAGCCCGACTCCAACCCGCCAGTGAAAAGCCCGAAGACTGTCGAACTCAAGATTGTAGCGATCGGCAATTCCCGAGGGGTGCGGCTGCCCAAGGAGATCATCGAGCGCTACGCCATCGAAGATACGATCGTGCTCGAAGCGCGTGAAGAGGCACTGGTCTTCCGCAACAAGCGCGACAAGCGGCTGTCCTGGGAAGATACCTTCAAGGACATGGCGCGCGAGCGCGAAGACTGGAGCGACTTCGAAGGCACCATCGCCGACGGGCTCGATCCAGCGGAGCGCTGGTGACCATCAGTGTCGAGCGCTACGGAATTTACCTTGCGGACTTGAATCCGACGCGCGGCGCGGAGATCGCGAAGACGCGACCGGTGGCGGTGGTGAGCCGCGACGAAATGAACCGGCACCTGGATACGATCGTCGTCTGTCCGCTGACGACCAAGCTCCATCGGCGTTGGCGCAGCCGCATTCCGGTCACTTGCGCGCGGCGGAAGGCCGAGATCGCGGTCGACCAGATCCGAACCATCAGCAAGGCCAGGCTGGGCAAGCGCCTGGACCATCTCTCCGTCGCGGATGCGGCGCGCGTCAGGCGGTTGATCGTGGAAATGTATGGCGAGTAGGTCTAAAACCTTAGCTTGGCGCTTGCGTGTGAAGCGAATGAGCCCTGTAATCGCTTCATTTGATGAGGCGATTCGAGCCCGAGCCTGACCAGCCCGGCTTCAAGCGTTAGTTTTTCAGCTTGATGGCAACGCCCTGCGGCGCAAGCGTAAATCTGACGCCCTGTTGCGTGCCGTGGAGACGCAGCACGACGCCATGCTCGTTCTTCATGATCACGTCGCTTGGACCGCCGGCGACGGCGATACCCGCTTCACCCGCCGCGTAGTTGCCCGAAAAATCCGACACGGAATTCAGGTTGAACACCTCGCCGGTCGACGTGACGTTCGAAATTCCAAGGTCGATGACGCTCAATCCCGTCATCGAGAAGGCATACGTTCCGCCGCCGTAGCTCAGCGTGCCATCGCCCCAGGTCACGCCAACGCCGACGGCGACGGCCTTGCTTGAGATATTCACCCTTCCGGAGGGATTCGGCTCGGCGGCAAACGCCGCGAACGCGGCTAGGCAACCTAACGCGATCAGCCATGTTGCAAATGATTTCTTCGTCATACCAGTGCTCCCATAGACAGGAAATGCGTTGTATTACAGGTCTGTCTGAACTTGCTGCCATGGTGGCGCAGGTACAAACACCGAGTCGAGCTGTCGGACGCCCGCAGAGATAAACCTACATCCGCGAGTCACGTCCGCCGCTATCCACAGACAGCCAAAGCGCCCCCTGGTTCAGCGGCGCGAACACTAGCGCGTACGTCAGCGCGCGTCTCCTGTGCCTGAAGTGGGGGTGAGAGACGGGTCACCGCCTCGTAGCCGGCGTGCGGTGCGCACGCGCGTACCGATGTGTTGGCTATACCGGCGCCACGATAAGCGGGGTTATCCTGGGAAGAAACCTTCAAGGACATGGCGCGCGAGTGCGGGTTGGAGCAAAGCAGCGCGAACGACCTGTCCGCGAGGGACCGGACTTCGACCGGTAGGGCTCGGTAGCTAGCCCAAAACTCCGGCGACGCATAGTGATTCAAGCTTCGAGGACTTCCCAGCGGCGTGGGCTTGGCGTGCGCCCTTACCCAAGGTATCGAGTTTTCCGGCTTTGACCTCGGCTTCAAGTTGCCGGTCCCACGTCGCGACGTCGAACTCGGCGAACCACTGACGAAAGGACGCGAGCTCGTCGGCGGACAGGCTTTGAACTTGACGTTCAAGATCACTAATTCGAGGACGGTAACGGACGCGTCGCGCGCGCCATCACCGACATGGCGCTGTGCCAGGACGAACAGCGGCTGCAACATCTGTTCAGCCTCTCAGCGCAGATCATGCGCAATATTCGGTGGGACTGAGCCAGCCGAAGCCGGCGCGTCGCTTGTCGTCGGCTACTCGAGGGGACCCTTCGGGCGATCAACGCCGCATGGCAGCGTCGTAAAAGCTCGGGTCGTAGTATGTCGACGGCGGACCCAGTGCTTTCTTCGGCTCGGCCCATTTGCTGCGCAATGACAGCACCCGGCTTACGCCGTCCAAGCTGATCGCGGCGCGCCGCTGGAATCCGGTCTGCGGATCGAGCAGCAGGCGGTACGACGCCTCGATCCCTTCCGCGGGCATGTTGGAAAGATTCTTCCGGAATATCGCGATGGCCTCCGCCTTGTTGACCGGGTCGTAGAGCCATTCCACCGCGCCGGCATAGGCACGGATGTAGCCGATGAGTGCCTCGCGGTTCTTCTCGGCCCACGATCGGCGGACGCCGGCCACGAGGCCCTGGTACGGCCCGAGCACCTGGCTTGCGGACGCGAGCGTATTGAACCCGCGTGCTTCTGCCTGCACCTCGAACGGCGACAGCAGTAACGTGCCGTCGTGCTTCTTCTCCACGAGCGCCTGGAACCGCTGCAGCACGCCGCCCGCGCGCTCCACCTTGTAATCGGGCTCGCGCAATCCATTGCGGTCCAGGATCTCGAACAGCACGAACGCGTAGCCGGTGGTGCGCGCGTCCACCGACACGGTCTTGCCGCGCAGATCGGCGATACTCTTCACCTCCGGAACGGTGACCAGCTTCAGAAAGCCTTGGTCGCATCCCATCACGGCGATCAAGTCAGGCCCAGGCTTGGGATCCTCGCCCTGACCTTCGCGGTAGGCAATGAGGTTGTCAATGGCCGTTATCGCGATGTCGAATTTACCGTCGATCAGGTTCACGAGTTGATAGACCGATCCGGGCGTCGGCGAGACATTGACCTCCACGCCGTTCTCGCGGAAGAACCCTTTTTCCTGAGCGACCCAGATGGGCCAGTTGAAGCCACCCGCGAAGACGATGACTTCGAGTCTGGCAGGAGTTTGCGCGTGCGTCGTTGCGATGATTGATATAGACGCCAACGCGACGAGTAGGCGAAGCAAAGGATTCATCGTGGGCTCCTTTTAGTGGCAAAGCCGGCATCGCAAGACGAGCGCCCTCGATGTCGGCTGCTCACATGGTTTAGATCGCAGGTAGTCAAGGCGACCAGACTCGGTTCGCTCGCCGTGCGATTTACCCGCCGATGGCTACTGTCCGCAATCGGCGGTCGACAATTCAAAGGCGCTAGTCCGGCACGATGCCGACTTCCCTCGCCGTGCGACTCCATACATCGACCTGTTCCTTGAGGAAAGCTCCCAGTTCCTCCGGCGTCGAGCTGCGGCCGTCGAACGCGTAACGCTCGAGCTGCTCGCGCACCTCGGGCCGGGCAACGACGGCGGCCGTTTCCCGCGCCAGGCGATCGACCACCTCTTTCGGCATCTTCGCCGGTCCGAAAAGACCCGCCCACGGCGTGATCGCAAGCGGCGGCAGCCCTGTCTCCAAATAGGTCGGCACTTCGGGAAGCAGCGAACTGCGCGTGGGCTGCAGTGCCACCAACGCTCGCAGCTTGCCTTCCTTAACGAACGAAGCGGCTGTGCCCGGTGTCGCGATCATCAGTTGCACGCGGCCCGCCACCAGGTCGAGGGTCGCCGGCGCGTCGCCCTTGTACGGGACTTCGACCATGTCGATGCGCTCGAGCATTTTGAGCCGCGCGGTTGCGAGAATGCTGGTGCTGTTGCCGGTCGCGTAATTGAGCTTGCCCGGGTTGGCGCGCGCATAGCCCAGTAGCTCGGCAACCGACTGCGCCGGGACGCTGGGATGCACAAACAGGAAGAAGCCGAAGGTGCCAACGAGCGAGATCGGCGTGAAATCCGTGACTGGATTGTAAGGCGGGTTCTTGCGCATCGCGGGCACGCTGCAAAGCGCGGTATTGGTTCCGTAAAACAGCGTGTAGCCGTCCAGCGCGGCCTTGATCACAACGTCGGCCGCAATGGCACCGT
>Ga0137378_10006425_pt1 | contig 10197 bp, 6 predicted proteins | sample SagtaG_21_FD_104813 | JGI IMG/M metagenome (GOLD analysis project Ga0137378, IMG submission 104813) | Vadose zone soil microbial communities from Sagehorn Ranch, Mendocino, California, USA - Sage2_L_60_16 metaG | ecosystem: Environmental > Terrestrial > Soil > Vadose zone | place: USA...
AGCGGTGTGGTGCCGTCCTTCCTCGCGGCATTGACGTCGGCGCCATGGTCGAGCAGCTGTGTCATCGTTTTCATCGCGCCGTCATACGCCGCTGCCAACAGGAGCGGCGTCGTGCCGCCGTCGGTGTGCGCCTTGACGTCGGCTCCGCGGGCGATGAGAAGCGACGCCTTCTCCGGATCGTGCACGGCGCACATCAACGGCGTCAGGCCGGTCGCGCTTCGTGCGTTGACGTCGGCGCCGCTCGCCACGAGACGGCGCATGTCCGCCAGCGTGCCCGACAGCGCCGCCTCCATGAGCGGCGACACGCCGTCCTCCATGGGATTTCCCGCCGTCGCGCGGCGCGCCAGCAAGGGAGTGGACAGTCGCATCCATGGCGTGGGTGTCGGGTCGACGGCGATCAGCAGGGCCATTGTCGCCCACGCGCTGCCCGCGTATGAGATGAACTGATCGATGCCGTGAGGGAATCCGGTCTCGAAGTACGGCAGGCCAGGCCCCTTGCGGCGCGTGGCCTGATGCCAGGACCCGTCCGGCTGCTGCGTCGCGAGCAGGAAATCGATCCCGCGGCGGAACACGGGATCGTCGGAACGCAGCGTACCCGTCTGCTGCAGCACCACCAGCGTCTTGCCGGTCGCGTACGCGTCGCTCGTTAACTTCGGGATCTGGGCCCATCCCCCGTCTGGACGCTGCTCGGCGATCAGCTCGGCCGCGAGGGTCCTGATGTGCGACGCCTCGCCGCCGGCCCACGCAAGACCCAGCACCTGCATCATCCGCTCTTCGGTCGTCCGCGGCTGGGCGTGCTCGAGCCATTGGCGTGCGCGCGCGACACGGCGCCGGAACTCTCCCGCCCGTGCCGGCGGCGCGTAGAGCTGCAGCGCACGAAGACAAAGGGCGGTGGCGGTGAATTCGGAGTCCTCGAGAGGCGGGCGATGACTTTCGGATCGCCAATGGCCGTCGGTGGCCTGCTTGCCCGCCAGATAGTGGACGCGCGCGTCCGAGAGTTCCTGACGCGGCGGGCTGCCGGCTGCCGCGAGCGCGATCAGCAAGTATGGCTGGGAGATTTGTCCGTTGATGCCGGCATTGGACTGCAGGACGGACTCGCGCTTCAGCGGCGTCATGTGATCGATTTGCGCTGCGAGCAGCCGCTCGTCAATCTCAAATCCGCGCTGTCGCGCAAGACCCACGGCCATTGACCCGAGCGCCTGGTGATGACACGACGAGCACGTCTGCTTTTCGATCCACGTCTGCGCGCTTCGCTGCAGAAGCGGAAGGCTCCGTTCGACCGCGGCGCGCGCCCGGACGGCGATCTCGCCGTCATGAACAGGCGCACCGGACTGCGCCGCGGCGTGTAAAGCGACCAATCCCAATATGAGAGGCGTCAGTAAGAATGCCGGCAGACGCATCGTACGCTCCTTTCAGGGCTTCTCGATACGCTCCATGCCGCCCATGTACGGCTGCAGCGCACGAGGAACGGCGACCGACCCGTCGCGCTGCTGATAGTTCTCCAGAATCGCGATCAGCGTGCGGCCGACCGCCAGCCCGGACCCGTTCAGCGTGTGGACGTACTCCACCTTGCCAGAGCCCTGCGGGCGGAATCTGATGTTCGCCCGCCGCGCCTGGAACGCCATCGTGTTGCTGCAGGACGAGATCTCGCGGAAGGTCTTCTGGCTCGGAAGCCAGACTTCGATGTCGTAGGTCTTCGCCGATGCGAATCCCATATCTCCAGTGCAGAGCAGGACGGTCCGGTAGGGGAGCTCGAGGCGCTTGAGCACTTCCTCCGCATTTGCGGTGAGCGACTCCAGCTCGTCGAACGACTGCTCCGGCGTGGTGAATTTCACCAGCTCCACCTTGTCGAACTGATGCTGCCGGATCAGCCCGCGGACGTCGGCGCCATATGATCCCGCTTCACTGCGGAAGCACGGTGTGTACGCGGTGTAGCGCAGCGGCAGTTCTCTCCCATCGAGAATGTCGCCGCGATAGAGGTTCGTCAGTGGCACCTCCGCGGTCGGAATCAGGAACAGATCCCAGTCGCCGGCAACCTTGAAGAGAACCTGCTCGAACTTCGGCAGATTGCCGGTGCCGCGGAGCGCGTCGGCGTTGACGAGAAACGGCGGCTCGACTTCGGTGTACCCGTGCTCGCGGGTGTGCAGCTCGAGCATGAAATTGATCAGCGCGCGCGCAAGCCGCGCCCCAGCGCCCATCAAAACGGAGAACCGCGCTCCCGACATTCGCGTGGCGCGCTCGAAATCCAGGATGCCGAGCGCGGGCCCGAGGTCCCAGTGGGCCTTCGGCTCGAACTCGAACGCGCGCGGCTGACCGTGCCGGCGCACCTCACGATTGTCCTCGGCACTGCTCCCGACCGGAACCGATCGATCGGGCACGTTCGGCACCGTCATCAGCAGCTCGCTGCGCTTGCGCTCGACGTCCTCGAGCGCCGCCTCGATCTGCTTGATCTGCTGACCGCGCCCCTTGTTGGCCGCGAAGATCGCCGACGGGTCGAGCCCCTGCTTCTTTGCCCGGGCCACTTCCTCGCCGGAGGCGTTCTGCTCGCGCTTCAACCCTTCGACCTGCGGAATCAGCTCGCGGCGCCTCGCGTCGAGCGCGGTGAACGGTTCGAGAATCGCGTCGGGATCGACACCGCGATTGCGGAGGGCGTCACGGACAGCGTCGAGGTGTTCGCGGACGTAAGCCGGATCGAGCATGGGTGGTCCAGCCACAGATCCTATACCGTCCGTCCACTCTCTGAGGTACGATGGCGGCGATGACTGCCCGGGTACGCAAGGCCGTTTTTCCCGTGGCGGGACTGGGGACCCGCTTCCTGCCGGCGACCAAGGCGCAGCCGAAAGAGATGCTGCCGCTGGTCGACAAGCCCATCATCCAGTACGGCGTGGAAGAAGCGTTGGCGTCAGGCCTCAACGACATCGTGCTCGTCACCGGCCGCGGCAAGAACGCCATCGAGGACCACTTCGACGTCTCGATCGAGCTCGAAAGTTTTCTCGAGGCACGCGGCAAGACCGCGCAGCTCGCGGAAATCCGCAAGATCTCGAATCTGATGAACATCGCGTACGTGCGACAAGGAGAGCCGCTCGGCCTCGGCCACGCGGTGCTCCTCACACGGCCGCTCGTCGGCGACGAACCATTCGCGGTCGTTCTGGCCGACGACGTGATCGATGCGAATCCGCCGGCGCTACGCCAGATGATCGACGTGTTCGAGGAGATGGACGGTCCCGTCCTGGCGATCGAAGAGGTCCCACACGAGAACGTCAGCGCCTACGGCATCATCGACGCCGAGGAAGTGCGGCCCGGCGTCTACCGTATTCGCGACATGGTCGAAAAGCCGTCGCGCGAGGAAGCCCCCTCGAACCTGGCGATTATCGGCCGATACGTGCTGACGCCGGACATCTTCCCGAAGCTGCAGGAGACGGCGCAGGAGAAGGACCGCACCGGCGAGATCCAACTGACCAACGGACTACGGCGCCTTCTGAAGGACCGCGCCATCTACGGGTACCGGATCGATGGCATGCGCCACGACACCGGCAACAAGCTGGGGTTCCTGCAGGCGGTCGTCTACTTCGCCCTGCGGCGTCCCGATCTCGCGGAGCCGTTCCGTGAGTACCTGCGCGGCCTCGGGCTCGACGCGCCCGCCGAACTCCGCCGCTAGCCGCGGCTGCTGTCTCAGTCTTTCTTGTCGGACTTGGTGGAAGAGTCGCTCGATGTCGTCTCGGTCGATTTCGACGCGCTCGACGAAGACGACGAGCTGTCGCTGCCGCCGCCGCTGCTGCTCTTGCTGCCGGCCTCGGACGACGATTTCTTGGGGTAATCGGTGATGTAGAAGCCCGAGCCCTTGAACTGGATCGCCGGGGACGAGAACAGTTTCTTCACGGGTCCCTCGCCGCAGTTCGGGCAGACGTCGGGCGTCGGATCGGAGAACTTCTGGATCCGCTCGAAACGCTTGTGGCACGCCTCGCATTCGAATTCGTATAACGGCATCGTTCCCTATTCCAGCATAGCGCCGTTGTTCTCTCCGAGCATGAGATTCCGGTGCAGCCAGAGCGGCACCGTGCCGTTGCCGAGGAGCGTGTCGTGAAACACCCGCGGAGAGTAGCGCGCGCCGCTGGACGCCTTGTAGTCCTCCCGCAGCTTCAACACCATCAGCTTGCCCAATGAATACAGCACGTACGACGGATCGAACGTGCCGCGTTCGGCCTCGCGCCGGGCCGACGCCTCTTCGAGGTACGCCTCCTCGCGAAAGAAGCGGACGCCCTGCTCGACGGAGAGATCCTCGCAGTGCAGGCGGAGCCCGACGATCAGGCGACAGAGGCGGATCAGCGACTCGGCGAGCTGCCCGAGCTTGACGTGTGGATCCTGCCGCCGGAAGCCGGCCTCGAGCATGAGGTGCTCGGAATAGTGTGCCCATCCCTCCACCATCGCGGTCGATGAGAAGAGGATCGACTTCCGCAGCGTGGACGTGAGCTGCCGCAGATGCTGGTAGTGCAGGAAGTGCCCGGGATAGACCTCGTGAATCGAGATCGACCACAGCGCGCCGTAATTCAGATCGCGCAGGTGCTCGTCTTGCCGGTCCGCCGGCCATGAGGGATCCGCGTCGGTGATGTAGTAATACGCGCGCAGCCGGCGCGGCTCGAACGGACCCGGCGTCCACATGCTCGCGAACGTCCATCGATAAAACCGCGGCGTCGCCGCCACATGGACCTGCGCCGCGGCCGGAAGCGTGACGAGGTCCTGCCGCTGGATGAAGGTCGCCAGCTCCTCCAGTTGTTCCTGCGCGGTTGCGACGACCTGGCCGACGGCGGGATGTTCGGCCTTCGCGCGGGCCCACGCCGCGAATGGATCCTTCGCGTCGAGGCGCGCCGCCGCGCGGCGGAACTCCTGCTGCGTCGCCTGGAGCTCGCGCGTCGCGATGGCGAGCAGCCGATCCGCGTCGAGCGCAATGCCTTCGTCGAGCCGCAGCTTCTGCTGAAGCCGCTCGCGCCCAAGACGGAACGCACCGCGGGCGCGAGGCGCCAGATCGTTCTCGAGATACGCGACGTAGGCCGCGATCGCCTGCGAGGCCTCGGTTGCCGCGTCGGCGAGATCGCTGAGCACGTGCAGGTCGTCGAGATTCGCGAACGCGCGCGGCAGATCGTCCTCGACGAAGCGCAGCGTGCCACGCAGGCTCTCGAGGCCGATCTTGATGAAGATGCCTGGCGGATCCTTGATGTTGTCGCGCGCGGACTGTATCAAGCGCGGCACCTGCCGCAGCTTGGAGAAGACCCGCCGCGCGCGCTCCGCGAGCGGCGCATAGTCGAACAGCACCTGTCCGGCGAGGCTCGTCGACAGCAGGTCGCCGTAGTACTGGGGGTTGCGCTCCCACGTGCGCACCGTTTCGAGCTCGAACACGCGCGATCGGATGTTGGCGTCGAGCGCGGGTCGTTCCAGCCGTTCCACTTCGGTCAGCCGCGTGGGATCGATCTCGGCCAGACGCCGCGCGAAGCCGCCCAGCGTGCGGATCTGCGCGTCGACGGCGGCACGGCTCAGATCCTCGAGCAGATCGTCGTGGAGATGAACGCCGTCGAATGTTGCGTTGGTGGGATGGACTTCGTGAAGCCAGGCGAGGTACTCGTCCACGAAGTGAGGCAAGGGTTCGGCAGAATACATTCTGGTAGAATCGGCGCCCCGCGCATGGCCGGCATCCTGTATGTGGTCGCCACTCCTATCGGCAACCTCGAAGATGTCACGCTGCGCGCCCTCAGAATCCTTCGCGACGTCTCCATCATCGCAGCCGAGGACACTCGCCGGACCGCGCGGCTTCTCCAACACTACTCCATCTCGACGCGGACGACGAGCCTGCACGAGCACAACGAGCGCGCGAAGACGCCGAAGCTCATCGAGCGCCTGAAGGCGGGCGACTCGATCGCGCTCGTCTCGGACGCCGGGACCCCGCTTATCTCGGATCCTGGCCAAACGCTCGTCGCCGCAGCACGCGGAGAGGGAATCCGCGTCGAAAGCATCCCTGGGCCTAGCGCAGTGATGGCGGCCCTCGCATCTTCTGGACTGCCGGCACCGGAGTTCGTGTTCCTGGGCTTCCCCCCAAATAGGGCAAAAGACCGCATAGCGTGGCTCCGTGCTCTAGCAGACGAGAGTCGCCTGGTTGTCTTTTTTGAGGCACCTCACCGAATTCTGGGGACACTGCGCACACTCGAGGAGGCACTTGGGTCAGACCGGCTGATCGCCATCGGCCGAGAGCTCACCAAGGCCCACGAAGAATTGGTCATTAGACCAATTAAACACATGATTGAGCGGTTCGCCAGCCCTCGAGGCGAGTTCACTGTCCTGGTGCCGCCCGCACAGGCCGATCCGGCGGTCCGGAATCCACCCGTCGACCTGACGTTACTTCGCGCAGAATTAGGTGTTATGACCAATACAGGCGCGACTTCACGGCGACAGGCGATTAGGCGGCTCGCCGAGCACCACAAGATACATGCGAACGAGCTGTATCGCTTGCTCCGTGACACAAAATGATTGGTTGGTCGACCAATATTGGCCGTTTGCTCTCAGATCTTGACCCGGCATGACGTGATTTGTTACTGTTCCCACCGGATCGGTCCGATATGCCGATGGCAAAATCACGCCGGGTGACCAAGAAGGCCCGGACTTCCGCTCGTAAGCCCGCGCGTATTGCGAAGAAGCGGGCGCCGTCACGGCGCCCGGCGCAACGGCGCGTGTCCGCGAAGCCCGTCGGGCGCTCCGTCAGCGCGACGCCGGCCAGGCCGGCCAAACCCGTCCTGGTGCCTCCGCCGCCAGCGCCGGCACCCCCGCCGCCTCGCAAACCGACCTATCACGAGGCCGTGGCGATGTACGAGCGCGGCCTGCAGGCCCTTCAGCGGCGCGACTTCGCGGCATCCGCGGATGCGCTGCGGACAGTCATCGAACGCTACCCGGACGAGCGGGAGCTGCTCGAGCGCGCGCGTCTGTACCTGAAGGTCTGCGAGCGCGAGCTGGAGCCGAAGGAACCCGCACCGAAAACCGCCGACGAATGGGTCTACGCCGCGACCGTCGCGCTCAACGCGGGCGAGGAGGCCAGCGCGCTTCGCCATCTCCAGCGAGCCATCGGCGAGGATCCCCGACACGATCACGCGCATTACATGATGGCGGTGGCCAGCGCCCGGCGGAACGATTCGGCCTCGGCGATCGACCACCTGCGGCATGCCGTGGCGCTCAACCCCGAGAATCGATCGCTCGCACGACAGGATCCCGATCTCGAAACCCTTCGCGACGAACCGGCGTTCAGGGCCGCGCTCGACACCCCCGCTTCCGAGGCGGCCGCGGGCCGGCCGGTACCTGCCCGGCCCCGCAAGTCGCGACGCTAGTAGGGGCGGTTCGCGAACCGCCCTACACGAGTTCCTTTCCGTGGGTAGCCCGAGACGCAACCTGTGCAGCAGGGTTGCCGACGCATGATGTCCGATACCCACGTCGTCATCCTCGCGGCCGGCAGGGGGACGCGCATGAAGTCCGCGGATCCCAAGGTGCTGCACGAGGCGCTCGGCATTCCGCTGATCGAGCACGTGCTGCGCGCCGCCGATTCACTCCGTCCCGCCAGCGTGGTTGTTGTCGTCGGTCATGGAGCGAGTCGGGTCGAGGCCGCGCTGTCGAAACGGCTGGGCCTTCGGTTTGCACTGCAGGAGCCGCAGCTCGGCACGGGACACGCGCTGCTGCAGGCGGCGCCCCATCTCGCCGGCGCGGCCGGCACGGTGGTGCTGCTCTACGGCGACGTCCCGTTGCTGCGCGCGGCGACGCTGCAGGCGCTCGTGACCGCGCACGACGCGCGCGCCGCGGCCGCCACCGTGGTGACCGCCCGCGTGGCGCAGCCCGCGGGTTACGGACGGATCGTGCGCGACGCGAACGGGCGCATCGCGGCAATCGTCGAGGACAAGGATGCGACGCCCGTCCAGCGCGCGATCGACGAAATCAACAGCGGCGTCTACGCGTTTGCGCTGGAGCCGCTGTTTGCCGCGCTGCGATCGCTCGGGGCCGCCAACGCGCAGGGCGAGTACTATCTACCGGACCTGGTCCGGATGTATCGCGACCGCGGCCTGGCGGTCGAAACGGTCTCCCTCGACGATCCGCGGGAGATCCTGGGCGTGAACAGCCGGAGGGAGCTCGCCGACGTGACAGCGATCCTCAAGAACAGCCGCGTCGACGAACTGATGGCCTCAGGCGTCTCCATCGTCGATCCCGCGTCGGCCTGGATCGGTTCCGACGTCGCGGTCGGACCCGACACGGTGATCCACCCGAATGTGTATCTCGAAGGCCGGACCCGGATCGGATCCAACTGCGTCATCCACGCTGGCGTCCGCATCGTCGACTCGACGATCGACGACGGGGTTGTCGTGAACAACTTCTGCGTCATCGCCGAATCGCACGTGTCATCGGGCGCGCGGATCGGCCCCTTCGCGCACATCCGGCCGCAATCGGACGTCGGTGAAGGTGCCCACATCGGCAATTTCACGGAACTGAAGAAGACGACCGTCGGCAAGGGATCGAAGGCGAATCATCTCTCGTATCTCGGCGACGCGACGATCGGCGAGGGAGTCAACGTCGGCGCGGGCACGATTACGTGCAATTACGATGGGACGCAGAAGCACCAGACCGTGATCGAGGACGGCGCCTTCATCGGCAGCGACACGCAGCTCGTGGCGCCGGTCCGCGTCGGCAAGGGCGCGTACGTCGCCGCGGGATCGTCGATCGTCGAAGACGTGCCGGCGGGCGCGCTCGGCATCGCGCGCGGCAAGCAGGTGAACAAGAGCGGGTGGGTGGAGAAGAAGAAGAAGACGTGATCGAGGAACGAGAATCGAGGTTCGCGTTTTTCGAGCCTCGCCCCTCGTTCCTCACCCCTCGGAGGTCTATTCGATGTGCGGCATCATCGGCTACATCGGCGACAAGCAGGTCCTTCCGATCCTGATCGACGGCCTGCGCCGTCTGGAATACCGCGGCTACGACTCGGCCGGGGTCGCCGTCGTCCGCGATGGATCCATCGAGCTGCGCCGCAGCGCCGGGAAGCTCGCACGGCTCGAAGAGGTCATCGCGATCAATCCACTGGAAGGGGAATACGGCATCGGCCATACGCGGTGGGCGACGCACGGGCGTCCGACGGAAGAGAACGCCCATCCTCATCGTGACTGCACCGGCCGCATCGTCGTCGTGCACAACGGCATCATCGAGAACTACCTCGATCTGAAACAGCAGCTCCAGAAGGAAGGCCACGCGTTCGTCACCGAGACCGACACGGAGATCGTTGCGCACCTCGTCGAGCGCGAGAGCCGGGGCGACGGGCTGGAGAATGCCGTCCGCCGGGCGCTCCTGTACATGCGCGGACTCTTCGCGCTCGTGCTGATCTCCGCGGACGATCCGAACAAGATCGTGACCGTGCGAAACGGACCGCCGATCGTGGTGGGGCTCGGCGACGGCGAGTTCTTCGTCGCGTCGGACATTCCGGCGATCCTCGCGCACACGCGCGACGTCGTGTTCCTCGGCGACGAGGAGATGGCGGTGATCACGCCGCAGGGTGTCGAGTTCACCGACTACTCCGGACGCGCGGTGTCGAAGAAGAGCACGCGGGTGTCGTGGGATCCGGTCATGGCGGAGAAGGCCGGATACAAGCACTTCATGCTCAAGGAGATCTTCGAGCAACCGATGGCCGTCAAGGAGACCGTCCTCGGGCGCGCGTCGCTCGAGACCGGAAAAGTCTTCCTGCAGGAGATCGACATTCCGGATCACGCCCTCCGCGACGTCGAGCGCATCGTCGTCCTTGCCTGTGGAACCTCCTGGCACTCCGCGCTGGTCGCCAAGTTCCTGATCGAATCGCTGGCGCGCGTACCGGTCGACGTCGACTACGGGTCCGAGTACCGCTACCGCGATCCGATCGTCTCTGAGAACACGCTGGCGATCGTCATCACCCAGTCTGGCGAGACGGCGGATACGCTTGCGGCGCTGCGTGAGGCGAAGAAGAAGGGCGCACGTAGTATCGCGATCTGCAACGTCGTCGGCAGCATGGCGACGCGCGAAACCGAGGGGACGGTCTACACGCATGCCGGCCCGGAGATCGGCGTGGCGTCGACGAAGGCGTTCACGACCCAGCTCGTCGCGATCGCGCTGATCGCGATCTACCTGGGTCGCCGCACCGGCGCGCTGTCGCGCGACAAG
>Ga0137378_10006426_pt1 | contig 10197 bp, 9 predicted proteins | sample SagtaG_21_FD_104813 | JGI IMG/M metagenome (GOLD analysis project Ga0137378, IMG submission 104813) | Vadose zone soil microbial communities from Sagehorn Ranch, Mendocino, California, USA - Sage2_L_60_16 metaG | ecosystem: Environmental > Terrestrial > Soil > Vadose zone | place: USA...
ACGGGGCGTAGCTTAGCTTGGTAGAGCGCGTGGTTTGGGACCACGAGGTCGGAGGTTCAAATCCTCTCGCCCCGACGTTTGATCGCATCAGACGTTGTAATCCAAATTAGGCGCTAATCGCTTTTCCACTGCGGGCACCGATTCGCCGCGCCGCGTCGCATAATCCACGACTTGATCATGCCCAATCTGTCCGACCCCAAAATATTTCGCCTCGGGATGCGAAAAATAAAGTCCGCTCACGCTCGCACCAGGATGCATTGCAAACGATTCGGTCAGCCTAACGGCAGCATTGTGCTCAGCATCCAGCAAATCGAACAATGTTCGCTTCTCCGCGTGATCGGGACACGCGGGGTACCCGGCAGCCGGCCGGATACCGCGATATTTTTCGCGAATTAGATCGGCATGAGACAGCTGTTCGTCGCGCCCGAATCCCCATGCAATCCGTGTTTGTTGGTGCAGATACTCGGCAAACGCTTCAGCTAATCGATCTGCCAGCGCTTTGGTCATGATGGCGCTGTAATCATCATGCTGCTGTTTGAATTCCTCCGCGACTTCGTCTGCACCGTGAACGGAAACCGCAAAACCGCCAAGATAATCGGCCAATTGGGGATTGGGGATTGCGGATTGCGGATCTGAAACTGGCGCAATGTAATCGGCTAGGCAGTGGTTGAATTGATCGGCCGGCTTTTGTATTTGCTGGCGGAGGAAGTAAAACGTGGCCAGCTTCTTCGTGCGATCGTCATCAGCATAAAGATCCACGTCATCGCCGACTGAGTTTGCTCGCCAAAGAGCATGAACACCGCGCGCGACGAGCAGATTTTTTGCGACGATCCGATCAAGAAGGCTCTGCGCATCATCGAAAAGTTCGCGTGCTTGTTTGCCAATCTTGGGGTCTTCAAAAATCGCGGGATAACGCCCGCGCAATTCCCAGGCGTGAAAAAACGGCGACCAATCGATGTACTCGGCCAGCGTCCGCAGTGAAAAGGAGCGTACGGTGTCGTCCTGAGCGGATCCCGCAGTTTGGTAAACGCGGACGCCCAAAAATTCCGGTTTAGTTGGAACATAGTCGCTCCAACCAATCGGCGTCCGGTTTGCGCGTGCTTCTTCGAGCGTCAGCAAATTCTTTCGCTGTGTTCTTGCCGAATGCTCCCGGCGCAAGCGTTCGTAGTCTTCGCGCGTTTTCTTATCGAAGGCGGACTTGAGTTCTTCGTTCAGGAGCGAATTGACAACACCAACCGCGCGCGAGGCGTCCAGAACGTGCACAGTACTTGCCTGGTAATGCGGCGCGATCTTCACCGCGGTGTGCGCCCGGCTCGTGGTCGCCCCGCCGATCAACAGCGGCAAACGAAATCCTTCGCGCTCCATCTCCTGCGCGACATGCACCATCTCGTCCAGCGACGGCGTAATCAGGCCGCTCAGGCCGATTACGTCCGCTTGTTTTTCTCGCGCTGTTTCCAGAATTTTTGCGGCCGGCACCATTACCCCAAGATCGACAACGTCGTAGTTGTTACATTGCAGCACTACCCCGACTATGTTTTTGCCGATATCGTGCACGTCGCCCTTCACCGTTGCCATCACGATGCGTCCCTGCGGTTTCGCGCCCGCGGATTTTTCCGCTTCCATGAACGGCAACAAATAAGCGACAGCTTTCTTCATTACCCGCGCGCTCTTCACAACCTGCGGCAGGAACATCTTGCCGGAGCCGAACAAGTCGCCAACCACGCTCATCCCGGACATGAGCGGCCCCTCAATCACATCGAGGGGTCGTTTGCATTTTTGACGCGCTTCCTCCGTATCGGTGTCGATGTAGTCGACGATGCCTTTAACCAACGCATGTTTCAGACGCTCTTCGACAGGTTCTTTTCGCCAAGCTTTGTCGGCAACTGGAGTTTTATCTTTCGCTTTGACGTTTTCTGCAAAATCGACCAACCGTTCGGTCGCATCGTCCCGCCGGTTCAACAGCACGTCTTCGACGCGCTCTCGTAGTTCGGGCTCGATTTCCTCGTACACCGCCAGTTGTCCGGCATTGACAATTCCCATGTCGAGACCTGCGCGAATGGCGTGGAAAAGAAACGCGGCATGCATTGCTTCGCGCACTGTGTTGTTCCCGCGAAACGAAAATGAAATGTTGCTCACGCCGCCGCTGACGCGCGCACCAGGAAGATTCTTTTTGATCCATTGCGTCGCTTTGATGAAATCGACCGCGTAGTTCCGATGTTCATCGAGCCCCGTAGCGACCGTCAAAATGTTTGGATCGAAGATAATGTCACTTGCAGGCAAACCTGCCTGTTTGGTCAAGAGCTCGTAGGCGCGCGCGCATATCTCGATTTTTCGCTGAAAATTGTCGGCCTGGCCTTGCTCATCGAACGCCATCACGATGGCGGCAGCGCCATATCGCCTGATTAACCGGGCTTGCCGGAGAAAGTCTTCTTCGCCGTTTTTCAGGCTGATGGAATTCACCACCGCTTTTCCCTGTAAGCATTTGAGCCCTGCCTCGATGACGCTCCACTTCGAGCTGTCGATCACAATTGGGATCCGCGTTATTTCCGGTTCACTGCCGATCAGATTCAGGAAGCGGACCATGGCCGCCTCCGAGTCGATCATCCCTTCGTCCATGTTCACGTCGAGAAGGTTCGCGCCGCCCTGCACCTGCTGGCGCGCTACAGCGAGCGCGCCGTCGAAATCGCCCGCGAGAATCAGCTTCGAAAACTTCGGCGATCCCGTGATATTGGTACGCTCGCCGATTACAACGAAGCCGAACTCCGGCGTAATGTTTAACGGTTCGAGCCCGGAAAGTCGCAGAATCATGTGTAGCTGATTGTTCTTTCCACAGCGCGCGGTGAGAATTTCTGCGTTAGTTTTGCCAGCGCTCGAATGTGATCCGGCGTTGTGCCACAGCAACCACCCACCATGTTGAGCCAGCCGTTCTCTGCCCACTTCGCGACTTTGGGGGCGAAAGTTTCTGCTGTTTCTGGAAAACCGGTCGGCGAGAGGGGATCCGGCAGACCCGCGTTTGGATATGCGCTCATGTAGTATGGCGAAACGCGCGCCAGCTCTTCCACGAACGGTTCCATTTCATCCGGACCGAGTGAACAATTCAAACCGACGATGAGCGGCTCCGCGTGCGCGATCGATATGAGCGATGCTTCGACGGTTTGCCCGCTCAAGTTTCGGCCGGATTTGTCAATCACAGTGCCCGAGATCATCAACGGCACGTTGCGTCCGATTTTTTCCAGAGCATCCGCGATGGCGAACAGTGCTGCTTTTCCGTTGAGTGTGTCGAAAATCGTTTCGACAATGAATAGATCGACACCGCCTTCGAGCAGGGCTTTGGCTTCGTCGAAGTAAGTTTGCCGAAGTTGATCGAATGAGACCGCGCGAAATGCCGGATCATTTACGTCAGGTGAAATCGAACCTGCCACAGGAAGCGGTCCCATTGATCCGCCGACAAATCGTTGCTGTCCGGTTTCATTCGCGACGCGATCCGCGGCGCGACGCGCGATCTGAGCGGCTTTAAAATTAATTTCGTGAACGAGCTCGCGAAAATCGGCATTGTCCACCACGCGCTGAAAGAATTCCTGATCTTTGCGACCACGCGTCGGCTCGGCCTGAAACAGGAAATCGTTCAGGCCTATGGTTGTTCCGCTGAACGTGTTCGTCTCGACAACGTCAGCGCCGGCATTGAGATAAGCGGTGTGAATTTCCTCTACGACTTGCGGCCGGGTTAGATTGAGCAGTTCCAGGCTGCCCTTGAGGTCTTTGCCTTTCCAATCGTCGAACCGTTCTCCTCGATATTCCGCCTCGGACAGCTTGTAGTGCTGGATCATTGTGCCCATTGCGCCATCGAGTAAGACGATGCGTTCACTCAGGAGCGCTTCCAGAGGATGAAGATCGTTTGTAGCCATGATTGTCCGGGAACTAAAGAGCGTTTCCCTCGGGAATCAAGTAACAAATTGACGCATCATGATGCGTAGATGTGTTGCTATGGTCCTACGTATGCTCTTGCTCCTGGCGGTAATCGAGCCCAACCATGGGAAAGTTGGTCGGCTTCTTGAGAGTGAATGGCAAGAACCGAATGTCAAAAGAGTGCGAATGCCTAAAGTGAATACAGCATTCGCGCCCGGCAAGATTCAGAGGCGAGCTGTCGTTGCGCGATCGAGGCCTAATCGCCCTTAGTCGCGCATCAAATGAAACATCGCGTTAGCTTACGGAGCAATACGATCGGTGAGAGTGTCCGTATGAAATGCGGTATGGTCGCGCAAACGGAACCAGGGACTATCCTTCTTCGTAGTCTGGGCCACAGCGTTTTTTTCCCCGGTGGCAAAGTCGTCCCATGAATTGTAGCGAGCGATGCTTAGGAAGGTCCAGTCTGCGCCTTCCAAGTGCTGCATCAAAACATTGCCGGCAGTCGTGTCGCCTGTCCCGCTCGGTGCTTCGCTCAACATCTTTTCCAACTCCTCGCGGTGACCAGGAGCCGGGCGATAATATGACACGGAGTAAACCGAGCCCGCAGTTTTGGATGGTGAGTCGCCGCCAATACCCATGGCGCGGCTGAATTCTTCCCATGAAGGACCACTGACAAAGGTATCGGTGTGCCACTCGCTCAAGTCACGCTTGTCCGCAGGCACGGCCGTGCCTGCAGCATCTACGGTCGCTTTGGTACCGAGGTGGGTAATGACCACGTAATCCCAAGCGTCGCCATCCTGGTGACGGAGGACAATGAAATGTCCTGGCATCGGGTCCTTGGGATTAGGCGTCTTGAGCCAATCGCCTAACTGGACGGCTTTGCCAAGTGCAGCCTTGGTGAAATGGACGTGATAAACATCGGTTCGTTTACCGACCCCGGCGATTGTGGAACGCTTTTCGCTTGCAGCCTTTGGAGTGTCTTGCGCCCGAACAAATGTCACAGGCAACAGGCTCAATAATGTAATGACAATAATACTGACGATTGATTTCATGAATTTTTTTCTCTCTGATTTTATGTTGAACGCTAATCTTAGATGCAGCGCAGGATCCCGGACGGAATCGAAGAGAGAGTTTCGTTGCGGCTGTAACCTCCCGACGCTATACGGCCGCGCCTTGGGATGTCAACGCTTATCGGGATCCGGCACCTGTCGAGTTTGTTGCGATTACGGCTTTGCTGTCGGGTCCAGCAATTCTCTCGACTTCCCTGCGTGTGACGATTAGCTCAGTGCGCCATGGAGGCGGTGCAGCTCTTCAGGTCGCTCGATCGCAATCAACGGAACACATTCCTGGCCTGCTTCCTGGGATGGGCACTCGATGCGTTCGATTTTTTCCTGCTCACGTTCGTGATCGCGCCGATGGCAGGCGACTTTGGGACGAGCATCGCCGAGCTGACTTACGCGATCACGCTTACACTGGCGATGCGCCCGTTGGGTGCGTTCATCTTCGGATTGCTTGGCGACCGGTTCGGACGGCGCATCCCCCTGATGATCGACATCATTTTCTATTCTGTCATGGAATTGCTCACCGCGTTTTCTCCGAACTACACCTGGCTGCTGATTTTCCGGGCGCTTTACGGAATCGGCATGGGCGGAGAATGGGGACTGGGCGCGTCGCTGGCAATGGAGACGTTGCCGACTGCAGCGCGCGGATTGTTCTCGGGAATTTTACAACAAGGTTATGCGTTTGGTTATCTGCTTGCGGCCGTTGTGTATTGGATCGTGTTTCCCGTCTTCGGATGGCGCGGCCTGTTTGTAGCAGGAGCGCTGCCTGCGTTTCTTGTGCTGTACATCCGTGCGCGGGTGCCCGAATCGCCAGTTTGGGTGCAGCGGCAGCGCGAGACGACTGATTTTTGGACCGATCTGCTGGTTGTACTAAAGCGCCACTGGGTTCTCTTTGTTTACGTGATTTTATTGATGACCGCGTTCAACGCCATGTCTCATGGGACCCAGGACATGTACCAAACTTTTCTCGGTGAACAACGCCATTATGGCGTGACGCAGAAGGCCGCGACCGGGATCATTTACGCTGTTGGTGCAATCTGCGGCGGCACAGTGGTTGGCCATCTGTCGCAAAAATGGGGACGCCGTCGCTCGATTATTTTGACTGCGATATTCGGTATAATCCTTATTCCTCTCTGGGTTTTTCCACCGGGCTTCGCGCTTCTGGTCATCGGCGGATTTGCCATGCAATTCATGGTGCAGGGCGCCTGGGGAATCGTCCCTGTACATTTGAATGAACTTTCGCCCGGCGCAGTGCGCGGGACCTTTCCCGGGGTCGCGTATCAACTTGGAAACTTATTCGCCGCCAACACCGCTGTTGTTGAAGCCCGGTTGGCCGACCATTTCCGTGACGCAAGCGGCCATCCGGATTATGCAAAGGCGCTCGCGCTTTTTACGCTGGTAATCTTTTTGGTGTTGATGTTACTCGCAGCAATCGGGCGCGAAGAACGCGGAAAGGAATTCTAGCGATGTCCAGTGGACGGCGCGGGGCCCGTGCCCCCGCTGGGAGATTCTGGCTGTGACTGCGATTGCGCCACCTGCGCTGACGCACGGTAAACACCGGAGCCGAAGCGTTGCTCCACGATCGCTTCCGCTATTCGGTCAGCGAGTAGTTCGCGATATTCCGAATCACGCGTCTTGTTGCCCTCTGAGCGATTGCTCAAGTATCCGCATTCCACCAGCACCGCGGGACAGCTTGCCAGGCGCAGCACACGAAAATTTGCCGTGTGCACGCCTCCATTTGCGGAATTCGGGATGGTCATCAATTTTGACTGGATCTGGCTCGCCAGATCGAATGAGGGGCCCGAATGATAGTACGTTTCGAATCCGCGAATCCGGCGCTTGCGCGAATCGTTGAAGTGAATGCTGACAAAAATTGCATTTTTCTGCGCATTCTCGATAGCCACACGATCGTTCAATTCGATAAAGACATCCGAGTTACGGGTCATCACGGTTTTCAACTGAGATTCGCGGAGCTTTCGGTTCAGGCGCTGGGCGACATCGAGGGCAATCATCTTCTCAGGCGGACCGTAGCGGCGATATGCGCCGCTATCTTTACCGCCATGTCCCGCGTCCACTACCACGGTATTGAACGTTTTACCTGTGTTTTTGACCCCGGTAGTCGTGACGGTACTGCAAGCAGCTAACGAAGCGAAAAAAGCGATTGTAGCGAGACGAGTGACCTGGCGCGGCATTCTGTTCTAATAGCAAAAAATACGTCTTCTACCAAAAATTTTTTCGCGCGAAGCTTAAACAATACAACGTAATTGGCTGAGAGGCTGTCTATTGACCGCAGCCGGAAAAAGCACTTGTGTTTTGTGCTACCGTGCTTAATGCGTTTACTTCTTTTATGATAATCCGATTTGCGATCCTCCCCTTGTTTCTGGCGCTGAACCTTTCGATGTGCAAGAAGCAGGAAAGTGTCTCCCCAAGCTCGCAGCAGGCGAGTGCTTCATCACCAACGCCCGCTGGCGTTTCCACCCCGGTCGCAGCGGCGTCTCCGAAGATTACCAAGCCGGTTGTCGATCAAACCGCTCAGGTAATTATTTTTTGTTATCACCGTTTGGTGGACAAGATCCGCTATCCCGGAACCGAGATCACGCCTGCCGCGTTTGAAGCTCAGATGAAGGAACTAAAGGACCGCGGCATCACCGTGATTCCCATGCAGGATCTGCTCGCCTGGAAACGAGGCGAAAAGAATATCCCGCCGCGATGCGCGGTCGTTTCCTTCGATGATGGCTGGAAATCCCAATACGAAGTCGCGTGGCCGATCATGAAGAAATATGGCTACCCGTTTACCATGTTCATTTACACCGAAGGCGTGCGCGGTGGGTCGTTAGGCGGCGGGGAAGCGATCACGTGGGAACAGCTTGCTGATATGCGTGACAATGGCGTGGACATTGAGGGGCATACCGCGACGCATCAGGACTTGCGTGAGGGCCACAACATAATGATAGCCAATCCCGGCGGAAAAAGGACCCGGACAAAATTGACGGGCCCCCAGTATGAGGAATGGATGCAAAACGAAGTAGTGGGCTCCAAGCAACTCCTCGAGCAGCGTCTGGGCATCAAAGTGAATTGCTTTGCGGTGCCGTTTGGGAATTACAACGAGCACGTTAAAGATATTGCCCGAAAGTCCGGCTACGAGGCGATGTTTACGGTTTACGGCCAGCCCATCACGTTTACGTCGCCGCTCGATTCAATCGGTCGTTATGCTATCGAGGCGAACAAACCGAAGGTGTTTGAAGATGCGGTGAAAATGATCGGGACCTCAACTGGTGGCGCTGCAGCGGTGGCTGAAGTTGGCGCGAAGGATCTCTCGACGCAGCCGGCAGACGGCGAAACGGTGCGTACCGCGCTGCCGCTAATCAAGGCCAACCTCAGCGCTATTGGTCAGATCGAGCCTGGCAGTATGCAAATGCGCGTGAGCGGTCTCGGCGTTGTTCCTGCGAGCTACGATCCGAAGTCGGGCACAGTCTCATATCAGGTGACGCAGAAGTTGCACGAGAAATCGTGCAGCGTGATTATCAGCGCGAAATCTCAGGGGAAAAAGGTCGAAGCTCATTGGACTTTCGGAATTGAAGAAGGTGCCGCGGGAGCGGCGACCTCGCCGATAGCGACGCCTAAGAAATAGTCGCGCGAGAACGCGAGCACGTGCTCACCACCGCACAAAGGCGCGTGCGCTACCCCTGAGTTCATGCGTCGCAACGTCTAATTTTTGGCATCATGTTTTCCCAACTCTCTGACAAACTCCAGGACGTCTTCAAAGAGCTGCGTGGGCACGGTACGATCAGCGAATCGAACATCGACGCCGCTTTGCGCCAGGTACGCCTGGCTTTGCTAGAAGCCGATGTCGATTTTCAAGTCGCCAAGAGATTCATTGCGCGCGTTAAAGAGAAAGCGCTTGGAGAAGCCGTTCTTCGTAGCATTACGCCCGGTCAGCAGATCGTCAAAATTTTCCACGAGGAATTAACTACCTTGCTTGGAGGCGATGCCGCACCGGTTAATCTGGGAGATTCTGGTCGTATTTTGATCGTTGGCCTTAACGGATCGGGCAAAACAACTTCCTCTGCCAAGCTGGCCCGTCTTCTGAAAAAGCACGGTCGCACGCCGGTTTTAATCGCCTGCGATTTGCAACGACCCGCGGCGATCGAACAACTGGCAACGCTGGGAAAACAAATCGACGTCGATGTATTCACTCCTGGTGCAGGCGAGAAGAATGTGGAGCGCGCCGCTGCTGACGCATCCAGCAGAGCGAGATCGGCGGGTACGCAAATTGTGGAAATTTTCGATACGGCGGGTCGCCAGGAGATCGACGACGCGCTGATTCAGGAGCTGAAAAGGTTGAAAGAATTCTTAAACCCGCAGGAAACGTTGCTGGTTGTTGATGCCGCCACCGGCCAACAGGCGGTCAGCGTTGCATCCCGTTTTGACGACGCTCTATCGATTACAGGAATGATTTTGACAAAGCTCGACGGCGACGCGCGAGGCGGCGCGGCATTGTCTATGCGGGAAGTGACGCGGCAGCCAATCAAGTTCGCGGGGACCGGGGAAAAGCTTGATCAGTTTGAATTCTTTGTTCCGGAGCGACTCGCAGGCCGAATTCTTGGCATGGGTGACGTCGTTAGCCTGGTCGAAAAAGCGGCGGAAGCGGTCGATGAAGAAGAAGCCGCCCGGTTGGAGCGGAAACTGCGCACCGCTTCGTTCGATTTCAATGATTTCCTGGCGCAGTTCAAGATGATGCGGCGGATGGGGCCGCTGGAGAATATTCTTGGCATGTTGCCCGGTATGAGTAATGTGCAGGGCCTCTCAGTTGATGAGAAGCAGCTTAAGCACACGGAAGCCATCGTGCTTTCGATGACGAACGAAGAGCGGACGCGCCCGGGCATTTTGAATGCGCGGCGTCGTCAGCGCATCGCGCGCGGCAGCGGCTGTACTGTCACGGAGGTCAACGATTTGCTACGACGCTTTGATCAGATGCGGAAGATGATGAAAAGCGCAGGTAAAATGAAAAAGATGATGGCGCAATTGGCGCGAATGAGAACTTAACATGGCAGTTTCAATTAGATTACGCAGAGAAGGAGCGAAGAATCGCCCCTACTACAAAGTCGTAGTGGCCGACAGGCGCAGTCCGCGCGACGGGAAATTTATCGAGATCATCGGCGCGTACGACCCAAAGAAACCCGGTCACAACAGCAAGCTGAACATTGATCGAGTCGAATACTGGATCAGC
>Ga0137378_10006436_pt1 | contig 10194 bp, 6 predicted proteins | sample SagtaG_21_FD_104813 | JGI IMG/M metagenome (GOLD analysis project Ga0137378, IMG submission 104813) | Vadose zone soil microbial communities from Sagehorn Ranch, Mendocino, California, USA - Sage2_L_60_16 metaG | ecosystem: Environmental > Terrestrial > Soil > Vadose zone | place: USA...
AGCCGAACATCCGCTCGGCGCCGCTGTTCCAGGACGTCACCGTCCCCGCCAAGTCCTCCCCGACAATCGCATCTTCGGAGGTCTGCACGATGCTCGCCAGCTGCGTCAGCGCGTCATCGGCGCGACGTCGATCGGAGATGTCCTCATACATCACGAACACGCTGCCCTCGGCGTCGCCCTGGACCAGTGCGGCCGAGGCGCGTACCGGCACCACCGAGCCGTCCTTGCGCCGGCGTTCCATCTCCGCGACCACCGTCTCACCCCGTCGCAGCCGCAGATCGAAGCGCTGTGCCTTGGGCCGCTCGGACGCCGGGACGATGAGGTCGTTCAGCGCGCGGCCCTCCACCTCCGGTCCGTACCCGAACAACTCCGTGAACCGCGGATTGACGCGCCCCACGCGACCGTCGTGGTCGATCACGACAATGGCGACCGGCGCGCGCGCGAGCAGGGCGTCGAGCTGCGCGCGCTTCCGCTCCGTCGCTTCTTCTTCGATCCCGAGGCGCGCGGATGTCACGAGGTACTCGAGCAACGCCTTGTGGGCGCGGCTGTGGACGACCACCATCATCGCTCCGAACAGCACGACCAAGAGCACCATGCTCCATTGTGTCCGGCCCGTGCCGCCGTCCAGGATCCCTGCGGGAAGGGGCCCCAGCATGAACAACAGGAAGCCGCGGAAGCTGGCCGGATCCGCCACCAACGTGGCCGTGGCCCCGCCCACCAGGCCGGCCAGTGTCACGAGGATCAACGCGGCTTGCGCGATCGGCACGGCCGGGAACAGCGCGGCCGCGCCCACGCCCCACGCCAACGCGACTGCCGCGACACAGAGGCGAACGGCGCGCGGCACGACGTCGGCCGGCACACCGGGCCGGGCGAGACGGCGCAGCATGACCCGGCGCAGCACGACCGCCACGATCACGGCACCGACCCAAGCACCCAACAGCCCACGCGGCGCATCCGGCCAGAGCAAGGACGCCAGGATCAGGATGAGAGCGACGTGGGAGATCAGCGCCGTCGGCTCATCCGCCACGAGGCGGATCGCGAGCGCGCGCTCGACTTCCTGCTGCACCCGGCCGAGCGACGCCGACTCGCCGGCCCCGCCGCCCGGCGGTTGGCCGGGATCAGGGCTTGGGTGCAACGCGGTGGCCATGCAGTAAGACTTGCCGCGGTGTTCTGCTGCCGCTAGGGCAGTTTTGGGACATGGAGGGGCACTTATGAGACACCAGGGGGAATCCCTGAGGCATCCTGCGGATGGAGCGGATGGGATTCGACGCGCCCGGCCCGTCATGGCCGGCGCCGGGCGCAGCCCGGCGAGCGCAGCGAGGCCGCGCAGCGGCCGAAGCTCAACCCCGACCCTCTGGTTGCGTACCAGGGCGCGCATGTCGCGGCCTCGCGCGCGGAGAGACGATCGCGCCGAACGGGCGACGGAGCCGCCCGACGCACGCGCGGGCGACCAACGTAGCGGAGAACGTAGCGGAGGAGTCGGGCGGCGAGCGTGGGCTCACCGGGGTAACGCGACGGCGGACTAACGAGTTATACGAGTGGAGCGAGCGGGATTCGAACCCGCGACCCCCTGGTTGCAAACCAGGTGCTCTCCCAACTGAGCTACCGCCCCGGCGGCGGTAAGATAGCCAATCGCGCGGCTGAGCGGCGCCCCAGGGGTGCCATTACACCAAGGCCGATGGCGAACAAGTTCGTGCGCTGCGGCGTGGTGCGCACCGAGACGTAGTGCACCATCAGGTATTCGCGGCGCCCTCCCGATCCCACCAGCAAGCCGCCGCCGCCGCCGAACGCGAGCTTCGTCGCCACGGCAGAGCCGTATCCGGAGACCGTCACGGCGACACGGTAGGCACCGGCACCCAACGAGACGAACGGGCGGACGCGGGCCGCCTCGCCCGCGACGAGCAGAGCGGCTTCGGCGGTGGCGCCGCCCAACGTGCTGCCCCCCGCGACGCCGTTTTTGTGGCCCGTCCGCCCAACCAGCGCGTCAATCGACAGAGCGAGCGGGCCTCGCAGCCCCGCCACGGCCTGAGCTGAGAGCTGCCAACCGGTGTGGTCTACGCTGCCGAAGGAGCCCGCGGGCGAAAGCACGCCGACTCCGCCGCCGACATATGCGAGGCGCTGGCCCGACAGCGCGGCCGGCGCCAGCGCCACCGCGATCAGCGCGATGTGATGCCATCTAGCGTCGGAGGACACCGCTCACCCTCCCGTTCGGCTCAACGAGGTAAATTGGCAAACGCAGGACGTCGTTCGCGAGTGACAGCGGGGCGGTCGTCTGGCCGGGTGCACGCGGGATGCCGGCCACCGAGAACGGGTGGCTGTAGGCATCGGCCGCGGCGTAGTTCGTCACGTACCCTTCGTCGCGCAGCGACGCGATACTGAGCACGCTCAGCGGATTCACGACCCCGGCGTTCAGGTACCCGGTCATCAGCTCGTTGCCGAACACCGATTCGCGCCAGTGCGCGTCTGCCGTGCCCGGCGACCCCTGGTTCTCGACCGGCACTCTGGCGCCGCCGGTGTAGGTCCCGCCGCCCATCGCATCGAAGGCTGCGAGCGCCTGCACTCCGGCGAAGGACGGATCGGTCCCACCGGACGACACCGGGTTGCGCAACAGATCCAACAGGGACGCGCCCCATAACGTACCGAACCCGAGGACGTGTCCCATCTCGTGGGTGATCACTTCCTGTAGCGCGCCCAGGCTGTCGAGCACCGCCAAATCCGCCGTATCGAACACCATCACACCGTACAGCGGAAGTTTGTCCGCGACGCGGATGAAGCACGGCCCCGACGCGCCCAGGATGCCTTGAGGCCCGTCGATCGAGTCGAGGGTCACGAAGATGACGATGTCGTCGATCTGCCCGCTGAACGGCGGCTCGTTCCCGAGGCAGGGACCGGCGGGGATGTTGACGTTGATGTTCGGTACATCGCCGTACACCACGCGCTCCCAGCGCGCCGCCGCACTGTCGAACGTCGCCTGCCGCGCTGGTGTCGTAGGGGTAATGAATATCAGGTCGATGTTGTACGCCGGCGCTTGCCCGGTCGCCGTGAACGTGATCGGCGCGACGCGGAACGGAGCGGGAATCGACGCGACGACGCTATTCGTTCCGGAAGCGACCGACCAGCTGCCGAGCGTTGCGACCCCGTCGCTGCCCGTCGTGGCCTCGGCGCCGACGATGGGGCCGGGGCCGACGGTCTGCGTGAACGTCACCTTCGCGCCGGGGATCGGATGACCGTCCGGATCGAGCAATTGGACCGATGGGGGATCGTTGACGCGGGAGCCGCTCAGGCCCGGTTGCGAGACCGCCGAGCGGGCGACGATCGAGGCGGGCCAGCCCGAGAGCGCATCGGGCCCCCGGCACGCGAACAGCCCCGCGACCGCCCCACCCGCCAACACGCGCCACGCCCACCACCGTCGCCGCATCAGCCTTACGTTACGCCTTCGTGGTCATCCGGCAAGATGGGGTACCGGCGCTCAGGGTCCCGCGACCCTGCCGATCGTCTCATCGAAGGTCTTGAGGATCCTCCGATACTCATCCGTCCAACTATCCGCCCTCACGAACCCATGCCGCTCGACGGGATAGACCGCCACGTCCCAATTGGTCTTGCCCAGCTCGATCAGCCGCTGGATCAGGCGCGCCGTGTCCTCGAAGTGCACGTTGTCGTCCACCATGCCGTGGCAGATCAACAAGCGGCCGCGTAAGCCCTGCGCGAAGTAGATGGGCGACGACTGCTGATAGGCCGTCGTATCGTCCTGTGGCTGGTTGAGAATGCGCGCCGTGTAGGGATGGTTGTAATGCGCCCAGTCGGTCACGGGCCGCAGCGCCGCCCCCGCGGCGAACACGCCCGGCTTGGTGAACATCGCCATCAATGTGATGAAGCCGCCGTAGCTCCCCCCGAAGATGCCGATGCGCGTCGAGTCGATCCCCATGGTCTTCACGAGCCAGCGCGCGCCGTCCACCTGGTCGTCGAGATCGCGCCCGCCCATGTGCCGGTAGATCGCGGCCCGCCAATCCCGTCCATGGCCCGCGCTGCCGCGATAGTCGAGGTCGAGCACGGTGTAACCCTTGGACGCGAGCAGGTGATCGAACATGTACTCGCGCGCGTAGTCGCTCCACCACTTGTGCACGTTCTGGAGATAGCCGGCGCCGTGCACGAAGATCACCGCGGCATGATTCGACGGCACGCCGATCGGCCGGTACAGCCGCGCCGGCACCTGCGCGCCGTCCGACGCCGGCACGGAGACAATTTCCGGCTTGGTCCAGTTGTAGCTGCGCCATTCCGGCGTCGTGCTCTCGGTGACCTGCTGCGGCGCGGCGCCCGCGGCGCTCGGCTGGAAGAACAGCTCCGCCGGGTGATTCGACGTCGACGCCAGCACCGCCAGCGTCCTGCCGTCGGGCGAGACCGTCACGTCCTGCCGGCCCTCGGCGCTGGTCACGCGCGTGCGCGCACCGCCCGCCACCGCCATGGTCCAGAAGTGCGCCTGGCCCCAATCGCCTTCGTTGGTGGCGAGCCAGAAGGTTTTCTTGTCGGGCGACAGCTCGGCGTCCTGCACTTCCCACTGCCCGCTGGTGAGCGCCTTCGGCGTGCCGCCCGCGGCGCTGACCGTGTAGAGATGCGCGTAGCCCGTTTCTTCGCTGCCGTAGTAGATCGTCTCGCCGTCGCCGAGCCAGCCGACATAGGATCCCTGCCCCAGGAACCCCAGCTCGCCGAGCCACGCGTCGTCGTGCCGATGCGCGACGCTGCGCAGCGCCAGCGACGGCAGGTCCACCACCACCAGCCACTCGTCTTTGTAATTCGTGGTCGAGACGCGGAACAGCGCGTGTTTGCCGTTGAACGAAATGGCGACCGGATCGGTGGTGCGCGGACCGGCGGTGACGCCCGCGAGTGAGTCCACCCACGTGATCTTGCCGGTCGCCAGCTCGATCACGCCGGCGCGCGTCTTGCCCTGGTCGTCGCCCACCTTCGTGCGCAACTGCCGCGTCTCGACGAAGCCCGACTGCGTCACCCATACGGGCATCGTCGCCTGCGTCCCGGTCGCCCGATCGCTCACCGCGATCATCGCGAAACGGCCGTCGGGCGACACGTCGAGCTCGCCCACGCTTTGGCCGTCGGCCAGGTAGAACGTCTTGCGGCCGGTCGTGTCGGTATCGGCGGCGAGCTTGTCCTGCGCCACCTGGCGGCGGATGTAGTCGAACAGCTCGCGCTGCTGATCGTGCAGGTATTTCTTCTCGCCCAGCGGATCGGTGGGCGGCTTGGGGGCGGCGCCGGTCCTGACATCCGTCAGCTGACGAATTGCGCCGTCTGACAAATCGAGCGCCCACGCGTTGTTCTCGCGGGTAAAGAAGATCGTGCGGCCGTCGGCCGACCAGCTGGCATTCGATTCGCGGGCCGTGGTCTGCGTGAGCGCCCGCTTCGCGCCGGTGCGATCCACTAGCCACAGGTCACCCTTGAGATTGACGACCTCGCGTTTGAGGTCGGGTGACCACACGCCGTTGGCCATCGCAATCGTATCCACGGCGTGGCGCGGCAGCCGCTCGGGTGCCCCGCCCGTCACGGCCACGCGATAGTCCTGATCGAGCGTGTCGACGCCGGGGCTGCGCCAGGCGAAATAGACGTGGCGGCCATCGGCGGAGAACCGTACGTTCGACGGCGCGGTGCCGAAGAGCGCCGGGCCGCGCATGATGTTGTCGACGGTGAGGTGGAATTGCTGCGCAGCGACAGCCGACGGAGCGAGCATGATGAGCAGGGACGCGAGACGACGCACAAAAAGCCTCCGGCTTGAGGTGGGCGCGCTAATCTGCGCCGCACTCGCCGCCTGCACCAGCGCGCCCGCCGACCGGCCGTTGCGTCTGGGCACCACCTTCACCGTGCAGCAGTCGGGCGCCCTGGCGCTGCTCGACTCGTTGCCGCCGCCCGACTCGCTCGTCACCGTGATCGCCGCGTCGGGCCAGATCCTTCAGAGCGCCGCGCGCGGCGACCTGGCCCTCGTCATCACGCACGCGCCCTCACTCGAAGAGCGGCTGCTCGTGGCGCCCGGCCACGTCGCCCTCCGCTGCCCCTTCGTGACGAGCCGCTTTGCGGTCGTGGGACCGGCCGCCGATCCCGCCGCCGTCGCCCGCGCCGCCTCGGCCGCCGACGCGGTCGCGCGGATCGCGCGGGCGGGCGCGCAGTTCATCTCGCGCGGCGACTCCTCCGGCACGCACGTGAAGGAGCTCGCCCTGTGGCGAGCCGCGGGCGTCACGCCCCAAGGCAAACCCTGGTACATCGAGACCGGCGCCGACCAGGCCACCACGCTGCACGTGGCCGACGAGCGTTCGGCCTACGCGCTCGCCGACCTGCCGACGCTCGCCCGCACGCCGGGGCTCGAGCTGCGGATCCTGTTCGACCGCGACACGGTGCTCACCAATCGCTACACGTTGTATGTCGTGCGCGGCCCCGATTCGGTACGCGCGGCGGCCGTGGCAGTCTGGGCAATGAGCGGCTGGCGGGAGCGGCTGCTGCAGGTGAAGCTGCCGGACAGATCGGCGGCGTTCGTGTTACCGCCGGGGCGTTGTAGCTGACCCAAACGACAGCGGGCGCGAAGTTCGTTCGCGCCCGCTCCTAGCCTCGTAGCCCCTTAGCCTCTTAGCGGTTACTTCGTCACACTCAGCGCGTAGCTCGTCAGACTCCGTAGCGCGAAGTTGGACGATGCCGCCACCTGTTGGATCGTGGCGGAGTACTGGCCGACCTTGTTGATGTCGGGCACGTCGATCGTGAAGAGAATCGATCCGGCGGCGAGCGTGCCCGTCACCGCATATGTGCTCGTGGTGCCAGTCGGCGTGCCGAACAGCCGGAAGCCGGTCTGCGCGGCGGCGCCTGTCGGGGTGACCGGCGCGGTCACCGTGAGCAGGATCGCGCCGTCGAGCCCCGCGTTCGGCGTGGTCGCGAGCTTGATCTTGAGCAGGCCGGCCACCGGACCTGTGCCGCCCCCGCCGCCGCAGGCGACGGCGGTGCCGAGCAGGGCGGCCACGACGAGTTTCCAGGTCGCGCGGGTCATGGGCGGCCTCCTTTCCGCACCCGTCTACTGGTCACGACCGCGGGTCGCGGAGCGGCCAACGGGGCGCCTGTCGCATTGACCCACGCCAGGAAGTCGCCGACGTCGACGTTGCCGTTGCTGTTGCCGAGATAGTCGAGGTAGGTCAGCTGGTTTGCGGTGAGCGCGCTGAACCCCGTGAGCAGCTGGCTCACGACATCCGCGGTGACGAGTGTGGGGGCCGTGACGCTGAAACCGAACGTGCCCTGCGACACCTGCAAGCCCGACGTATCGCGTGCCGTGTAACTGAACGCCCCCGTCTGCTTGGGCGAGCCCGACAGCACGCCGCCGAGCGACAGTGTCACGCCTGTCGGCAGCGCGCCGCTCACCACGTGCCAGTGATTGGTGCCGTTGCCGCCGGTGACTGTCAATCCGTCGCTGTACGGGGCGCCCATCACGCCGTCGGGCCGTGTAGCGCTGCTCGAGATGAGGAGCGTCGCCGAGAACGTCGCGGTGACGTTGTAAGGCCGAGCCATCGGGAGCGCGAGCGTGGAGTTCGAGCCGGTCGTGTCGCCCGTCCAGCCGTCGAAGACGAAGCCGCCGCCCGGCGTCCCGGTAAGCGTGTCGGGACTGCCGGACGGCACGAAGCCCGTGGCGTCGGCAGCGGGGCTTTGCGCCACGGCCCCGGTGCCGACTGTCGCAATCTGCGTTTTGAAGTCCTTGGCGAGCGTCGCGATGAGCGTGTCGCCCGCGAACGTGCCGCTGATGGCGTGAGTGCGGGCCAGCCCGTCGGACCAGGACTGGTAGCGGAAGCGGTTGCGGTTGGAATTGGTGAATTGCGTGTCGGCGACGCCCACTGCGTGACTCGAGGCGTCGGCGAGGAGGCCGCGGAACACATTGTAGTTGAGGCTGTCGAACTGCACCACAGCGCTCGAATCGCTCGCGCGCACCAACGAGGGGCCGCCGAACTCGAGACGAAAGCTCATCGGGCCGTTGGCCGAGAGTTGGCGGATCGAGTCCACGGCGAAACCGGCAAACGTGCCGTCGGAGTTCTTCACGTTCGCTGGATTGGTGTTGTACGAAAAGACGGTGTTGTTCGATGTGCCGGGATACGGGTCGCCGCCGTCGCCGCGGTTGGCGCCGCTCATCAGTTGGCCCAAGCCATCCGCTTCCTCGAGACGCAGGCCGTGGATCGCCCCGTAGTTGACGGTGTTGCTGGCCGAGAACCCGGCATTGGTCACTTGCTGCGAATCGACATGCCAGATCAAGAGACCGCCCCCCCCATGAATCCGGATCAGCGCGGAGTCGGCCTGCACGCCCTGGCGGTTCTCGAGGAGGTAGTATTCGCCCCGGGGATTCGATGCCGTGGGCCGCACGATCCAGGCGGAGTCGGACGTGGGCGCCGGGCCGAAGGTGTAGGTACCGGTGGTGGTGATGGGGGCGAGTGTGACCCATCCGAACTGCGACAGCGACCACGCCTCCATCCGGCTCGGGCTGAGCGGCGACGTGTAGTTGCCGCTTCCCATCAGTCCCCATTGGCCGATGCCCTCGGAACTGCCCTGCGTGTCGTATAGATCCGGGAGACCGAGGCCATGCCCTGATTCGTGCGCGGCGGTGCCGATGGGCATGATCTTGGTCGTGTCGCAAGCACCAGCGCCGCCGACGCCGCTCGTGAGGAAGTAATCCCGGACCCGGATGAACTGACCGCCATGGCCGGTCCACGGATCGTTGGTGACGTAGTCCACGTAGTGCTGCTCCACCGAATCCGTCAGCACGTAGCGGTGTGACCAGAGGTGATTGTTGGCCGCGGGCCCGCAGGCGCCGTCCCTCGTGGGGTGGACGAACATCACCATGTCGACGAAGCCGTCGTCGTCGCCCGAATTGGGGTTGCCGTCGGGCCCGTCGTTGTCGAACTGGCCGAAGTCCACGGTCACGTCGAGCTTGGCGAGGGCTTCGCGCAGTCCTTTTTGCATGCGGTACACGGCCGCGAGGCTGAAGAGACCGTTGCAGCTGGTGCCGCCGAACGGGTTGCCACTGCACGCCCCCGCCGTGCCGGTGTAGGTGACTTCACTGGAGTCGAGGTTCACCCAGCCGAGCACCTTGCCCTGCATCGAGAATACGCCGTTCGACATTTGCTCATAGAACGTGCGCACGGTGAACGGCCGGCCGCCCGGCGGTGAGGTCGAGAAGAGCGCCGCGCTGTACTGCGACGTGTCGTGGAGGAAGGTCTGGGCCGTCGTGTCGGTGTCTTTGTAGCGGAACAGGATCGCCGGAACGAACTGCGTGTCGGAGAGAATCAGCGTCGAGCGCGACGGAGCCAACCGCGCCGCGTTCAGTGCGGCGAAATTCCCCTGCGCCAGCATGCTCGCGCGGGCCGCCTGGATCCGCCGCACTTTGGCGCGCCACACGCCGTCCTGCGAGAAGTCGAACCCCGGGATTTCCCACCGCGGGTGCATGTGATTTTGCGCGACGGCCGCAACAGGTACGAGCGCCGCCGCCGCGGCGAGCACGAACACGAAACGTTTCACGAGAGGTCCTCCCCTACGACGTGGGCCCACGGATGCACCGGGGGAATGTACGCTACCGCGCCCGACCCCGTAACGCTGTGCACCCGCTCACACAGGCCCCGGACGCACCGCGCTGCGCCGCGACAGCACCCAGCCGATCCCCATGAACACCACCACACCCCCCACCACCTTGGCGGCGTACCAGCCGGGGTGCGGCTCGTCCGATGGCGGTACAAACCCCAGCACGATCGAGAACAACACCGCCGCGAACCCCAGCCATCCGGTGAATGCGGTACTCGGGGTTTTCACCCGCCGCAGCCGCAGGTACGCGGCAAAGATGTAGAGATACGGAATGAAGAACAGGATCAACGTGGTCTGGATCAACACCAGATAGGCGCTCTTCACCGTCGTGCCTGCGAGACTCGCCACCACCAGCACCGTGGCGAGGGCACCCTGAAAGAGCAGCGCCACGTGCGGCGTTTGCCATTTGGGATGCACGCGCGCGAATGCCTCGGGTAATGCCTGATCCACGCCGGCCGCGAACGGCAGCCGCGCCGAGCCCGTGAGCCAGGCGCCCACGCCGCCGATGTTGCTCACCACCAGCATGATCGCGATCACCGCGGCGAGCGGCGCCAGCACCGACGCGCCGATCCGCTGTGCCAGCGCCGCCACCGCCTG
>Ga0137378_10006437_pt1 | contig 10193 bp, 9 predicted proteins | sample SagtaG_21_FD_104813 | JGI IMG/M metagenome (GOLD analysis project Ga0137378, IMG submission 104813) | Vadose zone soil microbial communities from Sagehorn Ranch, Mendocino, California, USA - Sage2_L_60_16 metaG | ecosystem: Environmental > Terrestrial > Soil > Vadose zone | place: USA...
AAGCCGATCCCGAGATCACCGAGCGTCTGCGATCAAATTTCGCTCTAGAACCCTGGCAAGTTTTTCGCGTCGATGGGCCGGTAAATCTTCCGAGACTTTTCAACATTTACGAGCAGACCGACCGCCCTGATCTGAAGTTCAAGCCGTTCGTCCCGCGCGAGCTGCGTTTGACCGCCAAGTCGCAAGACCTGTTCGAAGAATTGCGACGCCACGATATTCTTCTCCACCACCCTTTCGACTCCTTCGACGCTGTGGTGTCATTCATCGAAGCAGCCACCGAAGATCCCAACGTGCTCTCGATCAAGCAAACGCTCTATCGCACCAGCGAAAATTCCATGATTGTGCGGGCGTTGATTGAGGCTGCCGCCAAGAAAGAAGTCACGGCCGTCGTGGAGCTCAAGGCGCGCTTTGACGAGGCCTCAAACATCCGCTGGGCGCGCGACCTGGAAGATGCGGGAGTGCAGGTCTTCCATGGCCTGGTTGGTTTGAAGACACACTGCAAACTCTCGCTGCTGGTGCGGCGAGATCCCGACGGCGTCTCGCGGCGTTACGCCCATCTAGGAACGGGGAACTACAACTCGACTACAGCGCGCATTTATACCGATATGAGTCTGATGACTGCTGATCCGGAGATGACCGGCGCAGTGCATGATGTTTTTGCCTTTCTAACCGCTTATTCCGAGCACTCCAGCTACGCGCCGCTCATGGTGTCACCAATCAATCTGGCGGAGCACTGCCTCGATCTGATCGCTCGCGAGAGCGACCACGCCCGGCTTGGCCGGCCGGCCCGCATCATCGCGAAAATGAATGCGCTGCTTGATAAGAACATCATTGCGGCGCTATACCGCGCGTCGCAGGCGGGAGTGGAGATCGATCTTCTCGTACGCGGAATGTGTGCGCTTCGGCCTGAGGTTCGCGGGATCAGCGACCGCATTCGCGTAACCAGCATTGTTGGCCGTTTCCTCGAGCACAGCCGGATTTTCTATTTTGCCAACGGCGGTCAGGATGCGGTGTATCTGTCCAGCGCCGACTGGATGCCGCGCAATTTATATGAACGCGTCGAAGTCATGTTTCCCGTAAAAGACTCGATGTTGCGCGACCGCATCCGCCACGAAATTCTGGATGCGTACCTGGCAGATACGGTGAAGGCACGCGTGTTGCGCCGGGACGGTTCGTGTGTCCGGGCGTGGCAGGCTTTGGGCAAGCGCAAGCCTCCGGTGCCAGGATTTAACGTGCAGGATTTCATGCTTGCTTTGGCCGAGGGCAAGCAGACAGCTGCCGCCATTCCAGCTGCAGCGGAGCGAAAGTTGCGCAGACCAGAAATGCGAAAGGAACGTAGGATCTCATGATTATTTACTTCGTCAGGCACGCCAGTGCGGGACAGAGCCTAAGCAATCCGAAGAAAGATGAAAAACGTCCGCTCGATGCCGATGGAATCGAACAATGCGGAATCGTGGGCCGGGCTCTCGCGACGATCGATGCACAATCAGATGTAATCATTTCGTCGCCGCTGAAACGGGCCACGCAGACCGCATCGTTGATTGGCAACGAACTTGGCTATGAAGGGAAGTTGCAACTGGAACCGGCGCTGAGGCCCGAAGCTTCGTTTGCCGATTTCCGCCGCATGCTGGAGAAATATTCAAGGTACGAGGCAGTCATGGTGGTTGGACACAATCCCAGCATCACGGAATTTCTCGCGCGAATGATCGTGAAATCCGGGGCTGAAGCCCTCGTGGATTTCAAAAAGGGCGCTGTTGCACGGGCCGAGACCGTACGCCATTCGGCGAGACTCAACTGGTTCTTCACTCCAAAAATGGCGCGCGAAATTCAGGCTGCAGCCGCAGCCGCCGCGGAGAAATCGCGTCCAAAAACTTCGCGGAAGTAAGCTTTCTCTTTTTCCACGGCCCACAGCTCCAGATCAACATTCATTGGGCGTTTCGGCACCAGTGCTAATTCCACCGAGGCATTATGCACCCGCACACGCACCGTGCTCAGTGCGCCGCTGCGACCCAGGTTCAACGCCCAGGCGAGACGCAGCAGGAGTGAGGCCTTCGCGATATGTTTCTGTTCCGAGAGTGGCAGGACTTTGATAGGCCCATCTTCCACCGAGGGCCTCGACTTTCCCAGATAGCGCGCGATGGCCGCTATTATTCTTCGTTGTTGTGGCGTGTAACCGAGGATTTCCGAGTGAGAAACGATGTAATACGAATGCCGGTGCCGGCCGGTGCGATTCACGTAGTCCCCCACTTCGCACAGCATGGCTGCAGCCGCAATCCATTCCTTGTACTCCGCTGGCAGGCGATGGATGGAGCGCAACTCAGCGAACAACTTCATAGCTGATTCGCGCACGCGGGTAGCGTGTTCCAGGTCCACGTGATAATGCGCAACGGCGGCGAGAATGGAATCCTGCCGCTCGGATTCGATCTGCTTCCCCGGACGGGTCTCGTGATCGGAGTCAGCGGCCATCTGCGCCAGCAGGCCATCGCGGAGCCCAAGCGGCGAGTAGCGGAATCCCAGAAGCTTGCAGCGTTCCAGCAGTTCAGCGTAGACTCCCGCGCCGGCGACGATGATCTCCGCCCGCCGCAGTCCGATTCCTTGCACCTTCCGCCGCTCTTCAACGGACAGTCGCGCCAGCATCTTTGCTATTCGTCGCATCTGCGTACCTGAAACTGTCAGGCCGCGCTGACTTCTCATGCGATACAGAGAATGCGAGACAGTAGCCAGAGATTCGGCAGTGCCAGAGGTGGCGATCACCGCTTTCGGTCTAGCTCTAATGATGCGATCCGCGATCCTCCCGATCTCACGCGCGACGAAACCTCGCAACTGCCGCAACTCCGGTTTTCGTGGCGGATCGTGGTGCAGGAAATCGTTTGTAAGCCTGACCGCACCCAGAGGCAAGCTCACGGTTTCCTGAATATGTCCGTTTTTTGAGACGGTAAGTTCACAGCTGCCGCCGCCGAGGTCGATCATCAGCACTGGCGAGGCGTTAACCCGCAGGTTGGATGTCAACCCTAAATGGATGAGGCGCGCCTCTTCCAATCCGGAGATCACTTCTGCTCTCCACCCTGTCGCTGATCGCACCCATTCCAGAAATGCGCGCGAATTTCGTGCATCACGGAGCGCGCTGGTAGCTACAACCCTCACTGAATCAGCCCCGGCGCGTTGCACGGCCCTGTGAAAACGACGAAGCACTTTTACCGTGAGAGCAATTGCCTCGGGAGAAAGAAGTCCGCTGTTAAAAACGGATTCTCCCAATCGAGTGACCTCTCGGTCCTCATGAATTTCGACAAGACGGTGAGCGACCAGGCGGGAAATTTTCAGCCGGACAGAGTTTGATCCGATGTCAACGGCGGCAAAAGTCGGCATTCAGAATCAGTGTAGTCGATGTCGACGACGGCGAGCTCAAGCTGTTCGGGAGATCACGCCACAGCCGCGCTGCGCGCCTGCGAATCCGAAGCAACAGTCTTATGCTCTGCCACGGGCCTATCGCCTTGCTGTAATTCTGAAAGCGCACCCAGCGCGGCCAGCAAGGCATTAACAGCGCGCCGGAACCTGGCACGGCTGACGTTCTGTAGAACCGATACCATGGCAGAATCGTGCACACTCCCAAACCGCTGTTCGGCCTTTTCCTTAAGCTTCAACACGTCATGCCATTCGCCGATGGCATCCTGTGCGCGTTTCAGCTCGGCAACAAAAGTTTTGGCCTCAGCGGAGTCGGTCGCTAACTCCGCCAGATAGCGTGCCTGTTTAGCCGCGATGCGGCAGGCATGCAAGGTCTTCTCGGTCAGTGGCGCCTGACCGGGTTTGGGCAGACAGGCAAATGCAGATCGCAACGGATCAATTCCATCCAACTTGGTCTCGGTTCGCGCCCGGCGCAAACGCTTGCGCAACTCACGAACAGACTCGGCATCAAAAGCTTTCGTTAGTTTTCGTGACCGCCGCGCATGGTCCTCCGCCAATGCTTCCAAAAGCTGCGCGCGGTGGTTCTGCCGGTCGGGAACTTTCAGTTCCTTCAGGAAGGCGATCTGCACATCCAGATCACGCAGCTTGCCCGCTTTCTTTCGGAGCTTAGAGAGCAGTTTGAGCAGCTTCTTCTTGTTGCGAGTTTCAGGCGCCAGTTGCCCGAGGACCGCCTCAACCCGGCGGCTGTTTGTACGGAAGCGATGAACGCTTTCAGCAGCCAGGGTCTTTGACAGTCGGCCAACGTACCGGTCGACTCTGTTAAATACAAGCCGGCTCTGATTTTGCTCAGAGCTCAGTGGCGTGCCGTTAACCGATCCGTTCGCTTGCATACTTCAGACAATGGGAGCTTGCAGGGGGTAGCCTGAAACGCGTAACCGTGGGCTCCTTACCTTAGGCTGGTCATTGTAACACTCTGTTAACAATTCATCGAGGGTGGATTGTGGTATCTTCCCGGAAGGAGAAGTTGGCTGTAATGAGATCGTCGTGGCAAATGGACAACGGACATCGCGTATGCCGCTGGTCTGAGGTCGGGCAGTCTGAGGTCGGGCAGCATGTTCAATACATTCCGCCTTGGATGCAAGAGACTTCTGACATTCAAGGTAGTTACCTGCCACCCGTTCCGGATTTTGCCGCGCACAGTCGATTTGGGGGCGCCCCCTGGTTCCGACGCTATACCCCGGACAGCGATTGCGAATAAAATCGGTGGATTCAAACTGAAGCGCTAGCAGACTGGTTTCCGGCTCTCAACGCACTCTATTGGCCACTCTTTCAGCGCTCGTCTTTTGCGAAATCCGCAAACGAAAACTCGAGAGCGATGTTTTGGTGCTCCTTGCCGCCAATTTCCACATACGGATAAACGAAATAATTCAGCGGGTCCCCTTGCTGCGGCGGGCTCAGTCGCAAATCGCGGCCAATCGAGAACTGTACGCGGTTGTCGTCATGCGCTCCGAAAAAGTAGTCCTTCTTTTCCGGATGCTTCCAGGCCTCAGAAATATCAACCGGAATCCATCCGTTCTGCGGATTGAAGAATTCAGCCCAGCAGTGATATCCGGCAATTTCTGCGGAACTCTTGTCCGAGGGCAGCGGAAATCCAATTTCGAACCGCGCCGGAATTCCTTGCGACCGCGCCATAGCAATAAACAGGGAATGGAAATCAGTGCAGTTGCCCTTCTTGGCATCGCAGGCATAGAGCACATCGCCACGTCCCCATCCCGTACCGGTTTTGTCGTAGCTCATGTTCGCGAAGACGTAATCGTAGATGGCGCGCACCTTATTCATCTGCGTCGTCTCTCCGGCAACCACTTGTGCGGCAAGCTCAGCTGGCCGCCCAGTGATCGGGACCAGTTTGTCCGTCGCAAGATATTGCTCGGTCTCTTTCTTACTCAAGGAAGCGTTCATCAGCCGGGGATGATTCAAGCCCAGCGTCAAATGCTCGCGTCGTACTATGTCGTATACAACCTGAAAATGCAGATCTCCTGATTTCGGTTTTGAAGCCTCGGCGTAGTAGATTTCGTTTCCGAAACGCGACTCACGGTTCTTCTTCAGCGGCAGATCACCTTTCGCTGAGACTATGCGGACGTCCTGATATTCATCGGAATGGGCGGCAGGGAACCATATGCGCACACCTTCTCCTGCGGGCACATCTTCTACCGTAAAGCCCTAGTGAAAGGTGAACTGGCGGACCGCCTGGGCGGATGCCAGCGAGGCGAGTGCGAAGCAGAGAAACCCACAGAGTGCTAACTTGCGCAGCATGATTCTTCTCCTGGCTGAAGTTCGGTGTGAAGACACACACGGTGCTCAGAAGAGGAACATTCAAGTAAAGCCGCGCAGCGCAGTTCGCATTTCAAAATACATGATAGTAATCACGAGGCAGCGAATTTCCACAAGCTGGTTTGCTTTGCGACCTTTGCGATCCTTAGCGATCTTCGCGGTCAAAGGTTTTTGCCTGAAGAAGCTTTTGACCGCAAAGGACGCTAAGGATCGCAAAGGTGGCAAAGAAGAACACAGTTAGAATCGGGGGAATGCCTGCCGTAATCGACTGCCGCGACCTCCGTAAGACTTATGACGGCAAAGTCGAAGCTGTGCGCGGCCTGAATCTGGAGATCCAGGCAGGGGAATGTTTCGGCTTGCTCGGCCCCAATGGCGCTGGGAAGACAACGACAATTGAAATCCTGGAAGGCTTGCTGGAGCCAACTTCGGGCCAAGTGACGATTCTTGGCCAAACCTGGAAGTCGCATGCTCGAGAGCTGCGCGAAAAAATCGGTATCTCCCTGCAGGAAACCCGGCTTTCAGAAAAACTGACGGTACGTGAAACCGTTGAGCTCTTCGCCAGCTTCTACCGCGAGCCGCGGCCGACCAATGAAGTTCTGGAATCTTTGCAGCTCGAAGAGAAGGCCGATTCATGGGTCGGAAAACTTTCCGGAGGCCAGCGGCAACGGCTAGCGGTCGCGACAGCGCTCGTGGGATCGCCCAAAGTTCTCTTCCTCGATGAACCGACCACTGGCCTTGATCCGCAGAGCCGCCGCCAGCTGTGGGACATCATTCGCGCATTCCAAGAACGCGGCGGCACAGTGTTGCTGACTACGCATTACATGGAGGAGGCCGAGCGGTTATGTGACCGGCTGGCAATTGTGGACCACGGACAAATCATTGCGGAAGGATCTCCCGCAGAATTGATAGCTCGCCTTGGTGGCCATCACGTCGTGGAATTTTCTCTCGCGGAGAATTCGCACCGTGCGCCCGAAAGCTGGCAATCGCTGCCGGGTGTGGATTCCGTGCGCAACGACGATGGTCTCGTCTGCCTAAGTGTCCGCGAGCCTCATCGCACCATTCCAGCTTTGCTCGAAAGAGTGGAACAAGAATCCGCGCAACTCGACCGGCTGACAACACGCCAAGCCAGCTTGGAAGATGTATTCGTCCGGTTAACTGGCCGCCATTTGAGAGAGGATTGAGGGAACAGCTCGTGAGCGTGTAGGGACGGGCGTCCACGCCCGTCCAGTCGAGCAAAGCTCGACAATGAGAACGGGGAACATTGTTAATATGACCATCGCCCAACAAACACCACCACAGCAGAAAGAAGAACAAGCGCGTCCTACACGCAACGGGCGCTGGTCGGGATTTCTACACATCCTAAGCGTGCGTATGAAGGAACTGCGCCGCGAGCCCGAGGTCATCTTCTGGGTCTTCGGATTCCCCATACTGCTGGCACTGGGACTCGGAATCGCGTTTCGCAACAAGCCCGCTGACGTTAGCTCGGTCGTCATCATCTCCGGCGCGGAAGCCCAGGATGTTCTCTCGATGATTGAGCGCTCGCCGCGCAAATCCTCCATTCACGCCGACGTGCTCGGTCAGTCGGCCGCGCTACGAGGTTTTCGTCTAGGCAAGTACAATCTGGTCATTGAGCCGGTTGGCCCGAGCGAAATTCGTTATCACTACGATCCTTCCCGGCCCGACAGCGTCCTCGCGCGGGCCTTGGCCGACGAGAGCCTACAAAGCGCCGCGGGCCGGAAGGATCTAATTGAGACATCGGTTATTGCCTCAAGCGAACCAGGCTCTCGCTACATCGATTTTCTGATCCCTGGACTGTTGGGCATGAACCTGATGAATGCCGCAATGTGGGGGATCGGCTTTGCGCTCGTGGACATGCGCCAGCGCAAGCTGCTGAAACGCTTTGTCGCCACACCGATGCGGCGCAGCGACTTTCTACTGGCACTCCTCAGCAGCCGTCTTGTGCTCATGCTCATCGAGGTGTCATTGCTGCTCGGTTTCGGTGTGCTGGCATTTCATATGCGGGTGTTGGGCTCGCTGTGGAGCATTCTGGTCATCGCCGCTATTGGCGCAATTTCTTTCGGCGGTCTCGGGCTGCTTACCGCCAGCCGCGCGCAAAAAATCGAAAGCGCCAGCGGCCTGATGAATCTGGTTATGATGCCGATGTGGATCTTCTCCGGCGTATTCTTCTCGGGTGAGCGCTTTCCGGCGATGGTCCAACCGTTCATCAAGGCGCTCCCCCTGACGGCACTGAACGACGCTTTGCGAGCGACGATCCTGGAAGGCTCATCGCTAGTTTCCCAAAGCGGGAGGATTCTCGTTCTGGTGCTATGGGGCAGCATTTCGTTCGCGCTTGCCCTGCGCTGGTTCCGTTGGACGTAAACCAAATCCTCAGGCACCAGATCATCCGCGGACCGCCGAAACGTTTCTCCTCGACACTTGTTCATTCCGTGGCGAACTGCCGCTACCGGACCTCGCGGTAAATGAACCTTTTTCACAAAACCTCATGTACTTTCAAGTGCTCCAGCTTGCCATATCCGTGCTAGACTCCCACCAGTAATCGCGGCGCGAGCATGGGGCTGCGTCCGATTGTGCTTGCAGCGCGTCTGGCCTTTGAATTTGTCCTGGTGTTTCGTGTTGCAAGCGTGGTTCCGGTCAGGGAAGGTTCTTCCGCCTCTTCGCACAGACCTTCAGGGCTTATTGTTTTAGTTTCTTGGATTAGGTTCGCGTGCCGCCTGAAGCAAAGGGTGAGTTCCACAATGGCCGTTGCTGTCCATCAAGACGTAAGCACATCTTTCCTGGAAAGAGTGCGCCGCGCCACCTCGCGGGCATTGCTCCTGGACTACGACGGTACCCTTGCGCCCTTCACGCCAGACCGCGCGCGGGCATTTCCTTACCGCGAGATTCCAGAGCTGATTTCGCGGATCATGCGCTGTAACACCCGGGTTGTGTTGGTCAGCGGACGTCCTGCAACGGAGCTCCTTTTTTTGAGCGGCATTCATCCTCATCCCGAGATTTGGGGGAGCCACGGATCCGAACGGCTGCGGCCTGATGGCTCATACGAGGTTGAAGCGCCCCCTCCGGAACAGCGGAAAGCATTGCAAACCGCAGCGGCATCTTTGCGTGCCGCCAGGCTCGATTCGCGGACGGAAATCAAGCCGGGTGGCCTCGCGGTCCACTGGCGCGGGCTGTCGCCTGAGGAAAGGACGTCCATCGAGAATAAAGTACAGACTCTTTTTTCGTCAGTGGTCAATGACTATGGGCTGCATCTACTACCCTTCGACGGCGGACTGGAGTTGCGCGCGCCCGGCAAGAATAAGGGAGACGCCGTTTCTGCCATTCTGGCCGAGGCTGGCCCCGGCGTAGCGGCCGCATATTTAGGTGACGATCAGACAGACGAGAATGCCTTTCGTGCCATCAAAAGAAGGGGACTCAGTATTTTGGTCCGCCCCGAACCCCGGCCTACTATGGCCGATGTTTGGTTGCGGCCACCGGATGAATTGGGTCGATTTCTGCGGGACTGGCTTGTAGCCTGTGGAGCGGAAATATGAAGCTGCTTGAAGGGCGTCTGATCAATGTCTCGAATCGCTTGCCGGTGGAAATCAAGTTCCGCGCCGGGCGGCCGCGGCTGAACCCCAGCGCGGGCGGACTCGCGTCCGCCCTCGACAGCATCTGGCGCCACCATCACGGCCTTTGGATCGGATGGGCGGGCGCCGTGGACCCGGAAACTGCTTCTACTCTGCTGCAGAAAGCTGCGCGCGGACGGCCCTACGGGTTCAAGGCCGTCCCCTTGACTCAGCAGGAAGTATCGAAATTTTATTCGGGCTTCGCCAACGAGATCATTTGGCCGCTGTTTCACGACATGCCCTCGCGCTGCGATTTTGATCCCGAATACTGGGAGTTCTACCAGCGCGTAAACCGCAAATTTGCTCAGGCGGCCGCCGAAGCTGCCAATGGCAAGGACCTGATCTGGGCCCATGACTACCACCTGATGCTGATGGGCCGGTATTTGCGAGAAGCAGGTTCGACTGCGCGCGTTGGCTTTTTCCTGCACATTCCATTTCCTGCTCCGGACATGTTTGAGAAGTTGCCCTGGCGCAAGACCGTTCTGCGATCGCTGCTGCAATACCATTTGCTCGGCTTTCAGACTGACCGCGACCGTTACAATTTCTTGAGCTGCCTTGAACGGGTTGTCCCCGAAGCTATTTGTGCGCGGGAAGACGCGCACAACATCGTCTCGCTTGACGGCCGCCGGACCACGGTTGCCACATTTCCTATCAGTATCAGCTTCGAGGAGTTTGCCAGTCACGCGGCCAGCCGGGAAGTAGAAGCCGGCGCTGAGCAGCTTCGGCGGGAACTGGCGCACAATTTCGTTGTGCTCGGTGTGGACCGCATGGACTACACCAAGGGCATTCCTGAACGTCTAAAAGCATTTCGAATCCTGCTCAGGCGTTATCCCGAAC
>Ga0137378_10006444_pt1 | contig 10190 bp, 11 predicted proteins | sample SagtaG_21_FD_104813 | JGI IMG/M metagenome (GOLD analysis project Ga0137378, IMG submission 104813) | Vadose zone soil microbial communities from Sagehorn Ranch, Mendocino, California, USA - Sage2_L_60_16 metaG | ecosystem: Environmental > Terrestrial > Soil > Vadose zone | place: USA...
AGCGGTAGCTCACATTGACCGGCACCGCCCGCAGCTTGAACGCCGCGAACACCGATTCGACGTACTCGGGGCTGTTGTACAGCGCGATGCCGACCCGGGCCTGCGGCCCGACGCCAGCACCGGTCAGATGACCGGCGAGTCGGGCGGCACGGTCATCGAGTTCCCGCCATGTCCTGGTGCGCTGACCGTGAATCACCGCGATCCGGTCCTGGTGCATGTCCGCGACCGTCTCCAGCACTGTCCCGAGGCCCTTCCGCATGCCTGGAACGTATCCAAGCTTCCCCGGCCGACGCCAGGGTCGGCCGGGGCGAACTCGGCGGCTAAGCGCGCGCGGGGACCCACCCCGACCTGAATGTCATGTCGCGCGGCAGCGCAGTACAGGCGATCGCGACCAGATCGCGGATCGCTCCCGATCGCCGGCCTGCCTTCCAGGCGAGGCACACCTGCGCCGGCGGAATGTCGACGACCGGAACCGCCGTGACCTCGGGAGGGATCTGGATCGCCGCCGTAACGGAAGCGGGGACGAAGCTGATCGCTCGCCCGGTGCCCACTACCTCCATCATCTCCTCGTGATTGCGGACGGCGGGGCCTCGGCGCGGGCGCCTCCCGTCGGGGCGAGGGTCGACGTTGTGCCAGGCATCCCAGATCGGGCTGGCGCCGCCATGGGAGATGACGGGGTCATCCGCGAGCTCCCGGATAGCGATCTCGGAGCGCCCGGCGAGCCGGTGGCTTCCGGGCAGCAGCGCCAGCCTTGGCGCCGGGTACAGGTCGGTCACATCGAGGCCGTCGCCATCCATCGGAAGGTGGACGAACGAGACGTCAAGGTGGTCGTCGAGTAGCGCCGCGGGCTGATCGGACCAGTAGATCCGCTCGACGTCGATGTCGATGTCGGTGTGGGGGTGCGCGGCGTCGAACGCCCGCACCAGCGCGATGATCGGATCGCCGACCAGGAAGCCAACCGTCAGCGCGGCTCGGCCACCTGCGGCGCGCCTGACCCGCCGGCTCGCGGCGCCGGCCGTCGTGAGCACCCCCTGAGCATCGTCGAACAGCTGACGCCCGGCGCGAGTCAGCTCAACCCGCCGGCTCGACCTGGTCAGCAGGTCTACACCCAGATCCTGCTCCAGCTTCCGAACCTGCCTGCTGAGCATCGGCTGGGTGATAGCGAGGCGCTCAGCGGCCTGGCCGAAGTGGAGTTCCTCCGCGAGCGCCACGAAGTAGCGGAGCCTGCGCAGATCGAGGTCCAGCGGGTCCGGCCGCGGTGGCTCGGCTGGCCGGCGCGTAGCGGTCGGAGCGATCAGCTCACTGACGGAGACCTCCAGCGCCGCGGCCAGGGGGCCAAGATGGTCGACGGACAGACGGCGCTCACCGGATTCGAGTCGGCTGAGGGTGGAGGCGGCCATGTGGACCAGCCGGGCCAGCTCGGCCTGGCTCATCCCCTTGGCCAAGCGGAACGCTCGGAGCCGGTGTCGTACCGCCCCGTCGGTTGCCGAAGCGCCCGGGCGCCGCCCGGACTTGTGCCAGTTCGGCATAGGCCCACCGCCCCCCTGTCCAAAGCATAGAGCGCCATCCCGATGATCGATGCGGGGCCTGCATCGCTTGCCAGGTCACAGCTGTTGCGGCTGCGGCGGACTTGAGGAACAGTCGCCACTTGAGGGTCAGGGCGATCGGGTCTGCATCCACCAGAACAGGAGATTCACGTGTCCGTGAGAACCGAAGAGGCAGCGATCCGGCCGTTCACCATTCCGGTCACGCCCGAGGCGGAAATCGAGGCCCTGCGCGCGCGCATAGCCGCCACCCGCTGGCCCGACAAGGAGACCGTCCCAGATCATTCGCAGGGCGTGCAGCTGGCGACGATTCAAGAACTCGCACGCTATTGGGCAACAGACTACGACTGGCGCAGGTGCGAGGCGAAGCTCCACGCCCTGCCGCACTTCATGACCGAGATCGACGGGCTCGACGTTCACTTCATTCACGTTCGCTCGGACCATGAAGATGCGCTGCCGATCATCCTCACGCACGGGTGGCCCGGTTCGGTCATAGAGCTGCTGAAAATCATCGATCCACTCACCAATCCCACGGCCCACGGCGGGAGCCCGTCGGACGCTTTCGACGTGGTCATTCCGTCGATTCCGGGCCACGGCTTCTCAGCCAAGCCGCGGGACACCGGCTGGGGCCCCGACCACGTGGCAGGTGCCTGGCTTGAGCTGATCAAGCGGCTCGGATACACGCACTTCGTGTCACAAGGCGGTGACTGGGGCGCCGTCGTCACGGATCTGATGGCTGCGCAGGCACCTCCCGAATTGCTCGGCATGCACACCAACATGCCCGGCGTGATACCACCCGACGTCGCACAGGCGCTCCCGATCCCGGGGCAGCTCGCCCCGGGCGGCCCGCCGCCATCCGGTATGTCATCCGACGAAAAGCGCGCGTTCGAGCAGATCAGCACCTTCTATACGAGTGGCGCGGGTTATGCCGTAGAAATGACGACGCAGCCGCAGACGATGTACGGAGTGGCGGATTCACCGGTCGGTCTGGCAGCCTGGATGATCAACCACGACGCGTACAGTTACCGGGAAATCGCACACGCCTTCGAGGGCCAGCCCGTAGGCGAGCTCACCCGAGACGAGATCCTCGACAACATCACGCTCTACTGGCTGACGAACACGGGGGTTTCTTCAGGTCGTTTCTACTGGGACAACAAGTTCGGCTTCTTCGACGCCAAGAACGTCTCCATCCCGGCTGCCGTGAGCGTCTTTCCTGGCGAGATCTATCAAACCCCGCGGAGCTGGGCCGACCAGTCCTACCACAACCTCATCTACTACAACGAGCTCGACAAAGGTGGCCACTTTGCCGCCTGGGAGCAGCCGCAGCTCTTCTCAGAAGAGGTTCGCGCGGCCTTCCGGCCGCTGCGCTAGCTGGACCACTTCACAGCACCCTGCGGATGTACTCCTTGGGATCAAGCGGGTTGCTGTCGGTTCGCGGCCGCGAGGGAGCAGAGCCGCGCACTGGCTGGTAGCCGCCGAAGCTGGATTCGAGTACCCCTTCGCCGCTGGTCAGCCGGGGAAGCTGCTGCTGAAGGCGGTGGACCTGCGCTGCGGGCAGTACCGCCTGCAGGACAGCCAGCTCACCGCCCGCCACCGGCGTTTCGACCGCGGCCCCGAGCTGGGCCAGGCCAGACAGGACGCCGCCCAGCGCCGCTGTCGGGATCTCCAGCGTGACACGCGACAAAGGCTCACAGACCACGGTGCCGGCCTGCTTCAGGGCATGCAGCAGAACCAGCGGCGTGAGCTTGCGGAAATCGGCGGCTGTTGTGCGCGGAGTGCTGAGTACCTGCTTCTTCGGGCCGTCTCCGATGTAGTAATTGCATTCGGTCATCGTCACGGCACAGCCGGCGACTTGCCAGCCGTAAAGGCCCTCGGCCAGCGTGCGGCGGACGCAGCGCGTCATGGCGTCAGTAAAGCTGCTGGCCGTCTTGTAGATGTAGATCGGGATATCACGCGGGTCCACGTCGAGCCGGAACGTAATGCCCGAGTCGGTCGGCGCAGGCTCGACGCGCAACCCGACCGTCGCAGCGAACGGATGCGTATCCGCCTGGAGGACCTCGACGGCGCTGCCCCGGCCGACGGGACGCTCGATGTAGATCATCGTTGTTTCGCGGAAGGCGACCTCGATGCCGAAGTCGTTGGCCAGCGTCGCCTGGATGACTTCCTTCTGGATTTCTCCGTAGAGCGACACGTAGGTTTCCTGGCGGCTGTCGTCCTGGCGCAGGTTGATGAGCGGATCCTGCTCGGCGATCTGGCCGAGCGCGACGCGGAGCCGTGCCCGGTCGGCGCGGTCACGGGCGACGACGACTGACTCCAGGGTCGGCGGCGGGAACTGATGGCGGGCGCTGCTCGCGCCGCCGGGCCCGATCCGGTCGCCGATCTGAACCTCGCCCAGCCCCCCGAGCTTGCCGATCTCACCGGCCGAGACCAAGTCGCGCCGCACCGCGGACCCACGCTCGAAGACGGCGATGGATGTCACCTTGTCCTCGCGGCCGACGCCGAAGCGCAGCCGGGAGCGGGCGCGCAGCGTTCCCGAGGTCATCCGGACGTACGCGATCTTCTCGCCTTTGCTGCCGCGTTCGATCTTGAATACGCTGCCGGCGACTGGCCCGTCAGTATCGCCGGCGGCGGCAGGCAGCAGTTCGGCGATGCCAGCGATCAAGGGCCCGATGCCTGCTCCGGTCACCGCCGAACCGAAGAAGACCGGATGCACAAGCCCGCGCGTCGTCAGGGCCGCTAGCTCGTCCCGGAGCCGCTGGTAGGGAACGCCCTCTTCGTCCTCGACATACGCGGCCAGAATGCCGTCGTCGTGGTCGGCGACCACCTCAGTCAGCCGGGCCCTGAATCCGGCGTCACCCGCGCCTGATGGCCGGAAGCTGGCATCCCGCGTTCCGAGGAACCGGGATACTCCCATCGCCAAGGTCGTCAGGTCCCCTCGCTCCGAGATCGCCTGCAGCACCCGCGCGGTGTCCGCCCCGCGGCGGTCGATCTTGTTCACGAACAGCAGGGCCGGAATGCGCAGGCGCTGCAGCGTGCGCATCAGGATGCGCGTTTGCGGCTGGACGCCCTCGACGGCCGAGATCACGAGCACCGCGCCATCCAGGACGCTCAGCACCCGCTCGACCTCGGCAATGAAATCAGGGTGACCGGGCGTGTCAATCAAGTTGACCCTGACATCACCGATCGGGAACGACGTGACGGCGGACTTGATCGTGATCCCCCGCTGCTGCTCCAGCGCCAGCGAATCGGTCTGGGTCGTGCCGGCATCAACGCTGCCCGGCCGGTCAATAACGCCAGCGGCAAACAAAAGCCGCTCGGTGAGAGTCGTCTTACCGGCGTCTACATGCGCCAGGATCCCCAGGTTGAGCGTTCTCTGCGACATGCGTCATACCCTCTGAATAGGTCCCAAAGGCCTGCTCGGTGGACATGAACGCCTGGCGCATCTACCCTCCCTGGACGATTGGCAATGAACACTCCGAAGTAAACCACACGGCTACGGGCGGCCGCGCCAGCAGCCGTTTCACCCTCGCTCACCTGCCGCGTCCTGGTCCGGAGCTCGTTAATGGTCGTGGACGAGAAGGCCGCGAACGTTACGCCCGTCGAGCAGGTCCCGGTAGCCCTGGTTGACGTCCGTGAGCCGGTAGCGGGCGGTGATCAGCTCTCGAGCTTCAGTATCCCGGCGCGATACAGATCGAGCATCCGCGGGATCTCTTCGAACGGGTTCCCGCCGCGAAAGCTGCGCCCTGCACCGCGTGCATATCCCCAACAATGCGGACTACACGGTTACACCAGATAACGGGAAGATGGTGACGGCTCAGGGCTGCACGGAAATCTCGTCGGTCGACCCGCAGATAGCGCTGTAGGTGTCGAAGCGCTGGCCGCGCTCGGCGAGCCAGGCACCAAAAGCGGTCAGGTTGGCGCTCGCGACGCGCGCGGCGTCCGGCGTCCACAGCAGGCTGCCACAATTGACTGACCATTGGAGGGAGCCGACTTGCTCGAGATGCGGCCCAACTGTGAGACCTGTGATCGCGACCTGCCCAACGGCGATCCCGCCGCAGTCATCTGCACGTTCGAGTGCACGTTTTGCTCGACTTGCGCCGAACAACGGCACCAGGGCCGGTGCCCTAACTGCGGCGGGAATCTAGTCACCCGCCCCACCAGACCCGAACCGCTCCTTCAGAAGTACCCGATGTCAGTGACGAGGAGGGTCGGGCAGGGCCGGTAAGCCGGCCGTCACCAGCGTTGAGCTTCGACGAGGCCGCCCTACCGGTCGTCAGCTGCGGCCGGCTCCTTGCCTGCTCAGCGCCTCGGGAGCCTGACGTAGGCGGATCGCGACCATGATGACCACCAGGGCGCAGACGTCGAAGATCGCGGCCACGGTGAAGGAGCTAGCGATGCCGTGGCTGAGAACTTGACGTGCCTGGGCCACTGGTCCGTCGCCGGTAATCGGATGCCGCATCGCGGCCCGGGTCGCGTGCCCGAACACGGTGACAAGTATCGCCAGGCCGAGCGCTCCGCCAATTTGCTGCGTCACGTTGACCATGCTGGCGGCGGCACCTGAGTCCTCGGGCCGCACGTTGTGCAGCGAGGCGACTGTCAGCGGCACGAACGTCAGCCCCATGCCGGCCCCCAGCGCCAGCATCGGGCCGAGGATGCCGGGCAGGTAGCTCGTTGCTGGTGAGATGTGAGCGAGCCAGGTCATGCCGGCGATCACTGGGGCCAGGCCGGCCACCATCAGCGGCTTGGCTCCGAAGCGCGGAATCAGGCGGGGCGCGGTTCTGGACACGGCGAATAGGGCTCCGGTCATCGGCACGAAGGCGAACCCTGCCTGCAGCGGGCTGAACCCCAGTACTTCCTGAACGAACTGGGTAAGGAAGAAGAACATCCCGAACATGCCTGCCACCAGCAGCAATCGCGCGACGTAGGAGCCTGCCCGGCCAGCATCGGCGAACAGGTGCAGCGGCGTGATGGGATGCGGGCTGCGGGACTCGTTGACGACGAAGCAGACCAGGAGAATGGCGGCGGCCGCGAACGCTGCCAGCGTCAGTCGATCGCCCCAGCCGTCCGACGCGGCGCGGATGAACGCGTACACCAGCGCTGACATTCCGGTCGTCGACGCGAGCGCGCCGGCGAGGTCAAACCGGCCCGGCTGGCGCGGGGACTCGGCCAGGAACCGAGGCGCCGACGCCAGCACGGCCAGGCCGATAGGCACGTTGATGAAGAGCACCCACCGCCAGGACACCCACTCGGTAATAACACCGCCGAGGACCAGCCCGAAGGACGCGCCGCCCATGGCGACCGCGGTGAAGATCCCCAGCGCACGAGTCCGCTCTCGCTCCCCGGGGAAGCTAGAGATGATCATCGCGAGCACGGCGGGTGAGGCGATCGCGCCCCCGATGCCCTGAACGGCGCGCGCGGCGAGAAGCCACGGGCCCGTCGTGGCCAGGCCTCCAGCCAGTGACGCGGCGGTGAAAAGGGCCAGGCCCGCCATGAAGACCCGCCGCCGGCCGAGGATGTCGCCGGCCCTGCCGCCCAGAAGGAGCAGGCCGCCGAAGGTCAGCGCGTAGGCGTTCAGGACCCAGGACAGGTTCGCCGCGGAGAAATGAAGGCCGCGCGCGATGCTCGGCAGCGCGATGTTGACCACCGTCATGTCGAGGACGATCATCAGCTGAGCGCAGAGGACAACGGCGAGGGCGACACCTCGACGGTCACGGCCGGCTCGGGCCGGCGGAGGGCTTGCTATGACTGAACGTGTTATCGACGAGATAGACACGTGTTCCTTCCTGATGCACGCTTCGGAAGGCCGCTGGCCCGAACCAAGGCGTTGGCCAACGTGCCCGGAGTAAGCTAACCTGAATTCGGAGGATCCCTCCGGTAACTATACGGAGGATGCCTCCGTTTTGCAAGCCGGATCGGGTGATGGTCTATGGGCACGACCGAGGCGGCCGGCGGTGCCGGCCAGGACCGGCCTATGCGCGCCGACGCACGGCGCAACTACGGCCGGTTGCTGGCGGCCGCCCTGGCGGCGTTCAGCGAGCAGGGCGCCGACACGGCGTCCCTCGAGGAGATCGCGCGACGGGCCGGGGTCGGCATAGGCACCCTGTATCGACACTTTCCAACCCGCCAGGCACTGCTGGAGGCCGTGTACCGCGATCAGGTGGATGCGCTCGGCGCCAGGGCCGAGGAACTGTTGCAGGCCCCCTCGCCCGGCGCCGCTCTCGCACAGTGGCTCCAGGCCCTGGTGACGTTCGGCAGCACCAAGAGAAGCCTGACCACGGCGTTGCTCAAGACGCTCGACAAGGAATCCGAGCTGCTGACATCAGCCGGCGCGGTCCTGCGCGAGTCGACGACCCGGTTGCTGGAAAGAGCGCAACAGGCCGGGGTGGCCCGCACTGACGTCAAGGGAACCGATGTGCTTCGGCTGGCCCACGGCGTGAGCATGGCAGCCGAATGGGCACCTGGCGACCCAGGGCAGGCAGAAAGAATGCTGGCCCTGGTCATCGACGGCCTGCTCATCCGCAATGAGCAGGCGTATGCTGACAACGGCCGGAAGGTAATGCCCGCGTAGCGATCTGGGTGTTCAGCCAAGGCAGCTCAATATCTCGAATCTATGTTCGTCGTAAAGGGCCCGCGGATGTGCAACCTCAACGAGTGGATAGTACGTGAGGCGTTCCGTGCTTACGAGCGCGGTGATATCGCCCGGATGATGGACTACGTGGACCCGGAACTGGAATGGACTCACCTCGAGCCAGGTGTCGAAGATCCGCAGCCCCAGACCTGTCGTGGCCGCGAGGAACTGGAGAAAGTGCTGCGTCTGCAGGCCGGCCTGAACCTGCGGTCCGAACTCGAACAGGTCATCGCGAACGGCGAGAAGGTCATTCTGGTAATGCGAACGCCGGGTATCTCGCGCTACCGGCCGTGGCACGACAACGACCGAACCTACGACGTCGTCACGGTCCGCGATGAAATGATCGTCGGTCTGCAGTCCTGCTGCGACCGAAGCGAGGCACGATCGCTCGCCGGGATCGTCTAGCCATTGACCGTCCAGGAGTTGGCCGTTTCGGCGAGCTTGGCCAGGCACATGTCCCAGCCCTCCATGTGCTGGGCCCGCTCCCCGACGGGCAGGTCGCGGTGAGTGAGGTCGACGATGGTTTCCTCGCCGTCGGCGGTGAGGTAGATCTCGACGGTCGATGAGCCTTCCGGGAGCACCGTGTTCTCGCGGAGCCCCCAGGTGAACGCGACGCGGTGGGGCGGACTGATGAGGACGTAGGTGCCTCGGACCTTGCTGTCGCCGACGTTGATGGCGAAGCGCCCGCCCGGTTCCAGTGTGGTGTCGGCCCAGTCGGCCAACCAGAGGGTCAGCAGCTCGGGATCGGTCAGGTAGGGAAAGACCTCTTCTGGGGTGGCGCTGATGCGGATAGAGGCGGTGACGACGTCCTGGGTCACTGGGTCTTTCCCTTCCGGGTCTTGCCCGCCTCGACGGCGCGCTTGAGGCGGGCGAGGGCGTCGGGCCATAGCTCGGCCAGGACGTCCGTGACGGTCTCGAGCCCCTCGGGGCGCAGGGAATACATCCGACGCGTGCCATCGCGTCGTTCGTTGAGCAGTCCGGCGCGTGCCAGGGTCTTCAGGTGCAGGCTGACGGCCTGCTGGGTCATATCGAAGTGCGCGGCAATCTGCCCGGCGGGCAGCTCGCTGGTCTGGACGAGCTTGAGCATGTCCCGGCGGTGGGGGTCTGCGAGGGCTTTGAGCACGGCGTCAGGGCTGGAGACCATGGCCGCCGGGCGGGGTTGCTTGGTGGTCTTCACTGCGGTCATCACGTGATGATCCCATCTTTGTCGGCTGCCGTGGGTTGCGCCGCTCGTGGGTGGCACACTGACCGGTGTCGCGGCGGTCCGGAGTGCCGCGACACCGGCCAGCGATGGGGTTTCACGCGCTTCGAGCACGCGTTTCGCGCGGCCGACCAGGCGACGATCGACGAGCTCTGCGACCCGGGCCTGGTCGACCACAATCCAGCACCCGACCATGAGCCGACGCTGGCCGGCTTCAAGCAGAAGGTCGCGGGCTTCAAGGCGATCTTCCCCGACCTGCAGGAGGACCTGCAGGACATCATCGCCAGCGGCGACACCGTCGCCACCCGGTGGGTCGTGACCGGTTCCCTCCAGCAGGAGTTCATGGGGATCCCCGCCTCCGGCCAGCCGATCAGGGTCGAGGGCATGAACTTCTACCGCCTCGCCGGCGGTCGCGTGACCGACCTCTGGACGCAGTTCGACGGCGTCGCCCTGATGCAGCAACTCGGCGCCATTCCGGCCTGACGCCCGGCTCAGGTCCCAGCCTCAACCATCGCCTGGCCATTCAGCCGGCTAGCGGGCTGGCCAGGCGATGGTTGAGTCGTCGTCCCACGGCTTCAGCCGTAGGGCGCGCGCCGGCGCCGCACCCCGGAAGGTTGACTGCCTGCCTGCCGAGCTGCCACCCGTGCATGCCGGGCCCGCGCACGGGCGACTCGCTGACCGGCGCGCCCGCGCGGCGCAGCCAGGTTGACAGCGGCATCGCCCATGGTTATTTTGTACTATGACAATAGATAAAGGGACCAGCCGGTCGGGCGGCAGGGCTGGCGCCTCCCCCACTGACGCGGCCGGCGGCGACCGG
>Ga0137378_10006445_pt1 | contig 10189 bp, 6 predicted proteins | sample SagtaG_21_FD_104813 | JGI IMG/M metagenome (GOLD analysis project Ga0137378, IMG submission 104813) | Vadose zone soil microbial communities from Sagehorn Ranch, Mendocino, California, USA - Sage2_L_60_16 metaG | ecosystem: Environmental > Terrestrial > Soil > Vadose zone | place: USA...
TTCACCCACGCGTTTTTCAAAGCGCTCTTGTTCTTAGGCGCAGGCTCCGTCATTCACGCGATGTCCGGCGAGCAGGACATGCGCAACATGGGCGACCTCTCGGGCAAGATTCCCGTCACGTTCAGGACCATGTTCGTCGCTACGCTGGCGATCGCAGGAATCCCCGGTCTCGCGGGATTCTTCTCGAAGGACGAAATTCTGTGGCAGGCCTGGAGGTACCACGACTATGGCCACTATCTGTGGGCTATCGGCTTCGCCACCGCGCTGATGACCGCTTTCTACATGTTCCGCCTAATCTACTTGACGTTCTGGAGCCCGTCGCGCGTTGCCAGCCATGAAATCGAGCATCACATTCACGAGTCGCCCAAGTCGATGACCGCGCCGCTGGTGATCCTGGCGTTCTTTGCGATCACTGCGGGCTATCTCGGCGTCTCGCGGAGCCTGGGCGGTTCGAATCAGTTCGAGAAATTTCTGGAACCGGTGTTCGCCAATCACTTAGAAGCAGCCGAAGCGCCCGCCAGCGAGGAAGGACCCCGCGGAACTGAGTATCTGCTGATGTTCCTGTCGGTCGCCGCTGCTGGCGCGGGATGGTTCATGGCCGCGCGCGCTTACGGCAATGCCGGCAAAGGCTACACAGAACCCATCGCCGCCGCTGCGCCGCCAGTTTACGACACGCTGCTCAACAAGTATTACGTCGACGAGGGCTACGACTACGTCTTTACCGGCCGGCGTAAAGTCGGAGAGATACGGCCGGGAGTGATGGGTCTCGGCGAAGCGAGCTCATGGTTCGATACGAACGTGGTCGATGGCGCGGTGAACGCCGCGGGGTGGATCACGCGCTTCACCGCGACCTTCTCCAGTTGGTGGGATAAGTGGATCATCGACGGTATCGGCGTCAACGGGCCCGCGATTCTGGCGCGCATGCTCAGTTATCCGGCGCGGCTGTTTGAATGGGGATTAGTGCAGTGGTATGCCCTGGTCATGACCGCGGGGCTGGTAGGGTTCGCTTTTTACTATGTGTATCACTGAGAAGAAGCTCTTAACTTTTAGCTCTTAGCTTTTAGCCAGAACCCGGGGGCGAAGAGTTTTGAGCTAACGGCTAAGAGCTAAAGGCTAAGAGCTTTCATGCAAAACCACATATTGTCCATCATCCTTTTCACGCCGCTGCTGGGCGCGCTCATTCTCCTGTTCGTTCCGAAGGAGAACAAAGACGCCATTCGCTGGATAGCGAACTTCTTCGCGCTCGCCGGCCTCCTGGTCTCGATCCCGCTGGTGCCGATGTTCTGGGCGCAGCGTTTCGAGGCTGGATTCAAGTTCATCGAGGGCGCGCCGGGCAACTGGATCCCGTCGATCGGCGCGGGCTATGTGCTGGGCATCGACGGCATTTCGTTCCTGCTGATCATGCTCACCACGCTGCTGGGCTGGATCTCGATTCTTTCTTCGTGGACTGCCATCGAGAATCGCGTCAAGGAATACTACATCTGGTTTCTGGTTCTCCAGACCGGCATGCTGGGCGTCTTTATGGCGCTGGATTTCTTCCTATTCTTCGTTTTCTGGGAAGCCATGCTCGTGCCGATGTATTTGCTCATTGGCATCTGGGGTGGGCCCCGCAAACTCTACGCCGCCATCAAATTTTTTCTTTACACTCTCGCCGGCTCGGTCCTGATGCTGCTGGGCGTTCTGTTCCTCTACTTCCATCATCAGCACGTGACTGGCACTTACACATTCGCCTTCCAGGCGCTCTACGATACCGCGCCGCGGATTTATTCCGACTACGGACCGCATGTCGCCACGCTGCTGTTCCTGAGTTTCTTCTTCGCGTTTGCGATTAAAGTGCCGATGTTCCCGTTCCACACCTGGCTGCCCGATGCTCACGTGGAAGCTCCCACTGCGGGCTCCGTGATCCTGGCCGGTGTGCTCTTGAAGATGGGAACCTATGGGTTCATCCGCTTCTCGCTTCCCTTCTTTCCTAACGTGCTGTCGAATCCCGCCACATTCCTCGGCATGACCGTCCGGGGCTGGATGATTTTTCTTTCCATCGTCGGCATCATCTACGGCGCTTTGGTCTCGCTGATGCAAAAAGACATGAAGAAGCTGGTGGCTTACTCGTCCGTCAGCCACCTGGGCTTCTGCACGCTGGGAATTTTCGCGCTCACGCCGCTTGGCTTGAGCGGTTCCGTATTGCAGCAGATCAACCACGGCATCTCGACCGGCGCGCTGTTCTTGATTGTTGGCATCCTCTACGAGCGCCGGCATACCCGCGAGATTTCCGAGTACGGCGGCATCTCCAATGTCATGCCCGTCTACGCCACCATCACCATGATCATGTTCCTGTCTTCGATGGGACTGCCGCTGCTCAACGGCTTCGTCGGAGAGTTCACGATTCTGCAAGGCACGTTCATGGAAAACTGGCGCTGGGGCGCGTGGGCTGTCCCGGGAGTCGTTCTCGCCGCTGCCTACTTGCTCTGGCTCTACCAGCGGGTTTTCTTCGGCACCGTCACCAATCCGAAGAATGAAAAGCTGCACGACCTGACCCCGCGCGAAGTCGCAACGTTCGTGCCGTTGCTGATCATGGCCTTCTGGATCGGCCTTTATCCCAAACCGTTTTTCCAGATTCTTGAGCAGCCGGTGAACCACACGATCGCGATGGTGCGCCCTGATTATCCGCAGCCTGCGGTGAATGCCGCCGCGCAACCGACGCCGAACGTCGCGCCCGCCGCAGTCCTGCCGGCCGCGACACCTCCGTCGGCCGCAGCCGTATCCGCATCCACGAAAATGAAGGGGAAGAACTAGTGGTCTGGACTGACTACCTTCTGGCGCTGCCGATCACGCTGCTGACGCTGTTCGCGCTCGGCATCCTGCTGATCGATCTCATGCTGCCGCGAGAGATGAAATGGGCCAACGCGGTCACGGCCATGATCGGCGTGCTGTTCTCGGCCGCCGGCGTCTACAAGATTCAGCTCTGGATGAATGGCTCGCCCGGTTCCTTGGGCCTGATGCGCACCATGCTGGTCGACCACTTCGCCATCTATTTCTGGTATTTATTCCTCGCCGCCACCGCCATCGCCATCCTCACGTCGGTCCGCTACCTGGAGACCGAGCACGAAAATCACGGTGAATATTACGCTCTCATGCTGCTCTCGGTTGCCGGGATGATGTGCATGGCAGCCGGCTTCGACATCGTCCTTATCTTTATCGGCCTCGAGCTGATGGCGATCTCCACCTACGTGCTCGTCGGATTCCTGCGCCGCGACCGCCGCTCCAACGAAGCCGCGCTGAAATATCTGCTGCTGGGCGCGTTCTCCTCCGGCATCTTCGCCTACGGACTGTCCTTGCTCTATGGCCTGACTGGCAGCACCAATCTCGGAGTTATCCAGCAGGAGTTAGCGCGGCATGTCTTAAACGGCGAATACAAACCCGTCGCCGTCGTTGCCCTGCTGACCACGATCACCGGCCTGTTGTTCAAGATCGCTGCGATCCCTTTCCACCAGTGGGCGCCGGATGCCTATGAAGGCGCGCCCACCTCGATCACAGGATTCATGTCCGTCGCCGTCAAGGCTGCGGGATGGGCCATGCTGCTCCGCATCCTCGTCGTCGGACTCATGCCCATGCGCCCGATCTACGTTCCTCTGCTGGTCTTCGTCTCCATTGCGACCATGACCGGCGCTAACTTCGCCGCGCTCACCCAGACCAACACCAAGCGGCTGCTGGCTTATTCTTCCATCGCGCACGTCGGCTACATGCTGCTCGGCCTGGTCGCGGGAACCGTGACGCAACTCAGTCCCGACGGGATTAAAGGCATCCTGATCTATCTGCTGGTTTACACCTTCATGAATCTCGGGGCCTTCGCCGTGATCACGTCGCTGCGACACCGCAACGTGGTCGGCGACGAACTTGACGACCTCAACGGACTCTACTCCCGCGCTCCCGTCGAAGCCGTACTGATGCTGATCTTCATGCTCTCGCTGGCCGGTATCCCACCCCTCGCGGGATTCTGGGGAAAATACTTCATCTTCCTCAGCCTGATCTCAACCGCGCATTACGCGCTGGCGTCGCTGGGCGTGCTCTACTCCGTCTTCGGCCTCTACTATTATTTGAAGATCGCCAATGCCATGTTCATGGGCAAGGCCGAAAAGGGCGAGGAAACACTTCCCATCAGCCTGCCGATGCGCGCTGCGATTGCCGTGAGCGCCATAGCCACGCTTTACATCGGGCTGCTGCCGAACAGCTTCATCGAACTCGTGAACTGGGCGCTCGGGATCGCGCAGAATCCGGCAACCGCAAAGCTGACACATTAGTTATCGACGCTGCTTGTAACGTCGCCCTTTTTGACGAAATTCTGTGGTCGGGGCCGGGCTTCGCCCAGGCCGAACGGCCGAGACGGCCGTCTCCACATGCGCTCGGATGGAATCCGAGAGCAAGACGAATAATCGGCAACGCCCAACTCCCGACAGTCATCTCAAGCCTGATAACAATCTACTGTCAGGTGACGCTGTCATTGTCATAATGAAACGCCGGGACTTCTTCAAAACCGCCGCCATCTGCGGTGTAGCCGGCGCGCTCCCCGCAGCGCTGTCTCAAGAAAACAACTCTCAGGAGAACGGCTCCATGAACCACATCCCTCTCGCCACATCCGCCGGAACCCGAAAGGGCGACATGCTCTACCGCACGCTGGGCCGCACGGGCGAAACCGTTTCAGCGATTGGGATGGGCGGCTTCCATCTCGCGCAGCACAGTCTTACCGAGGATCAGAGTATTCGACTGATACGCGCCGCCGTCGATCGCGGCATCACGTTCATGGATAACAGTTGGGATTACAACGAAGGCCAAAGCGAAGTGCGGATGGGCAAGGCGCTGAAAGATGGCTATCGCGATAAAGTTTTTCTGATGACAAAAATTGACGGCCGCACCAAAGAAGTCGCGGCACGCCAGATCGAGACGTCTCTAGAAAGGTTGCAGACCGATCACATCGATCTGGTGCAGCATCACGAAATCATCCGCTTCGACGATCCCGATCGCATCTTCGCGGAAGGCGGGGCCCACGAAGCGGTTCTCGACGCCAAGAAAGCCGGCAAGATTCGTTACATCGGATTCACCGGCCACAAAGATCCACACATTCATCTCTATATGTTGAAAGTAGCCGCCGAGCACGGCTTCCGCTTCGACACCGTCCAAATGCCACTGAACGTGATGGACGCGCACTTTCGCAGTTTCGCGCAGATGGTTTTGCCCGAATTGGTCAAACACGAAATCGGCGTCCTGGGCATGAAGTCGATGGGTGATGGCGTGATCCTGAAGAGCAAGACTGTGTCGCCGATCGAATGTCTCCACTACGCGCTGAACCTGCCGACCTCGGTGGTGATCACGGGCATCGATAAGCCGGAAATCCTCAACCAGGCCTTTGAAGCCGCGAAAACATTTCAACCCATGGATCGCGAACAGATCGCGCAACTGCTGGCGAGGACAAAAGAAGTCGCGATTGCCGGAAAATACGAACTGTTCAAGACGTCCTCCCACTTCGACTCTACGGCGAAGCATCCCGACTGGCTCGGCGGCGATACGCCCGCCGTGCAAAAGCTAGCTCCCAGCGCGTAGATTCGCGCGTGCGCTGCAGCAACCGCCTCCGGCGTCAGCAAAAGGCGCTCCCGGCATGGCTTGCAACCGAACCTTCCAACCGAACCTTCCAGTCGAACGTTCCAACCGAACTCTGGATTAGGGAGCGTAGAATGTCCTGGTCCGGATGCAGCCAATGCCCAACTCTCCCACTCCAGACCAGCCTCCCGACAAGAAGAAGAATCCGTGGGTGCAAGTAGGCCGCTACAGCCAGCTCGCATTCATGCTCCCAGCCGGTACGGTTGCCGGATGGCTCCTGGGCTCCGCTCTCGACCGGTGGCTTCACACTTCGTGGATCAGCGTCGTCCGCCTGTTCCTCGGAATTGCCGCGTGAATGATCGAACTCATTCGGACCGTCCTCCGCGACACCAAGTAATGTCACCCATCGGGGAGTTTGGTGCCGCAGCGCTCCAGCGCTGGATCTGACCGACCGCAGTGATCGGGGCCGCAGGCTCCGAGGCCTACAGATCACGCAATGTACACTGAAGCTGAAATGCCTGATGCTACACCTGTCCCCGGCGACGCCTTCTACTCCGGCGCGCTCGGCCGCATCCGCAATTCCATGATCGGCCTCGCGCTCGCTCTCTCCGCCGCAGCTTGGTGGAAATTCGGCCGCGCCGCCGCACTCGGCTTCGCCTGCGGGTGCGTCATCGCCTATCTCAACTTCCAGTGGCTCAAAAGCGGCGTCTCTGGCCTCGCCGACCGCGTTACCGATACCGGCAAGTCTCAGTCCGGCATGGGGATTGTCGCCCGGTTCCTGATCCGCTATGTGTTGTTGGGAGCCGCCGCGTATGCTATATTAACCAGTTTCCCCGCGAGCCTCAGGGGCCTGTTTGCGGGCCTGTTCCTGCCCGTCGGGGCCATTGCCTGCGAAGCGGTTTACGAACTGTATGTAGCGGTAACTCGCGAAGTTTAGAGTTCCCGCCGAAATCCCCACTTCTCGCGTAAAGAACGCGCGAGAAATGGGGCACCCGGTAAGGAAAGGCTAGCGGCAAGAAGCTTTCTCATGCCTGAACAACTCTGGTTTACCGAAATCCTGAACCACCTGTTCGCCGGGCCCGTCACGGCGTTTCTGTGGGCGCTCCACATCGAGCCCAAGTATCCTCATGCGCCGATCTCCAATTCTTTCGCGATGGAGTTGCTCGTCTTCGCGTTCCTGCTGACGCTCTTCCTCATGGTGCGATCGCGCCTGTCGGTCGAATCTCCCGGAGGCCTGCAGCATGCGTTCGAGGGGCTTGAGGGCTTTGTCCTCGGCCAGAGCCGCGAAATTATCGGCCATCACAGCGAACCCTACACCCCGTTTTTCGCCATCGTCTTCATCTTCATCCTGGTCTGCAACCTGATTGGACTGATCCCGGGGTTTGAGTCGCCTACCGGCGTTCCCATTGTGCCCCTGGGCTGCGCCATCTGCGCTTTTCTCTACTACCACACCCAGGGTTTCAAACATGCCGGACCGAAATATCTGCTGCACTTTTTCGGACCGCCCATGGAAGGCATGCCGCTGATTGCCAAGATTCTGCTGGCCACGCTGATGCTTCCCATTGAGTTGGTCAGCCACTTCGCCCGTCTGTTGTCGCTCACCGTTCGTCTCTGGGCCAACATTTTCGCCGGCGATCTGATCACGCTGGTTTTCTTTTCGATGATCCCGATCGGCATTCCTATTATCTTCAGCGGCCTTCATATCGTGGTCGCGGTTCTACAGGCTTACGTATTCATGCTGCTGTCGATCATCTACGTCTCCGGTGCCGTCGCGGACGAGCACTGAGAAGCAGTGGCCAGTAGCCAGGGGTTAGTGGTCAGCAGAGTTTTTTGACACGCGAGAACTGAGAGATTTCAACCTCCGCAAGCGTGAGGGCGTCTGCAAGGTACGGCGTCAACCACCCACTGGCGGCAATTTGATACGAGGAGAAACACAATGCGCAAATTAAGTCACCTGTTCATGACGCTCTCTGCCCTGTGCTTCGCGGTCCCTGCCTTCGCGCAGGGCGACGCGGCGGGCGAGACCAACTGGATCGCGATCACCGCCGGATTCTCCATGGCGATCGCATCCGCCGTCTGCGGCCTCGCCCAAGGCAAAGCCGTAGCCGCCGCGACCGAATCGCTGGCCCGCAATCCCGCGGCCCGTCCTGGGATTCAGTTCGCGCTGATTCTGGGCCTGGTCCTGATCGAGTCGCTGGCGCTTTACACTTTGGCGATCATCTTCTTGAAGGTAAAGTAAGCGCCGGAGCACGCGGGCGAGACGCCCCTTCGGCAAGCTCAGGGCAGGCTCCCGCGACAGCCGGCGGGACGCCGGCGCTACAAAATGAAAGGCCTCTGCCCACCGGCAGAGGCTTTTCATCTGAACGCTAAGAACTGGTCGTTAAATCTTCCGCTCCCCACCCCACTCCTGGCCTTTATTCTGCGGAGCGCTGTTCAGTGCATCCACCAGCAACCGGCGCAGGCGGTAACGGCTTTCGAGGTCGGTGCTCACAATCTCGAATCCCACTTCATTCACCCGCGCCCGCCGCAACAGGACATGCGCGCGAATTTTGGACCGCAGCCCAATCGAAATTTCCAGGTCCGCTTCGCTGCCGATGCGCAGATTGTCTTCCTTCGTGCCCATCCCGCCGCCCAGGCTCAATTCGCGGATCATAATCCTCGACTTGCCCCACGAACTTCCAATCGACCCATACACCGTTTTCGCCAGCACCAGCCGCTCGTAGCGCCGTTGCCGCACCCAGGGGCATGCCGGAGCGGTATCCAACGGCGCGATCGCCAGTTCCGCCGGCTCGAGCCCGCTATCCGACAGAACCTGCGAACTGTATCGCGGATCGGTTTTCGAGAGAGCTTGCGCCGCAGCAATCCTCAGCTCGCGGTGATGCACCCAGCTAAATGTTTTCTTGGCTTCCAGGATTTCCCGCAGTGTCGCCACCGCCTCCGCATCCTTCAAGCGCCCCAGCGACTCAATCGCCTTCAACTGTATATAAGGAGAGCGTGACGCCGATTCGCCGGGCCGCGCCATGGCAATCAGCGGGGCAGCCGCCGTCATATCGCCGCTCATTCCGATTTCATCAACCGCTTCGGGCAATACCAGCGGATCCAGAATCTCCGCCAATTCCAGCAGCGTGCGTCCGCGATCGGACGCAGCGCCATATGCAATCTGACGCACCACAATATCGTGATAGAAGCGATTCCACTCCGGCATACGGACGGGCAGCAACTCCAGCAGCGTTCCCACGTCGAGCCGGCTCACCAATCCCACCGCGCCGGCGGCTTGTCTCGGCTGCCCAGTGCGCAAAATCTCGCGCAACTGCGCCAGCACCGGAGATCCCACTTCTTTCACCAGTTCGATCATGCGGTCGCATTCGTCGCGCCGCATGCAGCGGAAAAATCGGTCCGCCAGATGCTCGGCGCCCGCCTGGCTGGTCCGCCGCAGCACCGACAACATATCCGGAGGAACTGGTTCCAGCTGGAGCGCTTCCTCAATGAACTCCGGCAGCCGGTTCTCCACTCCCACGCGCGGACGCAGGTCGCTCATCAGCACCGGCCGCTCCACGCTGATGTGCTCCATGCCGGCGCAGACTTCATTGACCGCGCCGTAGTTCCTGGCGGCGCTGGCCTCCTGGCTCAGCCGCACAAACGCGGCGCTGAACAGGCTTTGCAGTTCCGGATCTTTCTCGGCGATGAGTTGCTCGCTCAACTTGCGGATAGCCTGCCCCATCGGCTGCCCGCCCAGCCGCGCGTACAGGTCGGCCAACTGGCTCAGGCCGATCGCCGTTCGCCGGCGTGGTTCTGGTTCCCTCGCACCCACGCAACTCGAATAGTTGTTCAGAATGTCGGTCGCGCTCTGCTTATCGTCGCGATCAAGCAGCACTTCCACGAACTGCCGCAGGTTGCGCGGCGGCACGCAGGGCGCTTCATGCGACAACAGCACGCTCTTCTTGCCCGACTCCGGCACTTCCGCCCAGAACATGCGGTCCAGAATGTCGGCGTGCGACTCCACCAGAATCCCGGCCTTGCTCATCTTCTCTTCCTGGAGCTTCAGAATCGAGCGCAGCGAGTCCATCTGGCGGCTCATGTGCTCCATCATCTGGTGGACTGCGTTGACCTTGACCTCGCCCTTCGAATAGCGCTCCAGCGCGAAGCGGATCGCCATGTGTTCGGCGGCCTTCATCAGCAGGGGCGTGTCTTCCTCCTGCGCCGTTGTTGCTTTCGCCGCCAGACTGCCCAGCAACTGTTGCAGGTTCAGCCGGGTATTCGGATCCGTCTCAGTCAGTTCCTTCTGGATGTCTTCTTCTTTGACGTTGGGATTCGTCTGCACTTCCCCAAACCGCGTCAGCAGCCGGATCGCCTGAATGACTTCCGCTTCCTGCAGTGGAACCATTCCACCCGTCCACGCCGGCGCCGCGCCGGTTGCCGCGCCGCCGCCACTTCCAGTACCGGTTCCGGTTCCGGTGCCGGTGCCAGTTCCGGTGCCCGTTCCTGCACCCTTCCCTGGGTTGGGCACGCTGCCCAGCGGAACCATCGGGACTCCGTCCGCAGGCCCTTTTCCTCCACCACCAGAGTTCGCGCCTTCAGCCGCCGCGATCAACTGCAA
>Ga0137378_10006447_pt1 | contig 10189 bp, 10 predicted proteins | sample SagtaG_21_FD_104813 | JGI IMG/M metagenome (GOLD analysis project Ga0137378, IMG submission 104813) | Vadose zone soil microbial communities from Sagehorn Ranch, Mendocino, California, USA - Sage2_L_60_16 metaG | ecosystem: Environmental > Terrestrial > Soil > Vadose zone | place: USA...
TTCGTTATTGGCAGTGCGGGTGAAATACATTACGCCGTTGCCGGTGTAAAAGCGTCGGATGTCGCCGTCAAACGGTTTGGTGTATACCGCGACCAGCGGCGAGGCATCGAACAAAAAGAAAGGTTCCAGTTTCGCTATTGCTGCCTTGTACCTGTTCCGTTGGTCAGGCAAGGCAAGCCACTGCTTCACATTGTTTCCCCCTCTAGCCGTCATGTACTTCACAAAATCATCTATTTTGTCTTCGGCCAGCGCAGATTTCATTTTGTCGATGGTTAACTTTATTTGCGCAACAAGAGCGGCATGCTCGCCGGGCGCGTCGAACGGAACCCCCGTGAGAAACAGTTGGCTGCGGTTCCAGACCTTCTCGTCGTCGGCATTGCACGACGGAGAAGTTGTTTCGCCTAAGCCCATTGTGCAGAACAGGGAGATTCGATGCGTCGCGCGCAGGACAGTCTCGGCTGCGCAATATTTTGGGTGCGCCGGCGATTTAGAGTTGCTGTTAGCATCCTCCCACCAACGGTCCTGAGGGTACACCTTTTCAACGACCTCCAGACACGCGTTAGTGAAAATGTCTCCCTTGCTGAAATTCCTGGGTGGACAGTTGTCCGGCCGGCAGAATCACTGTGTCTGCCCTAAATACGATGGGCAAGTACACCGAATGGTCCGGTGCCGCTGCTGTGCTGCCGCGCTCCAGAACCACCAGGGCTACCACCGATATAGCAACCACTAGAGTCACCAACGCAATCGCGTGGCGTTGTAGGTTCCTTTTCATTCTTGGCCTCCAGGGATAGATGGATTACTGGGCTGTATAAGCGCTGCACGCCGCGACTCCGGCACAATCTCGCGTAGAAATTCGTCTGAAAAGTTCCTGGCCAGCTCTCTCGCTCGCTCCGGCGGCGTCTTCTCATTTCGCAGCAGCGTAACTTGCACTTCCCTCCGCAGCGACCACTTCGGATGCTCGCCTACAAGGGTAAACAGAGATTCCAGAGCATTGTGTTTCATCAGCGCCGCCACTACCGACGCTTCTACCAGGTGCGAGTTGTCCAGCGCGGTCGAACTCACGCGGGTCTCGACATCGAAAAGCAGCTTTGCCGCAACTCGCCCGGAAGCGCGCCGTGCGAGCGAAATTCTCTCGCCCAAAGACAGCGAATCCATCCGGTTCACGATTTGTTCTTCCGCCGCTCTCTTGACGTCCGCAGCCACCGTCGGCGTAAGCGCAACCTGCATCAGATCGAACGTGAATAACCGCCTAAGCAGCGGGATCGTGATGTGCCGCGGCGTGCGGTGATGCGTGGCCAGCCCCAACAACACTTTGCGGCTTTTTGTCACGCTGGGATTTCGGCCGAGCGCGGCGAGATCTGCGGCGCTTACATCTGGGCGTTTCAGCAACGCGAGCGCCTGATCTTCGTTGAGTTCTGCGGCAGCAGCGCTGGCGCGGTCGAGAACAAAGTCGCCGGAACTACTCTTCGGCGTCTCTTTGGCGTTAGCGCCCTCCACCGGGTTGGAGTCTGGCCCGTCCATTCACTCCTACAATATCCGCACCTAGAAAGGTTCCGCTGCCATCGTTCCGAATCCCCTTCGCGCCCGTTCCAGCGCAGCTCCCGCCGGGTAAATTTTCTCAGAAGCGAAACTGGCCGCCGGCCATTGTTCCCGCAAATGCTCGATGAAAGACTCCTTCACACGCGCGCTGCCAGTCAACACTCCGCCATGAGCAGCCACGCGGATTTGTTCAATATTTCTGAACAGATTCCGGATTACCGTCTCCGCCAATTCCGCCAGTTCGCCTCCAGCGCGCTTCAGCACCGCTTCTGCAACCGGATCTCCCGCGTCCGCTGCCGTCAGCACTCGCGGAAACAACGCTGCGAAATCGGGCCCAGGATTCTCATTCGCCAGCACTACCAGTTCTTCAACCGATTGCGCTCCCAGCGCTTCCATCAAACCCTGCAGCAGGCCAGAGCTTTGTCCGCGGTTGAGCGCGCGCATGGCCTCGCGGATCGCGGCAATGCCAATCCAATGTCCTGATCCTTCATCCGAAATCGCATGGCCCCAGCCCCCCGCCCGCGCCGTGCCTCCCCGCGCATTTTTTCCGTAAGCCATCGACCCGGTCCCGGAGATGACGATCACTCCTGGCCCACTGCCGAATGCAGCCTCAAACGCAATTTCTACGTCGCCGATAATTTCAATTTCGCCGCCCACCATGCCAGCTAATAGGCCCTGCAGAATACTCGATATTTCCCGTCTTCCGCCCCCCGCGACGCCGGCACACGTCCGCACGATGTCTCGTGGCGACACTCCCGCCTGCACACAAGCCCCGTGGATCGCAGCCTGAAGAGAACTTTGCGCGCAGGCTTCCCCGACCCGCAACACGTTGCAGCCGGAAGAATTCCCCGAACCCAGTAATGAATTTTCGTCGCCGATGATACAGCGGGTCTTACTGCCGCCGCCGTCGATTCCAAGGAAGAATGCCACCAAAAGATTTTAACCGCGAAGAACGCAAAGAAGCGCAATGTTCGCCAAGAATGAAGAGTCTGACCATAAACTCTTCTTTGCTTCCTTCGCGCTTCTTTGCGGTTAAAGGCTTTCCATTTTTGCTGTTTTTGGCGAAGAATCTATTGCGTGCGCTGCACCAGCGTCCCCGCAATCATGTCGTGCAGAGCCTGCTTGCGCTGAGTAAATCCCGCCATGATATAGCCGACGAGAAAAATCATTCCAGAAATCAACTTCGCAAAGTGTCTCCCGCTGGCGCGTGCAAACGAAATCCGCCGTCGTTCCAGATCTGTGACCTTGAGGCCGAGCGCCATCTTTCCTAGGGTAGCCTGCTTCGAAGAGCTTTCCATTGCCGCCTCGTAAATCCAACCTCCCAGCAGCCCGATTGTTCCTCCGATAATGAATCTCACCATGTGGATCCCGATTCCCGGCATGTCCACTGCGCCCCCGGCCAGACCTATCATCGCGCCCAGTACAGCCGCAACCGGGAACACCACCAACTGCACCAGAATCCCGTCAATCAGTGCCGCCACAAAACGCATCCAAAACCCGCCGTACCGCACGGCAGCAACCGGCGCGGCGTAACTCACCGGCGCCGGTTGCCAGACTGGACTCTGCGATTGCGGAGAAACCTCAGGCGCTGCGGGAGGCGGAGTTGCCGGCTGCACCTCCGCTGAAAATGGATTGCCGCAATTAGCGCAGAACCGTGCCCCTGCCGAATTCTGCGTCCCGCAGCGATTGCAGTAGATGGCACCTTCGGTCATGAGTCGAGAATATAAACACCTCAGGCGCTGGATGTAAAGCGCGATCCACTGGCTAGGAGAGCCTGCACTCCGACTCGCGCTGATCTCGCAGTGCAGCGCGTTATGAGAAACACCGTTCTCAGAAACTTTCGTCCAGCGCGATCTGCTGCACCAGGTCATCGAGCTTCTGCTGCTCCTGAGCCTGTTTCTGCTGCAAGTCTGCGATTTCTTTATTCAGCGCGCTCAAACGGTCTTCCTGAGAATCAAGCTGCTTGGTATAACGCTGCAGCAATGCTTTTTCCTCCACGCTACCCTTGAGCGCCTTCATGTTCTCGCGAATGCGCGCTTGGTCTCGGTTGATGCCATTGAGCTCCTGCTGCCGGGATGCAATCTCCGATTGCAGTTTGGCAACCACGTTCTTCTGATCAAGCACCTGACGGAACGCCTGCTGCAGCGCAGGCGTCATCCTGTTCTCGACCGACAGTACTTCGACCTGATTGTCGGTGAGATCAGTGAGCTGAGACGTAGTCTGTTCGGGGTGGAATTCTTCGACCGTAAGCTCGCCCGTCTTGCTCGGCTCGACGGCTATCCGAAAGCGGTAATGCGAGGCCGACGTTTCTTCCGGCTTGTTGCTTTCCACCAGCTTCCATCCCTCGCGCACCGGATGCTCAATCACCACCTGCCGCGCAGCTGTATCCGCATTGCGGACCGTGTACTTCATCTTATTTCGTTGTTCTCGCGTGATGAAGATCACGCCCTTGGCTATCCGCACGTGACTCACCGGCTGATCTTTGAATTCTGACTCGGCCGTGACGCGCACGGCAGTGTCCGCCGCATAAGACAGCAGCCGCCGCTCATCCGGATGCACCGTCTCAATCAGCCCCTCGCCTGCGAACGTCCCGCTGTCAATGATGTTGAACGTGCCGGAATCGAGCGTGAGCCCGCTGGCGTTCTTGATCCAAAGCGCGCGCAACGGCCGCTGACCGCCAATAGCCGACCAGAGCGTGACCTTCTCCACCTCAATCCGCGAGTTCAGGATCGGCACCAGCGCGGATTGGTTCTTGCCAATGGTGATGCTTTGTTTGAGGTTGTACTCGAAATAGTCGCCGAGATCTTGAGCTTGCGCCCCTGGCACCTGCGGTTTGGCGTACGGCGCCTTCTGAAGGTTGGAGTATTGCTCCAAGCGGTCAAAAGACTTACTCGCCATCCCCATCTGCTCGTACGGCCGCGGGCTAGCACTGGGCTGGTTCGTGGTGCCCGGCCGGAACACTCCTCCGCCCATCCCGCCGCCTGATCCCACCCCGGCACCCGACCCCGAGCCAACGCCACCCACAACGCCGTTCACGACTTCTGTCTGCACCACTGGCGGAGCCTCTTCCTCCTTAATCGTCGCTTCATGAATCGTCGCTTCATGCGTTTGCGGCGTCAGCATCGCCGATTCCGGCAATGGTATGATCCGCCGGCGCGCATAAAGCGGCTGCGAAATATCCTGAATAAACGACTGCGGCGCGCCCACGATCAGTGACAACTGCACGTCCTTCCAGTCCTCTCCGATCGTGTTGTCCACAATCGCCCAGCCCTGTAGCAGCGGCTTCTCTCCCGCCTTCTCCGGCAGAATAATCCGGTACGTGCTCTTCCACACCGGCACTTCGCTGATGTAGCTCACGAAGATGTCACGACCTCTGCTGCCGGTTGCGGAAATCGACATGCGACGTAAGTCACGGGCGTGCGACGAACCGACGAGATCCAAATAATGTCCGACTTCCTGGCTCAAATCGCGCTCCGCCAGACGGAGCGAAACCGCCGGGCCGAGCTCGAAATTTCGCATCTCGCCCGAGTCGGTCATGATGGAAAAATCGGTCACGTGATAAGTTGTGCCCGAGTCTGTGGTCCGCTCCTCCTGCTCTACGCTGAGCAAGCACCCACTCGCAGTTTCTCCCTTGCTGCGAACCTCAACCCGCGAGCCGCGCATGGCAGTGAGAAAATCGGTGCGCGCAACTTGCTCCCCAAACGGCAGCCGCAAAGTTTTCAGGCGCTCATCCAGCGGCGCAATCGAGTTGTAGCGCACCCCGGAAATGCGTCCGTCGCCCAGGTCCACCACGGTCAGCGACTTCAGAACATCGTTCAACTGCGCCGTGGTGAAATCAATTGCCAGATCTTGATTGCCGTGGACCCGCGCCGAGTGCTCGAAATATCCGACGCCGTTCTTGTAAAGCACAACTCGCCTTACCGGAAGGCGCGACGAGTCGTCACTGGTTGAAACGTGAGATACAGGCTTGATCGCCTTAGGGCTTTCGCTTTTTTGTTGCGCCTGAGAAAAAGCCCCGCATATGGACAGGACGCATGTGAACAGCAGAAGAACTACCCAACGTTGCGTGCGCATCTCTCCACCTCCCCGCGTGAGCGGCACTCCATCACAAGAACGCTGAGAGCGGATAATCTTGCGATGTGAAAATCTTCATCGATGGTTGCTTACAGTTCTCCGGAATTCGTTTGCGCGATGCTTCTAGGCAGGCTTCTTGCCTCTGAGACAAGCGCTTTACGCATTGGACAACGCCAACTACCCCTGAGTTCCCGCAGCCGGCTTGGCCGCACTCTTGAAATCCCGCAACGACAACTCAATCCCACCAAACTCCGGATGCGCATTGTGGTCGAGAGTAAACGCAATATCCAGAAGGTCGCCGGGCAGCAATTTCTCCTTGGTGATGCGTTCCGCCAGACGCCAGCCCACAGCACGATGTGTGAGTGAACGCCGCCAGCCATTCGCGGTGTCGTTTGCCGCATTCGGAGACAGGTTCGAACTCGGTGACAACTTCAAGCGAACGTGTTTCTCTTTCAAAATTTTCACCGGACTTGTCAGCCGCGCGCCGGCGGAGAACACCGGCTCGGGATTTCCCGCCCCAAATGGCTCCAACTTTCGCAGCGCTTCGAACATCTCCGGAGTGATCGCATCTAGCGGCAGCTCGGCATCAATGTTCAACACCGGCTCGAAATCAGCAAGAGAAAGACGCGCTCGTGCGTGCCTGTCCAGATGCACCTGAAGTTCCGGCACCCGCGCGGACAGCAGTGAAAATCCGACCGCATAAGCGTGGCCTCCAAATCGCGTAAACAAGGGCGCGCAGGATTCCAGCGCATTCAGAAGATGGAATGCGGGTATGGACCGTCCCGACCCATGCGCTTCTTCTCCATCCCGGGAGACCACCAGTGCCGGCCGTCCGTAGCGTTCGACCACCCGCGTGGCCGTAATTCCGATCACTCCGCGATGCCATCCCTCACCATCAATCACCAGGCAGTACGAATCGCGCAGCCCCGCGTCTTCGGCGAGGCGTTGCTCGATCGCATCCACGATCCGCCGCTCCTCCTCTTGACGCTCACTGTTCAGCTTGTCTAGCCGCTGAGCGATTTCGCGTGCCCGCACCGCGTCCTTAATGCTAAAGAGTTCAATCACGTCTTTTGCAATGTCCATGCGCCCGGCGGCGTTGATTCTTGGCGCAATCCGAAAGCCTACTTCGCCCGCATGCAGAGGCTTGCCGCCCAGTTGCGCAACTTCCAGCAGCGCCTTCAATCCCGGATTCACCGCCGAGCGCAATGCATTCAGCCCCAGGCTCGCGATCACCCGATTCTCTCCAACCAGCGGAACCGAATCAGCAATAGTCGCAATCGCCGCAATCTTCATGAACGAAAGCAGCAGTTGCGACTGGTCGCGGTGAACCAGCCTTCTTTCCATCAGCGCCTGCGCCAGCTTGAATGCAATGCCCGCGCCGCACAGAGATTTGCACGGATACTCGCAGCCCGACTGGTTGGGATTAACTACAGCGAATGCATGCGGCAGGCCGTCCGGCCCCGGAAGGTGATGGTCAGTAATAATCAGATCGACCCCGGCGCGACGGGCGCTCTCGGCCGCAGCAAACGCGCGCGTTCCGGCGTCCACGCTGATCACCAGCCGGATTCCCGCGGCCGCGGCGCGCTCGATTACATCCCCGCGCAGGTCATAGCCCTCGCGAATGCGGTGGGGCACGTGGAAATCTGCCGCGCCTCCGCAGAGTTCAATCGCAGTTTTCAGAATTACGACCGCTGTTGTTCCATCTACGTCGTAGTCGCCATAGACCAGAATCCCTTCCTGGCGCTCGATAGCAGCGTCAAGGCGATCCACCGCAGGCTTTATTCCGGTCATTAAGTACGGCGAGTGCAAATGTGTGAGAGAAGGGGAGAGGAACGGCAACGCTGATTCTGGGGAATCAATTCCACGCAAGACGAGCAACTTGGCAAGCGTATTTCTCAGAACCAAATTCGTCCGCAGAAACGGCAGCGACGCGATTCCGTCCGCCAGCTTCTGCACTTGTTCCGGCTGAGTGTGTTTAAGGTTCCAGCGCACGGCTAGAGTTCGTCGTCCGCTCCGGACTCGTCAATGGCAATGCTGCCGAAGTCCTCGGAAACCTCGACCAGTCTCTGGTAGTGGTCATACCATTCAGTGGAGCCTTCATAGAGCATCATCACGCCCTGGAACGCGAATCCCAGCTGCACGAATCCGGTCTTGCCAAGATAAGTCCGCAGCCAGCGGGCGTCTTCGAGGTCTTCGTCGCTGGTGAATTCCGCGTTGCTCAGGCGCTGAATCATTCCTTCCAGCTCTTCTTTCTCCAATTGCCACGAGTCCATGGTCAAAAACGGAGATCCCGAGGCTTTGCCCAGTTCCACAAAATCTTTCCACCCATCGGCATCGTCGCCTGGTTTCCACATCACGGTCTGGACTTCTTCATGGTCCACGTATCCCGGAAAGCGGCGCATGCCGTGGCCTTCGATGAAGGCCACCATGTCATCCTTCAGAGTCGAGAGATCGTCCGGCAGCTTCGACATATCCAATGCAGCATTGTATGCCGATTAGCTATCAGCCGTCAGCTACTGGGAAATCAGCTCTGGGCTCTGGGCTCTGGGCTCTGGGCTCTTGACTCGAGGGTTTCGGCGAACATTTTGATCTCAATTGTCTTGGTTTGCTGACAGTTGATAGCTGAAGGCTGAGAGCTGCTTTTCCATGCTAGACTATTTCTTTCACCACAACTCCCGACCCAACACACATGCTGCTTTCGAAAGAATATGTGGGCTACCTGGCCCGCGAAACGGTCAAAAGACTGGCCGCCTCCGAATTCATCGAAACCAAATCCCTGCCGCCAGTTACGGAAAAAGTGCATGCGGCGATGCTGGAAGAGTTGTCTCTCGAAGACCGCATCAACGACGAAGTTCGCGTCATCCTCGAAGCCTATTCCGACGAAATGCGCAACTCCGGAGCCGACTATCAGGAAATGTTCCGCAAAGTAAAAAGCGAGCTGGTGCGGAAATACAAGGCGGTTCTGTGAGGCTCAGCCGCGACAAAGTAAACAAAGTTGCGCACACCGTCACTGACACCCTCGCCACCCTCGAGGAAGTGGATTTTGTCGAGGACCGCAATACCATTCGTCTGGAAGTCCGCAAAATTCTCGAAGACCTGCTCAATCAAGAAGCCAGAATTGACCAGTCCGCCCGCCAGAAAATCGAGAGCCAGAAACGCACCATCCTCGAAGGCAGCCAGGAGTGGGACATCCTCTACCGCAAGTACTACAACGAGGAAGTCAAAAAGCTGGGCGTGTAGTTAAGTTGCCGACCGCCGACCCCAAAATTAGATTCTGTCATTCCGAACCGCCGCAGGCGGAGAGGAACCTGCTTTCCTGTGCACCACAACTCCTGTCGCTGCACGTCCAAGCCGCGAGATAATAGGTTCTTGCCCCAAACCACCCGCATTTCCGACCTGATCAAGCGCTCCGCCCGCGAAGCCGGATTCGACCTGGCCGGAATCTCCCCGGTCCACGAATTCCCCGAGCTCACGCGCTTTCCTGAATGGATTGCCGCCGGCCGCGCCGGAGAGATGAAGTACCTTGAATCCCGCGACGATGCGGGTCAGCTTCGCAGGACTTCCGTAAAATCTCCATTTCCATGGGCGCGCAGCGTCATCGTGTGCGCAGTCAACTACAACACCGCTCACCCTTACTCTACGACCGTCAACAAGCCTGGCCATGGATGGATTTCCCGCTACGCCTGGAGCCGCGACGACTACCACCAATCGGTTCTCCGCCGGCTGCGCGAAGTGGAAACCAAACTCAAGCAATCTTGTGGCGATGGCGCGATCGAAACCCGCGCCTACGTGGACACCGGCCCGGTTGTCGAGCGTGTCTATGCCAAGTATGCCGGCGTGGGGTGGCTGGGCAAGAACACCTGCGTGATCAACCAGAAAATCGGCTCGTGGCTCTTCCTGGGCGTGATCGTCACTTCGATCGAACTGGCTCCCGATCTGCCCGCGCCCGACCGCTGCGGAAGCTGCACTCGCTGCATTGACGCCTGCCCCACACAAGCAATAGTCGCCCCCTATGAACTCGATTCCAATAAATGCATCTCGTATTTGACCATCGAGAAGCGCGGCCCGATTCCTGAAGAATTTCGCGACGACATCGGACATCAAGTCTTCGGCTGCGACATCTGCCAGGATGTTTGCCCCTGGAACCGGAAAGCTCCCAGCACGGATAAGTCTGAATTCCAGCCCTGCGAAGGACTGGTCAATCCCGCGCTGGCATGGCTGGCAGAAATCTCCGTGGAAGAATTTCGAGAGAAATTTCGCGGCTCGCCCGTAAAGCGCGCCAAGCACTCCGGCCTTCGCAGGAACACGCTTATCGCCATCGCCAACAGCGGCGAGCAAACTCTGCTCCCCGTTATTGAATCAGCCTCAGAGGACCCAGATCCAGTGATCGCAGAGGCTGCCCGATGGGCCAGACACCGCTTGGCGTCGAAGGCTTGACGTCGAACGATGACTTAAACGATGACTTAGGGAGACTCTGATTAAGCTCTCTTTTTCCACTGCGAGTAGAGATACAGTTGCGCCAGATGAAACAGGAGACCCTGGCGATGATGACCGGATTCGAGCGGTACACAAAGAA
>Ga0137378_10006455_pt1 | contig 10183 bp, 7 predicted proteins | sample SagtaG_21_FD_104813 | JGI IMG/M metagenome (GOLD analysis project Ga0137378, IMG submission 104813) | Vadose zone soil microbial communities from Sagehorn Ranch, Mendocino, California, USA - Sage2_L_60_16 metaG | ecosystem: Environmental > Terrestrial > Soil > Vadose zone | place: USA...
ACGCAGCACGAGCCGGTCGCGCACGAGACGCACGACCGGCACGCGGGGCATTCGTCAGAGATGTTTCGCGATCGGTTCTGGCTGTCGATGGTTTTCACCATCCCCGCCGTCCTCTGGTCGGAACACATCCAGATGCTGCTGAGGTATCGCGCACCTGCGGTCCCCGGCGCAACCTGGATTCCGGCGGTGTTCGGAACATTCGTGTTCCTGTACGGTGGCCGCGCGTTCCTGCAAGGTGCCTGGCGTGAGCTGAAGGACCGACTCCCTGGAATGATGACGTTGATCTCCCTGGCTATCACGGTGGCATTTGTCTTTTCCTGGATCGTCCAGCTGGGGCTGATCTCGGCGGACGCCCTGTGGTGGGAGCTCGCGACACTCGTGACGATCATGCTGCTCGGCCACTGGATCGAAATGCGATCGATCCAACGCGCCCAGGGCGCACTCCAGGAGCTCGCGAAGCTCCTGCCAGATACCGCCACACGCCTCCGCGATGGCGCAGAGGAACGCGTGCTCGTCGGCGACCTGCGCCCCGGCGAAGTCGTCTTGATCCGGCCCGGCGAGAGTGTTCCGGTGGACGGCACGATCCGAGCGGGAGCCAGCTCCCTCAACGAAGCGATGATCACCGGCGAATCCCGCCCCGTGAAGAAGCGTGAAGGCGACGCCGTCATCGCCGGCACGATCAATGGCGACGGCTCGCTGCGCGTGGAGGTCACAAGCACCGGCGCGGATACCAAGCTCTCGAAGATCATGCGCATGGTGGCCGATGCGCAGCGGTCCAAATCGCGGGCGCAGCAGCTGGCCGATCGCGCCGCCCAGATGCTCACGCAAATCGCCATCGCCGCCGCGCTGCTGACGATGGTCGTGTGGCAGCTGCTCGGTGCGCCGATCGATTTCGCCGTGGTCCGCACCGTCACGGTCCTCGTGATCGCGTGCCCTCACGCGCTCGGGCTCGCGGTCCCGCTCGTCGTCGCGATCTCGACGACACTGGGCGCGCAGGCGGGTCTCCTTGTTCGAGACCGACGTGGCTTGGAAGAAGCGCGCTTGGTCAACACCGTGATCTTCGACAAGACGGGGACACTCACGCTCGGCGAGTTTCGGGTGGTGGGCCTCACGGTGGCCGACGGCATGTCCAGCGACGCCGCGCTGCGCATTGCCGCCGCCATCGAACGGGAATCGGAGCACCCCATCGCGCGCGGCATCGTCAAGAGCGCCGAGGAGCGCGGTCTCCAACTCCCGGTTGCAGAGGATTTCCGCGCGCTGCCGGGCCGGGGCGTCGCTGCGACGGTCGAAGGGGTGGAGTATCAGCTGGGCGGGCCCGCCCTGCTGAGCAGCACCAAAGCGACTGTCCCGGAACGTCTCCGCGACGCCGCCAACACCGCGACGCAGCGCGCACAATCGGCCATCTATCTCGTGCGCGATGGCGGCGCACTCGCCGTCCTCGCGGTGGCGGATGCGATCCGGCCGGAAAGTCGCGAGGCCATCGCCGCGTTGCATCAGCGCGGTATCGAAGTCGCCATGTTGACCGGGGACGCGCGCGCCGTCGCCGATGCCGTAGCGAAGGACCTCGACATCGACACCGTGTTCGCGGAAGTCCTCCCCGAGGACAAAGCGTCCAAGGTGGAGGAGCTGCAACATCGCGGCCGAAAGGTCGCGATGGTGGGTGACGGCGTGAACGACGCACCCGCCCTGGCTACGGCCGACATTGGTATCGCGATCGGTGCCGGGACCGACGTGGCCGTCGAAGCCGGGCATATCGTGCTGGTGCGCTCCGATCCGCGCGATATTCCGAAGATCATCACGTTATCGCGCGCGACTTATCGCAAGATGGTGCAGAACCTGTGGTGGGCCGCGGGCTACAACATCGTCGCTATTCCGCTGGCGGCGGGCGTACTGGCTTCACGCGGCGTGCTGCTGACGCCGGCGCTAGGGGCGGTGCTCATGTCGGCCAGCACCGTGATCGTCGCGATCAATGCACAGCTGCTCAAGCGCGTCCGGTTATGAACGCGCTTCGACACCTTGCGCGACTCTATCGCGATGCGAACCTTCCGAGGACTTGACTCGACTCGAACGCTGGATCGCGCCGCGCGTCGCGGCAAACGGCGGCGGTGACCCCCCCCGGTCGGCCTTCCGCCTGCTGCCCACGGGTCTCGAGGCGTTCGTCGCCCGCGCCGTCCTCATCGAGCTGGCCGAGCGCACGCTCGACCTGCAGTACTACATCTTCCATCCCGACAAGACCGGCTCACTGATCGTCGATCGCCTCATCGCGGCGGCCGACCGCGGCGTACGCGTGCGCGTCCTGCTGGACGATTGGGGTACACTCGAAAAAAAGGACGAATCAGTTGCCGGGCTGGACGCCCACCCGAACATCGAGGTCCGGCTCTTCAATCCGTACACGCACCGCTCAGGACTGCACCGTCTCGCTGAGCTGCTGACGAGTTTCACACGCGTCAATCGCCGCATGCACAACAAGCAGTTCATCGCCGACGGGATCGCAACGATCCTGGGCGGCCGCAACATCGGCGACGAATACTTCGGCGTCGGCGAGCTCGATTTCCAGGATGTCGACGTCCTGGGCGCCGGACCCATCGCGCAGCAGTCGACCGCGAGCTTCGAGACCTACTGGAACAGTCCGTTCGCCGTGCCGATCGCACAGCTCGCCAAATTTGCTCCTGATCCGAGCTTCTTCCCCGCGGCCCGCACACAGCTGCGAGATCGGTGTGACGGCCTGCGCGACTCGGTCTACGGAAAAGCGCTCGTGGAGTCACACCTCGCGCGCGACCTGCGCGCCGACGACCTGCACGTGCATTGGGCCGCTGCTCGCGTGATCGCCGACCCTCCCGAAAAGCTGACGGAACCCGTCGGCACGCGCAGCGATACGTACCTCGGCGGCCAGATCTCCCCATACGCACGCGCGGCACGAACCGATCTGCTGGTCGTGTCACCGTACTTTGTTCCGGGCACGGCGGGCGTGGAATTCTTCAGCAGCCGGCGCCAGGACGGCGTGCGCGTACGCGTCTTGACCAATTCGCTGGCCGCGACCGACGTTTGGCTGGTGCATGCCGGCTACATGAAATACCGCCGCCCCCTGCTCGAGCACGGCGTGCGGCTCTATGAGCTGCGGCCCGAAGCCGCGGGGACCAAGAAGCGGCGCGCCTCGAAAGCCACCATCGGCTCTTCACGCGCGAGCCTGCACGGCAAGACGTTCGTCTTCGATCGCACGTCAGTCTTCATCGGCTCGGTCAACCTCGATCCCCGCTCGCTCGAGCAGAACACCGAAGTGGGCGTGCTCGTCAGCAGTGCCGAGCTGGCCCGCGAAGTGGCGGCGCTGTTCGATCGGTGGTCGAGCCCGGAGCAGGCGTACGAAGTGACACGGGGCACCAATGGCGGCCTGCAATGGACCGGCGGCTACACCGATGAGCCCGAGGCGGGATTCTGGCGTCCCCTCGGCGCGAAATTATTCTCTCACCTGCCCATCGAACCACTGATTTAACCGGAGACGTATGCTGACCTTGCTTCTCGTACTGCAGGGCGCACCGCAGCGACCCGCGCAACTGACACGATTCCTGCAGCAGAGTATCGAGCTCGACGCCGCGCAGCTCGAGGCGGTCGAGCGCGGTGAGCCCATCGTGAAGGTGCTCGAGACCCGCGATCGCCGCGATGTCGCGATCTTCGGCATCATCACGACCCCGACCTCACGCGAGCAGCACACCCGCGCGATGCGCGACTTCCCCACTTCGTTGCGGACACCTACGCGCACGCAGCTCGGCGTCTTCAGCAATCCGGCGACGGAGGCGGACGTCGCCGCGGTCACGATCAATAGCCGCGACGTCGCGGAGATGAAGAACTGCAAGCCGGGCGATTGCGTCGCCAAGCTACCGGCCACCGACATGCGCCGCATTCACGAGCAGATGAACTGGTCGGCGCCCTCCGCGGAGCTGCAGGCGCAGCTGAGCGTCTACGCGCGACGTCGTCTGGTCGAGTACGTCACCGACTACCGCACACGGGGCGATTCGGCCATGGCGCTCTATGACGATCGCGGCAAGCTCACCGTCCGCTCGAGCGAAGCGTTCGCCGCCCAGCTCGCCGAATCGCCATACGTCTACCAGACGGTGCCGTCACTGCAAGCCTATTTCGCGAGCTATCCTCGCGGAGCGCTTCCCGAAGGCGCTGCGGAAATCATCTTCTGGTCGGAGGACGTGCTCCCCCGCTTGCGGCCGATCCTAAGCGTGACGCACCTGGTCGTCTATACGCCGCCAGAGCTGCCGGGCATGACGCTGGCCGCCGCAAAGCAGATCTACGCAGACCATTATTTCGAGACGGCCGTGGACCTAACGGCTGTCGTGGATCGCAACCCCGGGACCTATCTCGTGGTGCTGCGGCGCTATCGCTTCGACAATCTGCCTGGCGGCATCCTCAACATCCGCGGCAGGGCGATCGGCGCGCTGCGGGATCAGCTCACGCTCGATTTGCGGCGCCAGCAGCAGAGCGGGAGCGCGCCACGGTGAAAGCCGCCGCGCGCGCCATCACGGCCGGCCAACCCCTCGCCGCCAGTCGTGAGCCACCCGCGATCCTCTCGCCGTTCGTCGACGCGCTGGCCACCGGTGGGCTGTCGCTGCTGGTGCTCGTCCCGCTGCTGGTCATGGGACGGACGGAGGTCCTGGTGCTCAGCGTCGGCGTGCAATCGTGGGTCGGCGCGCTGGTGAACATGCCGCACTTCCTCGCGTCCTACCGGATGGTCTACCGCACGCGCGAGAGCATCCGCGCCCATCCCTGGGCCGCGATCTATGTCCCCACGCTCCTGCTGATCGCCTGCATCTCGGCCGTCGTCGCCAGCCGCTGGACCGACGTTCCGGTGTCCGCGCTGCTCACGGTCTCGAGCACGTACCTCGCGTGGCATTACACCAGCCAGGCGTGGGGCATGGTGGCCACGTTCACGTATCTGGACGGCAACCCCTTCAACGCGGTCGAGCGCCGGCTGGTGCGCTCGTCGCTGTATATCCTCGCGGCCTGGCACGTCGTCTGGTTCTTCTACCTGGGCTACGATCGGTACGTCGATCTCACGCCGCTGTACGTGGGTCTCAGCGTCCTCACGGCGGTTGCGCTGGTGATGGGGCTGGCCGGTTTTGCGATGCACAGGTCGCGCACCGGCCGCGTGGCACCGCTCCGCGCCTGGATTCCCTGGATTGCGATCTTCGTCTGGTATGCGGCGATGGCGCGCGTCGGCCTCCCCGCGCTCTTCATCGTACAGATCGCGCACGCGCTGCAGTATCTGATCTTCCCGTTCCGCGTCGAAATGAATCGCACGCGCCGCGCGGTGGGAGCAGGTCCGTCGCAGCTGGTGGCGTTTCAGATCATGCTCTATCTGATCGTGCTGCTGATCGGCTCGATTGTGGCTTCGATCCTGTTGCCGCTCGGTGCCATGGCCGTGGTCACCAACTGGCTAGGATCGCGGCCGGGCCAGGTGGTGGGCTTTGCCATCAGCGCGTTCTTCAATATCCATCACTACTTCACCGATGGTGTGGTGTGGAAGCTGCGGGATCCGGCGGTGCGCGCAGATCTGTTCGGGCACCTCAAGGCTTGAGAGTCCACCTCCTCGACGGCACCTACGAGCTGTTCCGGCATTTCTACGCGATGCCGAAGCAGATCGACCGGGACGGCCATGAAGTAGCGGCGATCATCGGCGTGCTGGGTTCGGTGCTCGGCATGTTCGAGGGTGGCGCGACGCACCTCGGCGTGGCGACCGACCACGTCATCGAATCGTTTCGCAACGACCTCTGGGCGGGCTACAAGACGAGCGCGGGGGTCGAGCCGGATCTCCTGGCGCAGTTCCATCCGCTGGAAGACGCGCTCGGGGCGATGGGCGTGGTCGTGTGGGCGATGAAGGAGTTCGAGGCGGATGACGCGCTCGCCGCGGCCGCGCAACGCGCCGCGGCGTCACCCCCAGTCGAGCAGGTGATCATCTGCACTCCCGACAAGGATCTCAGCCAGTGCGTCCGCGGCGAGCGCGTGGTGCAATTTGACCGGCGCAAGCGCGAGCAGCGCGATGAGCGCGGCGTCGTGGCACGCTTCGGTGTCGGTCCCGCATCGATACCCGACTACCTCGCGCTGGTCGGCGATTCCGCCGACGGCTTTCCGGGCATTCCGGGTTGGGGCGAGAAGGCGTCCAGCGCGGTCCTCGGTCGCTATGCGCACCTCGAACGCATTCCCGCAAGGTCGACGGAATGGTCAGTGCCGGTGCGTGGCGCCGCAAGGCTCGCGGCTGCACTGCAGGAGAATCGCGACCTCGCTCTGCTGTTCCGCACGCTTGCGACGTTGCGAACCGACGTGCCCGTATTCACCGACGTCGAGGAGCTGCGCTGGCGCGGGCCTTCCATGGAGTTCCAAGGCGTGGCACAACGATTGGGTGCACCGGGTCTCTGGGATCGGGCGCGCCGCATCACGCTCACGGATTAAGGTTTCTCTCAAGGCCGGCGCCCCAACTGCCCGCTCGCCCACAGCCCCGCCTGCACCGAGGTCTCCGCAGTCGGGCCCTCGAACGCCTGGACGCGGATGCCGGGCCGCCCCCCCCCACCCCCACCCTCGCTCACGGCGACGAAATGCAGGATCGCGATCGTGCCGTCAGCGGGAGTGTACTTGAGTCGGAGCTGAGCACCTCCAGCTTCGCCGCCGGAGCTCAGCGCAATCGCTCCCCCCGCGCGGGCATTGAACTGATCTATCCACCGCTGCAGCACGTCCATCGCATCCTTTTGCATCAGTCCCCCTGGAATACCCGAGCTTCGAGCGGCCGCGAACGCACAGTCCCGTCGGGCGCCGACTCGACGAATTGCAACGCGTGAGCAGGCAGCCAAGCGGGGTAGTGGCCGGGCGTGCCCCACCCGCTCGAGTCGTACGCCTTCCGCCCATCAATGACTTGGAGGAGTACGATTCCGGACTGCTGCGCCGCCGCAACGGCTGCGGCGTCGAAATCCCGAGTCGCCACGATCATCCCGACATCAGCCTTCGCGGCGGTGAGCCGCGACGGCAGCTGCGTGACGATTTCCTGCCCCACCGCACCATCCTGGCGGTAACAGGCAATCAGGGCGCGCTTGCGCCATTGCCCAAGGCCCAGCGACACCAGAAGTTCCAGAACGAACCCCTGCTGTGGTTCGGGGAGCTCGCTCCGTCGGTGAACGAGGGGGTCACCCACGTCCATTCCCGCTTTCCGCAGTTCTCGGACGATGAGGATCTGGTAGTACGCCGGAGTGATGTCGGGCGGCGAACCCATGGCACTAATCTTACGGCGAATCCCGGCCCCCGCCCCCCTGCCCCGCGCCCCCTTGACGGCGGCGGTTTCAGGGGCGACACATGAGGTACGTAAACACACGTGAGGTTGTCCTTGCGCCGCATCGTCGTCGCTCGCCTCGGTGTACCCGCCGCCCTGGTTTCAGTCGGCCGTTCCGGCTTCGCAACCATCTCCATCACCGTGCGGTACGACTTCTAAAGGAGGGACGGGCTCCATGCAGGTCAGCCGACGCGAATTCTTGCGAGCCACCGCCGGCGCAGGCGCCGGCACCGCGATCGGCGGACTCGTCGGGCTCGGTGCGACGCTCGCGCCCGCTCGCGCCGCGGCGCAGGAACTGCGGCTCAAAGACGCCAAGGCGGTGCCGAGCATCTGCCCGTTCTGCTCGGTGGGATGCGCGACCCTGGTGCACGTGAAGGGCGATCGCATCGTCAACATCGAAGGCGATCCACGCAGCCCGCACAACGAAGGCACGCTCTGTCCCAAGGGCGCGGCGATCTACCAGCTGCACGTCAACCCGAACCGCCAGACGAAATGCCTCCACCGCAAGCCTGGCGCCTCGAGCTGGGAAGTCGTCGAACTCGAGTGGGCGATGGACCGCGTGGCCGAGCTGATCAAGAAGACGCGCGACGACACGTTCATCGAGAAGCTGGCCAACGGGAAAGTCGTGAACATGACGCCGGCCATCTTCGCGCTGGGCGGCGCGACGCTCGACAACGAATTCAACCACGTGTGTCAGAAGTTCTGGCGCGGCCTGGGCGTCGTCGCGATCGAAAACCAGGCCAGGATATGACACAGCTCTAGCGTCCCCGGTCTGGGGACACGGCTGGGTCGTGGCGCGGCGACGACGTACCCGCGCAACCTCGAGCATACCGACTGCTTCGTCGTCATGGGTTCCAACATGGCGGAGTGCCACCCGGTGGCGTTCCGCTGGCCCGTGAAGGCGAAGCTGAACGGCGCGAAGCTGATCCACGTCGACCCCCGCTTCACCCGCACGAGCGCGCTCGCCGACCTGCACGTGCCGATCCGGGCCGGCTCGGACATCACCTTCCTCGGCGGGCTGATCAACTACGTCATCAATAGCCGGCGCTGGAACACGGACCCCTTCTTCCGGGAGTACGTGGTCAACTACACCAACGCCGCGACGGTCATCAACGACGACTTCAAGGACACTGAAGATCTGGACGGCGTTTTTTCGGGACTCGTCCAGTTCACCGAGCCCCAGTTCTGGGCCTACAATGGATTCCTGGGTCGCTACGACAACGCCACGTGGCAGTACAAGCGGGGTCCGAAGGCGCCCGGAGCGGCCACCAAGGACCTCATCTCCCGGCGCGCCGGACCGCCGTTCGACGACTTCGTGCGGTCCCTGAAGCCCGGACCAGCGGAAAAAGATCCGACGCTCAAGAACCCGCGCTGCGCGTTCCAGCTCCTCAAGAAGCACTTCAGCCGCTACACGCCAGAGATGGTCGAGACGGTGTGCGGATCGCCCAAGGAGAAGTTCGTCAGGGTCGCCGAGATGCTGCTCGAAAACTCGGGGCGCGAGCGCACCAGCGCGTTCGCATATGCAGTCGCCTGGACGCAGCACACCTACGGTGTCCAGATGATCAGCTGCTGCGCGCTGCTCCAGCTGCTGCTCGGCAACTTCGGCCGGCCGGGCGGCGGCATCATGGCGCTGCGCGGCCACGCCGCGATTCAGGGCTCGACCGACGTGCCGACGCTGTACCACTCGATCCACGGCTACATGAACGCGCCGTCGGCCCTCCGCCCGCACGACACGCTGCGGGACTACATGGCGGTGGAAGCGACGCCGACCGGCTACTGGGGCAACTTCCCCAAGTTCATGGTCTCCTATCTGAAGTCGATGTACGGCGACGCCGCGACGACCGAGAACGACTTCGGCTACGACTGGCACCCCAAGATCCTCGGGGACCACTCGCATATGGCGATGTTCGCCGCCATGGCCGAGGGAAAGGTGAAAGCCGCGGTGATCGTGGGGCAGAACCCCGCCACTTCCTTGAACGGCGGCGCCACGCGGCGCGCCCTGCGCCAGCTCGACTGGCTCGTCGTCAAGGACAACTGGCTCACAGAGACGGCGACGCACTGGTACCTGGCGCCGGAGGTGAAGAGCGGCGAGTTCAAGAGCGCCGACATTCACACGGAAGTGTTCTTCTTCCCGACGACTCAAATCGCAGAGTACGACGGCAGTTTCACCAACACCCAGCGCATGCTGCAGTGGCATTCGTTCGCCGTGAAGGCCCCGGGTGATTGTCGCACCGACAGCTGGTTCTACCACAACCTCGCTAAGCGGATGAAGAAGGCGTACGCGAGCTCCACCCTGCCGCGCGACCTGGGCTGGAAGAACACGTCGTGGGACTTCGACCCGGATGCGGGTGAAGCGCCTCTGTATCCGGGCGAGATCAGCGCGCGCAAGGTGCTCCGCGAGATCAACGGCTATGTCACGGGCCACCCCGAGCAGCAGCTCCCCGGGTTCGCGGCGCTCAAGGACGACGGCTCGACGACGTGCGCGTCGTGGATTTATTGCGGCTGCTACCCGGCGTGGGACCAGAACCTCACCGCGCGCCGCGAGCCCGACCCGCCCGGCGTGCCCGGCGCCCACCTCAAGTGGGGCTGGGCGTGGCCTGCGAACCGGCGCGTCATGTATAACCGCGCGTCTGCCGATCTCCGCGGCAATCCCTGGAGTGAGCGGAAGCGGTGGATCTGGTGGGATCCGACGTTCGTCAACCCGCCCGACCCGAAGACTGGTATCGCGCCGCCTCGCGGCAAGTGGGTGGGGTACGATGTTCCCGATTTCGGCGCCACCAAAGCGCCGGACGCCAAACCCAAGCCGGACGGCATCGGGCTGGACGCGCTGTCGGGCACGGACGCTTTCATCATGAAAGGCGA
>Ga0137378_10006461_pt1 | contig 10177 bp, 9 predicted proteins | sample SagtaG_21_FD_104813 | JGI IMG/M metagenome (GOLD analysis project Ga0137378, IMG submission 104813) | Vadose zone soil microbial communities from Sagehorn Ranch, Mendocino, California, USA - Sage2_L_60_16 metaG | ecosystem: Environmental > Terrestrial > Soil > Vadose zone | place: USA...
GCAACCGAATGATGACCGGCCCATGCTTTAACTCCATCGAATAAAGGTGATAAATGGCTTCGAGATACCCTGGGCGCTTTCTCTCGACCGCTTCCTCAACTTCTTTTTCCACGCCGTCCACGACTTTCTTGAGCTTCACCTTTTCCTTGAGGAGAGTGTCGGGCCAATCCACGCCCGTAACGTTGGAGGCATAATCGAGCCGGAGCTGCGGACCATCGCGAAGGAACGTCGCCACGGCGGCTGCGTGCTCGCGGTGCACCAGCAAAGAGCGCTGGCCTGAAGGACTGTCGTTCGGAATAATCTCCAGCCGCGCGCCTGTAATGGCGGCCTCTGCGCGCGCTTTAATCTGTTCTAAAGTTTCCACCATAAGATTCTTACCTCAGTTTGATAGTAAGACGGTCACCATGGTTAGGGTTTGTGCAAAAATAAGTCCCGAACCCGAGGGAACAGGAGACCCCTCACCCCGGCCCTCTCCCCTTCGAAAGGGGAGAGGGGGAATCTTTGGCAGCCCTTTCGCGAGGGGAGGTTCATGGGGAGGGAGGAGAGGTGACTGGCATTGCGGTCATGAAACCCTGTAACCCTGTAAATCGAAAGTTATTCGGCTTTGATGAGGGCCGGTGGTTGCCACACGTCTGGATTGCTGGGCGGCTCCAAATCATGCTCGCCAAATTTCGGCACGGGAAATTCACTCGGCGCCTCGGGGTCCAGGTGCCGCGCCCGCCGCTCCCCAGCCAGGTGCTGTTCGTCAATTTTCTTTTGCAAGGTCATGAACGCGTGAATCAAAGCTTCCGGACGCGGCGGACAGCCGGGGATGTGCACATCAACCGGGATATACCGATCGATGCCCTTGAGGACATTGTAGCCTTGCTTGAACGGCCCGCCGGAAATGGCGCACGCGCCCATAGCAATGACATACTTCGGCTCCGGCATCTGGTTGTAGAGCCGCACCACTTGTGGCGCCATCTTCTTGGTTACCGTGCCGGCCACGATCATCAGATCGGCCTGGCGCGGCGAGGGACGAAAAACTTCCGCGCCGAACCGGGCCAAATCGTAGCGGGCCATGGTGGTGGCGATCATTTCGATGGCACAACAGGCCAGCCCGAACTGCAGCGGCCAGACCGAGTTCTTGCGTCCCCAATTATAGACCTCTTGCAAGGACATCGTGAAGATGCCTTGTTTGCTCAGTTCACGTCTCAGTCCTTCGTCCACAGGCCAATGGGTAATCGGAGTTATGGAGTAGTGCAGTAAGGCGGCACGGAACCGGAGTCATGGAGTGCTGGCACCGGCTTCTGCCTTCGCTCCACCATTTCATGATTCCGTTTCTGGCGTTTACTTCCAAGTAAGCACGCCTTTCTGCCAGGCCCAGACCAGGCCTTCGACCAGCAATAAAAGAAAAATCACCATCGCAATGAAAGCGCCGGCGGCCAGTCCGTTGAACGCGACCGCAAACGGCAGAACAAAGATCGTTTCCACGTCGAATATGAGAAAGACGATTGCATATAAGTAATACTCCGCTCGGAACTGGACCCAGGCATCGCCTTTTGATTCCAGGCCACATTCGTAGATGGCGTTTTTGTCATAGCCGGGTTTGCCTATCGAAAACTTCTTCGACCACAGATAAGCCAACGCCAGCGGGACCAAAGCAAACAGCAAAGCACCGGCCAGCAAGACCAGCATGAACAGGTAAGGATTATATTCGACCGGCATCGCTGAGGTTTGCTGCGTTCTTATTCGGGCTTCTCTGGTTCGGGCTTCTTTGGCTCAGGTTTATTTGGTTCGGGCTTCTCTGAGCGCAACCCCACCGAATGGGCGATGTCACAAAACTCCTCACGGGTGAGTTCCTCCAGGCGTTTGCCGGCGCCAGCCAGCTTCTCATTGATCTTGATGGCCTTCTCGGTCATCAGGTCGTGGGTTTCTTGCGAACCGCCGGCCAGCAAAAAGTTGGGGCCCGTCGTCAGTCTCTTGTGCCCGTCGGCGTCCAGCCCCAAGCCAACCATGATGGCTCTGCGTCGCGTTTTCCTTTTACTCATATTCGCCACGCACACAGGTTAAGGGCAACGCCGAGGCGCGTCAATAGTGCGGAAGTTTCGCCAAGAGCTCGGCAAACGCCAGGCTCCTACGGCGCTGTAAGTTGTTTGCCATTATCCGCCAGCCCGAGCTTGAGCAGGAAAGACACAGCCGTCTTTGCCCAGTCAGTGGCCGATGGATATGCCGAGGCCGAACCGCCGAAACAACTTTGCAGCATCTCAGTGTTGATAACGCCCGGATTGAAGGAGACAGCCGCCAGGTCGCCGGGCAGTTCCTGCGCCAGCGCCAACGTAAGTCCTTCGATCGCCCACTTGCTCGCGCAGTAAGGCGCGACTTCGGCGTCGGTTGAGCGGCCCCAACCGGAACTGAAATTGACGATCACACCCTTCCTGCGCTTGATCATCGCCGGAACGAAGTGGCGGATCACGTTGGCCACTCCTTTGACGTTGACGTCGATGACAAAGGAAAACTCCGGCGCGCTGATTCTCCAGAGCGGATCGTTTGCGTTTATCACGGCGGCATTGTTCAGAAGGAGGTCTGGCGCGCCATGTGAATTGAGCAGGTCCTTTGCCCATGACTCCACCGCATCATTCGATGCCACATTCACCGGGCAGAAGTCATGCGGTTGTTTGTAGCGCAGGCGGAGCTGGTTGATGTCGCCTTCCGACCGGCCACACCCCAGGACCGTATGCCCCAGCCGAATGAATTCCTCCGCCATCGCCCTGCCCAGGCCGCGCGTTACACCGGTGATCAGAACCAGCTTCCCGCCCATAAGTGATTGTGCGAATTAGGTACTTCGTCTGAATTAAAATTGGCGGCAGGCGCCGCCAATTTCAAGGCCGTAACACCATCACCCTCCTTCAACACTTGGTCTAGCCGCCTCGCGGCGGCGCTCGGATGCCGGTCCACCGCCTAAAGCGCGAGGCCAACCTCCAGCCGACTTCCTCCCATATCACCGACCTCGACTAACTGGTATCGGCTCGCTTCGCGCAGGTTGATTGCAAGCCTTGCCCTGCCACTCGCCCAGCCGTTACCTTCCTGCATGGACTTTGCCATCAATCCAGTCGCTCCCGCCGAAGTTCCGCCACTCCTGCAGCTCATCCGCGAACTCGCCCAGTTCGAGCGGCTGGAAAACGAACTGGAAGCCACCGTCGAATCGCTACAGGCTTCACTATTTGGCACGCGGCCAATCGCGGGCGCCTTGTTGGCGCGCTCGGGCGGTGAACTGGCCGGTTACGCGCTGTATTTCTTTACCTTCTCTAGTTTCGTCGGCCGCGCCGGTCTATGGCTGGAGGATGTCTATGTGCGGCCACCATTCCGCCACCAGGGCCTTGGTCGTGCTCTCATCCAGGCGGTCGCCCAGATCGGCGCAGAGCGCAACTGCGGTAGGTTCGAGTGGACCGCCTTGAGTTGGAATCAGGACGCGCTGGAGTTCTATCGCAACCTGGGCGCGCAAGTCATGAACGAGTGGGTTTTGCTCCGTCTGAACTTGGACGGTTTGCGCTACCTGGCCTCCGCCGAAGGAGCCTCGCCATCAGGATGAATGGACTCTGAAGCCAGGCCACCAACCACTCGCCGTCAGTCACCGGTCACCAGTCACCGATTACCAACAAGACACCCGGCTGTAACCCTCTAACACCGATATTTCGGACTGCGGCGATCCAAACACGGGGGCAATAGTTGGACTTCCGACCGATCAGGACCGCGCAGGTAGCTCATGATTGCTTGATCCGATGCCCCAGGGAGATTTCGTATTCAAAAATTCGTGAAAAGTTTTCATACAGTCTGGTCAGTCGGCGCAACTGTGCCTCGGGAGCCAGATTAGCGCCGACTGACGTCGGCGGCTACGCCATGGCGGGTCAGTCCGGGCGGCTACCTGAACGGTTACAAAAATAAATTACGATTGTTGAAAGATCCGTCGTTTTTCATCCGTTTATATAAAAGCGGGTTGTGCGATCGAAAATATGCGAGAGAAACCAAAGCAACTAAACCAGGGGCCGCGGGCCTGTGAGCGTGGAGTTTCGCGGATTCAGTTTCGCGCCAGCCAATCCTGCCAATGGCACTGAGTTATGGATAAGGTCTTGCGTATCTTACACTTAGAGGATGATCCGGACTATTCGGATTTGGTGAAGGCGATGCTGGAGAAGGACGGGCTGCGCGTTGAGTTAGTTCTGGCGGGCGATTACGCGGATTTCATCGCGGCTTTGGGAACCGCCCCGTTCGATATCATTCTAGCCGATTACTCGCTGCCGAGTTGCACTGGCCTTGAGGCCTTACAAGCTGCCAGGCAGATGTGTCCCGACACTCCGGTACTGCTGATCTCAGGGGCCATCGGCGAGCACGCCGCAATTGAGAGTCTGAGGTGCGGCGCTGCCGATTGCGTGCTCAAACAGTGGCCAGAACGGCTTGTGCCGGCCGTGCGCCGCGCTCTGCGCGAAGCCGAGGAGCGCGGTCAACGCAAGGCCCTGGAAGCGCAACTGCGCCAAGCTCAGAAAATGGAGGAGATCGGCCAACTGGCTGGTGGTGTGGCCCATGACTTCAACAACCTGTTGGTGGTAATCCGAGGCAACGCCGAGATTGTCTTGATGGATCCTGCCAAGCTCAGTCAGGAAAACCGCGAATGCCTGGGGCAAATCATTGCCGCAGCGGAACGCGCCGCCAATCTGACCCGGCAATTGCTGGTCTTCAGCCGCAAACAGCCGATGCAGTTCCAGCCGCTCAACCTCAACCAGGTCGTTGAGAACCTGAGCAAGATGCTCAATCGGATTATCGGCGAGAACATTGAGGTGCAATGCTCTTATGAGCCGCATCTGCCGTTTGTCAACGCGGACGTCGGCATGATGGAACAGGTGCTGGTCAACCTGGTCGTCAATGCCCGCGACGCCATGCCTCGGGGCGGCAGACTGGTCATTACCACGCAGCAGACCAGCTTCCAACCAGCCGATGCCCCCTCACACCCGGAGGCGCGCGCGGGGCAGTTCGTCTGCCTGAGCGTATCGGACACCGGCACCGGCATCGCCCCGGAACATTTGCCGCACATCTTTGAGCCGTTCTTTACCACCAAACCGCTCGGCAAGGGCACCGGGCTGGGACTGGCCACGGTTTATGGCATCGTCAAGCAACACGAGGGTTGGGTCGGGGTGTCCACCCAAGTCGGCAGCGGAGCCATCTTCAAGATATTTTTGCCTGCCGTTGCTCCCCCCGCTGCCGGGACGGAGACACTCCAGGCTGAACAGGCTGGACGCGGAGGCAGCGAAGGCGTCCTTTTGGTTGAGGACGATCTGGCGGTGCGGTTGCTGACGCGGCGCCTCCTCGAAAGCAGTGGCTACCGGGTTTGGGAGGCTACCACGGGCCCGGAGGCCCTGGAGCTCTGGCATCATCATGTAGGAGAAATTGATTTGCTGCTGACCGACGTCGTCATGCCAGAGGGCATGACGGGCCACGAGTTGGCCGAGGTGGTTCGGGCGCAGAAACCAGCGCTGAAGGTCATTTTCATCAGCGGCTATGGCGCAGACGCGACAGGCAAGAGCACAGAGTTCATCCGGCGAACCCGGCGTTACTTTCTGCAGAAACCTTTTCCTGCGGCCATTCTGCTCGATACTGTGCGGCAATGCCTGGACGAGAACCTGGCTGTTACCAGCCCGATAACTGGTGCATCGTGAGCAACCTGTTTCACATTCGGCCGGTGGCAGTGCGGTCTGCGGAAGCGCTCGGGATTTGTCCGTCGGGCCGCGGAAAGGTGCCTGGCCTATGGCGCAACTTTTTTTCGATTTATTGAAAGAAACGGGTCGCTGGTTACGTATTATGTGCAAGCAATTGGACAGGAGACAGTGGGCATGAACGGCGCCAACGAACTCATCCCAACCCGACAATCCTTGTTGAGCCGGTTGAAGGATTGGAACAATCAGGAAGGCTGGCGGGTCTTTTTTGATACGTACTGGAAATTGATTTATACCGCCGCAATCAAAGCCGGGCTGACCGACGCCGAGGCGCAGGATGTCGTCCAGGAAACTGTGATCTCGGTCTTGAAGGCCATGCCGACTTTTGAGCACGCTGGCCGAACAGGCGCCTTCAAAAGCTGGCTGCTGCGCCTGACCAGTTGGCGAATTGGCGACCAGTTGCGCAGACGACAACCCGGATTCGAACAGCAAAAGCGCCCAGGACCCGCTTCCACCAGAACGGCGACCGTTGAACGAGTCGCGGATCCGGCGGGTTTGGGTTTAGAGGCGGTCTGGGATGAAGAGTGGGGGAAAAACCTTATGGAAGCCGCGGTCGAGCGGGTCAAACGCAAAGTGGATGGAAAACTTTACCAGTTGTTCGACCTTTACGTCATCAAAGATTGGCCGGTTTCGAGAGTGGCGCAGGCCTTGAACGTCAGTCGTGCCAGGGTCTATTTGGCCAAGCACCGAATCAGCCCCTTGATCAGAAAGGAAATTGCTTATTTGCAAACCAAACTGATTTAAGTGCGATTCACTCAGTGATCAGTCAGAAAACACAGATAATTTGCCATGAACTCAAAACCGAAAAGCAAACGAGGGCGGCGGACCCCGACCCTGGTGCGAGACCCGGCCAACATTCGCGGCGCCACCCTGGCGCCAGGGCGCTCCATCCACGAGACGAAACGGAGCATTTTGAAGAAGCTGGCGCTGCGCATAAACCAGGAGGATTGCTTTAGTTCATGAAACCAAATCGAGCCAATTTCCCGTCGCCGAGGAGACGGTGGGGAACACCGCGTGCGTCCAAATGCTGCCGCCACAAACCCGGCGGCGTTGTCGAGATGCGCGCTCTAAACCGGCCCGGCAATTCTTGTGTTGCCGCGGTCAGAACCACACATAAACAAACCCAAGCCTAAACCCAATGCAAACCATACAACGCCCGATTCGCAAAGAGCAAACCCAACCTGGCTTCAGCCCTAAACCCGCTCGCCGCACCCGGCAGAAGTTGGTGGCGCAGGATTCCACAGGTCACTCGAAGACTCCGACTCCAACTCCAACTCCAACCGCACGCCCGCAGAAGTATCGTTGAAGAGGCCTTGTCGTTTGGCGGGAAGAACGGGTCACGGCCTGTCGCATTCGGCAGGAGCCAGCAGTTGGCTGAAGCTATTGGTGTGCTCTGCCTTCGATGTCTTCCTATGAGAAAGCTAATTCTCAAGTGCGGCTTTTCACCAGGAGACATTGTGATGCTGACTGCGGCGGTCCGCGATCTGCATCATTGGTATCCAGGACAGTTTGCGACCGCTGTGCGAACCTCGTGCCCCGCCCTTTGGGAGAACAACCCGCACATTACGCGGCTGTCCGACCACGAGCCCCAGGCCGAGACGATAGATTGTACCTACCCTCTGATTGACCGCTGCGACCAGACGCCGTACCACTGCCTTCACGGTTTCATTGAATTTCTCAACGAGCACCTTCATCTTTCCATCAAGCCCACTGCTTTCAAAGGCGATATTCATCTTTCCCGCCAGGAAAAAGCCTGGTACTCGCAGGTCCACGAAGTCACCCGAAAGGACACACCGTTTTGGCTTATCGCGGCGGGCGGCAAGTACGATCTGACCATTAAGTGGTGGCAGTCGGAGCGTTACCAGCAAGTCGTCAATCATTTTCGGGGTAGGATTCAATTCGTCCAGGTTGGCAGTGTCGGACACCACCATCCCCGGTTGCAGGGCGCAATCGATCTGCGCGGACAGACCAGCCTTCGCGAGCTGATCCGGTTAGTCTATCACTCTCAGGGCGTGCTTTGTCCGGTGACTTCCCTGATGCATCTTGCCGCGGCAGTCGAGACCCGGCGCGGACGACCGCCAAACCGGGCCTGCGTAGTAGTTGGCGGCGGTCGTGAACCGGCTCATTGGGAGGCCTATCCCCACCACCAATTCATTCACACCAATGGCGCGCTGGCCTGTTGCGCCAGCGGAGGTTGTTGGAAGGACAGAGCCATCCCCCTGCGAGATGGCGACTCGCGGGATCGGCGCGATCGTCTGTGCGTGGACGTTGTGAAGGGGCTGCCGCGGTGCATGGAGATGATCACCCCGGCTGAAGTCATCCATCGAATCGAGACGTATTACCAGGGCGGTATGCTCAGATACCTTACACCGCGCCAAGTGGAGGCAGCCGAGCGAGGCGTTGCGGCTACTGCGCGCAATTCATACGACCGGCAGTCCTTGAACCTCCATAACGCCGGTCTGGCCTGCGAGCAGTTCATCCGAACCATCCCTGCTTATCCCGGTCGCTACCAGGGCCGGGGAATTGTCATCTGCGGCGGTGGAGTCAGGTACTTCACTAACGCCTGGGTCTCTATCAACATGCTGAGGCGCCTCGGATGTCATCTGCCGGTTCAACTATGGTACTTGGGCAGGAAGGAGCTGGATGAACAGATGAAAGGTCTGCTGGCCCCTTTGGGAGTTGAATGTATTGACGCCAGCAAGGTGCGAAAGCGTTTCCCCGCCCGAAATCTTCATGGCTGGCAGCTCAAACCCTATGCCATTCTTCACTCGCCGTTCGTCCAGGTCTTACTGTTGGATGCGGACAATGTTCCAGTGGTCAACCCTGAAAGTCTGTTTGACACACCCCATTTTCAGGCCAGCGGCGCGATCTTCTGGCCCGATTACGCCTACGGGAAAAGTGAAAAGCAGTCAGCCATCTGGAGAAGCTGCGGATTGCGACAACCGAAGGAAGCGGAGTTCGAGAGCGGCCAAATCGTCGTGGACAAGCAACGTTGCTGGTCAGCTTTATGCCTGTGCATGTGGTTCAATGAGAATTCTGATTTCTATTATCAGTTTCTGCATGGGGACAAGGAAACTTTCCACCTGGCCTTCAGAAAATTGAAGCAGAGCTACTGCCTCATTCCGAAGCCGATACATCGGCTTGAGGGAGTCATGTGCCAGCATGACTTTGAGGGGCGGCGTATTTTTCAACACCGGAATATGAACAAGTGGGACTTATTCCTGCACAACCAACCGGTCAAGGACTTTTGGTTTGAGAAGGAGTGCCGCCAGTTTGTGGCCCAGTTGCAAAAAGCCTGGGACGGGAGGATCGGCCCCGGCATCAACGGGAGACCCAAACCGGCAGCGCAGCCAAAACGCAGAGCGCGGCCCTTGAGGATTGAGGCGGTGATGATTTCTTGCGCAGAACGCGCTGAATTACGGCAGCAGACCCTGGATAACCTGGCGAAAACTGATTGGGGTGGCGCGCCCTTGCACGTGCAGATTGACGACTCCGGCGAAGCTGATCACCGTCGAAGGCAGGTGGACTGCGCATACCTGGCCCTCAAAAAGAGTCTTGAGCGCGCGGCCGATTATGTTCTGTTTCTTGAGGACGATTTAGAGTTCAATCGGCACATCCGCCACAACTTGCAGCATTGGGAACCGGTCGGAGCCGAAACTGTCACATTGGCAAGCTTGTACAACCCCGGCGTCCGTGAGGTGGTATGCGATCTTGGTAACAACGCCCGCATCGTTCACTCCCACTCAGTTTATGGCAGCCAGGCCTTTCTCATCTCAAGGCGTACGGTCGAGTACGTGGTTCGGCATTGGAACAAGGTAGAAGGCATGCAGGACATCAAAATCTCTCGTCTGGCCGGTCGGCTAAGAAATCCAATCTTGTATCACGCTCCGTCGCTGGTGCAGCATGTCGGCCAGCGCAGCGTTTGGGGCGGCGCGTTCCACCAGGCAATGGATTTTGTTCCGGATTGGATTGCCTAAAATTGTGCCTGAGCAGAACCGGGCAACGGTGGGCACGCCTGTTGCGTTTGCACAAATAGGGATCGGATTTGGTTGGGGACATCAAGACCGGCTCAACCAACCATATCAACGAGAACCGCTGGGTGGTGGGACGTTTCTGTTGGCAGGAGGGTTCGGCGCATTTTCGTATGGCCATTCTCAATTGAAGGGCGTAAGCAACTACATCCGGGACCAGGTAAGACACCATGCGCGCAGAACCTTTCCCCAGGAATATCTCCAGTTTCTCAAGAAGTTCGAGATAGAGCACGACGAGCGCTACATATTCAAACCGCTGGAGGAGAAGTAAATCGGCTCAAGACCTCTGCGCAGCCGAAGGCGCCTCAAGCTCCGGTAGGAGCGCCATGTCTATAGCAAGCACAACCCCAGAGTCCAGCCAAGCTCCGTAGGAGCGGCATCTTTGGACTGATGACGGGC
>Ga0137378_10006462_pt1 | contig 10177 bp, 10 predicted proteins | sample SagtaG_21_FD_104813 | JGI IMG/M metagenome (GOLD analysis project Ga0137378, IMG submission 104813) | Vadose zone soil microbial communities from Sagehorn Ranch, Mendocino, California, USA - Sage2_L_60_16 metaG | ecosystem: Environmental > Terrestrial > Soil > Vadose zone | place: USA...
GCGGGGAAGAAACTGACGTAGATGAATCAGCTGAAGACGGCCTTCTGGATGGTCCTTCTGACAGTTTTGCTCGTCTTCGTCGGCCGGGTGCTGGCGGGAACCGGCGGCATGATCGTCTTCCTGGCGTTCGCGGTCGTGATGAACGGGGTGGCCTATTGGTTCAGCGATCGGATCGCTCTTGCCGCCGCTCGCGCTCGTGAGGTCGGACCGGCCGAAGCCCCGATGCTCCACCGCCTGGCGGACAGGCTCGCGATCCAGTACAAGGTGCCCAAGCCGCGCGTGTACGTGAGCCCCGACCCTTCGCCCAACGCATTTGCGACGGGGCGCAGCCCATCCCATGCCGCCATCTGCGTCAACGAGGGCCTGCTGCGCATCCTCGACGAGGAGGAGCTTTACGGAGTCCTGGCGCACGAGTTCGCGCACGTTCGCAACCGGGACATCCTGACCAGCTCGGTGGTCGCGGTGCTGGCGGGCACGATCACACTTATCGCGAATGTCGCCCAGTGGGGCCTGATGTTCGGCGGGTATGGCGGCCGGGACGACCGTGAGCAGGGTGCGGGCGGCCTCATCGGGGGCCTTCTGCTGATCATCCTGGCGCCCATTGCGGCCGCCCTTATCCAGCTCGCGGTGTCGCGCTCGCGCGAGTACGAGGCCGATCACACGGGGGCCGAAGTCTCTGGAGACCCGATGGCGCTCGCTTCAGCGCTTCGCAAGCTCGAGCGCGCCACCCAGGTGATCCCGTCGCAGACTGCTCAGCCCGCGTTCGCGCACCTGTACATCGTCAACCCGCTCTCAGGCCAGACCCTGAGCACCCTGTTCAGCACGCACCCGCCGCTCGAGGAGAGGATCCGCAGGCTCGAGGCAATGGCGGCGGGCATCCGCCGCTGACCTGGCCTCCCACCTGTCCGGCCGCAGGCCCGGGTGGGGAGGGCCGGCTAGCGTCTGGCCGGCGCCCCTTGCAGCATCTCGAGCGACTCCCGAATGAAGGCCGGAATGTCGGCCGGCATTCGCGACGTCACCAGGTTGCCGTCGACGACCACCTCCTGGTCGACCACGTCGGCTCCGGCCTTCTCGAGATCGCCTTGAACGGTCTTCCAGGCGGTCATGCGATGCCCTTTGTATTCGTCAGCCGTCAACAGCAGCTGGGGTCCGTGGCAGATTGCGAAAACGGGCTTGCCTTTTCTCATAAAGGCCTTCGCGAAGCTCACAGCCTCGTCGTGGGCGCGTAGGCGGTCGGGGCTGAAACCGCCCGGTATCAAGAGGGCGTCGAAGTCGTCGGGGCTCACATCCTTGAACGACTCTTCGATGGTCGCTTTCACCTTGCCCTTGCTGCCCTCGACCTGGGCCCCCGGATCGAGACCGACGATGGTCACCTCGTGGCCGGCGGCCCGAAACGCGTCGTAGGGCTCTTTGAACTCGGAATCCTCGAAACCGTTGGCCAGCACGCAAGCAATCTTCATCTCGTGGCCTCCTTCTGTACTGAGCGGTTGGACCCACGTTACCAAGCCGCTGCGCACGGTTGCCCGCAGCGAGCATGCCCATCAGGAACCCGCAGACTTATGGGCTGGTCATGAGCGGCACAGCAATCGTCCAGCGAAATGAAAGCGCGCGTGGCCTCGGCGCGGAAATCCGCATCGCATGGGGGCGTACGTGGGGCGGGCGTCTGCTGCCGTTGCTCCTCGCGGGCGTCGCGTTGTTGGTGGTGATCCAGCGTCTTGTGACCCCAGCGCCCGCAGGCGCCGTGCACGCCGAGCTTGGCAAGCTTGCCACCGCCAACGAGAGCATCGGCTTCGCGCTGATGGTCGGGGCGCTGGTCAGCGCGTATAGGCTGCTGTCGCCCGATTTGAAGTCCGAGTTCGAGAGCCTCAGCTCGCGGGGCACATCAGGCCCTTTGCCCTTCATGCTCGGCCGCGCGCTGGTCGGCGTGGGCGGCCTGGGGCTGGCGGCGATAGTGCTGGGCTTTGTGGTGGAGGCGTTCGATCTCGGCGGGCGCTACCAGCGAGAGGAGGCCGTGCACATCGCCGTTCTGTTCGTGAACGCCATGCCGCTCCTGCTGCTCGCCATGGTCCTGACCTGCACCTTCGGGCGCATCGTGGGCCTAATCGTTTCGGTCGTCATGCTCAACCTCGGCGCCGACGCCGCGTATCAGCGGGCGGCGATGGCCGATGGCTTCATAGCGCCGAGCGGGCTCTACTCCATCGAGGAGGCGTTTGCGTGGCTGCTGCCGCGGCCACTCGTGGATCCGTTCACGGGGGTCGTCCTGATGGACCAGAGCGCGGCCCTGCAGCAATTTCCCGTGCGGCAGGGAAACGGCGTCTGGGGCTGGGACCTCATCCAGGTGTCAGGTTTCGCCGACATCGCGCTCTTTTTGGCTTACCTGCTCGTGCTGGTGGCGCTGTTGTACGTGGCGTGCAGGTGGCGCGCGGCGCAAGCGCACCGCCGCTTCGTCCCCGTGGCGGGATGGCTGGAGGGCCGCTAGAGCTCGACTTTCTACAGGCGCTCGTATATTCCGGATCGGTGGACGATCGACCGTTCAAAGACAGGCGAGAGGCGGGTCGCGTACTCGCCGGCCTTCTTGATCGATACCGAGACCGCGCCGACGTGGTCGTGCTCGGCCTCCCGCGGGGAGGCGTGCCGGTGGCATTTGAGGTGGCCCGAGCTCTGCATGCGGCGCTCGACGTGTTCCTGGTGCGCAAGCTTGGTGTCCCCGGCCATGAAGAGCTCGCCATGGGTGCGATCGCGACCGGCGGCGCAATCGTCGTCAACGACGACGTGGTACGTGCATTCGGCATTCGCCCAGAAGACATCCGCGTTGTCGCCGAAGATGAAGCGCGAGAGCTCCTTCGGAGAGAGCGCGCATACCGCGGCGGGCGGCGGCCGCTCGACGTCAGTGGCAAGGTGGTGATCCTCGTCGACGACGGGCTGGCCACGGGCTCGAGCGTGTCCGCCGCCGTCAGCGCCCTCCGGGCTCTGCATCCCGCGCAGATCGTGGTCGCGGTGCCGGCAGCGCCCGAGTCGACGTGCCGCCAGCTCCGATCCGTCGTCGACGAGGTGGTCTGCGCGACCATGCCGTCACCGTTCTTTGCTGTCGGCCAGTCCTACTACGACTTCGCGCAAACCTCCGATGAAGAGGTCCGCGAGCTCCTTCGCGAAGCGTGGGCGGCACGAACGGCGCCAAACCCCGCCCGACCCTGATTACATTGCGCTGGCGCTAAAGAGGCGTTATTTGTGAACCGTCGAGGTCACAGTGACCGGCTGATCTTCAGATCACTTTTCTTCCGGGTGCCCGGTGTTGCCGAAAGCGATGCGGTCTCGGACGACCGGCGCCCGGCCGAGGAGCCGAGCCCGCTGCACGGCCTCCTCGCCGAAACGATCACGGATCGCGTCCATCGCCACCTCGAGCCGCTCGCGTCGCGGCCGTGACGGTCCGCCGAACAGCTCCAGCTGGCCGTCATCCGCGTCGCTGAGACCCGCGAGCCCAACACCGAGCGTGCCAACCGCACGCCGCACGTCCCGCCCCGCCAGCAGCGCCCGCGCCGCTGAATAGATCTCGTCTCCCGTCGCTATGGGGACCTCCAGCGTTGACTGCCTCGAGAAACGCTCGGTGTCAGGGCGGTAGACCACGCTCACGGAAATGACGCGGCCGCGCCGGCCGGCAGCACGAAGCCGGCGGCCGACCATCTCCGAGAGGCGCATCAGCAGCTCCTCGAGCTCGCCCTGCGAGCTCGTCGACCGCGCCAGCACGTGCGAGTGGCTGTAGCTCTTGCGGGCGGGACCTTCGAACGCGCCACCCTCGAAGCCTTTCAGCCGGCGAAGCCAGCCGTCGGCGACCGCGCGCTGCATGCCCGCGAAGCGAAGCCGCTCAGGGGTCGAGCGGAGGAACTCGACCGGTGTGTGGATGCCCGCCCGCAGCAGGCGCCGCGCGGTGGCGTCGGCGATGCCGGACAGGTCCGTGAGCCGAAGGCGTTCGAACACCGACACCAGGTTTGTGTGGTCGATGCGCTCCAGCCCGTCGCGCTTGTTGAGGTTGGAGGCCTGCTTCGCCATCCAGATCGACGTCGACATGCCGACAGAGCTCGTGATGCATTCGCCGACCTCTCGCCGCAGCGCGCGCTTGATCGCGCGGCCGACGCCCTCCGGTCCCAGCTTGACCAGGTCGGGTGTGCCGGCCAGGTTCAGCGACGCCTCGTCTATCGACATCCGCAAGACGTCCGGACTGTGCCGCCGCATGATATCGACCAGCTGGTCCGACACAATGCGATAGCGCGGCGGGTTCGGCTCCTGGATCGCGATGTTCGGGAAGATCGCCTTGGCCTCGAACACCTTCATCCCGGTCTTGATGCCAAGGTCTCGCGCCTCCCTCGAGGCGGACACGATGGTGGCCGCGTCAGTGGCGTACGCGGCGATCGCCAGGGGCCGGCCCCGCAGGCCGGGGTCGTGCTGCTGCTCGATCGAGGCAAAGGCGCAGTTCAGGTCGACCACCAGGGTCGCAGGGTCGGCGGTGTTGAGGCCGATGTCCACGCCAATCACCCAAACAAATGTTTGCACATTCCCGATCCAACCGGGAGGTCGAAAATTCGTCCAATGGATTCACAGGCCACGGACCTGGTGCCGGCCGGCACGCTGATCGACGGGCCGGACATCACCCGGCAGGAGCTCCAGCTGGCGGTTCGCAACCACTCGATGCCGCTGGAGGCTCTCCAGTACGCGATTACGCCAGTCGGGCTCCACTATCTGCTCATCCACTTCGACGTCCCGGCCGTGGATCCGGCGAGCTGGGCGCTCACGATCGGCGGCAAGGTGCGTCACCCGATGCGCCTCGACCTGAACCAGATCAAGGCGAGGCCTTCGGTGACGATCGCGGTGACGCTCGAGTGCGCCGGCAATGGCCGCGCGCGGATGTCACCCCGGCCGTTGAGCCAGCCGTGGCTGGCGGAAGCCGTGGGGACCGCGGAGTGGACCGGCACGCCGCTGGCGGCTCTGCTCGATGAGGTCGTGCCGTTGTCGCAGTCAGGCGACGTGGTGTTCACCGGGATCGACCGCGGGATCCAGGGCGACATCGAGCAGCAGTACGAGCGGAGCCTTCCGCTTGCCGACTGCCGCCGCGACGAGGTCTTGCTCGCGTACGAGATCAACGGCCGGCCGCTTCCGCCACAGCACGGCTTTCCGCTCCGCTTGATCGTCCCAGGCTGGTACGGCATGGCGCATGTCAAGTGGCTGCGGGGCATCACCGTGCTGGATGGCGACTTCGGCGGTTACCAGCAGGCGACCGCGTACCACCTCCGGCTCTCCGACGACGACGCGGGTGTGCCCGTCACGAGGATGCTGCCGCGGGCTCTGATGATCCCGCCCGGCATTCCCGACTTCGCCTCGCGCGTCAGATTCCTCGCGCCGTCCCGGCAGGTTTTGACGGGTCGCGCTTGGTCTGGATGCGCTGAGGTCACCAGCGTCGAGGTGAGCGCGGACGGCGGGCGCACGTGGAACGCGGCCGCGCTGGGCGACGGCCCCTCGGAATTCGCGTGGCGCCCATGGACCTTCGAGTGGGACGCGACCGAGGTGGGTGAGTACGAGCTCTGTGTGCGCGCGACCGACGCCGCCGGCAACGTTCAACCCACTGCGCAGAGCTGGAATCGCGAGGGCGTGCAGAACAACTCGGTGCAGCGGGTGACCGTCGTCGTGGCCGGATCCGTCGGGCTCGTGCAAAAGGCGGCCGACGAACCCACCTGAGACGACCGGTGAACGGGGCGTGCAATCCTTGATCCTGTGGGAGTCGAAGCCGGTTGAGTCGACGTGGCCTGCTGCTCTTCGCAGCCATGTGCGTGATCTGGGGTATTCCGTATCTCTTCATCCGCATCGCGGTGGGCGAGCTCACCCCGGTCACGCTGGTGTTCTTGCGGACGGGAGTTGCGGCGCTGCTGCTGCTGCCCATTGCGGCCCGGCGAGGAGCTCTACGTCCCGTCCTCCAGAGGTGGCGTCCGTTGGTCCTGTTCGCCGGGATCGAGATCGCCATCCCCTGGGTTGCCCTTTCCAGCGCTGAACAGCGCATCTCCAGCTCTGTCAGCGGCCTCCTGATCTCGGCCGTCCCACTGGTCGGCGTCGTGATCGCGCCGTTTTTCGGCAACCGGGAAGGCATAAGGACGCTGAATCTCGCCGGCCTGCTGCTCGGCCTGATCGGGGTCGCCGCGATTGTCGGTCTGGACCTGCGCGCCACCGGATGGGTGCCGTTGGCGGAAATGGGTGTGGTCGCGGTCTGCTATGCCGTCGGCCCGGCGATCCTGTCCCGCCACCTGTCGGGATTGCCTTCGGTGGGCGTCATCGCATCCGCGCTCGCCGTTTGCGCGCTGGCGTATGCGCCGATCGCCGCGATGCATTGGCCGCGATCGATGCCAAGCAGCGCCGCTGTCTCATCAGTGGCGGTGCTCGCGGTCGTGTGCACCGCTCTGGCGTTCCTCATCTTCTTTGCGCTCATCGCCGAGATCGGACCGGTGCGAGCCACGGTGATCACGTACATCAACCCGGCCGTGGCGGCCGTGGCCGGCGTTCTGGTGCTCCACGAGCTCTTCACCGCCGGCATGGGTATCGGGTTCGTCCTCGTGTTGATCGGCTCCTCGCTGGCGACGCGCAGGCCGCGACCGGCATTACTGGAGCCGGCGCCACCGAACGTGACCGTGCGCGAAGCGCCTTAGCCGCTAAAAACAGGGGCCGGCGACGCTGCGCCACGCGTGCTGGTCGTACGGCTGCCCACTGCCGCCGGGCTGAGGTGGGATCGTCGCCACTTTCTCGAGACCGGCGGCCGTATACAGCCAGATCGAGCCGTCGGCGCTGCCCAACCACGTGCCGTGGGCGTCGCGGACCGGAGTGCCGCGGCCCTGCAAGAAGGCACCGCCTCTGATTGCAATGGGGGTCGTCTGATCGGGCGCGGAAAGCAGCACGAGGTTGGACTGCGCTCCGTCGGCCGAAATCGGCGCTCCGTTCACGATCGGGTGCCCGTCCGCGTCGAAACCGACAACGAACAGCGGCATGGTCGCCGAGCGCTTCCAGACCACCAGCGTTCCATCCGTCAGGTTGAGCCTGAGCAGCTCATAGGAAGGATGCGCCTGCGAACCGGTGATGCGAGTTCCCCACGCGAAGTCTCCGGAAATCGCCGTGAAGACGCTGTAGCTCACCCCAGGGGGCGTCTGACTGCCTGCCACCAAGTGGGTGGCGCCGGTGGCCGGGTCGATCACTCGGAGCTCCGTGGCGCCGGGTCCCGTCGATGACAGCACGCCGACGTAGATGCCCTTCGAAGTGAAGGCGAGCACGAATCCCATCTGGCCGTCCGGTGCCGCAAAAAGCGCGTGCTCGGCCTTGGTGGCGACGTTGACGAGGTAGAGGGTCGCGGTCGGCGCCGAGCCGGAGTGCTGCGACAGGCGGCTCAAGACGTACGAGCGCTGGTCGGGAGAGACCGCCTGCATCGTGACGGGCAGCCATTGCTTGGCGCTCGCCAGGTACGTGCGGTCGCTGTCCTTCGTGGGCGTGAACGTGCCGGCCGGCAGGTCGACGAAGCCGCCGGTGCCCTTCTGGTTGTCCTGGCCGTCGGGTCCGACACTGTTGTCCGGCTGGCCTTTAGGCGCTGAGATCACGAAACCGGCCACGGGAAGGCGGCAGCTGAGCGCGCCGGAAGCCGCGGCGGCCGAGGGAGTGGCGCCGGCGGGCGAGTGGTTCGCGGTGGGTGCACCGCCACAGGCGCTCGCGAGCATCGTCGCCAGCGCGATCGTGAGAGTTGTTCGTTTCATAGCCGCAGGATTGGGCCTCGAACCTGTGCGGGTCATCAGTACGCGTACTGAACCTTTGCGACGCTGAGCCTTATCCTGACCCTCATCGACGGGCATTGGATGGCGGTCGCGCGGGGTGACGAGCCGGCCGACCTGGTGCTGGCCGGCGGAAAGGTGCTCTCGGTGTTCACCAGGGAATGGCTCGAGGTGGACGTCGCCATCAAGGACGGCCATGTTGTCGGGCTCGGGCGCTACGAAGGCAAGACGCGCCAGGACGTCTCCGGCGCCTATCTCGTGCCCGGTTTCATCGACGCCCACATGCACATCGAGTCTTCCAAGTTGATGGTCGACGAGTTCGCCCGGGCGGTGATGGCCCACGGCACCACCGCGGTCGTCGCCGACCCCCACGAGATCGCCAACGTGCTCGGCACCGATGGCATCCACTGGCTCCTCGACTGCTGCACCGATCTCCCGCTCGACGTGTACGTCATGGCCTCGTCATGCGTGCCGGCCTCTCAATTCGAGTCGCCGCGACGGCCGTTCACAGCCGGCGACATCGAGAGCCTGCTCCGCCGCCACCGCACGATCGGCGTGGCCGAGATGATGAACTTTCCAGGGGTCGTGGCCGGCGACAAAGCAGAGGTGGCCAAGCTCACGACCGGCCTCACCGATCACGTTGACGGCCACGCGCCGGGCCTGCGTGGACCTGCCCTCAACGCTTACATCGCGGCGGGCATTCGCTCGGACCACGAGGCCACCACCTATGAGGAGGCGCTCGAGAAGAGGCGGCTCGGCATGTGGGTGATGCTGCGCGAAGCCTCCATCGCCCGCAACCTGCGAGACCTCCTCCCGCTCGTCAAGCACCACGGCAGCGACTGGTGCGTGTTCTGCACCGACGACCGCGAGCCGAGCTTCATCGTCGATGAGGGTCACATCAACCAGATGGTGCGGGTCGCCGTCGAGGAGGGCATCAGCCCGGAGGACGCGATCGTCATGGCGACGATCAATCCCGCCACCTATCACCGGCTGTGGCGCCTGGGCGCGATCGCTCCGGGCTACCAGGCGGACATCCTGGTCCTTAGCGACCTCGTCTCTTTCGAACCTCGGCAGGTGCTCAAGCGGGGCGCATCCCCTCGCTTCACCAAGCTCGATGTTCCGGAGTGGGTCCGCCAGACCGTGCACCTGGCGCCCGTTTCGGCGACGTCGTATCGCGTCGCCGGTGGTCCCAAACGCATCCGGGTCATCAAGGTCATCCCGGGCCAGCTGCTGACGGCCACCGAGGCGGTCGAACCCACCGTGAGAGATGGGGCCATCGTCGCCGACCCGGCACGCGACCTCGTCAAGATCGCCGTCCTGGAGCGTCATCACGCCAGCGGGCGGATCGGGCTTGGGTTTGCGACCAACGTCGGCTTGAGGCGCGGCGCGTTCGCTTCGACGGTGGCGCACGACGCCCACAACGTGGTCGTGATCGGCGTGGATGACGCCGACATGGCAGCATGCGCGTGCCGCCTCGCCGATATTGGGGGCGGAATCGTCATCGCCGAAGGCGGGCGCGTCGTCGAGGAGCTGCCGCTGCCGGTCGCCGGTCTCATGAGCGACCAGCCCCTTGCCTACGTGCACGAGAGGATGAGCTCGATGGAGCGCCGGCTCGCTGCGATGGGCGTCTCGATGGCCGCGCCTTTCATGAGCGTCAGCTTCCTCGCCCTTTCGGTCATCCCGGAGCTGAAGATCACCGACCGCGGGCTGGTCGACGTCAACCGTTTCCAGCTGGTTCCGCTTGGCATCGATTGACGACTTCAACGCCCTGCCGGAGGAAGAGGCGACGAGACGGCTCCATGCGTGCCTCGCCAACCGCGGCTGGGCATCGAGAATCGCGTCGGGCCGTCCGTACCCCGATGGCATGTCGCTGATCACCGCCGCGTGGCTGGCGTTGAACGACCTCACCGATGCGGACTGGGTGGCTGCGTTCAAGGCTCACCCCCGTATCGGCGAGCGCGGTGGCGACGCTCCGGAAGTCTCTGCCCGTGAGCAGAGTGCGGCAATGCGCGCCGGCGCGAACACGCTCGCGGCCCTCGCCACGGAGAATCAGCGGTATGAGGAGAAGTTCGGTTACGTCTTTCTCATCAGAGCCAGCGGGCGGAGCGCGGACGAGATCCGGTCGGAGCTCCGGCGCCGTATGAGCAACGATGCCGCCGTGGAGTTTGCCGAGGCGCGCCGCGAGCTGGCGCAAATCGCGGAGCTTCGCCTGGGGAAGCTCGTTTCCGAGTGAGCATCTCGACCCATGTGCTCGACGTCGCTCGCGGCCGCCCGGCCGGCGGCATCGCGGTGACTCTCAGCCGGCGCAAGGCGGACGGGCCGTGGTCCGTGGTCGGCCGCGCCGTGACCGGCGCCGACGGCAGGGTGAAGGAGCTCTCGAGCGTGCC
>Ga0137378_10006465_pt1 | contig 10176 bp, 8 predicted proteins | sample SagtaG_21_FD_104813 | JGI IMG/M metagenome (GOLD analysis project Ga0137378, IMG submission 104813) | Vadose zone soil microbial communities from Sagehorn Ranch, Mendocino, California, USA - Sage2_L_60_16 metaG | ecosystem: Environmental > Terrestrial > Soil > Vadose zone | place: USA...
CCCGATGTACTCGCCCGCACCGAAGTCGGTGGTCAACGTGACGATCGCGCTCATTCGTTCGACCCCGTCAGCTCAGGCGTCGCAGGCCCTCTTTGATTCGGGCGAGTTCCTTCTTTCGTCGGGCGAGCTCGGCATCCGCCTTCGTCGCGCGGGCCTCGCGGTCCTTCAGCTTCGTTTCCCGTGTCTTGAGGGCGGCCTGGGCCGTCTGCAACGCAATCCGCTCGGCTCCGATTCGATCGCGCTCCGCGGCCAGTTTCGAGAGGCGTTCCTCGAGGCTCAGGCGCTGCGCGCCGATGGACTCCTGCCTTCGCTTCCCGTCCGCCTCCGCACGCGTCACGCGCTTTTCCGCCGCGGCTTCACGGTCTTCGACCTCGTCGATACGATGCGCCAGGCCCTCCTCCCGTTCCCGGAGCGCCGCCTCCTGCGCCTCGAGCTCGCTTTCGCGCGCTTCGATTGCGGCTTCCCGGCGTTGGATCTCTTGTTTGGACTTGGACTCGCGACTCACGACGGCGTCGGACCGCTTTTCGAGCTTCTTGGTCTCCTGTGTGTGCGAAGCCTCGGACTTCGCCAGCGCCGCCTTCCGCGTCTCGATGTCCTGCAGATCCGCGAGGAACGCGGTCTCCTGCTCCTCCAACGTGGCCTTCAACGACTCGACCGACTCCGATTCCTTCGTGACGGCTCGCTCCGTCGCGGCGACCTCGCTCTCGCGCTTTTCGATTTCGGCTTGCTTGGCGGCGTATTCCTCTTCGAGCGAGGCCCTTCGGGATCGCAAGTCCCCTTCGACGACCTCGGCCGCGTCGGACCGTTCCTCGGTTCGCTCTTCGACGGCCGCGGCGGACTTCTCGCGTTTCTCGATCGCGGCCTACTGGCGTTTCGCCGCCGCCTCCCGCTTGTCCAAGTCACGTTCGGACGTCTCGATTGTCCGGAGCCGCAGCTGCGCGGCCCGCTCGGACCGAAGCAACTTGACGGCCTGCGCCTTCAACTTCGAGCGATTCGTGGAGAGCTCCTCGTCCATCCGTTCGAGCCGACGCTTCAATTGGTCGAGCGACTTCCCGCGGGTCGCGAGATCTCGCTGTCTCCGCCGGACGTCGATCTGTCGCTCCCTCGCTTCGCGTTCCTCGTCCGAGACCTTCCGATCCTTGGCCGCCAGGTCCTTCGCGAGCTTCTCCATGCGTTTCGTCGCCCGCTCGAGTTCCTCCCGCCGGTCATCGAGGCTCTCATCTTGCGTTTCGAAGGCTTCGGCCTGCTTGCCGACCTTCGCGGTCTTCTCGGCGAGCTCTGTCTCCCGCGATTCGAGCTCGGCCACCCGTCTGGGGAGCGATTTTTCGCGTTCCTCGATGGCCTGCTCTCGCTTCGAGACGGAGGCCACATGCTCGCGGAGCTTCGTCTCGCGGTCCCGGATGGCCGCCTCTTGGGCGGTGAGGAGGCGCTCGCGTCGTTCGGCCTCTTGGAGCCGGTCCTCGAACACCTTCCGGGCCTCGGAGATCTTCTCGGCCTCGGCCTGCAAATTCGCGTACAGGTCGTTCATCTGCTTCCGCTCCCGTTCGAGGGATGCGGCTCGTGAATCAAGCGACGTTTCGCGGTCCCGATACGTGGCTTCCTTCGACGTGAGTTCCCGCTCGAGACCGCCGAGTTTCGCCTGTCGTTCGGACAGGCTCCGTCGCTGAGTCTCAAGCTCCGATCGGGCCTTCTCGGCCTCCATCGCGAGGACCTTCTTCCGGGACTCGACCTCGACGTCCTGGGAGGTCCGGCGTTCCTCGAGTCGATTGAGGATCAGGCCGCTCGCCTCCTTGACCGTCTGGAGTTCGGCCCGAAGGGAGTCGAGTTCGCGCTGTCGCATCGCGCTCCGCTGGTACTCCTGCTCGAGTTCCCACTTCCGGCGGTAGAGTTCCTCTTCCCGCTCGACGAGCGTCCGCTCCTGGTCCCGACGGGCACCGAGTTCCTTCTCGTACGCCTCGCGCTCGCGAGCCTCTTGCGCGATCGCTTGGTCGAGCACGGCGTCCGGGTCCCCGATGCCCTCCACCGCGGCCTCGGGGTAGCTCCGCTGGAGATGGTCGATGCTGATCGAGGAATGGCCGTAATCGTACGTGCGGACCTCGAGCTGGGCCCGGGCGCTCGCCGCGTCCTTCAGGATCTCGGGGAGGGCGTCGTGGCCGGCCACGTCGACCTCGGATCGATGCTCGGCGAGGACCCCATCGCCCCGTCGCAGGACGAGGACCCCTTGCGACGGCGTGTCGCCTCGAAAGACCGAGGTCTTCAGGACCCCGTTGAACTTCATCGCTCGAAGCTCGGCGAGGATGGACCGTATCGCTTCGGGCCCCCCGTCGGCGATCCGTTCCACTCGACCGGGAGGGACTTCCATCGCGTGTTAAAGATTATTGTCACGTTAAGAAGGTTCCCACGAAATTCCGACCCTTGACACTTCCGAAGGCCCGAAAATGGTTTTCTATGGCCGCAGCCATCGCATCCCCGCGTTCGTGATGAGAAGCGGGTCCGCCGACAATGCGTGACGACCCCCATGAGTGCTGAAACGCCAACGTCTCGAACTCGCCCAGACCCGATCTGCGGCATCTCGAATCGTCGTACGTCGGAGAAAAGGGAAAGGGGCGGTCCGGTGAGGGACCGCCGTAGCAACCTCTAGAGGTACGGGTTCGTCCCCGTCATCTCGGCGACGAGTCCTGCCGGAAACGCATCCACATCGGAGAGACCGCCATGGAGGTTCCCGTTCAGACCGCCGTTGCTCCGCTGCACGCCGACGAACCAGGGAGCCCGGAGGGTCGTGCCACCACAGCTTGCGACGACGTCCCCGAAGAAGAACCCGGTGCCGATGCTCATTCCTCCGTTCAGCGTCACCGTGGCCCACGCCGTGCCGCCCGCGGAGACCGAGAGCGTTGCGGGAGACACGGAGACCCAGGTTCCCGAGGTCGCGCTCACGACGCTCAGCGAGCAGCTGAGCCCGCTCCCGGTCTCGTCGTGGAAGGCGACAGACATCCCGCCGTTCACGGCCTTGCCACCGGTGAAGACGCCGAAGCTCACGGACGCGGGAGACAACGTCGCGGGCGTGTTTGTCGCCGACCAAACGTTGATGCGTCCGCCGCCGCGAGACAGGGGGCTCGCTAAGGCTGCTCCGTTGCTCGGGCTCTTCACGGGCCGGTCCGCGCTGTTCACGAGCGCGGATTTTACCTGCGCCGGCGACCAATCCGGGTGCGCCGCGAGGAGCAGCGCCGCAGATCCTGCCGTGTGCGGGGTCGCCATCGAGGTGCCCTGGAAGAACGCGTACGACGGCGCGTACGTGCCGTCCCCATTGATGGTGAACACGCTTGAGAGGACGTTCACTCCGGGGGCCGTCACGTCCGGCTTGATCATGAACGTGTACGGAGTTGGCCCGCGGCTCGAAAATCCGGCGAGGTAGTCCGCGTTCGAGGTCACGACTTCCACGATTGTCGTGCCGTCCGCCGTGATCTGAGCTCCGTCATGCGCGATCAGGGTCGTGCCGTCGGTGTTCGAGACCATCGCCGCGGGGATCGTCGGGTTGTTCACGCCGTCGGCTCCCATCGAGATCGGGTCGCCGAACACGTTGTTCACGATGATCGCGCCGACCGCGCCCGCGTTCTGCGCGTTCTGGATCTTCGTGCCGAACGTGCACACGCCGCGGTTGATGACGGCGATCTTGCCCGAGACGCTGTTCGTGATCGCCGCACATCCGGCCGCTGGGATCGTGTTCGCCGTGTTTCCCGTCATCGGGGGAACGAAGTTTGCGAAGGCCCCGATCGCCGCGCCGAGCGTCGTCCCCTGGAGGCCGCCGAACGCCGCATCGTCGAGCTTCACGGAGATTCCCATGTAGTGCGGGTCCGTGCTCGCGCCCGCCGTGATGACGTTCGCCGCGGTGCCCGGCGATTCGATTGTGAGAGTCCCCGGTCCGGAGTTGCCTGCGGCGACCGCCGCGACGACGCCCGCATCCACGGCCGCGTTCAGCGCGTCCGCGAGCAAGTCGTGCGGGCCTTGGACGCCGCCCCCGATGCTCAGGTTGATCACGTCCATCCCGTCGATGACGGCTTGCTCAACGCCGGCCATGATGTCGTGGCTGAAGGCGCTCCCCTGGAGGAAGTAGAAGCCGACCCCCATGCCCGGGAACACGTTGTAATCGTACAGCGTCACCCCGGGCGCAACGCCGCTCAGGAATCCGAGCGTGGTCGCGCTGGCCGGCGCGAGGGCGAGGTTCGTGTCGCCGACGTTCACGGGTCCCTCCTGCTTGCAACCGCCGATCGTCCCCGCCACGTGGGTTCCGTGGTCAGCAACGATCGTGGTCCCGAACGGCACCCCACTGAAGTAGGGCCCGCGGTGGACCACCGGGTTGGCCGCGCGGCAGCTCGCGATGAACGGGTGGGTGTCGAGGATGCCCGTGTCCACCACGCCGACCTTGATGTGCGCGAGGTCGCCATAGTCCGGCGTCCCGGAGAGATCGACGCCGAGGGCCGACCACACGGCGGGAGCGTTGATCAGTGGGACGGAAACGTCCATCGAGGGACGATAGAGCCAGTCCGCGGTTACATCGACAACGCCCGGTGCACCGCGCACAGTGTCGGGCGCGACGCCGTTCAGCTGCACGGCCATCCCATTGAAGACGATGGAGTACTCCCGCACGACTCCGACCTGAGCGAGGTTCGTGTGCAACCAGGCTCGGAAGTTCGCGTGCGCGTTTGCGAGGTAATTCTCGTAAGCCTGGGCCGCCGGCGTCGTAAGGTCGAGGTGATGGGCCGGATCCGCCTTCGTTTTCAGGTAGCCGCGAATGCCGCCCCCGTACTCCGAGACCGCGGGGTCCGCGAGCTGAACGATCGCGAAATCTGGCACCTTGTCCGGAGCCCCTTTGAGCCCGCCGCGATCCGCGCTCGCAGCGAAGCTGAGCGGCGCCACGAGCACGACGAGCAATCCAAACGCGAGCACAAAGGGCACGATCCGTCGATTCGACATTCGTTGCACTCCTCCAAAGTTGCCGACGGAACCCCGCCGACGCTGACCTGATGAGTGTGACCGTAGAAAAGACTTGGCCTCCGGGAGAAAACTGCTATCGGATTTGATAGGAACAACCGACGTCGCGCAGCGTCGATGCACGGCGCAGTTGATTGGTGCGTTGCGTCAGCGATCCGCGAGATCCGGCTCCGCGATTCGACGGATCTCCACCACGACGCCAGGTGCCCCGCAGTCTTTCGACGCGGCGATATCTGCGACCCGGCTGTCGTCAGCAAAGACCACGTACGTGAGCGCGTCTAGGAACGCCACGGTTGGTCTCGGCTACGCCTTTGCTGTGCGCCTCTTCGAAGGGCTAACCGCAACCGAGACGAGCTCGTCGGTTGGAAGACTCTCTGGCCAGTTCTCTTCACCGAGTTCCTCGCCCACCGCAACACGTTCACGCCGATCCGGTTCCCAGTTGCGATCCTTGAGATAGATTTGGAAGTAGTTTCGGGGCAGCCAGACGCGACGGCTCTTGTATCGGCGGTCGAGACGCTTTCTCCCCCCGACGTAGGCCCAAATCTCCACGCTCGCCAGGCCGGGATTGATGGGAACCGGGTCGACCTTCCGAATCCTTTCGCTCACGTGGGATGCCGTCGTGACTTGAACGAACCGCAGCGGCTGCGGAGGGTCGATTCGAGTCGCGATTAGGTCGAAAGCGTTGAAGATGTCCGTCGACTGGCTGATCCAAATTGGACCGCGCCTTTGCACGCTTCGCACGGCCGTGTGGACGACGTAGCCTTGCTTTTCCAGTTCCTTTCTTGCCAGCACTTGAAGCCGGTTTCCCTTCGTTACCGTGCCGCCCATAGAGTGCACTCCCACGACGGGATGTATTTGGATGCTACTATAATATCCCCCTCTTAAGCCTATCCGGGGGCAGCGTGAACCGGACCTCCAGATCCTCGTGATCCATGGGACCTCTCGGTTCCCTTGCGACGAGTCATGCTGACGGCGGCCCTCTCGATGGGACCCTTGCGATACTCGGCGGTTCCGGCTTCGAGGTAATCAGCCGGGGGTATGCGAAACTAACGCCGTTTTACTTGATTGCGACCTTGGCGCGCTCGATGTCGTCCACGACGAGCGCAATCTCCGTCCGCCCGTTCTTCGATCCGAGGATGTAGATGGAGTGCACATTGATCCCCGCGCGGGCGAGACGCTTCGCGACCTTCGCGAGTTCTCCGGGACGATCCAAGAGCTCGAGGTTCAAGATGTCGTTGAGCTCGTACTTCAGGCCCGCATTCGTCAGGGCCTTCTGCGTCGTCTGCACGTCCGAGGTCACGACGCGGAGGAAGGAGATATCGTGTTTCGATTCGCTCGCGATCGCCCGGATGTTCACGGCCCCGTTCGAAAGGGCCTCCGTCACGCGCGCCAGCTCCCCGGTTTTGTCGGCTACGAACACCTTGAACTCCTTCGTTCCCCTCCCCCCTCGTCCTCGGCTGAGGAATCGGCGGGGCCGCTACAAAAGGCTTCGCCACCCGTGCGCGAACGTCAGGGTACGAGCCGGACGCGGTCCCGCGGGAACAGGATCGCCTCCCGGATGTTCGGCAGGTCCAGGAGCTTCTGGACGAACCGGTCGAGCCCGAACCCCCAGCCACCGTGCGGTGGCATGCCATAGCGGAACGCCTTCAGGTAGAACTCGAAATTCTCCGGGTTGAGTCCCTTGTCTTTCATCCGCGCGAGGAGGACGTCGTACCGATGTTCCCGCTGTCCGCCGGAGGCCATCTCGTCCCCCTTGTATTCGAGGTCGAAGGACAGCGAGTACTCGGGTTCGTCCTCCTTGGTCATCACATAGAACGGCTTGATGGCCGTCGGGTACTCCGTGATGAAGTAGAGCTCGTGGCCCTCCCGGCCCAGTTCTTGCCCGAGGGCTTTCTCCCCCTCCGTGTCGATGTCGTCCCCATCCCGTAGTCGCTTCCCTCGGCCCCGGAGGATCTCGAGCGCTTCCGTGTACGGGATCCGTTTCAACGGCAGCGACGGCGGTTTCGGCTCGACCCGGAGGAGCGCGAGCTCCGCCTTGCATTCGGACCGCACGTGCTCGATTGCGGAATCGACGGCGCCCTCGAGGAACGGAAAGAAATCTTCCTGGCGTTCGATCCAGGACACCTCGCCGTCGAAGGAGGTGAATTCGGTCACGTGTCGCACGGTGTCAGATGGCTCGGCGCGGAACGCCGGGGCGATCTCGTACACCCGGTCGAGGCCCGTCGACATGAGCATCTGTTTGTAAAGCTGCGGGCTCTGGCTGAGAAACGCGCGCCGTCCAAAGTACGTCGTCTCGAACAACGTCGCGCCTCCCTCGGCGCCGGCGCCCGCAAGTTTCGGCGTCTGGACCTCGACAAATCCTTGGCCGTCGAGTGAGGATCGGAACGCTGCCGCGACGGCGGATCGGATGCGGAAGATCGCACGGCGCTCCGGCTTCCGCAGGTCGAGCGCGCGGTTGTCGAACCGCGTATCCATGTCGGCCCCGACCTTGTCCGCGATCGGCAACGGCAACGGGGCAGCGGCTGGACTCAGGACGTCAAGGGATGAGGCGACGAGCTCCCATCCGTTCCGCACCTGGGGATTCGGTTCGATCCGACCCCGGACCGCGACGACGCTCTCCCGGACCACTTTCGATGCGCGAGCGAACAAATCCGGATCGGACTTCTTCTTGATCGTGGCCTGGAACGTCCCGTCCCGCTGGCGCACGATGAGGAAGGCGATGCCTCCGAGATTCCGGACGTCCTCGACCCACCCCGCAAGCACCGCTTCCTTGCCATGCTCCGCCGGCGTCAGGGTGGAGAACGAGCGGAAGGAGGCCATCCGCGCGGACAATGAACCGCGGGAATAAAGATTGCACGGATGGCTCGCCTATCGGAGGACGCTGACCTTCTTCTCCTCGGACGGCACCATCTGCATGTGGGGATACGCGAATTCAACGCGCGACTCGTTCGCGAACTTCTCGAGGACGCGCTTCACGAGCCGGGTCCGGTATCCGCCCTTCGCGAAGACGGGGCAGAAGTAGACGAGCGTGAGGTCCACGGACGAGTCTTTCATCCCCCAACCCACGCGAGGTTCTTCGGCCATGTAGTCCGCCAGGTCGGCGAACTCGTACTTGGACCGAAGGTGGTTGCGGTTCTCTCGCATCATCGGGCCGACGACGTCTTCCGCGGCCTCCAGGATCAACTTCTCCGCGAGCTTGTGGTCGCTCTCGTACGTCACACTGACCGTGAGCTGATCCCAGACAAACGGGGTGTCTTTCGTGTAGTTGAACACGTTCCCTTTCAGGATCTGGCTGTTCGGGATCGTGACGTAGCGCCCGGTGAAGGCGTCGCCGTACAGCAGGCCGCCGAACTCTCGGAGCGTGGTGTTCATCGGCGTGATTTCGACGACATACCCTTTCGTCTGGTTCATCTCGATCCGGTCGCCGAGTTTGTAGAGGCCCATCGTCACGAGGACGACCCAGCCGACGATGTTGAGGAGCGGTTCTTGCATGACGTAGATCAGCGCGGCGGTGACCAGCCCGGTCCCGAGCAGGCTGTACCCTTGCGTGCCGCCGCCGAGGAGGACGAAGAGGACCAGTGCAATCGCGGTGCCCCAGACGACGTACGACACGAGTTGGAAATGGGCGAAGATGTCCGCCTCGTATTTCACATGGCTGCGGAGGGCCGCCCGGAACACCGGACGGAGGACCTCGAGGAGGGTCTTCGTCGCGACGAGGATCGGGATGATGTAAATCCAAGGCGCCAGGGACCTAAGGTCCAGGGTCGGGGACGGAAGCCACGGAATCGCGACGACTCCGCCGAGGATGAAAATGAGGAGGAGGATGACGAGCGTGATCCCGACCCAGAGGAGGGCTCGCGCTTTCCGCCAGGCCGCGACCTTCACAGATGCAGCGAGCGCGGGCCGCGTTATTTAATGACGGTGCCGAGGTTATCACGGCTGAAAGGGGCCACGCGTCTCGGACCCACGAAGGCCGACCGCGTTCTATTCCACGTGGGACGCGACCGAAAACTCCATGCGACCGTGCGATGTCGCTCCGCCGCGGGTGGTGGCCGTGGACGAGCACGTGATCGAGGTCCGCGGGCTCGTCAAGCGATATCCCGACATCACGGCCGTCGACGGGATCGACTTTGACGTGAGCCGCGGCCAGGTGTTCTCCCTCCTCGGCCCTAACGGCGCGGGCAAGACGACCACCGTCGAGATCCTCGAGGGTCTGCGCGACCCGACGGCCGGGGAGGCTCGGGTTCTTGGTCAAGACGTCCGGTCGGGATATCGCCGCATCCGGGAACGCGTGGGCGTCCTGCCCCAGGACTTCGAGCCGTTCGATCGCTTGCGACCCCGGGAAGCCGTCACCTACTGGGCGCGCCTCTTCGACCACGACGTGTCCGAGGAGGCGGTCGCGAGCATCATCGAGACCGTCGGGCTCTCGAACCGCGCGGACACGTTTGCCCTGAATCTTTCCGGCGGGGAGAAGCGTCGCCTCGGGATCGCGATGGCCTTGGTCGGCCAGCCGGACTTGTTGTTTCTCGATGAGCCGACGACGGGGCTCGACCCCGGCGCTCGGCGCGAACTGTGGACACTGATCGGCGACCTCAAGCGCAAGGGACGGACGATCCTGCTTACCACGCACTACCTCGATGAAGCGGAGCAGCTCGCCGACGACGTGGCGATCATGAACCACGGCAAGATCGTGGCGCACGGCAGTCCGTCCGCGCTCATCTCGCAGTTCGGGGGTGGCACGACGATCGTGCTCGCTGGCGCCGGCCGCGGTGGATCCGAGGCCCTGATGGCCCGCGGAATTGCCGCGGAGCTCCACGGCGCCGACCTGTTCGTGCACGTTCCGATGGCGGGCCAAGTCCGACCGATGCTCGCGAAACTCGCCTCGATCGAGATCCCCCTGTCGGAGATTTACACGAAGCGCTCGACCCTGGAGGACGTCTTTCTCAAACTCGTCGGCGCTCGGATGGAGGAGGGGGTGCTCGCCGCATGAAGCGGATCCTCGCGGACGTCACGGCGTTCGGTCGACAGTACCTTCGCTCCCGGGTCGGGACGTTCTTTGCCCTCGCCTTCCCCGTCATCCTCATCCTGCTGTTCGGGGCGATCTTCAGCTCGTCGGGAACCTCTCGGGTCTCGCTCGCCGTCCAGGACATGGATCGCACCGACGCCTCGCGGGGGTTCGTTCAGGCG
>Ga0137378_10006468_pt1 | contig 10174 bp, 4 predicted proteins | sample SagtaG_21_FD_104813 | JGI IMG/M metagenome (GOLD analysis project Ga0137378, IMG submission 104813) | Vadose zone soil microbial communities from Sagehorn Ranch, Mendocino, California, USA - Sage2_L_60_16 metaG | ecosystem: Environmental > Terrestrial > Soil > Vadose zone | place: USA...
GACTGGCCGGAGGCGTGATATGTGCCCTGGCGCCAGGAAGACATGCCAGGTCGAACACCTGCATAAACTCCAGCATCGTGGCGTACCGCTCTTCTGGCCGAGTTGCCAGCGCGCGCAATACGACGGGGTCCAGCGCTATTGGTAGATCGGCGTTCAATTGCGAAGGGAGGGGGATACTCTTTCCCAGAGCATCGAATGGATGGTAGCCTGTCAGCATCTCGTACAGCACGACCGCGCTGCCATATTGATCGCTGCGAGGATCGACGACGCCGCTGGTCTGTTCGGGGGCCATGTAGCCCACCGTCCCGCGCACCGTGATCGTCTTTCCTACCTGGGCGCCAGGCTCCAGAGAACGGGCGATACCGAAATCCGTAATCACCAGGCGGGCATCTTCTGGATGGATCAGGATATTCTCCGGTTTGATGTCGCGGTGGATTACCGGGCGGGGTCGGGTGTGCGCATAGGAAAGAGCGCTGACAAGCTGGTGAAAGTTATTCATCGTCTCATTCGCGGGCAGAGGGCCGCCTGCTTTTGCCAGCCGCGTGCGCAAAGAGCCAGCGGTGTAGAGAGGCATTATCAGGTAGACGCTGGGACCATCCTTGCCATAATCAAGCACGGGCGCAATGTTGGGGTGGTCGAGCGCCGCGGAAATGCGGGCTTCGCGTAGAAAATGCTCGTGTTCACTTTGCGTGGTCTTACTGGGCAGCAACACCTTAATTGCGATACGACGAGAAAGATTCTGATCGACTCCATGAAAGACTGCCGCGTAGCCACCTTTGCTAATCAAGGCATGAATGATATAGCGACCTGCCAGTGCAGTGATCAATAAAGGGAGCGCACATGCCCGACAAAATAGATCGCTGTCCCGATTCTCATAGCCGCAGTCAATCTGATCGGCGCAGCGTTTCACTATGCATTCTCCTGCTCTGCTTGCCGTTCTAACGTCTGTGCCCACTCGTGACAGGCGCGCGCCTCTTGCCCTCTGCCCAGTTTATGCAGCACGACCGCTTTATTGTACCAGGCATCGGACTCTTCGGGGGCAAATGAAGTGGCCTGATCTAATGCCGCCAACGCCTCATCCAGGCGATTGAGAGCAAAAAGGGCCAATCCTTTGTTGTTCCAGGCTGCAATATAGTGTATATTGACAGCCAGAGCGCGATCAAATGCGACCAACGCCTCTTCATGCCGCCCAATCTCGTGCAATAAGCTCCCCTTGTTATACCACGCGGAAATCAACCCTTCATCGTAATCGAGAGCATGATCATACGACTCAAGCGCTTCATCAAACATGCGCAAGGCCACCAGCACATTCCCTCGATTATACCATGCTCCTGCCAGTGTTGGGTCAAGCGCGAGCGCCTGGTCGTACCCTGCTAACGCCTCCACAAAGCGCCGCATATCGCGCAAATCGTTTGCTTGATCAAACCATGCCGTTGCATTTTGGGGATCAAGCTGCGTCGCTCGCCTGTGCATGGAGAGCGCTTCGTCTGGTTTTTGCATACGCCGCAGGATATTCCCCTTTGTATCCCACAGTGCCGTGTTATTGGTCTCTAACTCCAGGGCGTGATCAATGGCAATCAGGGCATCGCTATAGCGTTGGATACTGTACAGCGTGTCGCTCATCGCCTGCCAGATAACACACTGTTTGGGGTCAAGTATTAATGCCCGATCAAATGCCAGCAGCGCCTCAACAGTCCTTCCTTGCTCGGCCAGCGTCATCCCCCGTCCACTCCAGGCAAAGGCGTAGTTCGGATCATGCGCGAGCGCCTGTTCGTAGCAATACATCTCTTCATCGTTGCGGCGCAACTCATGTAAGACATTGGCCCGTGAATTCCATAAATCAGGATCGTTTGGATAGAGAGAGAGCGCGCGGTCGTAAGCCAGCAGCGCCTCCTCTGCGCGCCCCAGGAGCAGCAATGTTGCCCCCCTGCCACTCCACGCCTCCACTGATACGTCATCCTCGATTACGGCGGCTTCATACGCGGCCAGCGCCTCCTCATAGCGGGCCAACTCATAGAGCCGATTGCCATCCGCCAACCAGAAGTCGAGGCTAATTTCATTGCGTCCGTCCACACGCGGATAATCTGCTTTCACCGTGAGCGCTTGCAAAGAGCTTGAGACCGGGTCAGGCGTTGCTCGCGGAAGAGAAAAGCGCAATTGTGTATCATCATCTTCCGGGTTACTCATTGGCGGCGTCACTACGGGAGCCGCTGCTGGAGCAGTCGAAGGAAAGACGCTCCCTCCCACGCGCGCCGTCATGCGCGGCTTAAAAGGTTGCAGATCAAGTAGCGCGCTTTCACCTATATATTCAGACTTCACCAAAAAAGCTACAGGTCCGTCCACTCCAAAATCCGTCACATAGATACTGCCAGGTTCCTGCATCCGGCTTGACACTGATACTGCCAGTTCCGCGTCCTGCAAAAAATTATCTCGTTCTGCCGGTGTGGTCTGTCGCGGTTGAAGTGCGCGTAGTGTAACACTGTAGCCCCTATGGCGATCTATGGCATTCAAGGTGACTGTAGTACGATCTTTGCCAGTCAAGGCCAGTATTTCATAGCGGCCCTGCACCAGCGCCCCCTGTAAGGGGATTCCGCACTGAGCGCAAAAGCGCGCCTTTTCTCGATTTTGATAGTTGCAACCCCCGGTATCTAAACACAACATCCCCATGGGCGTCTTTCTCTCCTTTCTTCCCTATTTTTAATAATTACTATTTTCTCTCTCAATTAACTTGATTTCGGCGTCATTTAATTCATACAGGTTGTAAACGTGTGTATCTATTTCTTTATTGTATTTTTTGCTGGTAGGTAGAAGTTAAGATTGTCTCAGATAGTTTTTGGCGACTGATGACTTTCTGGTATCCATAGTAGTGGTTACACCTGCCAGTGTCAAGTACTCTTTTCTCTCTCGAGTGTATGAAATAGTGGTAGGGGGATAGCACATACAAAGCTTGCCCTCGGCGTAAATGCCTGTCATAATGGGGATAGAGGAGTCGTTTTCAAGCGAGAATACTCTTATAAAGAGGAAGATAAAGTAAACTTGTAAGCTGATCCCACAAGTCAGAGGAGTAACAATTGTGAGCACGCAAGCTACCCGGCAATCTGCGCCTGACGACAGTGAAAATGAAAGCACAAATCGCCCGCTGCGCGTTATGCTGGCGGATGATCATGCGCTTGTACGCGAAGGCACGCGCCGTTTATTAGAAGCAGAAGGAGACGTGGAGGTCGTCGCCGAGGCTGCCAATGGCGAAGAGGCCATCCAGGCCGCGCAACGCCTCCACCCGGATATCGCCATCATCGACATCGCTATGCCTGGCATCGGGGGCATCCAGGCCACGCGTGAGATCAAAGCCCGCTGTCCCGAGACCGCCATCCTTATACTCTCCGCGTATGATGATGAACCCTACCTGGTCGCCCTGCTTGAAGCGGGGGCCGCGGGATTCTTGCTCAAAAACGTGCACGGGCAAGAACTCATCAATGCCATTCGCGCCGTCTCGCGTGGTGAATCGGTCCTGCATCCTGTGCTCGCCGAAAAAATGATGCGGCGCCTCTCTTCCCAGGCGAATCCAACCGTTCGCGCCTCAGACCTGCTCAGTGACCGCGAACTTGACGTCTTGCGCCTGGCCGCGAGAGGTTTGCCCAACAAGGAAATCGCGCGCAGACTTGGGCTAAGCATTCGTACAGTACACAGCCATCTCGCCAATATCTTTACGAAAATGCAGGTCGGTTCGCGCACCGAGGCCGTCTTGCTCGCCTTGCGAGAAGGTATCATCTCTTTGCAGGATACCTATGACAACTAGCAAACCGTTTAAATTAAGCTGGTTGTCCCGTCCATATTCAAATGTGAGACCCGCGGTCGCCGTACTGGCAGTTGCTGTATCGCTGTTGCTGCTTATCTGGTCTCTTAGCGCTTACCAGCCGGCGCGCAACTTTTATGGTTCACGAGCTATCTATAGCCTGTTGTTGCTTTCAATCGGTCTCGCGTTGTTGGGCCGCTTCCTCCTCCTGCGCCTTCTCATACTCGAGACATCAGACGCACAGGCGTTTCACAGGCCACAACGCTTGCGTGACGAGTGGAGGCCGCTCTTTCTGTTCGATATCAATGCGCCGGTCTACCTGGCTGCAGCCGTTTTAATTAACGCGCCAGCCGCTGTGCTTACCGCCCTCATCACGCAAATGTTTCTCCAGGTATATACCTTCTTGCGCGGTTATGTCTCCTGGAGAGAGGCCAGTTATCGCGTAGCAACCACTGCCCTCGTCGTTCTACTCTCCGGCGCGACGTATAGCTGGATTTCTGGCACCGTTCACAATAGATTTGTATCTTACCTCCCTTTCTATCACTTTGCAGAATCTAAAGAATTTCTCGGTTCCATCCTGGCTGCCGTAGTTATGCAATTGTTACTCGGCCTGGTCTCACTGCCCATTATTGCCGACACAGGGTCTTTTCGTCTTCGTACCGCCTGGCGCGCGTACCTCCATTCACCCGTACTACGCTATCAGGCCTTGATACTGAGCGTTGGTCCCCTCTTACCCATAGTAGATGTCTTCGATGATGCGTCCGCCGAACTTGCCTGGATATTCTTTCTGATACCGCTTTTCGCCATCTACTACCTCGCGCTCGTCAGCACAAGGCTGGTTGTCCGCACGGATGAATTGCAGCGCACGCTGCAGGACTTGAAGAGCGCTCGTCAAAGGCAGGACGAACTGAGCGATTATGCATCACTGATAACCCGTGTACAGGAAGAAGAGCGCCGACGCCTTGCCAGAGAATTGCATGACGATACCGCGCAGGCGCTTATCGCCCTCTCGCTTGGATTGAATAGCCTTGAGCGGGCTATAGGGAAACAGGACCTGCCCGAAAAAGATATTCAATGGCTCTCCAACCTGCAAAATCTTGCCGATGCTACGCTGGAAGGTGTGCGCCGGGCCTGTCGAGATCTACGTCCCTCGGTGCTTGACGATCTTGGCCTGCGCGCGGCCCTGGAGTGGCTTGGCGATAGTTCTGCTGCGCGCGGTGTTCCCTGTAGTTTTACCTGTGCTGGATCGCCGCAACCGACCGCACCCGAAGCGGAAATCGCCATATATCGTATCGTCCAGGAAGCATTGTCGAATATATGGCGACACGCCCATGCAACACAGGCATCCATCGAACTATATTATCGCTTCGATCTACTCCAGGTGACTATTTGCGACAATGGCTTGGGCTTTGCAGTGCGACAACAGGGCGCAATAAATTGGGCCCCTGCTCCTGATCACAATTCACATAGCGGCCTGGGATTGCTGGGGATGCGTGAACGCGCAACACTCATCGGAGCTAATCTCTCGATCACTGCAACTCCTGGCCAAGGCTGTACAATCATCCTCTCATTGCCTCTCACGAAAAAAGATGCGCAAGATGCTCTGATTTAGGTATAACTACTGTTGTACTCCCCGGGCAAATAGCGCATAGTAACAGCAGGCAGGACTCAAAGGGAGTTTGAAATTCATCGCTGCGACGAAGCTGCAAGGGAAGTGATTCTACTTTCAGTTTGTAGCGATGAAAGGCAAACCAGTAGTCGAAGGTTGTTTACCCTGGGTGGTGGATGGTTGATATGCTCGTAGAATGGAACCGGGACCGGACTATGAGCGCCAAGACTATCGATCTACAAACTACCGCCTGGATACGTGAGTGTAGCATCTTTGTCTCTCCGTGCGATGCACTCTCTTGTAGAAGAAAACACTCATCGGCTCGTTACCCGTTTGTGGGGACTGCCTTCATCATCCCCTTTATGGCCATATCTTCCGACCAGTTCCCCGCGAGACATCCATATCTCCTGTGGGTAGGCGCCGTATGTGGCGCCTTGCATCAGGCGACCCAATCCGTTTTCGTTATAGAGGACCAACAGGCCGGTCATAAAGAGGCGGTCGAACCAGGCGTGAATCGTCCTGGGGCGTTCGCGCAAGGTGAAACCCAGGCGTCGACTTGCGCGGCTCAGCAGGGTTATGCCAAAGAGCGTGCATACGCCCGCGGGGAAATCTGGGGATTGCGTCCATACCGCCATGGCCTCAAGCTCCTGGGCTATCATGCGCATCAGCCCCCACGGGCCTGTATGTGTTGCGGCATCGAGCAGCGCCTGATTACGCAAATGGAGTTCAGCGATGAGGTCTCCTTTGTTAACACGCGTCCCGTCGGGCAAATCCATGGGACGGCCGTGATAACGGGTGAAATGCACCTGGATCAGGCCATGAGGCGCGTGGGGAATAGGCTTTGTATGCCAGATAGAGAGAGTTAGCCACTCCACGAAAGGCCAGAAACGCAGGAAGCCGCGCGCCTTCCCTGCTCCTGTTTGGAAGGCGAGCTTCCATCCCAGGCTGATGGCGCGACGCGGCACAGGAGCAAGAGTGGGAGCAATTGGATGAAGCGTGTTGCCGCGATCCTCGCGTACTTTAAGCACCAGAAAAGCTGCTAAGATGAGCACAACCGCTGCCATCGCGAATATGAGGCGATAGCCAAATTGAGTCTGGCCGAAAGCATTGGCTATAAGGATGATGATGCCACCAACGAGTGGCGCAATGATGGCAGGCAACGTCGCGGAGGCATTCCATAGCCCCAGGTCCTTGCCCACAGTGTCGAGCGAGGGCAGCGAATCGAGTGTTAAGGCCCAGTCCACGCTGGTGTAAGCGCCATAGCCTAACCCGAATACCAGTCCCAGGGGCCAGAGCAACAAGTTATTCGGGAACAGGACGAACCCCATAGCGGCCACTGCCATGCAGGAGGTGGCGAAGGAGACGATTTTCACCTTCCCGGTATGATCTGAGAGGATGCCCAGCACAAACGCGCTCAACACTGCTCCCAACAAGGCAAGTACCGCGACTGCCGCTGTGGTTTGCACAAAGTTCTGAATGTGCGCGACGTTGGCGAAGTAATACTCGATGAACGTCATGAAGAGCGTCAGACCCAACATGACGAGGAAGCGTGTGAAGAAGACCCAGATAAAATTGTGATCACGCCAGGGAGAAATCCAATTCTTCTCAGTCCATTGACGCCATTGGAATGGCGTTGTACTCTTTGGCCTGCTGGATGGAGAGAGTGGAATTTCGTGCACGCCAAGCACGGTAATCAGTATGCCGACCAGCAAGGCAATACCGCTGAAAGTGTAGTAGACAATACTTCCTTCGTGAATGATGTCAAATGTTGTCGAAGTTAGATTGATCTGGCCCAGTAACCAGGCCGCAAAGGCCAGGCTGAAGACGTTGCCGAGGATGGTCATCAGGCCAAAGTAGGCTGAGGCTTCGCCGCGCTGATTCTGTGGCACCATATCAGGAATCAGGCTCTGGTAACCTGTCGTACCCGCGTTAGTGGCAAGCTGGAAGACCACCAGGCCGAGCAAGAAGAACCAGATGTTGGTGGCGAAACCAAGCATCAACCCGCCAACAAACATGAGCAGGCCACCCACTAAGATGTAGGGTCGCCGTCGCCCCCAGACGCTATAGGTGCGATCCGACATCATCCCGATCAGGGGCGGTATAAATAAGGTCATGACGGCCCCCAGGGTTGATATCCATCCGAGAAAGGTTGCTTGCTGTGCATTGCCTACTTCGCCCGGACTGATAAAGAGTAAAATTTGCGTGGGGATGACGATGGGAAGCAGAGCAGCAGTCTGGAAGTTTAGAGAGAACCAGAGCACACTCAGTGTTAGTTGCTCAGTTACGTTTAGCCGGTGGTGTCGATCTTGTACTTCCATATTCATATCATTTGACGGAGTTACCTGCATTACTTTGGGCAATTATTGGGTAGCTACATTATAATGCCTGGTTGCAATTATCACAACTATTAGTAAGAAACTATCAAACTGTGCTATGCAGCCTCTTCATGAAGAGAAAGGCTGAGTCCATGTATAGAACAGTTTCCCTTACAGATACTGCCTTGTCGCTTGTATGCGCGGTCACATATAATAAAGAGGAAGTTATTTTTGGCATAGGTTCGTGAACCTGGCATCCACGTGTCAGTCATGCCTGGTCCCCCCTCCTAATACACAACACTACTACATGTAAGGATATTTCTATGACTGCTAACAAAGACATCTTTGGCGCGCGTACACTATTACAAGGCGTTTCCCGCAAAATTACCTACATTGACCTGGATGTGTTAACGCGGCGGGGCGTAAAAGGGATTGACCGGCTTCCTTTCACCATCAAAATCTTACTGGAGAATGCTCTGCGTCACGCGGGAGAGCTGGTTACTGAGGACGAGGCGCTCTCCCTGGCGCGCTGGTCGCCAGGCCAGGCGTCAAAATCAGAAGCAGAGTACCCTTTTCTGCCTGCGCGTGTCCTGCTGCAAGATTTTACCGGCGTGCCCGCCGTTGCGGATCTCGCGGCTATGCGTTCTGCCATGGCTCGCATGCATGGCGACCCACAAAAAGTCAATCCACTGGTTCCCGCCGACCTGGTCATCGATCACTCGGTCCAGGTGGACATGTTTGGTTCGACCCTTGCTTTTGCGCGCAACGTAGAGCGCGAGTACGAGCGCAACAGCGAGCGCTACGCCCTGCTTCGCTGGGGACAACAAGCTTTCAGGAACTTCCGAGTTGTCCCTCCAGGAACAGGTATTGTGCATCAAGTGAATCTAGAGTACCTCGCTTCGGTCGTCATGACAAAAGATGAGCAAGGGGAGACGATCGCATTCCCGGATACACTCGTTGGTACGGACTCTCATACCACTATGATCAATGGCCTTGGCGTGCTTGGCTGGGGTGCCGGCGGCATTGAGGCGGAAGCAGTCCTACTGGGCCAACCCCTCTATTTGCTCACTCCTGAAGTGATTGGTATGCGCCTCGTTGGCGCGCTTCCTGAAGGTTCAACCGCTACAGACCTGGTGCTAACTGTTACGCAGATGCTGCGCAAGCGCGGCGTTGTTGCCAAATTTGTCGAGTTTACCGGCCCTGGCCTCAGCCAGTTGCCGCTGGCCGATCGCGCCACCATCGCCAATATGTCCCCGGAATTTGGCGCTACATCCACTCTCTTCCCCGTGGATGCCGAGACGCTGCGTTATCTGCGAAACACCGGGCGCGAGCCGGAACTGGTTGATCTTGTTGAGCGTTACAGCAGGGCGCAGGGACTCTTCCGCACAGATGATATTCCTGAGCCGTACTTTGATGACCTGCTCGAATTGGATCTCGCGACCGTCGAACCCAGCCTGGCTGGCCCGCGCCGTCCCCAGGATCGCGTCGCCATGCGCAACCTCGGCCAGGCATTCCGCTCGGCCTTTACTGACCGCTTTAAGAAGCAGGAGGACAACGTGACAGAGCACGCCCTTATTAGCCTTGGCAGTGAGGGCGGTATTGCCAATCCAGATCCGATTGTCCAGAGAGAAGACCAGGATAAAATGATGGCAAAAAGCAATACGAACGAACAGAACGGGCATGGGAAAGACGTCCTTGTCACGATGACTGATACCCAGACCCACATGACCGATGGTTCCGTCGCTATAGCCGCCATCACCAGCTGCACCAATACATCTAACCCGTCAGTAATGATAGCAGCTGGCCTCGTTGCCAAACACGCTGTAGAACGCGGCCTATCCGTCAAGCCAACGGTTAAGACCAGCCTTGCTCCTGGCTCGCGCGCCGTAATGGATTACCTGACCAATGCTGACCTGCTGCCATACCTGGAAGCGTTGCGCTTCCACCTCGTCGGTTTTGGTTGTACTACGTGTATTGCCAGGGGAACGCCGGTATTGCTTGCCAATGGTACCGCGCGGCGCATCGAGCAGATGCCGGGCGCTGGCGGAGTCGCGCTACTCGCTCCCACCACAGATGGCAGGCTGGGCACAGCGACGCAGGCCGAGATGATGGTTCAGGGCGAGCGCGAGTGCGTCTCGCTTGTCCTTCAAGATGGGCGCACGTTGGTCTGTACCCCTGACCATGAGATCCTCTGCACGGACGGTCGCTGGGTGCGCGCTGACCAGCTCGTACTGGGCCAGGATCACGTCGTGGTTGGCCTTGAGGCTCCGTTGGACGAGCCTGGAGACGACGAAGCTGGTTACGCGCTGCACGTGGGCAAGCTGATATTCACGATGGACACGCCGTATGAACGCCTGCGCACGCTGGCATTCTCGCGCCTGCTCGGGCATCTGCTTTGCGACGGCTCGATCAGCCTCTCAGGGCAGGGCCGGATGCACGTTGGGCAGGCCATGGATC
>Ga0137378_10006473_pt1 | contig 10169 bp, 10 predicted proteins | sample SagtaG_21_FD_104813 | JGI IMG/M metagenome (GOLD analysis project Ga0137378, IMG submission 104813) | Vadose zone soil microbial communities from Sagehorn Ranch, Mendocino, California, USA - Sage2_L_60_16 metaG | ecosystem: Environmental > Terrestrial > Soil > Vadose zone | place: USA...
CCTACGATCCGGTGCTGCTGCTCACCCTGGTGGGGGAGTTGCTGCTGCTGTCGTTCACGCTGACCGCCTTCGGCGTCATGATGGCGGCCCGGATCAAGCAGATCCAGGCATTCATGGCGCTCACCCAGATGTTCGTACTGCCGCTGTTCTTCCTGTCCGGCGCGCTGTACCCGCTGAACGGGCTGCCGTCCTGGCTGACCGTGCTGACGAGGATCGATCCGCTCACCTACATCGTCGAGACGACTATGTAAGCGTGAGTGATATAGGCGACCCCCCTCTAACCTGCCTAAACACCCCTTGGCGGTGTCCACGCTCACTCACCGCCTAGCAGCTCACGGCGTAGCCGCCGGCATTCGGCGAGGTGGCGTTCCAGCACGCCGACGCGCTCGGCGGCAGCCTCAACAGGGGTGATACGGCGGGCATCCTCCTCGGCCCGGATTGCGGCTAGCGCATCCTGTAGCGCCTCGTCCGCCTCGCGCATAGCGGCGTAATAGGCAGTGGGATCATTGGACATAGCCGGACCTCGATTCCGGTCAGGGCCGGGGTAACGGCGTTGGCTCGCCGCCCGGCCCGCCTAAGTGTCATTGCCACGTCGACGCTAGTCGACGTCGTACCCGCTGGGAACCCCCTGGACGGCTCTGAGAGCCACCGTGTCGCCTCGGCGCCGGCGACCCCCGGTAACCGTGCCACTCCGCCTCGTCGTCCTTGCAGCGTACGACGTACCCCCGGCGTAGCCGAATAGCAACTAGTTGTCGCCGGAATGGTGTCCGAATAGCACTGTGATGGAACTGTTATACGGACTTGGCTCTCAATTTGACCAGTCGGGATATATCATCGGGAATGGAGCCGAAAGGGAAGGGGGGTTAAGCCAAGGAAACGGGGATATCAGCATGCCCGCAAAGACCGCCGTCAAGAAGCCAGCGCCCGACTACGGCGAGTTTACCGCGCACCCGGCGGCGGATGCGTTTCCGCTGATGCGGGAAGAGGATCTGCAAAAGCTGGCGGACGATATCAAGCTGTGTGGCCAGCTTGACGACATCGAGGTCTTGGAAGGCACAACCCAGATCATAGATGGGCGTAACCGTTATCTGGCTTGCCGGCTGGCTGGCGTAGAACCACGCACCAAGGAAATCAGTATGGACGGCATGCCATACGGGATTTACGAGTATGCCGTGTCCAAGAACCTCCTTCGCCGTCAGCTCACGGCAGGCCAGCGTAAGGCCGTGGTAACGAAATTGCGCGAGGGCGGGCACAGCATCCGCGCGATAGCCGAGCTGACGGGAATACCGAAGTCCACTGTCGCCGACGATCTGCGCCAGGCGTCCGAAACCGGACAGTTTGAGCAGCCGGATCGAATCGAGGGTAAGGACGGGCGAGAGCGGCCAGCCGCTATACCGAAGGGTGGTGCCGAATCCGATTCGGCGCTAGACCGCCTGCGTTCGGCGGTCGGCAAGCTTGAGGGTTTCGCTGACAGTCTCCAGCTCGTGACTATTCCTGACGGCGTGCCGTCTGGCGACCGTGGCGCGCTTATCAAATCGTTGCGCAAGGGTCGCGCTGCCCTTGGCCAGTTCATTAAGCGCCTGGAAGGCGACCAGCCGGAATCGCCAGAGCCGGAAATAGCGGCAGCCGGCAACGAGCCGTCAGCCAAAGAGGTAAACGACTGGCTTAGATCGGTCGGTCGTGAATCAGAGATTAAGGCAGGCCGTGTATCTAACGCGCTTAAGAAGGAATACCTGGCGGCGCATAGCCAAGATGGCGAATCATGACCGGAGGCTCACGGTCTAGAAGGGCTATCGAATCCGCGCCAATTGAGGGGAAAGTGGTCGATAGTGTCGAGAGGTATCTTGCCTCTTATGACGATTTCGAGTTTACCGACTCTCAGGTAGCCGAGCGGTTCTCTGCCGATGCGCTAGTCGGCTCTTACTGCTGGGTCGGGGAGCTTGGCTGGCTCGCATGGGATAGCCGTAGATGGAGGGATATTCCTAATCCCGTGATGCTCGGCGTCGTCCGCAATTGGGTCAAGTCTGAATACGTGCGAACGGCCGGGCTTATCGGGGAAGCCAGAGAGATAGGAAATAAGGACGCCGTCGGTCGGCTGAGGTATATCCACGGCCAGTGGTATAACTACCAGTCAGCGGGCAAGCTCGGCGCGGTCGCCCGGCTATCGCAACCCGACGTCGTGCATAGGCTCAGTGAATTCGACGCTAAGCCGGATCTGCTTAACGTCCGCAATGGCGTTATCAACCTGAGTACCGGCGAGCTAATGCCTCACGATCCCGCGCTTATGCTCACCCAGCTAGCCGATGTCGATTATAAGCCCGGCGCTACTCACAAAGACTGGGCAATGGCGCTTGAGGCAATACCCGAGGATCTGCAAGGGTGGTTTCAGCTACGATGCGGCCAGAGCATTACCGGCTATAAGCCGGATGACGACGCTGTAATAGTCGAGCATGGCGGCGGCGCAAACGGCAAGAATACCATCATGGAGGCATACGGGAAAACCCTCGGCGACTATTTCAAGATGGCCTCGCCTAGGGTATTGCTTGGCAATCCCGACCAGCATCCTACGGAATTGGCTGACTTGTATGCCGCCCGTATGGTGTGGCTTGACGAGTTGCCAGAAGGCCGGTATCTGCCAGCAACGCGGATAAAGAACCTTACCGCTGGCCAACTGCCCGCCCGAAAGATCGGCAAAGATCCCTTGGTGCTTGAGGTTCTGTTTTCCCTTTTCGTCTCTACCAATTATCTGCCTGCCGTTAATGAGACGGACGAGGGGACGTGGCGGCGGCTATTCTTGTTGCGTTTCCCTTATCAGTTTCGTAAGCCCGGCCAGCCCGGTTATAAGCCCGGCGACGCGAGTCTCCGCCAGCGGGTAAAGCGCGGTCGCGGCCAGCGTGAGGCTATTCTCGCCTGGCTGGTCGAGGGCGCTCAGATGTGGTATGCGAACGACCGGGAATTCCCTAAGCCTGATCCTGTCATAATAGAAGATGACCGGATCTGGTGGCGCAAGCGCGACGACTCGATCTGGCGGTTTATAGACGAGCAACTGGAATTCGACTCCGATGCTCACGTCATGAGCAAGGATCTGTTCCAGCAATTCACGCTATGGCAGGCAGCGCAGAATCAGAAGCCGTGGGGTGATAGGACATTCGTAGAACGTCTCACCGGCAATGAGATAATAGCAGAGCATAACGTGTTCCCTAAAAAGGGTGTCCGCAAGCGCGCGGGCTCCGGGCTGTCTAGGCCGGATGGAGTGGTAAGCCTCGCCATGATTCCAGAGCAGTATAATGCCTGGTTTGGCCTGCGGTTCAAAGAGCCTGCCATCACCTTCGAGTATTGATGTGTGTAGCCTGTGTAGGGTCCTGTGACAGCAGCTCATATTCGGAGTCCCCTTTAAGGGAAAGGTAAACTACCCTACACAGCCTACACATCCCCAGCTCAACAGGCACTTTGCAGAAACCCCCTTGCAACCTTCCCGGCGACATGGGCATTAGATGACCGCTTGCCAGTATCCCGGCTGCCTCGTGGAATTGCCTCCGCGCATAGGACGTGGCGGGCGCTTTAAGCGTTGCCCGGAACACGCAAAGGCACGCAAGCGGGAACAGGATAAAGCGCGGCCGAAGGGCGGCCGTATCCGCAAGACCTACCCGCAATGCTGCCTCGATGCGCAGGCGGCCAAGGTGCGCGCGTACAAAGGCGGCACGGCTGTCAAGGCTGCCAATGTCCGCAAGTGCGCACAGCATCGGGATTGGCGGATCTGGTACAGGCTGGACCTCGCGGAGGAGGCAGAGAAAAGCGCCGAGGATAACGACGACGACCTTGCCGACATCGTATGGTCGCAGCGTTTCCGCATCACGCCTAACCATCCTGACAACTACCTCATTCCAGACCCGGAAATGCAGGTAGAGGTGCCGGTCGAGGGCATCGGATGGGATGACATTCCGCTGCCCTCCGCGATATCCGGGTATAACGTAAAGGCGGAGAGGATGACACGGCGGTATCTAGCGCTGGCTCCTGACAGGCAGGCGAAGAAAGCCGTCGCGCCTAACACGCCTGAGCCGTCGAGCGACCTCGGCTACTGGCGGGATAAGTGCGCCGAAGGGCGCAAGTGGCATAAGACCGACGCTTTCCTGTATCCGCCTGAGATGAATCGTGGCGCAGGATGGTGCGCGAAATGAAACACATTAAGTAGAAGGACAGTCGGTTATCCCTGCGTGAACTGTCCGGTCTCGGACAGTCGTTATCACGCCTATCAATGACGCTACTTGACCTTTGGGATATACCATGACCGAGCCAACCTGCCATACCGAAGAACGTTACTGCTATCTCTGCTTGGGTGTCACCACCGCCGAGGTTCTCACTTATCGTGCATATACATTGTCCCAATGTCTGACGTGTCATAACGTAACGTCTAACAGTCTGGCGTCTGACTAATGGCGTGGGATTACGACGCGACTCGTCTATGTCCGGTCTGTAAACGTGACGTGAAATGCCACATAAGGATAGAGCGCCGTATCGTCAGGATGCAATGCACCGTGTGCGAGTCGACGCAGGAATACCCCCGCTGTTAGCGATCTGCCATTCTTGCTAAGCCGAAACAATGGCGAGCGATAAGCGCTGTCGAACACACGACATAAGCGCGAGCGATAGCGTTATCGAACAGGTCACTTTTTCTGGCTGGCCTCCTTTGACGGCGCAGCCGGCAGGTCGCTCTCCTTAGCGTTACCGTTACGCTACCTTCTTTCGAACGCCCAACAATGGCGTTTCGCCTGGTCGGAGCCCTGCCGCGGCCTTATCGGCGAATGGCTCGAACAGCCGCGAAAGAATGGCGAAGGCGATTGGTGAATTGGGCATTCGAACACCCGCCATTTCGCCATTCCGCACCTTCGTCTGATTCTCGGCCTGCGCTGCCGTTACAAAGGAGATTTCCTTGACTTACGAGCCTGATGATTCCGCCGAGCGAGTGAGCCGTTACCGGCGTCACGAGAAAGGCGACCATTCGCTGTGCCTTTACCAGAATTGCAAGCCGCGCCGCGATCTTGAATACCGTAATGAGGAGCACCTATTGGCGGTCGCGCTATTCGAGGTATTGGCCGAGCGCGGCATTAACGCCGAGGTATTCTTTGGCGACGGCTATGGCGAGGCGCGGGAATTGGCCGACGCCGAGCTGCCCGATTACCTGCCGCGTGAGCCTGATTCGCTGATAAGGCTCCGCGCTAAGCGCGCAGTAAACCTTTGATAAACACTCCATAAACGTTCCCTGGCCCTTCCGTCCGGCGGCTGGTTACCGCCGAGGCGCGGTCTGAACTATCCAGGGAATACCCCCGGTGTTCTCGCGTCTAGTGGTTAGCCATACCCAGGCAGCGCGTTTGCGCCGGGGGACTAATAGCTCGCAAGCCAGCAACGGCGGGGTTCTCCAAAGCCTCGCGACATAGGCGATCCTGCCTAGAGGCGCTGCCGAATCCAACGGATATCAGCCGGCGCGTCTTTTAAGGCGCCCAGTCTGGCTTGCATTAAAAGACTTCCGCCTGGCAAACCTCAGTCATAAGGCAGCCAGCGGGCGATTGCTTAGGCAATCAACCTCCGTAGTAATGGACGGCAGACAGACCGGGATTACGCGGTTAAAAACGCTTCACCGCACCGCGTCATAGGCGAGACAGAACCATATTCGCGAGGCTGACCTTTCAGAGTCTCCGGCGGTCGAATCGTTGGGGCTGCGCTTATCCAAGCGCAAGCCTAATCCAACGACACCAATATAGGTGAAGCAATGAATATCGAATCAATTATCAGTGAAAAGCAGGGCGACGTCGAGTCGGCCAAGGGCCGGTATGACCGGGCTCGCCGGGAAATCGAGGATATCCTGGCAACCGCTAAGGCGCAGAATAGGTCGCATCTAACGGAGTCGGAAGACCGGCGTTGCGAGGCGGCATTTGAGCGAGTCGACCGGGCTAAGGCCGATCTTAAGAAGGCCGAAACCTCGCTTGAGCGCGCGAACGCGATTAAGGCCGAGGATGATAAGGCCGAGGAAAGGCTACTGATCCGCCACGCTACCGGGGCTCCGCGTAGCGCCGATGGCGAATATAACCTCGGCACCCGTACCGGCTTTAGCGCGTCGGATGGTCGCGTCACTGCGCACCAGACCTACGGCGCTGGCGGCTCTTACGAGGGCTCCGGTGATAGCCCGTGGATGGATTCCGCTACCGGCCGCCGGGCCTCACTGGGGCGCAATGAATGCTTTGCCGACCACGAGGTTGTCCGCGATGAAACCGCCCGTCATGCCGAGCGGGACAAGATCCTCGTCGGGACTCACGGGACTTTCGCTCAGCAAGTGCGCTCGCTTTCTACTGGCGGCTCGCCGGGAGTGGTCCCCACGATTTGGTCGAATAGCATTATCGATAAGGCTCGCAACAATTCGGTTTGTCTCAATGCTGGCGTTACCGTTGTACCCATGCCTAGTAAGGTCTATCAAATCGGCAGGTTGAATGCCGACGTAGCGCCGGCCTATAAGACTGAGGGTAGCGCGATCAATGTTTCAGATCCCGGTTTCGACTTTATCCAATTGCAGGCTACTACGCTCGGTAGTCTTACCGTAGCTAGCCTTGAGTTCCTGGCCGACGCGGTAAACGCCGACCAGGTGCTACAGGATGCGATCGGTAAGGCGATGGCGCTTGAAATCGACAAGGCGATCCTTTTCGGTCAGCTCCTTACAGCCGATGGCTCCGAGGGTTATAACCTGCCTGCGCCTTACCCGCGTGGTGTCCTTAAGACGCTGCTTGCGCTGGCACCTACTCAGGTGCTTCCCGGTTCCCCGTGGACAAACGGGACCGTCCAGACTGCCGCATCGTTTTTCCGCGAGCTACAGAGCCTGGTGTTCTCGGTTAAGCGGCGTAATGAGACGCCGGGCGCGCTCGTGTCTAATGACGCGCTTTATCAGAAATACGTGGACGCCTACGATTCCCAGAACCGGCCGCTCTCTATGCCGGATAACCTTAAGGCGCTGCCGTGGTTGACGACGAACGCGATTAACTCAGCAACCCAGGGCACGACGACAACGGCGTCGGATGTTTTCTGCGGCTCGTGGGATCAGGTTTTGCTTGGTCAGAGAATGGGCATAGAAATCCGCGTACTTTCCGAGCGCTATAGTGAGTTGGGGCAGGTAGGCATTCTCGCCTACTCACGCAACGACGTCCAGCTCGCGCGGCTAAGCGCGATGGGTGTCTACCGCTACCTCCAGGCGGCTGTCTGATGAGGCTGTTTAAGAAGCGTGCCAAGGGTCCGTTTAAGGCGGCTCCGGCTGCCAGCGGCGTTACCTACGCATACGCGGTCAACCCGTCCGGGCGTAGAGAGTGGTCTACTGCCGCCGGCGTCGTTATCGACGGGGTTGTCTACCGGCTTGCAGGCGAGCCGCCGACCGCGCCATGCGGGACTAACGGGTTTAAGGGGAACGGCCAGCGGTGAGACAGACGGCTCTGAGATCCACGCACAGACGACGGAATCTCAATCTAGGATGATCCCTTAGCTCAAGACGACGACTCTGAGGATCGGCGACAGAGCCGTATAGCACGTAGGCGCAAAAACAGCCCTTGCCGGGCTTCCTGGCAAGGGCTGTTTGTCGTTCTGGGGTTAGGCGGCTGGCTCTGGCCAGTCTCGAACATCTAGGATCTCTCCCGTTGCCTTTAGGACTATCCTTACCGAGCCTGGATCGAATCCAGGGCCACGGCGAGCTACCGGCAGTATCGTGACATCCACAAGTAGCTTGATTATCGCTCGCTTGCGAGGCAGGCTCAGAGCCCGCCAATTCTTCCTCGTGAAACCGTGCGGGTCTCGGAATTCGGGAACCGGGTCCTTTTCGTTGGCCTGCGCTAGCTGTGTCTTAATCACGGTCAGCCTAGCGTCGGCGTCTTTGTTTCCTGCTATTAGCACTGTCTCGTCTATGTCGTCACGCATGAATGCCCGCGCCAGTGCCTTTTTCTTCTCTTGAATCTTTTTCTCTTCGCTCCGTAGCGTTGTCGTGTCGATATCTTTTCTTGGCTCTGGCTTAAGGATGCTCAGGCGGTTCTTGGATATATGGGCGGTGAGATTCCGCTCTATCCATGCATCAGTGAGCGCGGCTCGCCTGCTGATGCGCCAGCAGTTTCTACAGACATAGGAAGAGCCGTTGTCTCTTTTGCGACCTGTCACGACGATTGGGCCGACATTACACTCGCCGCATTTGGCTATCCAGCTTAGTAGCCAGCGAGGCTCGTTGCCATGAGTATTGGTGCGCCGGGCTGGATCTTCGAGCTTTGCCGTGAGCCTTTCCCATATCTCTCGCTCTAGGATTGCTGGCCATGGCGCGGGCTCTAGTTGACGGACCTCGCGAATTTCACCCGTTGTCTCGTCTCTCACTTGTGAGGTATGGAGAGAGAGCCCGGCGACTGTTGCCTTTAGAAGTGCGGCCTTTAGCGTCTGGGTACGCCACTGTCCGCCGTGAGCGGTTGGCACGTTACGCTCTCGGAGGTCTCGCACTATCGCGCTTATTGAGATGTCTTTATCGAGGATATCATCAGCGGCTTTCAGCAGAATATCTCTCTCTTCGGGGACGATAATAAGCTGGCGCTGATATCTTTCGGTATTCTCTGCTGGCACGTAACCATATGGCCGTGGACCGCCATAATATGATTTGCCATTCCAGCGCTCTCTGCCCTGCGCCACTCGACGCGAGGTATCGGCTGATGATTGATCAGCCCCCTGAGCATATGAACGAGCATGCTGGCGCTCTATCTCCGTACCGCCGTTGGTGATCGTAAGTCTGCCGCTGAGGCTACGGATACTCGCGCTTGTGTACTGGCAAGCGTCGAGCAGATCATCGCAATCTCGGGTAGTGCGGAATGCCCTGTCGATATCCTCGAAGAGTGCCCCGTTTATTACGCCTGTGGTGATCTCGTCTATTAGCTCAGCGAATCCCGGCCGGATATTGCGATACTCGACGCGACCGTTTGGCAGCTTAATTGGCTTCTTTTTCCATGCACCCGCCGGCTTTGGCCGACCGTTTTTGTCCAGGTCGTTTTCCCTGATGACACGATGCAGGACCCATCCGAGACTGTCGCCGAGTGATGTAAGCTTGGCTATGCGTCCCTCGAACGCTCCTTCGATGCGAGCGTCGCTGATTCGTAGATAGATGTCGTAGGTGATCATGATGACCGCCTCCCTTTCCCCTTGCCCCCGGAAGGCAGTCTATCACGCTCGCACTGTGGGCGACCCGATGCGGCACGCGGTATTCGACCACCTGGCCGTCAGCCCGCAGGCGCTGAACCTGCTCAGCCCCGGCGTTACCTGGGCCGGCTGGCTCGTCCCGCTGGGACTATCGCTGGCCATGGTGGCCGCCATGGGCCTGGCGATGCTCGGCATAGCCATAGCCGAGTTCCGCAAGACAGAATAGCTATCGCACATTGCATACGATGCGGTGGCATTCGGGATCCATTAATTAGTAAGCACCTGCTGATCATTTCCAAGTTTTTGCTCGTCTCTATAACGAAAAGTGACGAACAATCCTCGTCGCGCTAGGCGACCCATCCGCTCTCTGTCAGACAAGAAACCTTACGGATTGCGCTCGCACACGGCAAAACTCCAACTCTCGCACCCCGGGAACCTGATTCGCAGTTAGGGCGCAAACCCACTCCAGCCCCCGGTTCGTCCCCGCGCCCGCGACCCTCACTCAGACGATCACCAGAGCATCCCCAGAACCCTCGCTGAGCCCTTCAGCGACCCGGACTCCGCACCGCCGCCTGGTGGGGTTCAAGATCGATCGGACGGCCGGAAGGATCTTGGTAACTCGGTGTCACGGGGCTGGGCGGGGCCGTTGAAGTCACGGGCTCGCCGAGGAGCCGCCGCCCCCTGATGATCTTCACCCCCCGTATCCCCCCAGGTACCCCCCGCCCCCACCACGAGCCCCGTCAGGTCAGGGCACCCGCTACCCCTGCTTGTCACGAGCAACCCCCAGCAAACCCCAGAACCCCAAAGACGCCCGGAGCACTAACCCCAGCCACCCCACCCACCGACCCCAGAAGAAGGCCCAACGGCGAGCACCACCCCCAACCGGGGGCCGCCTGGGGGGTCCGGGGGGTCATCCCCCCGGAAGAGCGCTGCGAGCCCCCGGCGAGGGCCAGAAAGGCCCGAGCATAGGGCGA
>Ga0137378_10006477_pt1 | contig 10166 bp, 7 predicted proteins | sample SagtaG_21_FD_104813 | JGI IMG/M metagenome (GOLD analysis project Ga0137378, IMG submission 104813) | Vadose zone soil microbial communities from Sagehorn Ranch, Mendocino, California, USA - Sage2_L_60_16 metaG | ecosystem: Environmental > Terrestrial > Soil > Vadose zone | place: USA...
CCGCGATCCCCAGAGCCACCACCAACACCTGGCCGCCAAAGTGAATGCCATCGATCATCAGCACCACCAGATTCAGATCTTCTAAGCGCCGTTAGCACAGCACCCGCAACTGATAGCAACTGGCCGCAACGAACTGCCGACTCACGCTGCTCTTCTCGATCCCGTAGCCTTCCACAACACTCTCCACCGCTCGCCGATAGTTCCGTGTGGACAGTCCGAGCCACCATGCGTTCCCGCACGCGTTGCAGTTTTCCGTCTTGCTGCAACTGACCGTAGCTCTCCAGTTCCACTTCCTGGCCCTCGCGGGTGCGTACCCGCGGTCGTTCCAGCGGGATCTTCTGTCCACCGAAGACCACGTAACCCGACTGCTTTCCCCAGCGCACACAACCCGCTGTGGGATTTGGCCGATGCGGAGGTCCTACTCGGCGCGTGACTTCGTTTTCCAGGATGGCTCGTAGGATCTGCAGTCCGGCTTGCCCGGTCAGCGAATCCAACCCCTGCAGCTAGTCAGCTGGGATTGCCTGCGTTTCCGGTTTCCAGCTCTCTCGTTCCATTCCCGAATGTGTCAGTCGAGTTCCGCCTTCATGGCGCTCGCGCATCAAGTCCGCCTCAAGAGCCGCGAGCTGGGCGATTATCTCCTGCTCGGCTTTCCGCTTGCGAATAACTTCTTCACGATAACGGCGCAGGAAATAATCGATGGTTTCAACCCGGATCCTGATCGAGCCGGACGGTTTGTTTTCATCGAGATCTTTAAAACAGAAATACGGCGTGCCGGACTGCTCGATAATGCCTTCGACGACGCCGTAGATCGGTGCGTCGTGTCCGCATTTGAAGCTGGAGATTTCGAGCGCAACGAGATTAGGATGCCGGGCCGTGAATTTCGCGGCCCAGACTTTGTGATTAGTGCTGCAGGAATATGAGTTTTTCCAGGCGTCGGTGATGTCGAGCGGGCTGCTGATCACGCCCGCGCGCACTTCGTCGCCAAAGAGCCTTTCGAGCAGGTCTTCGTCAATTGGAAGAGTGTTCTGCGAAAAGATGGGATAGCCGAGCTTCTGAAACTCATCCAGAATTTCGTGATTCAATCCCGGATCGTGGTGATATGGACGTCCCAACATGACGATGCCGATGCGGTCTTCTTGCTCCAATTGGTCGAGCACCTGGCGGGCGCGCTTGCGGATGCCAGTTTCGTATTCTTTGAGAGCAGCAAATCCAGATTCCGCTGCGCGATCGTTTTCCTCAAGTGAGAGACCGAGCACAGCTTGCCACGCTTGCAGCATCTGATGGGCGAATAACTTGCGGTCCGCGAAATTGAGCACCGGATCGATGTATTTCAGATTGTGCTCAGCGAAGACGTCGTTTTCCTTTGTGAATGCCGCTTTTACGGTTTCTGGAGTCGCAGTCACCGTCGGGCAGGCATTGGTCCCGACAACTTTGAGCAACGACGTGTGCAGAACGTCGTACATCGGGAAGAAGATGGCATCCAAAGGCTTTTTGCGATGCTTTTCCTGAATGAGATTGTAGACGTGCGAAATTCCAATCTTCGCCGGGAAGCACGGATCGATGGCGCCTCGGCTCGCGCCCGCGCGATAGAGTTCAGAGCTTGTATAGTCGGAATAAATAATATTCTCCGGCTGCAGGCCCAAGCTTTCAAAGTAGGCATTGAATAAAGGCGCGTAAGTGTAGATGTTCAGCACCCGCGGAATGCCGATGCGAAGTTTGCTGCGATTTTGCATGAGGGCAATGCGTTCTTTTGTGGCTTTGGTCCACGCCCGCGTGGGAACTGGGTCAGCAACCTTTTTCGCGTTTGTGGGACGAAAGACCTCTTTCGATGCCATATCGACGAAATTTGGATGCTGGTCCCGAATTTGGTCAAGTCCGGCCTTGATGTCTTTCATCTCATTAACGTCTTCCACGGTGCCTTTTTCGCAGGTAGCAATAATCAGCCGCTGCTCACCCTTCATGAGGGGAACTTTGGTGACCCGTTGGATGGGCACAAAGTTCTTGACAGGCTCGGTGCGCACATCGATGAAAGTGCGCAGGCAATTGTTCTTGCAGAAATTGCAACGGGTGGCTTCGTTACGTGTTGTGCGGTACTCGATCTTGCGCACCGAGTCCAAGCCGATGAAAGTGGTCTGCTGGCCATTTCGCCAGAGCCGCAACGCTTCCTGGGCCGCGCCAATAGCGCCTGATTCTCCGCAATGCTCGTGAACAATGATCTCCGGCTGCTTGCCTGCGGCGCGAAAACTATTGCGGATAAAGTCGACTTCCGCCTTCACTACGGCGAGATTATTCTGCGTTCCTCCTTGCAACACAAACCGCGAGCCTAGCGCTGCAAGATTGGGGATGCTGGCAACATAGAGGAACACATTCTTTGGAAGTACCGCCGCAAGCCCGGCCAGAATTTCTTCCGCCTGCCAGCCCTGGCGCTGGAAGTTCACAATATCGGATTGCATGAAAACAGCGCAACCGTACCCGAATACCGGCATGGCTTGCGCAGAAAAGGCCAGATCCGCGTACTGATTTACGTTCAACCCGAAGCCTTCTGCCGTGGACTGGAGAAAGTATCCGTTTCCCGCGGAGCACTGCGTATTCAGCTTGAAATCTTTCACACGGCCATTATGCAGAATGATGATTTTGATGTCCTGCCCACCGACATCGACGATTACGTGCGGATCTTCATAGAACTTCAGCGCGGATTCCGTGTGTGCCACGGTCTCTACCAAAGCGACGTCAGCCTTGAGGACGTCCTTCAGAATGTCTTTGGCGTACCCGGTGGTCGCGACGCCGAGCACTTCCAGTTTTGCATTCTGTCCTTCGACCTGCCCGCGCAAGTTCTCAAACATCTCAAGCGTGTCCTGAATCGGATTCCCGTTCGAGAGTTGATAGGACTTGCAGAGTATGTCGCCCTTTTCGTCCAGCAGCACCGCTTTGGTTGATGTAGACCCGCCGTCAATCCCGATGAACCCGCCGACCGTGCTGCCTTTCTGGAAGGTCGCCGGCGTGAACTTCTTGCGCCGGTAAGACTCTTTGAAGGTCTCAAATTCGCCGATGTCTTCGACCAATCCTTTGCCGCCGGCCTTGGCTTTTTCTTCTTGGCGGCCGAATTCGATGTAATGAACCAGGTTATCGTAGCCGCGATAGCAGCCGACACAGTCTTCTTCGCTGCGTCCAAACTCAATCGCGCCCAGGGCCGCAAAGTATTGAGCATTTTGCGGGACTTTGATCAGATCTTCCGGTTTGGAGCCTTCTGGAACCGCAACCTTCCGCTCCTGCCACATGCGCGGAATATTCGCCTGCCACGCTTCGCGCATGCCGCGAATAAAACTATTCGGACCGCCAAGCAGCAAGACATGGGGCCGCAAAGTGTGGCCGCGAGTCAGCACGCTCAGGTTTTGCAGCACGATGGCTTCAAACAATGACGCCATGAGCTCATCCGGGGGCGTTCCAACCTTCTGCAGGCCGTTGATATCGGTTTCCGCGAACACGCCGCATTTGCCGGCAACCTTGTGGAGCTTGATCCCGTGGTACTTTTGTTCGGCGAGTTCGTCCGTGGGAATTTTGAGTTTCGCGTTGATCTTGTCGATGACCGCGCCCGTGCCTCCTGCGCACTTGTCATTCATCGAGGGAATTTTTTTCTTGCGGCCTGTCTCAGCGTCGTCCTTGAAGACGATAATTTTGGCGTCCTGGCCCCCGAGTTCGATGACTGAGTAGACTTCGGGATGCAGTTTCTCTACTGCCAGCGAAACGGCTGTAACCTCCTGCACGAATTTTGCACCGATCTGGTCAGCGATTGCGCCGCCGCCCGAGCCCGTTACGAACATACGTGTATTGTGGGAATTGATGCCCGCGTCGGCTTCCATGCGCTTCAGAAACTCGAGCGTCTTCTCGGGCTGCTTGGTTTCATGGCGCTGGTAGTCCTGCCAGAGCACTTTATCGTTTGCCGCGTGAACGACAACCGCTTTCACCGTGGTCGAGCCCACGTCGAGTCCGACTAGAAACTCGGTCTTATGATCGTGTGGCACGTGCTGGACTGGGCGCGGCTGGGGCTTAAGCGGAGCGATCTGAACTAGCTGCGGTGCGCTATGGTCGTGCATGGTCCTCTCCGTTCTTTTGCAAACTCGATTTCGAAATGGTTTTCAGTCGCCGGAAGTTGCCGGAGTCGCGATTCCAGGCACGCGGGCCGCCCGCTTCCAAAACCGCGTATCTCTGTCGATTCGATCACTGACGTGCAGAACGAATTGTGCTGCCGTACCCGCAATTCCTTCGCGGTGCGGCACGTGATAGAACGGCCGCTTCAACTCAGGGTGCTCCTCAATGTACGCGCGAATTTCCTGAAGGCTCTTGCCGGTGGACTTGAGGCAATGCTCGAATTCAGCCTTGGCCTTTACCTTCGCCTCGCCGAGCGCCATCTGCACGCGACTGTGCGCGTTGACTTCACCTTCACCCGAAGTCTCGATGGGCAGGAAGATCATGTCTTTGAATTTATTGATTACCGCCGACTGCACTCCGTCCGACTGTGACGACGGCATGCATCCAAATGGCTTCAGCGCGAGCACCATGTGGCAAAGCTTGTGGATGGTGTAATAAACGTTCTTCCCGACTTCCAGATGCCCTTCGCCTCCGCGAGCGAACTGGTTGTAAAAGGGATGCGCCAATTCCGCGAGCTCGGTCTGCGGCACAAGATGGTGCGTAATCCCGCCCAGATGCTCGATCGTGCGATGGTAGAAGAAATTCCACATCCGCTGGCCGGCCCCAATAGCCCATAGTTTCTTGCGCAGGCCAATGTAATTCGCAAACTGCTTCTTGAGCTCATACCATTTCGGATTGCGATGTGGACGATTGACAGGCCACTTTGCCGTCGCGTGCGCCTTGGCCTGATACATCAGATACGCTACCCAGGTTGCGATGGGCTCGACGATGACCTGTGCGCCCTCGCGTTCCAGGAATTCAAACATGTGGAAGTTTCCGTCGCCTTCCGTGATCTGCGCCCAAAATTCTCCGGTGATTTTGACCACCGGCTTTACACGCAGGCGGTCGACTTCAATTGAATTCAGTCTTTCTTTGGCGTTGTGTAATGCATTCAGGTAATCCTTGCCCCACATATGCTCGTGCCATTTGCCGAATACGTTAAACGTGTTGCGCAGGATCTTGTTGTTTTTGAACTTTGGCTTCGTCCAGTCCGGCGCCAATTGTTCGATTTCAAACGCCTTGCGATTCTTTAGATCTGCGCACAATCCGTCCACTGTCTCGCGAAACACACGATCGGTTTCGCCTTTCGTCGCCTCAAACGGACGGATCTGGTAGACCAAGTCGTTGATCACGTCCCCCAGGTGCATGGCGTTCAGCATTCCGAAACCGAAATCAACGCTGAACTTCAATCCCGGCTCTCCGGACTCGGCCTTGATTCCGTCGCTATCTTTGAACAACAGAACTCGAAAGCCGTCAAAACCCGCGTTCTTCAGCGCGAAACGATATTCGGCCTCATACATCCCGAAGCGGCACGGGCCGCACGAACCCGCGGTGAAGAAAACGTAGTGATCCAAAATGTGCTGGCGGGAGAGACCCTGCTTCTCCAAAAACTGGAGATACTGCACGAGATTTCCGACGGTGAAGTACGTTGGATTGCATTGCCCGTTATTGCCAAACTCCTTCCCCGTTTGGAAGCCCGCAACGTCCGGGACGGTTAGCTTTTCGCAGTTGTAACCGCAACCCTGAAACACGGCCCGAATCAGGTCTTCGTGCTTCCAGGTGAAGCCACCAAACAAAATCGTTACGCGGTTGCGTTCCTCCGCCGTAAACGCTCGTTCCACGGGACGATGGAAGTGACTCGGCGCGGTAAGTCCAGCCTGTTGCCGTAGACGGGCTCTTTCGGCCGCGAGGCGCTGTTGGAGTTCCTGATCCTGCTCAATTTGTACGAGTCTCGTTGCCATGTTGCCTCCTTATCTTGATCCTGCGTAATCTTGATCCGCGTAGCGTTCTCGAAATCCTTCTCATCTGCTTTTATCCGGCGCAGCAGCCCTGACAGCTCGAGCGCCGCGACGTCAACTTACTGGGTGCCTTCTCCTAGCCGTCGTGCCTGCTCACTGCTGCCCCGTTGATCGTGTAGCTCTGATGATCTACGGTGAGAATCTTCCTGCCGTAAAATCTAACGTGCACGGAAGTCTCGTCTTTTAAAGGCAGCCAAAAATCGCCGATTTTTTGATAGCGCCGCACGAAGTCTGCCTTGTCAACCCACACAGACAGCTTTTTCGCCGGGTGTCCTACAATCTGCACAACTGCATAGTCCCGGGCATCAATCCACACTTTCCCATCGAAAAGATACTTGTCCTTTCGCGTGGGAGTCGCCTGCATTACGAAGCAGCGGTTCGGCCCGAGATCCTGCTCGCCAAGCAGCTCAAGAGTGTAATTCGCTGCGTCGATGGTGCTGTCCCGGTGGCTCTTGCCAGACGCTGCTTCTACTTCGCTCTCCATCAGGCGGTCGAGAACGAGATGGCGCACGACAGCCGATCCCTTTTCCGAGATCGGGACAAAAGATTTTGTGTCGGGTGCGCGATAATCCAGCCGAACTTCCGTTTGTGCATGCACTTTTCCCTTCTGGTCGGAGACCGAGTAACTGCGCATTTCCGAATACGACCGCAACTTTGTCTTGCGGAGATCGTTGCGCCTTATCAACTCAGCGAAGATCCGTTCCGCAGTTGCGCCGGCGCGCGCGGGCTGAAGCGTCGCGTCGCTCTGCTGTTCAAGAACGGACTTTTCCTGCGAATCCAGCTGTGTTGACGGGAGGGTCCCTGCCACAAGGGCAAGCAAAAGAATTTTTCGATAAAACTGCGGCACACGAAAAGTAGTCATTGCCATGATGGCCTCAGTCTTCGAAGCTCCGCGCGCCGCCTTGAAGCCGGTTCTTAGCCAGATTGGTCCAGGTTTGTTTGTATGCATGAGCAGGTCATGCATAGCGACATCGATACGGAACTTCGCTAGAGATGCCATGGCACCCACTTCAAACGGCATTCATGAGCGCGGAAGGTTCTTGGGAAGTACGAAAAGGATGGTTACGGGTCGGCGGGCGTCTTTGCTATGGAATAGGTCTCTTGCCGGGTCGAAATCAGCTTGCTGGGTACCGGTGAGTCCTCGTTCAAGACTCAAAGTGCTGGTGGGCTCGTGCTACCGAAGTACGTCTGATTCACTGTCTTTGATGCCGTGTCGCATCACCTCCCCCCAAAATTGCCCAACGGAAATCGCAGGGAACATTTTCGGAAGCAGCAAAAATTGCAAAGACAAAGGAACCGTAGCACAAGAGCTAAATTGGAGTCAACTCACGCGGTGTAACGGGAAATTTAGAAGCGTATGCCGTTGCTCTCGTGATTTTGATCTTTACCCAATTACGGTGACCAGATCGCACGACGCTTCATACTCGTTTGGTCGGCCATTGACCATACTCGATCAGAGTAGGAACTCAATCTACTTATTGATGTCGTCTTTCGCCTCCAGGCGCTTCAGAAGAGGCTGAAGAAATGGCTTTGTGGTATCCGGCGCCCCGCTGATGGCCTGTGTCATCTCCTTGGCAGCCGTCGGAAAGTCACCTGTGTTCGACGAGATCCGTGCCAGCGCCAAGTGGCTAACCCAGTGGTTCGCATCCTTCTTCGGAACTTGCGGGTAGAGCTCAAAGGCACGCTTGGCATTCCCCTGCCTCTGAATGCCTCGGGCGTAAACGTAGAGTTGAACGGCGGTGGCCTTCTCAAAGGCGGTCGAGTACGCTTTCGCGGCGTCATCTTTGCGGCCCATGGCATCGAGGATGCGCGATTTGGTTTCCAGGTTCTCAAAGCGTTCTTCATTTTGAATCGAAGTGTCTTCCCACTTCAGCGCTTCTTCCAGGTTGTAATTGTTGTCCAGACACCACTGCGCCGCCTCGTCGTATCCGGCCCAGGTAAACCCGCCCACACTCCGCAGTTCATTCTTGATGCTCTTCAATACCACTGCTTTCACGTCCACGGAAATGTGGAACGGAACGGCCAGTTTCTCCCATCGCAGAGTTGGCGTCACAGAATCAGGTTTGATGTCATCGAACACGTACGTCAGCACCTCAAACGATTCCGCCGCGCGCGGTTTCACCGTCACGCGCAGCGCGTCCTCTTTCTCGTCGTAGCTGAAGCTGCCCCAGGAAGTCGAATTCTTCGAGAAAATAATCGTCCACTGATCCTTGTCAGGAATGGTGTGCAAACCGTAGGTCCCCGCCGCCAGTGGTTTTCCTTCGATGGAAACGTCATCGGTGAAAGTAATCGTCGTATTCTCATTCGCGCCCGCGCGCCACACCTTTCCATAGGGCACCGTCTTGCCCCAAATCTCGCGCCCGCCAACCGATGGTCTGTGATAAGTAATCGTGACGTCCGTCAGCCCAATTCTTTGAGTCACGGTTCCGCGCTGGCTCGCGCGCGGAATATTCAGTTCCGTCGGCTGACTCCCGTTCTTGAATTGAGCGCCGGCATTCCCCGCCAGTGCTCCGCACCCTACCAAAATGCCAAGAACACACTTCCACACGTTGCGCATGATCGAATCTTCTCCTCTCAACATGGACCTCAGAGAATCGCCCGGCCCCGCGTCGGCCTTACACCCCAGTTTGATGGACGCCCTTGGTGGAGAAGAGTGAGCAAGAAGCGAGCGGCAACTGCGCACGATCGATCCGGCGCTGGAAACGCGAAACTTGCTGATTCCCTTCTTCACGGGGATCCGTCAATAACATCGACTCCGGCATTGACGGGAGAAGTTTTGTCGCATTTTTTGTCTGGTCCGGGTTAGTCCAGAAAACGTACTGAGGGTTGAAGCACAGAAGCTAGCGTAATTCCTCGCGTAATCCCGTAATCCCTAGCGTAATCCAATGAAGGGGGAAAGGTTGAGCGGCCTGACAGATAGGTGACATTTTGTACCGGACACATGGGTGACACTCTCTCCCCTATAGGGGAGAGAGTGATGCCTTGGAAGGAGTGTCGGTTATGGATGAACGTGTTCGCTTTGTCGCCCGTTTGCTGGAAGGCGAGAAGATGGCGGCCCTATGTCGGGAGTTCGCTATCTCTCGCGAGACCGGCTACAAGATCTTTGACCGCTACAAAGAGTCTGGTCTGGAGGCCCTGACGGGCCGTTCGCACAGACCCTGGCGTCACGGTAACCAGCTGCCTCAGCAGGTGGAGATCACCAGAGCCACGGCGTCTTCGGGTTTTTCTATCGCCGCAGTTCGATGGCTCGTCGGATTCTTGAAGAGACCTATAGCTCCGGCAAAAGGTTCCATGTCGCTTGCTGTTCACTGGCAACCAAAGAGTTATCGGTCAACGGCCCCGTGTTCTCGGCAAACGCCTTCCTCATGAGATCGGTTCCGACCAAAATCCGTGGAAGCACGGAGGCATCGCGTACCGCCACTTGGACGGCTCGAAACGCTTCGAAGACTACTGTGTCGTAGTGTCCACGGAGGAATAGCGTGAAGCCGTGGTCGCAATCGATGGATGCAAAGCCTTTCGGGGAAAAGAGAACTGTGCTTGTACGCTTTCAAAATTCTCTTTGCATAAGAGCGCCCGTCCGCGCTGACTGACGAATACCCGATCTCCGTCCTGCTGCCCCGGCGCAGGCAGAAGAAGTCCTTCGTGTTCAAGCCAAACCCAAGCTGCTATCAAAGCTTCATCCACTCTGACCCAGTATTGCTGCGGATAGCCGTGAGCGAGCGACGCGGTTCCAGTAAACATGTTCCCGCGTTTTAACGGATGACGGGTGACGAATCTTCGGAGCCTGAGCAAATGTATTGCAAAAGGACAACACTTCCTCCGGTTCAAGGGCAAGCAAGTCAGCATTGGGAATTCTGATGGATGGCAGGCATGATTTCGCCGCGGTCGCAAATGTTGTTGAATGAAGCTTTACTAGCGCACGAGTTCTATCAGTTTCGGCGGCTTGACCTTTAGACAGTGAGCCAATTTGACCATGGTGAGCAGGCTTACATTGGACTGGCCGCGTTCGAGCAGCCCTACGTAATTACGATGCAGATCGGCCAGTTCCGCCAACTTCTCCTGCGAAAGTCCTTGCTCTTCACGAAGCTGGCGGAGCCGTGCTCCAAAAGCCTTCAGTGCAGCATCCGTTTGCATCTACGCAACATAAATGCTTGCCCTGTATACGTCTACACAATATAC
>Ga0137378_10006478_pt1 | contig 10165 bp, 7 predicted proteins | sample SagtaG_21_FD_104813 | JGI IMG/M metagenome (GOLD analysis project Ga0137378, IMG submission 104813) | Vadose zone soil microbial communities from Sagehorn Ranch, Mendocino, California, USA - Sage2_L_60_16 metaG | ecosystem: Environmental > Terrestrial > Soil > Vadose zone | place: USA...
CTAATGGCGGTCTCACGCGCCGGCCGAGTTGACGCCGTGCGCCTGCTGCTGGAACGGGGAGCTGATCTCAATGCGACGGAGTCGCTCGAGCAGCAGACCGCGTTAATGTGGGAGGCTGCGGAAGGACATCTGGGTGTTGTCGACGAACTGCTCAAAGCCGGCGCCGATCCCAATCGCAAGGCCCGCATCTCCTCGCTCATAGACCGCAAAAATGCCGACCATCCGACCGGAGGTTTCACCGCGCTGATGTGGGCGGCTCGCAATGGTCGCGAAGATGTGGCGAAGCGCCTGATTCAAGCCGGCGCCGACGTGAACCTCATCAACGGCGACGGTGCGTCCGCAATGACGATCGCGATCGTCAATGACCGGTTCGATCTTGCCGCGATACTGCTCGACTCGGGGGCCAACGCCAACGACGGATCCTTGTATCACGCCGTGGAAATGCACGACGCCACAACCGACTGGTACGCTCGCGATGGCTCGCAGCTCCGCGCGAATCATCCGAATAAGCTCACGGCGCTCGACCTGGTCCGGCTCCTACTCGACAGAGGCGCCGATCCGAACAAGCCCTTGGTCGGCCAACTCCACTCGATGGCGATTTGCTGCGACAACTACGCCAACGCAACACCGTTCTACCGGGCGGCGGTTGCTTCCGACGTTGACGCCATGAAGTTAATGCTCGCGAAAGGCGCAAATCTGGAGTGGATCCCGTCGGAAGTGAAGGGCGAAGCCGCCGCACCGATGAACAACGGAGGTGGCCGCGGTGCGAACGCCAATGTCGGTAAGCCCGCGGTTATGGCGACCATGACGGGCGGCCAGGGCGTGCCGCTCTCGGCCGGTCCGGGCTTTAACCGCGAAGGTCCGCCGCCATTCCGTGAAGCTTCCAATCGGAGCCCGATCGACGCCCTGAAACTCTTGATCCAAGCGGGAGGGGACCCGAATGCGAAGTCCGCCGACGGTTTAACACTCGTGCATCAGGCAGCCCAAGCCGGTAATCTCGAGATGATCCGGCTCCTGGCGCAGTCCGGCGCCAAGCTCGATAACCCGAATAAGGACGGTTTGACCGCTTTGGACGTGGCCGAAGGAAAGAAACCTCAGGGTGAACGCGGCCGGGGCGCCGCTCCGCCTCCTCCTCCCGCCGCTGGCCGTGGAGGCCGAGGAGGTGCGTCCCGGCAAGAAGTCGCCAAGCTGCTGCGGGAATTGATGGGCCTGCCCCTGGTAGAGCCGGTAGCGGGAACGACAAAGTGAAGAGGATCGTGATCATGGCCGGGTTGCTGTTCCTCTTACCCTCTCCCTCTGGAAGAGGGCGCGAAGCGCAAGTCCGCGCGGAGCGCAAGCCCGGCAGGGCGCAGCCTCAAGAGAAGCGCGAAGCCTCAAAAAAAGCCGAGGGTGTCAGTACTCGACGCGAGTCGCGCCGATCTCTCCCAGAGGGAGAGGGATACAGAGCCTTGGTCGACAAGTATTGCGTGACCTGCCACAACCAAAAAACGAAGATCCCAGCCGGTGCCCCGCTGTACCTCGACACGGCGAACCTCAATGACCCGGCTGCTGACGCCGCCGTTTGGGAAAAAGTCATCCGGAAACTCGGTGTCGGCGCCATGCCGCCGCAAGGCGCGGCTTCCCCGGAAAATGCCAAGCTCACGGAGTTCCGAACGTGGCTGATGACGGCATTGGACCAGGCAGCGGCCGAACGCAATAACCCTGGCCGTTACGTTTTGCACCGTCTAAATCGCACAGAGTACGCGAACGCGATCCGTGACTTGTTGGGTGTCGAAATCGATGTGACCGATATGCTGCCAAGCGACGGCGGAGACTTCGGATTCGACAACGTCGCATCTGCGCTGAAAACATCCCCGCTGCTGCTCGAACGATATCTTACTGCGGCGCTCTACATCAGCGATCTTGCCGTGGGAAATACGGAGGTCCAACCGGGAGCGACGACGTTCACGATCGGTTTCGAAGTAACCCAGGATCAGCACATGCCGGGACTGCCGCTCGGTACGCGCGGTGGCATGCTCGTCCATTACAATTTCCCAGCGGACGCCGAGTACGTCTTGTCTGGCCGCCTGCTTCGAACGGTCGCTGAAGGTTACGTCGGTGTTGAAGGCCACGAAAAGCCGCATCAGTTCGTGATCACCATCGATGGCGAGCAGGTCTATTCCGCACCAATCGGCGGTAAAGACGACCACGATCTCAGCGGTAAGGACATTCTCCAGTCGCGGATCGAAATCGACAAACGCATGACCGGACGTGTGGCGGTTACCGCCGGCCCGCATGAGGTCGGTTTCACATGGATCGAGAGAACTACGCGCGAACAAGCGGTCTGGCAGCCTTCGCTGCGTGCGAGCCAGGAAGTACACAATCCCGCAGGCATGCCGCGGCTGCGGACGGTGAGCATTGAAGGGCCGTATAACGTAACCGGAATCAGCGCCACCCCCAGCCGCAAACGCATCTTTATTTGCCGCCCGCTGGCACGCAGCTCGACAGCAGACGAAAACGCGTGTGCGAGAAGGATACTGTCCAACCTGGCACGCCGCGCCTTTCGTTGGCCCGTGAACCAAGAGGATCTCCAGGCACCCATGTCTTTCTATGAAGACGCGCGCCGGAACAGCGGCTTCGAAGACGGAATACGGGCTGGTCTGGCACGTATCCTGGCAAGCCCGTCCTTCGTGTTCCGGGCGGAGTACGATCCGGCGGACCTGCCGGCCGGTACCGCGCACCAGGTCAGCGATCTCGAACTGGCCTCGCGCTTGTCATTCTTTCTCTGGAACAGCATACCCGACGATGAATTGCTGAACCTTGCTATTGCCGGCCGGCTGCGCGAGCCCGGTATGCTCGAAGGTCAGGTGCGGCGTATGCTCGCAGACGCTCGCGTCGAGTCGATGGTGTCCAACTTCACCGGGCAGTGGCTGCAGCTTCGCAATCTTCAGCAAGTGAAACCGGACCTACTGCTCTTTCCGGACTTCGACGATAACCTGCGGCAGGCATTCCGCCGCCAGACGGAATTGTTTTTTGCCAGCATCATGCGTGAGGACCGGAGCGCTCTTGACCTGCTGAATGCCGACTATACATTTGCGAATGAGCGGCTGGCCCGGCATTACGGCATTCCCGGCGTCTATGGCGACCGCTTCCGTCGAGTGACCCTGACAGATCCGAACCGTCGCGGCCTGCTCGGGCATGGCAGTATCTTGTCGCTGACGTCGGTTGCCACTCGCACGTCACCTGTCATTCGCGGCAAGTACATCGTGTCGACGTTCCTGAACACACCGCCGCTGCCGCCGCCGCCCGTGGTGCCGCCGCTTGAAAAGAGCGTCCCGGCAGACAGGCCCTCAACGATTCGCGAACAGCTGGAGTTGCACCGCGCGAATCCGGTGTGCGCCTCGTGTCACCGCAATATTGATCCGGTCGGCTTCGCGCTCGAGAATTTCGACGCCGTCGGACAGTGGCGGGACACGACCAAAGAAGGTTTGAAGATCGATTCGTCTGGAACACTCGTCGATGGCACACGAGTGAATGGCCCAAGCGAGCTGCGAAAGGCGCTGCTCGCGAAGCCGGATGTTTTCGTCGGAACCGTTACAGAGAAATTGCTGATCTACGCGCTGGGACGTGGGCTGGAGCCATCCGACATGCCGGTGGTACGCCGCATCGTGAAGCGGGCTGCCGCCGAAGATTATCGCTTTCTGTCGATCGTTATGGGCATTGTTGAAAGCTCACCGTTCCAGAAGCGAACGAAATTCGCGGAATCCAACGCGGTGAAAACCATCGCGGGAACTGTAGGGGCGGTCCGCGTAGCGCCAGCGCGACAGCGCGCAGCACTAATTGGTGACCGCCCCAAGGAGTAGCTATGATCATTTCAAAAAAGCATTTGTCTCGCCGTACGTTTCTTCGCGGAGCCTTTGGCACTACGGTGGCATTGCCTTTCCTGGATGCTATGGCGCCGGCGCTCTCGGCTCAGTCGAACAGGGCGAAGCCGTCCTTCCGGTTTGGCGCCGTCTACATGCCCAACGGCATTTATCCGCAGTTGTGGCATCCGGAAAAAACCGGGAGCGACTTTGCGTTTCAGCCCATCATGAAGCCGCTCGAGCCGTACCGCGACTATTTGGTAACGATCAGCAAGATGAAAGCTCCTGAGGGTTCCGTGCACCTTGGAGCGAGCGCGGCATGGCTAAATGGAGTGGGTCCCGTGAACAAGGCGGGCAATCTGGGCGCGATCGAATCGAAGAAGACGATCGATCAGTACATCGCGGACAAGGTCGCGGAGGACACGCCTTTACGCTCGATTGAACTCGGAACCGAGGACATGGGAACAACAGCCGGCGCCTGCGATGGGTTCCCCTGCGTTTTCTTTAATACGCTCTCGTGGCGCGACGATACGAGCCCGCTGCCGGTGGGCATCAACCCGCGAGTCACTTTCGAGCGGATGTTCGGCGAGACCGGCACAGCTTCTCAACGATACGCACGTCTGAAGCAGAAGCAGAGCATGCTGGATTCGATTGCGGCCGAGACCGCAAAGCTCCGGCGCCAACTCGGACCCTCGGATAACGCCATTCTGGACGAGTACCTCCATAACATTCGCGATGTCGAGCTGACGCTGGAGAGAATGGAAGCCAGAGCCAATACCGTTGTGGACGCGGCGGCACCGATCGGAATTCCCGAAGCTTTCGACGACCACATGACGGTAACCTACGACCTGATGCGCCTGGCGTTTCAGGGTGACATTTCGCGCGTCTTGACGTTTATGGTCGGTCACGAAGCAAGCAGCCGCAGTTACGCGCATATCGGCATCTCCGAACCACATCATCCGGTTTCGCACCATGCCGACAAACCGGAGGGGATCGAGAAGTACGCTAAACTCTGCACCTACCAGGTGGTCAAGCTGGCCGAGTTTATCGGAAAATTGCGGGCAACACCCGACACCGACGGCACGCTGCTAGACCATGCAGTGATTTACTTCGGCGCCGGGATGAGCAACGGAAACGTGCACGATCGCAACAGCCCTCCGGCCGTGCTGTTGGGTGGCGCGAACGGCCGCTTGCGGGGAAATCGTCACGTAGCTGTAGAGAACAAGGAACCCACCGCGAACCTTCTACTCTCGCTGGCCGATCTCGCGAACGCGGAAATTGAAAGCATTGGGCCGAGTACGGGACGCCTCGCATTGTAGGAAAACGCGGTTACTTTCCCTTGCTTTCGGCTTCCATTGCGGCGAGTAGATTCTCGACTTCCTGAATGTGACCCTGGGTGGGATATTTGGTCACATATTCTCGCAAGACCGCCTTGGCTTTATCCAACTCGTTACAGCAGCGGTAAATCTGTCCCCGCAGCACGGTGGCATCGGCTATGGCGCTGCTTTTCGGAAACCGTTCCTGAAGGAGATCGAGTTGGATGATCGCTTCGACGAATTTCTCCTGACTGGCAAGACACAGCGCGACATTGTATTGGCTCAGGCCGGTCTTGCCTTCGCGGTTATCAGGATCGATCTCGACGACCTTTTCAAATTCGGGCCGGGCTTTAGCGTAGTTGTTCTGGTCCAGGAGTTTTTCCGCCAAGGCATAACGTGCCGGAACGGAGTCGGGATGTTCACGAACTGCCTTTCTCAGGTTCGCAAGCGAATCGGGACTGTCAACAAACGACTGTACCTTCTCCGTGAATTGCGAGGGCCCCAGAAAGCGATCGACTCGATCCACTTCCTCACCACTACCGTCCAGAATCAAAACAGTGGGGTAGGTTAAAATTGCGAATTCTTCCTGCAGGCGCTCGCCATCTTCTTCGGTCTCGGTATTCAACTTCAGCCAGACATACTTGTCTGCCATCGTTCGAATCACCTTGGAATCGCCAAAAGTCTCTCGGTCCATGTCTTTACAAAGCGCGCACCAGTCGGTGAACATGTCCGCAATGATCAACTTTTTTTCTGCTTGAGCTCTCGCAATCGCTTGGTCGTACTCTCTTTCCCACTTGATGGAGGAGGGCCCTCGAACAATACCGGTGCCGGCGGCGCCAAGCACGATAGCAGACACGAGAAACGCTGCCAGCACCAAGGACTCGAGACTGAGAAATCTTCCGCCTGACATCAATTAAACGCCTCCGGAACGTGGAATCTGAAGACGGCGTTCAGCGTCTTATCGGAAACCATAACATCTTTGCTCTTGGGATCCACGGCAATTCCGCGGGCATCCTTCAGGAGCAGGTTCGGTCCTCCGATCGTGAAACGGGGTGCTATATCGCCTTCATCGAAGATGCTCCATACGCCGACATAGTCGTCGAGTTGATATCGACCGGAGATGTCTCCTTCCAAACCTCCGGTGTTCCCGGGACGAACGACAGCGAAGATAATTCCCTTTTCGGGGTATGTCGTCATCAACCAGGCGTCTCTTGCGGAGCTGCCGCTAATGACTCGAAGAGGTTTCGCATTACCGTCAGCCATTCGGTCAAAGATCCGGATGGCGGGCACGCGGCGCCGGCCACCGCCATCCGTGGCAACCGGTCCGCCGAATGAACTTTCTCTTGCTTCACCGCTGGCACTTGCAGTGATCATGAGGTTGTGCAGAGGATCTACAGTCACGCGGCCCGCGCCCAAGCCGGTGTCTGGTCCTTCGACGACTCGGATCGGAGCCACGTCTCCATCCGCTTCACGAGAGAAGACCAGGACCTGGTTGCCCTGAGGAACGAAAATTTCGCCGTGCACTCCATCGACAGCGACGGCCTGAGGGTTCTTGAGCCTGGTGTGAGGACCGAAAATCTTACGCACCGGCGCGACGTTACCGTTGGCGTCGCCTCGGAAAGTGAGGATCGCGAAAGCATAAAAGGAAGGCACAAGGATCTCGTCGTGAACGGGATCATAAGCCATGTCGTGAATCGTTCGGCTGAACAGCGTATTCTGACCAGCAATCGCTCTCGTCGGCTTTGCACCACCATTCGCCAACCTGGCGAATGCCGCAATCTGCGGATGGGCCACTCAGTTTGAGACGAGAAGCTCGTCTCGTTTGGAATCGTAGGCCATGGTGTGCGGGTTACCAAGCATCGGCGCAGGCTCCTCAGGGCGGCCGCTGCGAATCACGCGCTTGGGAACGGGATCACCTGCCGCGTCTACCGGATACACGGTCGCGGAGTGGCTGCCGAAATTCGCGACCCACAATTCGTTATTCACCAGATCAAGAGCCACACCCGTAGGGTTCTTGATCATGCTTTTGGGTCCTTTGAGTACCCGAACGGGAGCAACGTCGCCATTATCCGTCGTTCGGTAAACGGTGACCGTATCGGCTGTATCGTTGGCGACAAATACCTCCCCGCGATCCGGATGCACGGCAATGGACGTCGGCCAATCCAATCCGGTTTTAGGCCCCTGAATCACACGGAGAGGCGCCACATCGCCGCTCGCGTCCTTACGATAGACCGTGATGGAAGGAGGTTCGAATCTGCCGGAACCCGGAATGTTGTTGTTGCGCCCGATTGGCCAAAGGGCATGCCCGAACCGGGGCGGCCCGCCAGGCTGCCTCTCGTTCATCGTTCCCCAGTTGGTGACGTAAATCAAGCCGGTTTTGCGATCGACCGCGATACCGTGTGGATCCGCCATCCGCGTCTTGGGTCCCTGCAGCAGCCGCACCGGACCTTCCAGTTCCTTCGCGTTTTTCTTAAAGGTCACCACAGCGTGGTCGTCCTGGACGGTCAGTAATAATTCCTGATTTTCCTCATCCGCGGCTATCCCAAACGTCGCCATCGGAGTGTGGAGTTTCCTCGTGGGCTTCACATTGCCCCGGGCGTTGCGGTCCCATACCGTCATCCAATTCAACGTGTCGTTGTTGATAACGTAAACATCGCCTGTAGGCGGGTCCACATATACTCCGCAAGCGAATTCCAGATACGTGTTCTCGCCTTGAATGATGCGTTTCGGCTCGCTTAGCGCTGCCCGAGGAGGCGTATTCTCCAGCCGATCGTAGACGAGAACGCTGAAATTATTCTCCTCCGCAAAGATCACCTCGTTGCGGGCAGGATCCACGACCAGGCTGGCGAATGCGTTTCGGGGATCTCTGATTGTGCCGGCGGGTTTTCTTTTCGCCACCTCCGACCGTAGAGCTTCGCTCGGCCGGGAAGGAGTTGAAGACGCTCCCACTCCAGCCGATCCGGACTGCTGCGGCAGCAGCGACGCAACAAGCTGCCTATCAGCTCCGACCGGCTCCGGAAGACATAGCTCTCCGTTCTGTTCGGTCAGCGGTTCCACGGAAACGAGCCGCTCACCACCGATAACTGTTGTTTGCCGGACAACTCCACTCTGAACCGCGCCGGCACTCCACGACACAATAACGTGCGTCGTCGTCGCGAGTATCGCCGTCAACACCAGGAACCGGATCGCTCGCGAGGTACGCCATGTTCGAATTACACGGGCCATCTCCCGTCTCCTTTTTTGGTAAGCTTCTTCTATCTTGGCGCGAAATATATCACCAACGGGGGCGGTGAGCGCAAACATTCCCCTGCTCTGCGAGCTGATCATGTCAACCTCATGGGTTGCCGAGGAGGCCACACCTTCTAAATTTTCTGCATCACCTTGCGCTTCGAACAAGTCGACATTTGGATAACGGCTCATCGGAGCGAGATCTTGTAAGTCCACAGAACTTTTGCAGCCCACATCGTTCTGCGGATTACCGCCAACATTCGCTCAATTTCCTTTGGTTTCGGTCTCGGCGCACTACCACCCTTAACCTGAATAAGCACAATCTCGAACATATCTCCACGGTGCCCACCTTCGTCAGGTTTCTTATGGTTCTTCCGAATTGCCATCAGGTCAACGATGCCCGCCGATTCTTGTCCATGCTTTCCGCAGAAATCCACAAGCTGCCACTTCACTCCTTCTTTGCTTGAGTGACGGATTAACCACTTTGTCATGATCCTCGCCCATCTGGCAGTCCTTAATGCTTCAAAGGCGGCCTTACGAGCCGGCGGGAGAGCCTTAGCATTGACTTTCATCATTCCCTCTTTATTGATGCGGGGCGGCGTTTGCGTTGCGCATTTGCGATACATTAGGCGTTATCAGAGCACTAGACCCTTACACGCAATCACTACACAACGAAACCCGACTGCTTCCCTCAACTTCAGCCCAATGCTCTAACTTTGTTCGGTCGTCAGAACATGCTTTCAAGTTACTCGTTTGATTTGCCCAGTCATAAGGTTTGAAATGACCGCATGAACCGATGTGAAGAACCATTTCCTGAGCACCCTTGCGGTTGATAACAAAACCCTTAGGGTTAGCATCAATCCAATCGACGAACTTCTGGTGCGCATCCTTATCAGTGTCGCTGCAAAATATCGGCATCAAAATCACTCCAATTGTTATCGAGCCATTTCTTCCTGATCTTATCTCGTTCAACTCAACCAGCTCTTCTTTAATTTAGAGAAGAAATATCCCTGGATTTATTTGATCAGTCGTTCACTTTCCGTAAGCCAGTTCATCCATCATGGCGGCAAATCGGCTCCACGGAATTCGTTTACGGATCTGTCGCTTCCATCCGTACCATAAGAGTGATCCCTGACCAATTATCATTGTGCCGATCTTTTCTTGGTCCGCATAAATCGCCAAATCGAGAGACGACCCGGCTCTAGTCAACTCGACCACATGTAAGTTTGCTTTGACAGAATGCTTCTTGATTAGTCTCTTCTTCGCCATCAGCACTCCCTGCAGAAAACCCAAGGTAGGTAAGAAGGTAGGAAACTCAAACAGGGGCGGCAATGTCGCAGTGTGACCGGACTCGGACGTGCCTAGCAGGTGCTTGGTAAACCATGCGGTGAAATTTGCGGGGACTCGGCCGCGCGCCCGGAACCGTTGTCTTAAATCCTCCGCTTCCTGGCCGCCAAGTTGACATAAAGCAGAGCGTTTTTAGCTTCAGCGACGCGGCGAACCATGTCGAGGTCAGGCCGAGATGTAGCCAGCCGCGGCGGTGAGCTAAAAATGGATTGGGCTAAACCGCGAGGAGGATGTGGGGGTCTTGGTCGTTGAATTGCAAACGTGTATTGAATCGTGGACCGAAGTTAGAAACCGATAGGTTTGTCTGGGTGCGCGTAGGTAGCGCGATAGGATTTTCGGTAAGCCGTGTCGGTGGGAAGCCGACTGGTGTGGAAACCGGGCGGAACCGGCGAGTCGGGAGTGTTCTGGGGAACAAGCCAGGAACGATGCAGA
>Ga0137378_10006480_pt1 | contig 10162 bp, 9 predicted proteins | sample SagtaG_21_FD_104813 | JGI IMG/M metagenome (GOLD analysis project Ga0137378, IMG submission 104813) | Vadose zone soil microbial communities from Sagehorn Ranch, Mendocino, California, USA - Sage2_L_60_16 metaG | ecosystem: Environmental > Terrestrial > Soil > Vadose zone | place: USA...
AGCCGAAGAGGCTGACCTTTTTTTCTTTGGTCGAGCCATCAGCCTGGACTTGATGGCTGCTCTTTTTGACGCCCAGGCGACAATCGGCATCGCCTTTGGGGATGTGAGTGACATCGAAGCGGCCTTTGACTTAGACCTGATCGTTGTTCTCACGTACCCAGGCAAAAATGTGCTTGACATCAAAGGCGACCGTTTCCCCCAGGCCGGGGATTTCCTGCTGCAAGGCTTGAACGCTTTGCACCAGCAGGCGTTGGAAGAGGGCCTCATCGAAGTGCTGCAATTGGGCACGCAGCCAGTGATCGCTAGGCACGGTGCGCTCGACATCAAAGCCGTAAGGGGAGGTCATGGCCATGGGAGTGGTGGTCAGAGGGCGAAAGCCCAATTCAAGCACGAGCCAGGGATGGCGCAGCAGAAAGAGGCGCAACTGCGTGCGGTGGATGAGACCTTCGGCGAGGCTGACAAGAAAGGCCTTGAGGGAAGCACTGCTGGGATGCGGACGCGGACCGCGCTTGTGACGAGTGGCATCCTGCTCATCGATCTGGGTCCAATCGAGGTGGGCAAAGAAAGCGCGATAGTGCTGAACCACGGGGTCAGCTTCGCGCAAACAGGAAAGCGTGTACTGGTCAAGAAGTCGGGGTTCTGCTATCATACGGGCAAGCTCCTTCTTCAAAGTTCGTGTAAGATTGATAAGAGAACTTTGTCTCAGGAGCTTGCCTCTTGTCAAGTGCAGCTCGTTGCCTGTCTTTCTGGTTAGAGCGCTTTTTCAGCTTTTGCCGTTATTAATTGTTCCGACCCTCTTTATGAGGGTCTGAAATCCTGTAATGAAACGCTATATTTCTGCTATACTTTTTCATACGAGGTCGATATACTTGCTCCATTGCAAGGGAGGAGATGAAATGGCGACGACCCAGCAAGCCTATCTACCACACTTCATCAATCCAGCATAAGGAGTTCGTATGGCTGATATTGTTCCGTATTTAGAGCGTATCCGTGCCCACTTTGAGCTTCCCGAAACGCGGGAAGCCTTTCGGGGCTTTGCCAGAACTATTCAGTTCATTATTACCGATCTTCGGCGTAATTTTGTGTTGAGCATTGCTCAAGATGGAAGTGCGACACTGACAGAAGAGACACTTCCTCAGCCGGATATAACTTTCACTACCAGCAGTGATACGCTGGCCGGCATACTTGATGGGACCGTGAATCCGCAGCTTGCCTTGATTACCCGTAAGCTCAAAGTCTCCGGTAAAATGGAGGATCTCGCGAAATTGCAGAAATTGTTGTGAGTACTGATTTATGGATTCACATAGTTCCAAAAACTCTAGCGTTCTTTTGACCGCTTGCTTTTTTGGGTTCAGCTACGCCTGTTTACAAACCAACTGACTAGGCGGCAGGTCACACTACGGGCAACCTATCACATGACGAGGGAAACCCGTGTCAGATGGATGACACAGCAGCCGAGGACTTCCCTCGCTTCCTGCGTTTCACTGGACTGGTGGTTCCCATGCCTTGTTGCTGTTTCCATGCCTCATGACGCTGCATAAGCACGGCTTTGATGGCTGTTCGGTCACGGCACGCGCGCAATTGCCTATCCCCAACGCGCCGGGAAAGATTCACCGAGGCATTGTAGTCAGCATGGGCCTCGAACCCGCACACCCGGCAGTGGAACGTCCGCTGATCCGGTCTGTTTTTGCGGTCCGTATAATGGCACACGCTGCACTCCTGGGAACTGTACGCGCTGATGACCGGGGTTGCCTTCACCCCACGTTTCTGACTGTTCCAGAGAATCTGCTGTGGAATATGTCCTAAATGGGACGCCCGTAAATAGGCATTTTGTGCTCGTGCCTTGAACCGCATCGAAGCCACCGATAACGCTTCATAGGCGAACTGGACGCCCTGGTGCTCTGGCTCCGCAAAACACTGATTCACCGCGTGGTTGATCTCGTGCTTCACATGCCGAATGAGTCTCTGCCCGGTCCGACTGCTCGCCGAGGGCAGGTGCTTCACGCCTTTTTTCTTCAAGCAGGCGCGCAATTTGGCTTTACGTCGGCGCTTGGCATGATCTCGCTTATGACGGGCTCGTAGGTTTTTGTGGAACGATCCGTACTGCTTACCAGTGCTGGTCGTCACGAAATTGGCAATGCCCACATCAATGCCTACCACAGGGGCACCTGCTACGGTCTCTTGAGTGACTTCCTCATCATAGGAGAGCGTGAGCCACCACACGCCGTCCCGCTTATTGAGTTGCACGCTGCTGTTGAGCTTCTTCCCCTGCTGGGTCTTTGGGTCCGTGAGGGCGCGCTTGTGATACACAGCGAGTTTGACGGGCACCTGGATCGGCTGACCTTTCTCAAGTGTGCTGATGGTCAGCCAGTAATCATAGGTCGAATCACGGGACTCTTCCAATTTGACCACATTCACATTGGCCTGAATACAGGGTTCGCGCAGGGTGGGCACGTTCCATTCACGAAACTCGGGCGCTTTGGCTTGTGCAGGAAGCTGCCCATCCGCTTGTTGTTTCTGGTAGCGCTTCAGATCATCCCGATACTGCTGAGAGGCGGTGCTCCGATTGGAGCGCCACGACCGGGCAATGCCTGCCGCTTGCATGATGGCGACCCGATGCCAGCGTTCTGAGAGGGGCGTCTGATAGAGTGGGTCACGCAGTTTGTTGGGGGACTCGGTGGTACAAAAGAGCGTGACGTACGCCTGGCAGAGCGCCAGATAGACTGGGGCCAACGCGTCGAGGGCCGCCAGTTTCCCTGGATTGACCTCGACCAGCCGGATATGGGTCACGGCTCGCGTGACCGGGTACGGCTCTCCCGCAGTGGGGCGCTTCTTTTTCTTGCGTTGCTTGCTCTTCTCGTTCATCAATGAGACCCTTCTGCTTACCTAACGAGAGGTCGTTCACGCGCATCCGAGGAACGGGCGAAGCAAGTGCCCGTTCCCTCCTCTCACGAATCTTTTCTTTTCCATGACTTGCAAAGCGGTTATCTGTTCGGCTGCAACCAGGTTCTTGAACGTCTGCTAAAGGGGGGTCTGTACCAATTTCTTTGTTTTTTAGGAGAGGAGTTTCAAGAAGGGGTGTTCGGGAGTAAAATCCTGCAATAGATCGCCATAAAAATCTATAAAACGCTCTAGTTTCAAACACTAGTTTCAATACTACTCTCCAAAGGCTTACTGTTCGTGATCAGCTTGTCTGATTATACCTCCGTTATTTGGTATGATGTCCGATAACACACGCAGATATCTCAAATGAATAAGTGACGGGCTGGCAGATACGTTTGCTCATAGATCGTGTTGTAGATCTCGACCGCCTCTGCGCCAGGCTCATAGGTCTGAACTGTATGCCGGACCGAAGAGGCTGCTTCCTCGCCTGAGCGAAATATATTCGCACCCATGCCCGCGAGCAATGCTGCACCTGTAGCTGCTGCCTCAGTAATTTGGGGTACTTTGAGCGGGCAACCGGTTATTTCCGCTTTGATCTGTAACAATAGTCTAGCTTGAGTAGCGCCGCCAATCACAGTGATTTCGGGGTGAGGTGGTGCGATGCCCAGGTTACAGAGCATCTCTGTATTATCGCGCAGCCAGAAAGCGAGACCCTCTATCAACGCCCGCACCAGTTCTGGACGGTTGTGAGAAGGTGTCAGGCCAAGAATAGCGCCGCGTGCCGAGCTTTTTCCATATGGAGTGCCGGAACCAAGAAAGGAGGGCAAAATGATAGCACCACGGGCGCCAGGGGGTATCTCCGCGGCTTCACGTAGTGCCTGGGTATAGTTCTCCTGGGAAACGGTCCCTTGTTTTCCCTGACCATAGAGCAATGTAACAATCCATTCAAGGGCACCTCCGGCGGAGTTCAACGCACCAAGGGTGACGTAGGTATGCTGTACGACATATGCATAACTGTTGCAGCCAGCCGCCAATAGTTCGGGACTGGGACGAAATGCATCGCTGACTGCCATGATAACGCTAGCTGTACCTATTGACTCCAGCAGATGGCCTGCCTGTGTCACTCCTACTGCTAGCGCGCCGCAGAGATGATCATGTCCACCTGTACTCACAATTGTCTGTTGTGGTAAGCCGGTCTGCTCAGCAACTTCTTTGCTCACGGTACCAATGGCGGTTCCACTGGGAAAGGCAGGTGGGAACCACGCTGCAGGAAGACCTGCCTGCTCGAGGAGTGGTTCTGACCAGGTGAGCGTACGTTGATCAAAGAGCATAGTGCGTGAAGCAATGCTATAATCGGTAGCAAAGCTCCCGCTCAGTTTCCACAACACAAAATCTTCAATGCTTAACCAGTGGTGGATACGTGCAATTACCTGCGGAACGTGATTACGTAGCCAGAGCAGCTTATTCACGCCATACGTTGGGCGTGGAATATGTCCAGTAATGGTAAAGATGCGCTCTCGACCGGCGATGTTCTCCCACCACTGTGCCTCCGCGACTGTACGCTGGTCATACCAAGCAATGGCAGCGTGCAATACGTTTCCATCGGCATCCACGGGAAATGCTGACTCCCCCATGCTAGCAACTGAGATGGCATGGATGCGTTCAGGTCGATCACACTGCTGAACGGCAGCTTGAATGCTCTGAAGGACTGTTCCCCATACATCTTCTGCGTCAAATTCGCTCCATTCCGGCACTGGATGGCGTACTATGGTGTGGCTGCTGCCGACAGCACGGATACGCCCCGTTTCCACATCGAAAATGACAGTCTTGGTATTCGTTGTGCCAACATCGATGCCAACGAGGTACATACTAACACCCCTTCTTATGCTTATGCTCACCGTGTGAAGATGAGAGCTTTTTCTCCGCGTACACCTTTTTAACACCATGTGTCACGGTTTGCTGATGTAGATTACCTGCTTTCATGCAAAATGTGCAGTGCGTCATCCACATTGACATCCCGGTGAACAAGAGCCACCAGAGCTTGTGTCATAGCTGCGGGGGACGCGGATTGCCAGACGTTGCGACCAATAACGACACCGGCAGCACCCGCATCCAAAGCGCTACGAATAGAAGCCAGGAATTCCTGGTCGCTATACGTTTTCGGACCACCTAATACCAGTACTGGCACATAGCACGAGTGGATGACCTTCCTAAAGCGTTCACATTCACCTGTATAGAAGGTTTTTACAATATCGGCTCCGTTTTCCGCGGCCATGCGGCATGTATCTGCTACCGCATCTACTGCGCGAGCAGCAGGATGCTCCTCGAAACCATATGGCAAGGCCTCGGCCATGACAGGAATGTTCCAGCGATGTGCTTGTGCGGCCAGGCGAGGGAAATATATTGTCGAATTATGACCATTGACAATGCCTGGGAAATACATAGCAGCAGCAGCATCGGCTCCTGTTGAGAGAATGTCATCAATACTTATAATGAGTTCTCGTGGATGCTCCAAAAAAGGCGAAGTGGCGCCATCACAGCGTATCATCAAGCCGATATCTTTGAGCTGCTTACTATAATGCCGAGCAATACCGATGCTGGTGAGGATCGCGTCAGCGCCACCGGCTATCACTTGCTCCAGTACCTTCTCCGGGTTTTCAAACCCCGCCACAGCACCATCAGTAGTTCCGTGATCCATTGCAATGACCACGGATCGTCCATCGGCGCCAAAGAGTCGATGAAAGCGTCTCCCTAAAAGTTCACTCATACCCTATCCTTTTTCCTCTCTTTTTAAAGAACATGAGAATTAATAATTCCTGATGTACACCTGGTGAAAATACTGCCAAAGTACATCACGGGGGGGCAGTTCGTAGCTGAGATGTGCAATTGTCCCAACTGAGAAGGCGGTAGCTAACCGTCCGCAATCAGCCAGGCTCAACCCCTGTATTTGAGCTGTAACGAGACCGGCGACCATGGCATCACCGGCTCCAAAGGTCTTCTTCACTGCCACCTCAGGAGGAGTCGCGATAAGCGTTGTTGCTTGTTCAACCAGCATCGCGCCTTGTCTCCCCATTGAGACAACGACCAACTCAATATCTACATTCAGGAGTTGATGGGCCGCTTGCTGAATTTCGGCTTCACTGGTCAAAGGATGTCCAATGAGATAGTGTAATTCATCAATATTTGGCTTCACGATCGTTGGGCCTGCCCGTATACCTTCCCGGATGGCTTCACCGCTGGTATCCAAGATGATACGCTTTTTTTGCCGCTTGAGTTGGGTGATGATCGTAGCATAGATTGTGGTAGGCACATCTGGTGGCAAAGAGCCGGATAATACGAACCAATCGCATGTGCTCGCCAGTTGCTCGATTGTTTGGAGGAGTGTACTCATCGCTTCCTCAGGTGGAGATTGGCCTGGCATGTTGATATCGGTGGTCTGCTGGTTAATCTCATCAACCACTTTTACATTGATGCGGGTGTTCCCAGGAATGCGGACGAAACAATCATCAATGCCTTTGGATGCAAAGAACTGCTCGAAGATGCCAACATTAGCCTCACCAAGATAGCCAGTCACAGCGATGTCGTACCCGTAGTCAGCCAGGAATGAAGCAACGTTCACCCCTTTGCCACTAGCATCAAACTTTAACGTCCGGGCTCGATTAACTCTATTTGGCTGAAAATTATCAACTCTCACCATCTGGTCAATTGCCGGATTAAGTGTAACTGTTGCAATCTTCATAGACGTTGCACCTGGCGGGGTCTATCTCCTATTCAGCTACTTTGGTGAAGCGGTAGATACGAGGATCAACAAACTGGTCAAACTCGTCATAGCTAGGGCTCGAAAATTCGGAAACGATAGCTCCTTCGTCTCCCGATTGGAACCAGTGCCAGGTGTTCGGTGGGATCGTGTACTGGTCTCCTGGATGCAGTTCGATCTCGTGAAAGATCGTGTAGTATGGTTCGCTGCCTTCCGGTACACGCGCTTGAATAGCCTGACTGGGCTCGCCTTCTACATAGAGCCAGACCTTGCCCCACCGGCAGCGAAACGTCTCCTGCTTGCCCGGATTGGTCTCGCTGAGCGGCGGATGGCGATGCTGTGCGCAGGTCTGACGTGGTATCATGACAAGCTCTTTCGCGCAGTAACGATCATTATTGATGTAAATGACGAGTTGCAGGCCGGTGCGCTCCAATTCGCTCAGGCCGAAGTCGACCACCTCGATCTGCTCCTGTTCCTGTAGCGTCAACACAATACCAGCCTGAGCTAGTGTCTGCGTGACCCGGTCTTGCATCTGCCGTACCTGGCTTTGGGTTAACATAGCTGATACCTCCTCTGTCTGATATCCTTATTCGCTCTCGTCGTGTGTCGTAAAGCGCACCTCCTCTGATGCGTCATGAATCTTTTTGATCACCCGGGTGTATTCGGCGCCGACCATTAAACCCACCACTTCATTCTCACTGGTTTCGCTGATATTTCGTTCACCGGCTTTGCTTCCACGACGCATCACGATCACCCGGTCCGCCACAGCAAAGACATCCTGCATGTTGTGACTGATCAGTATGACGGGTACGCCCTGATTGCGTAACGTGCGTATCAGTTCCAGCACTTTGAGTTGCTCTGGTACACCCAGTGCGGCAGTTGGCTCGTCCATGATCATTAAATAGGCGTTCCAGTACACAGCACGGGCAATGGAGACGGCCTGGCGTTGTCCGCCAGAGAGTTGGCGGATAGGATTGCGCAACTCAGGGATGCGGATATCCAGTTGATCGAGAACCTGGCGTGACTCACGAAGCATATAGGGGCGATCAAGCACTCTAAAAATGCCGAGTTGATGGCGCATTCTCTCGCGACCCAGGAAGATGTTTGCACTGGCATCGAGATTTTCGCACAGAGCCAGGTCCTGGTAGATGGTTTCTATCCCGCGCCGGCGTGCTTCCAGCGGCGTAGAGAACGAAACCACTTCACCATTGAGTAGAATCTGGCCACCATCGGGTTTATAGGCACCGGAGATCATTTTGATGAGAGTGGACTTTCCCGCACCGTTGTCTCCGAGGATTCCTATCACCTCGCCAGGGTAAATGTCCAGACTGACATGATCTACTGCGATCAGGCCACCGAAGCGTTTATAGAGATCTTTGACTTGCAAAATAGGTTGTACATCAGGCATAATGTGTGTCTCCTGTTCCCATTAACTGCGTTCAACCAGCTGCTTTTTCGCCTGATCAACAAGAACAGCCAGGATAATCACCGCGCCTACGGCAATGAACTGCCAGAACGGATTAATTCCCAAAAAGATCAGGCCATTCTGGATGATCGCGATAATCAGTGCGCCTATCACTGTGCCGAGGACGGTTCCCTCGCCACCGAAGAGCGAGGCGCCGCCGATAATCACCGCCGCAATGGAGGTGAGCAGGAGTGGATCACCCACATCTGCGGCCCCGTTGCTGAAGCGCATTGTGTAGAGCACACCCGCCAGGGATGCCAGGAGCGCCGAAAGCATATAGATCAGAATGGTATGACGAGCAACGGGGATACCCGCGCGGCGCGAAGCCTCTTCGCTCCCACCAACAGCGTACGTATGTCTGCCAAAGCGCGTCTGCGAGAGCAGCCAGGCACAGATAAGGACCACAATGACCAGGAGAATCAAGGGAAAGGGCAGCAGTTGAACAATCTGACTGGGGCGTACACCCTGTAGATTTGAGGGCAGGTGGAAGAAGCTCAAACGTCCATCGGGCAGGAGGTACAGCAGGTATCCGTTGCCGATCTGGCCGATGCCATTCGTCTGTACGCTGACGGGTTGTCCACCGGAGAGAATAAAGCCTGCACCACGAGCAATACCGTACATACCCAGCGTGACGATGAAGGGCGGCACACGCAGTCGGGCAATGACCAAACCGTTCACCAGGCCGGGAATGAGGCCAACGCCCAGTCCGACAGCCAGGCCGGCCAGCACCACAACTAACAGTGGTGCGCTACCCCCTATACGGCTCATAACCAGGGCCGAGGCGACTGACGCCATGCCCATCACAAAGCCCACCGAGAGGTCGATACCTCCTGAGAGAATGACGAAGGTCTGACCCAATGCCATAATCAACACCAGCGACATGTCTGCCCCTATAGTCTGGAAGTTAAAGATGTTCAGGAAGCCTTGTCCGGTGATCGAGAAGAAGATAATCAGCAGGAGCAGGAACAGCCAGGACCATCCCCTACTTACGATATCAAGTGGTCTCAGAGCTGTCTTCCCCGGCTGGCTCTGGTTTGCAGACGGTGTTGCCGCATCAGACACTTTCATAGATTTCTCCCGTGCCGGTGGCAAGAAGCCACCGGCCTGCTTGCTAGCTACTCTTGTAGATGGCGGCCTGCGAGGCTGGATCGTTCACATTGGTCTTGTCGATGACAACATAACCTGTGGCAACACGTTTCTGAATGGAACTGGTTTTACCAGTCAGAGCGTATACTCCGTATTGAACGGCGGTGCTACCCATATCAGACGGTTTCTGAGCAATGACCAGGTCGACCACGCCGTTATTGAGGTCAACGATAGCCTGCTGGGGCGCATCAAAATTCGCGATCTTGATCTGTCCCTGCTTATTGGCATTCTTGACGGCCTGGGCTGATCCCTCCGCACTGAACAGGTTGGTGCCAAAGATGCCATTGACTTTTGTTCCCTTACTGCTGGATAACAAGGCCGAGACTTGCTGTGAGGCGGTTGCAGCGCTATCGTTGTCATAATTCGAGCCAACAAGCGTCACCGCCCCATTCGTAGCTTTAATCGCCTGTTCGCATCCCTGTTGCCGCTGATCAGTGGTACTGATGCCAGGAGTCACATTTTCAATGTAAATGCCGCCTTTATTGCCGATGGATTTGATGAGGGCCTGCCCGGCGATCATTCCACCCTGGACATTATCAGAGCCGATGTAGGACAGCGGGAAGGTCACAGGACCACTTGTATAGTCGCCATTGCCAATAAAGGTATCGACAGAAATGACCTTGATGCCCGCGTCATTCGCACGCTGCAATGGCGCGATCATCGCTTGCTTATCGCAAGCCGCGATGATCATCACGTCGACCTTCTTTGCGATGTAGGCATCGACAATAGGCGCCTGGAGGGTAGCGCTGAACTGAGCAGGTCCATCGACGAGGAGCTTCACCCCTAGTTTATCCGCCATCGCCTGCGCACCTTTCTGCATAGTGACGTAGAAAGGGTCGCCCTTGACGCCCTGTATCAGTACGAACGTGTAGTTCGTGGGGCTAGAGCCGGGAGTTGAGGTGCTGCCTCCA
>Ga0137378_10006482_pt1 | contig 10159 bp, 9 predicted proteins | sample SagtaG_21_FD_104813 | JGI IMG/M metagenome (GOLD analysis project Ga0137378, IMG submission 104813) | Vadose zone soil microbial communities from Sagehorn Ranch, Mendocino, California, USA - Sage2_L_60_16 metaG | ecosystem: Environmental > Terrestrial > Soil > Vadose zone | place: USA...
AGTCGAATCTGTAGAGGTAAGCCTGAACCGAGAACTACTCGTTGCAAAGGACTTTTTCCATTCGCTGATCCGCGAGAAAATCAAAGAATGGGAGAACGCGCTGAAAGACTCAGTTGTGCGCGCGAGACTGAAAAGCTAACCAACAGTCGGACAGTTCGAGTCTTAGGCTATGGTTAACTAAGTCTATAATCCGAACTTAGAGCTTGGGCTAATGAACAGTGGGCCTACTAGTTGTTGCTTTCGAAGATTTCTGAAAACAGCTACCTGAACAGGAGGTGAGAAAACAATTCTGCCCCCATCGCCATTAAGAGAAGGGGATGAGAGAGCAATGGGATGTTTTCGTTCTCTCCGGATAATCAGGATTAGTCAGGTTTATACGTCAAGTGTGGAGGTGAATGAATCCGTTTTGAAGTAAACTATGAAATGGGTGACACGTGAAAAAGCAAAAGTGGATAGGATCGCCTGTCCCTGGCTAATCAAGAAGTTCGTGGACAAGAACCCAGAATTCCTATTCGTCCCACCGGAGACGATTCCGCAAGTTGTCAAAGACACTGGAGCAATAGCCTATGATGCGAAGGGCGTAGAACTGACCCACTACAAAGAGAACGGCGAAGAGCGCGTCAGCTTCGACGCCATCATCAAAAAGTACAAGCTAACAGACCCCGCGCTCCTGGAACTCGCCAAAATAGTGAGAGGAGCAGACGCGAAGATTCCGAACCCACCACCAGAGTCCGCGGGCCTAGAGGCTGTAGCGCATGGTTTTCGAAACCTTGCAAAGGACGACTTTGACAATATGCGACTACAGTTCCCAACCTACGACGCATTGTACAAGTACTGCCAACTCAAGACGGAAGGAACCCAGAAGCTAGAGTACAACATCGCGCAGCCTGCAAGGTAGGTCCCTGATTTTCTCAATCATCTCGGCTACGTAGAACTACCAACACACCAGACGAATGGCGGCTTCGACCACGCCGCCGTCCACGTCAAATCAGGGACGCTATACGTTGCTCATACCTCAAATGACGCGGTAGACGTAATTGACTCAAGGCACGACAAATATCTTCATTCGATTCCTGGCCTTCCCGGAGTCGCTGGTGTACTCGTCTCTAACGACAAGGACTTGGTGTTCACCTCCAACCGTGGCGAGAAGACCGTGGCAGTATTTCCATTTGGTCGAGAGGGGAAGCTGGAGAAGGTGAGAGTGGGAGGCTTTCCTAACGGATTGGCCTTCGATCCTTCTAGGAACAACCTTCTCGCGGCAAACGTGTCCAAACAGGATGACCCTAATCCAACCACCGTCTCAATCGTTGAGACGAAGAAGAAAATTCTAACTGCCGACATTATTGTGCCTGGAAGAACACGGTGGACGGTCTTCGATAACAAGATGGACCGTTTTTACGTCAACGTTTCCAAGCCGCCACAGATAGTCGCCATCGAAAGTAAAGATCCTGACAGAATAACAGCCAGCTACGATATTCCCGCCATAGGTCCCCATGGGCTCGACATTGACTCGGAGAATCGAAGGCTCTTCTGCGCCTGTGACCAAGGCGGCCTATTCACGGTCGATTTGCAATCGGGAAGAGCATCACACGTTTCAGACTTGAGTGGTCCGCCTGATGTGATATTCTACAATTCCCGGCTTCACCACCTTTACGTGGCTATCGGAGAGCCTGGGGTGATCGATGTCTTCGACACTGAAGCAATGAAGATCAATCAGACGATGAAGACGGAGCTGGGAGCACATACTATCGCCTACAACCCAGAGACAGACAAAGTATACGCCTTCACTCCAGCAAGTCATCGGGCTGCAATCTACAAGGACTTATGAACAATCTACCTTGTCTTATCTTCAAGGTCGTTCCGAGTCTGCCCCTGCGGAAATGATGTGATATGTTTCAGCTAGGCAATATTCTACTGTCAGCACTCGGCTCGGCAATACTCGTGTTCATTCTTCTCTTTTTCTGGAAATTGTCCAAAGATCGTTTCCGGTTCGCAATCTTATCCCTGAGCTCCTTTCTCTGCTTCAGAGCATGGAACTTGTTGCAAAACGCGACAGGCGCTGACCCTCTGCTAAATATTGACTGGCCAGTCTTCCCAATGACCTGGTCTGACGTCGGTAGCGGCGTAGTTGCCTTTGTAGCGACGGTCATCGCTCTAGGTCTGTTGACCGATAGAAATGAGACAGCTTGGCGGGTCGTAGTTGCAGCGGATCGCCGGATTGCTCTCTACACTCATCGACCTCTTCTTTCTTTGACCGCACAAAAGATAGTGCTTCTTGCTAAATTACTTGGTTTGTTGAGTCGACCCAATTTACAAAAAGCCATCTTCTTTTGGTCTTCAGTAAGCTCGTGATGTTTGATGAGAGATGTTTACGACGTCGCAATCATAGGACTGGGTGCCGTAGGAACCGCCACGGGATTCTTGCTCGCAGAATTCACTAACGTGCAGAGTCTATTGTTTCTGGAAAAGGAAAACAGTGCGGGCCGAATAGCCTCCGATAGGAGAACAAACAGTCAGACTCGCCATCCCTTCGGCGGAGAACTCAACTACACGCCTGAAGTGATGAAGGCAATAAAACGATATTCTGACATGATCCCGTCTTACGCGAACAGCAAGTACGGGCGTGGATACGATATTCTCAGGCGTACGAAAAGCGGCATGGTCCTCGCGGTGGGAAAGAGTGAGAAAGACTACCTTAGGAAAAAATTTCACGACACCGTGAAGCCAGTCTTCCCTTATGCAGAATTAATGGAAGGCAGGGAAGAGATCGCGAAACTGGAACCGTATATTGTGAGAGGGCGGAGGAAGGAGGAAGAGATAGGAATAATCAAGCTGCAGGCAGACATAGTTGATTTTGGTGAGCTCGCAACATCCTTTCAAGACAACGCGAGCAATGGTCAAGACAAGAAAATCAATGTCAAGTTCAACACGAAAGTGAAACGGATAGAAGGTGTCTCAGATGGTTATGATGTTCATACCCATAATGGGGGAAGTTTCTCGGCTCGATATCTCGTGGTCTCCGCCGGTTCGTACACGCTCTCTTTCGCGAAACAACTTGGCTTGGGCGGCGACTTCGTTGCCTTTCCTGTAGCAGGCAAATTCTACACCTCCCCTTCAGTAATTATTGGGAAGGTGTACACATTTCAAGAAGAAGGCGTGCCTTTCGCGGCCACCCATGCGGATAGAGAGTGGGACGGGGCGGTCACTCGTTACGGACCCACGGCAACGCCGACTTTGATGTTTGAGAAGAACAGGCCAGATATCAAAGAATTCATCGATAACCTTGATCCTGTACTTCTCGATACTATCATCTCGAAGAAGGCAATCCGAAACATCATGATCAAGAATGTCGCATATTCACTACCAGGTGTGGGACGCCGTCTCTTTTGGAAATACGAAGCGAGAAAAATCGTGCCCTCGATTCCGTACGCCCACTTGAAACCCGCGCCTGAATTTGGAGGAGTGCGCACTGTGGGTATCAACAAGAGAACGCGAGAGTTGAAGCTCGGTGAGTTCACACTCCCAGAGATTCCTAAAGATGGAGTGAATGTCTGCGCAAACATGGCTCCGTCTCCCGGCGCGTCCGGATGCTTAGGCATCGCCTACAAGAACGTAGTGAAAATTACAAAGGCATTAGGCTTGGAATTCGACGACGAAGAGTTTACGAAGGTTTTCGGGAAGTTGCCAGCAGTCTAAGGTTCAATGACCAAGAGCGTTGTGTCGTGGGCTAAAGTGTTCGATAATTCTTCTTACGTGACGGGGCCGAGGTGCGTGGCTCGAACATGAGGAAGGATCCAACTCCTCCCGAAGCTGTGTCGGCCCAGGCTGGAAAGCCCGAATCGGCAACGTCGTTGGCCCGCACGCTCGGGCGTAGCACAGCGACGCTCATGACAGCGGCGATGATCATTGGCACCGGTATTTTTGGAGCGGTAGGGTCAGCAACAGCAAAAGCCGGTAGTGGTATTCTCATCGCAATGGTTCTGGGAGGTCTCATTGCGTTCGCAACAGGAATCAGTGCCGCACAATTGGGGGTGAACTATCCGAAGGAAGGAGGAGCCTTTACCTGGGCACGCGAGTTCAACCATAAGACTATTGGATTCATTGCCGGTTGTGCGTACCTCGGTAAGGGAATCTTTTCTCTAAGTGTCATTTCGCTCGCATTTGCCGCGTATTCAGTCCAAATAATACCAAGTCTACCTCTACAATTGTTCGCCGGCGTTGCGATCCTTGCCGTTGTAATCCTCAATCTCTTCCATGTCCAACTCACAACCAAAGTATTGATCACTCTCATGGTCGTGAACGTATCTCTGCTGGGACTCTTTGTCGCATTTTCCGCCCCCGCCATAAACCCCGTTCACTTCTCGAATCTGTTAGGAGACAACGGGCCTCTCGGCGTACTTGCGGGAGCAGCCATATTCTTCTGGACTTGGGATGGCTTCATGCGAACCGCCATCATGGCTGGCGAAATCAAGCATCCACGACGGACCATTCCAGTCGCCATCGTCGGTGGTATTGCAGTTGCAGCAGTGGTTTTCCTCGCTGTCGCGGCAACGACCCTTGGAGTTCTAGGCTCCCAGTCTATGGGGACAGACGATGTGCCACTCTTCAGAGCGGCAATACAAGCTGTCGGGACTTGGGGAGGATTAGTAATTCTGGCAGCGGCTTGGACCGCATCTCTAAGCGAGCTAATTGGAGATCTTCTAACCGCATCGCGAGTCGCATACACAATGGGCGAGGCAAAAGAACTTCCGCACTGGCTTGGCTCGGTCCACCCGAAATTTCGAATTCCTCGAAACGCCGTTCTGACCATAGGTCTGATAGTTCTAGTATTAGCCCTGAGCTTCGACCTTCGAAGATTGTTGGCCGTTGCCAGCATATTCACTCTTACCTGGTACATTATCACTCATTTCTCTGCCCTACAGTTGCGCAAAGAACAGCGACTAACGACCCCCATGTTCTCATGGTTCGGACTGGTCGGTTGTCTATTGTTGGTCGCATCGTTGCCGATCTGGGCGACACTCACCGGTGGTGCAGTACTGGCCACACTTGGCGGGTTTCGTTTGATATGGTTTCGCTACCGAGCTCGCAAATTTGCTGGAAGGGTTGGACGTGTTGTGGAGCCCGTTGGGAAACTGAGGAATAATGACTCTCAGATACCTGGTAGAGACTCAGCCCCTCAGTCTGATATCGTTAAAAATACACGCAAAGAACGCGTTTCGCGTCACGGCCGCATACAGCGTGTTCGGGGTCTTCATCGAGGCCACGGTTGGCGGTCTTGTTGGAGCAGGGTCGTTGATCGCCCTAATTTTCGCGCCCTACGTCTGGATAAGCTAGGGCTTCATCTCACTCTTGCCGATCTCTATACTGCTAGCCAACAGGCAGGTGTCTCCGAAGAAACCCGGAGATTTCAACTATGAGCCCAACTTTGAATTGACATCATCTGGACCATTGTGTCATCGCTTCATCGGACTGTGTGAGCCTGCTGATTCTTCTCTGGACACGCGAACTATCGGACGGTGAGACTTCGGACACTTTTCGCAAGGAGTGGATCAGGTTCTCCTTTCCAAACTGGGCCGCTGTCTCTCTATCCGCAATAGATGAGTTGAAGAAAGGTCGAAGCATGATAAGACTGGCGACGAGTAGCGGTATCCATAGAAAGAGTCCAAGCGGGACTAGAATATCCCAACCGCGATTGTCGGTGGCACAAGTTCCATACGAATGAGTGTATGGCGGACCACAATTGGTAATTGTGGGATACATCGGCGGCAGCACTAACCATCCGGCGATATAGATCGCGATGACGGGAATCGTAATCGCTAGTACTCGGAGAATCTTTCGAGTTCGAAGCCTCCAGCGATTGATGAGTGCCGAGGCTATCAGTAGCTTCCACTCTTCTGTTGACAGTTGACCCTGCATATTCTGTGCGAGATAGATAGAACGACCTCGGAATATTGGGGTGTCCGATGGAATGGGAACGAAAGTTGTTTGCTTTACAGTCGCATATCGACCCCGGTTTTTCCGCACAAACCCTTCCTGCCACTCAACTGACGAGAACGTCTGAGAAAGCCCGAGCTGTCTGGCCAGCTCGTTCCCGAGGCCCACCATCGGATCGAGATAGGAGACTGAAGGAAGACCCGTCCCGTCTTCGACGTCTCCCCTTACCGTTTCCTCAGCAGGCTTACCTTCTGGCTCCCACTCGGGCTCGGACACTTGCTCAAACCCCAGTCTCACTAATGGCTACAATGAATATCAACAGATCGGTCAGCCATGGCGGTTTAACGACCGGAACAAGGGGGGGTCTGTCCGGACCTGTCTACCCTAAGTTTTTCAGTCGCGGAGTTCAACTGTATAGTCCAGCTTGCGACCTGGCCAAACAGGCTGCCTAGCAATAATTATCGTCCTAGTAGTGTTCCTCCCAGTCCTCGACAAAGCACACGGCGAAAGCTCGCTCTTGCAAACAGCACTGCCTACGGACAAGGCCTCCTACAAGCTAGGAGAGACAGTTGAAGTCATGCTTGTCCTCTACAACCCTACCTCGCAGCGAATCGCTGTTCACTTCCCCAATGGCTGTTGGTTCAGCTTCATCATCCGCGACCTGTCGGGAAGTGTAGTCCATAATAAGACCATGTCAGATTGTGATCCAACAATCAACGGACTCGAAAACGTTACGAACGTGATGACGGTTGACGCGGGTGGCGGCCGCTGGTTTGGAATGGAGTGGAACCAGCTAGATCCTTCCGGGAAACATGCGCCCGTGCCTGCGGACTATGTTCTCTCTTGGGGATTCAAGAACCCAGACCAGCCCATCCCAGAAGCTTCCGCAAGAATAGCATTAACCGATCAGGTCGGTTCTCAGTTTGAAGCTGTCTCAGGACCAGCGCTAAGATACTTCCAACTCCTCGCACCCCTTCTTTGGATACTGCTTGTCCCGACATCAATCCCATGGTCGAGAGCGATGAAAGGCGCGCAGAGATCGTCCAGAATCAAACTCCTCATACCAATCACAGTCTCCGCAATTGTGCCAGCAGCGATTATCTTCGGATTCTACCCTGGCCAGCTGGTCTGTCTGGCAATCCAGTGTCCGGGAACAATCGCACTCATCAACACCATAAACCTCTACCTCCTCATCACCCCCGCAGTATGGGCCATCATGTTTCTAGCCGCCCGGCAGATTGATCAGAAGAGGATCTGGATCCCGCTGATCATATTCGAGTCTTCGACTGTCGTCGCGCTGGTGCTGTCGTTTCTTGCTCTCCAAGCGATGGAAGAGATTGCGCGAAACACCTTCTACTATGACTGGTCGATCATGTGGCCGAGCTACGCGTTGTTTGTTGCGACTGTTCCCACTTCTCTCTTGTTCTATCGACTGTTCAAGAAGAAACTATTGGCGAGCGGTTTGTTCACGCCCAAAGCACCTAAGCAGACTACATTCTTCGACATTCCAAAGAATTGACCAATGATGGAAATAGACCTCTTCTGAACCGGACTTTTTCCATACACTGATGGGGGAGAGAATTAAGGAATGGGAAAACGCCCGTCTGAGTGCATTCAGATACAGAGCGAGATAGCGAAGCCACGTCAAAACCTTCCTGATGCGGCCCGCGGTCGAGTTTTTGATGACCCAAGAAAAATACGCCCTACGTCTGGAAACTCTGGAGTGACTGGCGACAGCTCTCATAGGCGCCTGTACGGTTCGATGCTTCAACAATCCTGAGCGATGCATAGAAGCAGAGGAGTGTTGAAAGGCGGAGGATTACAAGCATCATCCCGACTATTGAACCGCGATAAGAGCCCGGCATGCTCGCCACATCCAGCCTCCAGAACCGTTGGTTGTAGCACTTGCTTTCCATATCTGGCTTTCCCGAAAGCGATTCGCATCCAGGCATTTTTCCTACTCGTCATCTTTTTTTCTAAGCATTCTTTTTCTACACCGGCGGGGTCTCGATTTTTTTTTCGCGGCGCGAGCCCGATTGAGAAACAGTCCCACGGAACAGGCTGAATCTCTCGAATCCGCTTGACCACTCGGACGACTGCGAAGGTGTGCTTTTCGTGCTCGTTCTCCTTGCGGCACCTGCTCATTCCCAGCCCTTCCAAAAACCCAATTCAGGCTACAAAACAGCCCAGATCCTGAAAACCAAGCCCGAACCAGAAGAATCCGTTCACCGACCCCCCTCCTAGGGGGCGGGGCCAGTCCAACTCAAGTAATAACCAGACCCCGGTCTTCGCTCCTCAGCCCAAGGCTCTTCCGCCAATCCGGACCCCAGTCCTCTTCACGACATTACCAATTCGCATAGCCTCCTGTCTATGCCTTCTGAATGCACGAACAACCTTCCCAACTTCACTCTCTGGACAAACAACCACGAGACCTATTCCCATGTTGAAAGTCCGATACATTTCCCCCTCCAAGACACGACCCATTTTCCCTACCAAGCGAAATATTCCGGGCGGCTCAGGCAAACCATCGAGGTCCACTCCAAGACTACCAGACCGTAGAACCCGCTCCAGTTTCAAGAAAGCTCCTCCTCCAGTGATATGCGCGATACCGTGAACAACCGCCCTCCCCACCAGCTCTCTGACCGGTTTCACGTAGATTCTCGTCGGCTCCAGCAACTCCTCGCCAATACTCCTCTCCAACAGTACAGGTTTGTCGCGAAGTTCATACTTGTTCAACAGTACCCTCCGCGCCAGGCTGAGCCCGTTCGAATGAATACCCGAGCTAGCCACGCCAACCAGAGCATCCCCTGCGACGACTCGGTCCCCCAAAACCAAATCCCCCTTCCTGCAGAAGCCGGCCGCGAACCCGACAAGATCGAACCCTTCGCCTTCCGAAAGCAGTTCAGGCACAATAGCCGTCTCTCCTCCAACAATCGCCATACCGGCCTCCTTCGCGCCTTTGACAAGGCCGACAGCTACCTCGTCAACGATCGCGCGGTTCGGCCTACTCATCGCCATGTAGTCTAGGAAACTGATTGGCTCCGCGCCTGTGCAGATCAGATCATTAGCGCACATCGCCACACAGTCAATCCCGATAGTGTCATACTTCTTCATCATCTGGGCGACCAGAACCTTCGTCCCGACGCTGTCCGTATGGAGACTCAAGACCCGGCCATGGCCCAGATCCACCAGCCCAGCGTAGTGGCCTATCGGAAATAGCGGCCAACCAACCTTCCCCCTGCGCGTCTGAAACGTTGACTCCAGTCGTTTTGCAAGAACCTTGTGCGTTGCCCGAACATGTCTCGAGTCGACCCCTGCCTTGGCATAGGTCATCCGGGGCCGAGGCAAGTTCTACAGCTTCAATCCAGTCAGCTTCTCATACGCTACGATGTAGCGCCTGCTCGTTTCCTGAACAAGGTCCGAAGGAAGGTCAGGAGGTCTAGGAGTAGGCCTTCCCTCCTTCCTCGCCTCGTCCAGAGTCTTCTTGAAACCCACCTTTCCCAGCCAGTCACGAATCACCTGCTTGTCATAGCTCTCCTGCGTCTTCCCTGGTGCATACTCGCTCTTCGGCCAGAGCCTAAACTCGTCCGGCCCAATAGAATCAGCCAAGACAATATTCTCCTGCTTGTCAAACCCAAACTCAAGCTTCAGATCCGCCAAGATGAAACCAGCACCCTCCGCCCGCTCAGACATCTTCCCGTAAATCTCGACAGTCTTCTTCCTGAGTTCACCGAGCTGGTCCTTGTCCAGCCAGCCCTCCTCGATAATCTGGTCCAACGTGACCGGCTCGTCCTTCACATCAGACTTGGTCGTAGGGTCAAAATACGGCTCGGGAAGCTTCGCCGCCAAAACTGGCTCCACAGGCAGTTTCACCTCGCCCTTCTTCACACGATCAAACAAACTACCATAGAGATAGCCCCGGACAACCGCCTCGACCGGTATCATCTTCAGCTTTCGCACCACCATCCGGTTCGCATTCTCGACCCGAACCATGTGATTGGGAACTTTCAGATACTCAAACCAGAATTTCGCCAGCTTGCACAAAACTTCGCCTTTTCTCGGAATAGTCGAGGGCAGAACAACGTCGTAGGCTGAGACCCGGTCTGTAAAGATGAACAGTAGCTGATCATGCCCTAGATCATAGACGTCTTTGACCTTGCCGCGTTTGAACGGCACAGACGGGTTTTCCATGGACTCTTGCATCTTACAACTGGCCACTCCGATA
>Ga0137378_10006483_pt1 | contig 10159 bp, 3 predicted proteins | sample SagtaG_21_FD_104813 | JGI IMG/M metagenome (GOLD analysis project Ga0137378, IMG submission 104813) | Vadose zone soil microbial communities from Sagehorn Ranch, Mendocino, California, USA - Sage2_L_60_16 metaG | ecosystem: Environmental > Terrestrial > Soil > Vadose zone | place: USA...
GGCGTAGATTTGCCGGGTATTTCGACTGACATATTCCCGCCGCGCTCCAGGGGAAGTCCCGCGGCAACCACTGCAGCCGATTCCACTCCAGGCAAATTCTGGATTCGCCGCACGACTTCGGCATAGAAATTCGCCACAGTCTCGGTCGACTCGTACTTCGAACCGTTAAGCCAGACTTGAGTGGAGAGCACATGGCTGGGATTGAATCCAGGATCCGTTCGCAACACTCGGCGGAACGTCTGAGTGAGCAAAGCTGCTCCGGTGAGCAGCATAAGTGCGAGCCCAATTTCCGTTATCACCAGAGCACTGCGGAAAAGGGCAGGACGTTTGCCGGGACTCATGCGACTCGTACTTTCTTTGAGCGTCTCGTTGAGATTGCGATTAATGGCACGAAAACCGGGCGCCAAGCCAAACGCCAGGCCGGTGAACAGGGCCAGGCCAAGGGCAAAACCGAGAGCGTGGAGATCGAGCCGAATGTCTGCGACGCGGGGAAGATCACTCGGGCTGAGCGCGAGAATCATCTTGAGCCCCCAACCCGCGAGAGCCACTCCTGCCAACGCACCGAATGTGGACAGCAGCATGCTCTCTGTGATGAGTTGCCGGAACAAACGTGCTCGAGATCCTCCGAGCGCGGTCCTGATCGCAATCTCCCTGCCGCGCACTACCGCGCGGCCCAGCAGCAGGTTCGCGATATTGGCGCAGGCGATCAGCAGAACGAAAATCACCGCGCCGAAAAGAACCCACAGGATGATTCGGAAATCGCTGGATAACATCGTTTGATAATGCTCGAGGTCAAGGCGAGAGGCCGGTGCCATGTCATCGGGAAATGCCTGACGAAAATCCTCGGTGACGATCCCGACCTGCGAACGGGCCTGATCCAGTGAGATCCCGTCTTTGATACGGCCAATGGCAGCGAGGTTCTGCCCGCTGCCAACCGTCTGATGCACCAACGCCAGCGGGGCCCAGACTTCCGTCTCGCCGTGGGTGAGCGGTGTGTTCAGCCTTTCGAAATCCGCTGGCATTACGCCCACAACGGTGTGCGCAATGCCGTCGAGCAGAACGGGGCGTCCTAACACGTTCCGCTCGCTGCCCATGCGCTTCCACAGGCCTTCGCTGAGAATCGCGACCCGCACTCCATCGCCGCGGTCTTCCTCAGACGAAAACGTTCGTCCGATTAGCGGATTGATTCCGAGAACGTTGAAGTAGCCCGAAGAGACATGCAAGCCGTTGACATGCTCAGCTCCACCATTGGCCGTCAGATTGAAACCGACGTTCGTGAATGCAGCTAAAGATTGAAATGCGCCAGCGTGCGCCTCGAGAAACTGGAGTTCGGGATAAGTGAGGTCCTTTTCATCTTTTTCATTCTGATAGTTCTCGCAGAGCTGCACGATGCGCTCCGGATGAGGATACGGCAAAGGGCGAAGGAGAATCCCATAGACCACACTGAAAATCGCGGTATTCGCGCCGATGCCGAGCGCGAGTGTAATTAGAGCCACCGCTGTGAACCCGGGGCTCTTGCGCAGTATTCGAAGGCCGTATCGCAGGTCTTGAATGATAGTGTCCATATGATTTCCTATGATTTCCTCATTCGTACCGCAACGCCACCATGGGATCGACCCGGGCCGCGCGGCGTGCGGGGACGTAGGTCGCGAGCATAGCAACCGTGATCAATGCGACTGGAACACATAAGAAAGTCAGCGGATCGGCCGGGCCCACGCCAAACAGTAGCGTTGCGATGAGCCGCGTCAGCAGAAACGCAGCAGCCAGGCCCATGACAGCTCCTGCGCAAGCCAGAAGCATTCCATTCTTGACAACCATTCCCAGAATCGCGCTGCGGTTCGCACCCAGGGCAAGCCGAATCCCCATCTCTCGCGTCCGCTGGACAACGGTGTACGAAATGACGCCATAAAGCCCAACCGCAGTGAGCACGAAAGCAAGCATCCCGAAGATGCCAAGGAGGACAGCTTCAAAGCGTGTACCGACGACGGAATCGCTTACATATTCGTCAAGTGACTTGATGCGCAATAGCGGCAGGGCATTGTCCAAGGATTGAACTTCTTTTGTAAGTGTGGGCACGATACTGCTGGAATCCATTTCCGTGCGCACCACAACGGACATTGGAGCAAACGGCAATTGGGCATAAGGCACGTATGACTCCGGGATGGAGGGAGCCCCCAAGCCTTCAGCTTTCACGTCACCGACCACGCCCACGATGACTCGCTGTGGTGCGTCACGATCTCCACTCGAAATATTGGGCCTGATCCGCCGGCCAATCGGATCCTCTCCAGAGAAGACCTGTTTCGCGAGCCTCTGGCTAATAATGACGACAGGAGTCGCTCCCTCGGCATCATCCTGAGGTATAAACTCCCGGCCTTTCACCAGCGGGATTCCTAAAGTGTGGAAATAATCGTCATCAATGATGTGGAAGGTTGTAACTGGACTCTCCCCTTGTTTCATTGGCTGGCCCTCAACATCAAGGCCCGTCTTAACCTCGTCTGCCGAGAGGGGGAGAGGAAATGCGGCACTGGCGGAACGCACACCGGGAGTTGCACGAACTTGTGCCAACAACCTGCTATAAAATTCAACTCTCTGAGCGTGTCCGTAACGGCCGGGTAAATCGAGCCCAAACGTAATCGCGTGATCCTTAGCAAAACCTGGATCCACTCTTCCTAAACCTAGAAGGCTCCGCAACAATAGACCGGCACCCACCAGCAGCACCATGGCAAGAGCGGTCTCCGTCACGATCAATGCGGATCTTAGGCGGCCGCGCGTCAGGGTTTCAGTTCCACTCCGGCCGCCTTCCTTGAGAGAGGTCGCTAGTTCAGGCTTGGCAGCGTGTAGAGCCGGGACTAGCCCGAACAGAACGCTGGTCAAGATCGCGATCAAGGCAGTGAAGGCGAGCACTTCCAGGTTGAGGCCGCTCTCCGTGATTCTCGGCAGGTCTCCCGGCGCCAACGCTGTCAAGAACTTGATGCCCCACGTCGCCAACCCAATCCCAGCGGCAGCACCTGCGGCAGCGAGCAGCATGCTTTCAGTAAGCAATTGACGGACAATCATCCAACGCGTTGCTCCCAACGCCGTGCGCACGCTAATTTCTTTACGCCGCACCGTGGCTCTGGCTAACAACAAGTTCAAAAGATTCGCACAGGCGATCAGAAGCACGAGGCCTACCGCTCCGAGGAGAATGAACAAGCCCTGACGCATCTCCCCTACAACCGCATCAGCTTCCGCAACGAGGCTGATTCCTTTGGGCCTGTTTTCTGGATATTGGCGATTCAGCGCCGCCTGAATCGTGGCCATCTCGGTTTGCGCCGTGGCAATTGTGACGTTAGGTTTGAGCCGGGCGATGACGTCGAGATAGGCCACTCCGCGCTGACTGGTCAGCGGTGGTACGCCGTTTGGAGATTGCGCATCCAGAGCGATGGTGGTCCAGAATTCAACCGGAGTCCGTTGCACGGGAAATTGAAATCCCGCCGGCATCACGCCAGCGACGGCAAATGTTTTACCGTCCAAGGTAAGGTTCTGGCCTACGATTGTCGGATCAGACCCGAAACGGCTTTGCCAAAGGCTATGGCTCAAGATGACCGGCAGGCCGCCGCCGCTTGGCGTGTCTTCCTGGGAAGGGAAAGCTCTCCCTAGGGCGGGAGCGACACCCAGCACGGAAAACATATTCGCAGAAACGACAGCGCCAGTCAGATGTGCGGGCTCGCCTCTTCCTGTGATAGTGAAATCGTCTTCGTGAAATGCGGAGAGCCCGTCGAAGACATGGTTCTGAGATCTCCAATCCAAAAAGGCGGGATAGGATACTCCGATGTCGTCGCGCCGACCGGGTTCCGTGGTCTTCACTACCACGAGGCGACTCGGGGCGCTAAAAGGAAGTGGGCGCAGCAAGACCGCATCCACCACGCTGAAGATCGCGCTGTTCGCTCCGATTCCGAGCGCGAGAGTCAACACCGCCACAACAGTGAAGCCTGGGCTCTTGCGTAACTGCCGCAACGCGTAACGAACATCCTGAGACAATCGATGCATAGCAAACTCCATGTTTCTATTCGTAGCGCAGAGCGACCCTGGGCTCTGTCTTGGCTGCCCGGCGTGCCGGCAAGAGCGCCGATGCAACCGCGACGGCCGCCACCAGCACAGTCACCACGCCAATCGTAAGAGGATCGCTGCTCGAAACGCCGAACAATTGGCTGCGCATCGCACGGGTGAGAAGCATAGAGGTTGGCACCGCAACCGCAACGCTGATTCCCGCCAGCCAGAGCACCTCAACCAACACCATGCGGACAACAGAACCTCGATCAGCGCCGAGCGCGATGCGAATGCCGATCTCGCGAGTCCGTTGCGCTGTCGAATATGCCAGGACGCCGTAGAGGCCAACGGCGGCCATGAGAATCGCGAGTGCGCCAAAGCTCGACGCCAGAATCGCGATCACTCGCTCGGTCGTCAAGATGTCATTGATCTGCTCCTGCATCGTTCGGAAATTGTCCAGAACCACCTTGGAATCGAGCGTTTGCATTGCGCGCCGGATGGTAGATTCCGCACTTTCCGGGGACTGCCACGTACGGACGTAGAAAGTCATGGATCCTGGATTCGACTCCTGAAGATACGGAGTAAAGGTGGTGCGAAGGATGTCTTGCCGAACACCTGTGTGCTTTGCGTCCTTCACGACTCCAACGATCTCGGTATCGATAGCAACCTGTCCTCCGCCCTTGCCGTAGTAGTGCCCGATGGCTCGTTGCGGCTCTCCGAAATAATGGCGGGCGAAGCTCTCGTTCACCACGGCGACTTTGTGGGTCGCATCGCGATCCTGGTCGGTGAATTCGCGGCCGGCCAGCAGGATCATGCCCATCGTCGAAAAGTAGCCGGGACTCACGCGGGGTGATTCCACGTTCATGTCTTCGTTTTCTTTTTCCGTGTAGCCGGCGAGTGTAATGTTGTTCCCTACGTTCGTGTCCGCCAGTTCACGATCAGTGGTGCCTGCGACGGACCGCACTCCCGGCAGTCCAGCTAACGTTTGCAGAACGCGCGTATCCAGATCGCGGGTCTGCGCAGGTTGATATCCCGCAAGCGTCGGCTGAACGCCGAAAGTCACAAGATGGTCTGTCGTAAATCCCACATTCAACGACTTTAGGTTGTGCAGCGTGCGCACAAACAGCCCCGCACCGACCAGCACGAAAAGACTCAATCCGATCTGGATTGCAACCGAGATACGCCGGAAGCGCAGCGGTCCGCCGCCGGCCGTCATCGCCTGCTGCTTGAGGGCCGGAGCCAGATTCGGACGCCAGAATTGCACCGCCGGAGCGAGGCTGAAAATGAGACTTACCAGCAGCGCAAGAGAGAAATTAAAAAGCAAGATCCGGAGATCGGGATGCGAGGAAAAGGGAAGGTCCCCGGACGTGCCGCTCCACATCATATGGATCAGCCATGCCGAAACTCGTGGCGCAAGAGCGATTCCCAGTGCGCCGCCGGCCAAACCGAGCAACAGGCCTTCGACCAATAATTGCTGAATCACGCGTACGCGCTTTGCGCCCAGCGCGTAGCGCACGGACATTTCGCGGATACGGCCCGCCGCCCGCACCAGAAGCAGGCTGCCCACATTGGCGCAGGCCATCAGCGCCACGAGTCCGACCATCGCCATAATGATCAGGAGTGGTTCTTGAACGTCTCTCCTTAGTGGAGAAAATCCCTTGGCACCGTCGCGCACAAACAGATGCGACTTGGTTAAGAAACTATCCTTGAAGTGCTCCGAACTGTGCGCGCGCTGCTTCAATTCGTCGGCACGAATGGAATACCAAAGAGGATTGATACCCGCTTCGGCCTGCTCGCGCGTGAGTCCGGGCCGGAGTTTTCCTATGATGTTGAGCCATCGGGAAGTGCGATCCTGAAGATCAGTGATTCCGGGCCTTATCTCGGCCTTCATCGTCATGGGCGTAAACAGGTCGGGAGTGTCTCCCATCACCACGCTGTGAAAGCCGGGCGGCGCGACGCCGAGGATGGTGAAGGGACGACCGTTGACCAGCAGACTCTGGTTGATGATTGCCGGATCCGACCCAAAGCGACGCTGCCAATAGCTGAAGCTCAAGACCGCGACCGGATTCGCGTCAAGCACTACATCATCGGACGCAACCAACATGCGACCTAGCGCAGGTCGCACACCCAGCACATCGAAGTAGTTCCCCGAAACCAATTCACCGTCAACCAACTCAGGCTGATTGTGCCATTGCACACCTACCTCTACCTTGTCGGTGGCAATTAATCCGCTGAACACCGAGTTGCCGTCGCGAAGATCGCGATACATGGGATAGGAAAAATAAAAGGTCTCGTCGGTCCGATTACTGACGTGGCCGCTGCCGCTGCCCGTGAATTGCAGAATCGTGAGCCGATCGGCATCCTTCACCGGCAGGCTGCGGAGCAGTGCCTGATCGAGCAGGCTGAAGATCGCCGTATTGGCGCCGATGCCGAGTGCCAGCGTAATGATTGCGACCGCCGTAAACCCCGGCGCTTTGCCCAACTGTCGCAGCGCGTAACGAACGTCTTGAGCGAATCCAGTCATCATCCAGTCTCAACCTCCTCACTCGTATCGCAATGCCACCATAGGATCGACTTTGGAAGCTTTATTCGCGGGAACGTAACACGCGAGCAGGGCCGCAACAAACAGGGTGATTGCGACCGCACTGAATGCCGCCGCGTCAATCGTGCCAACTCCATAGAGCAATCCGCGCATGGCACGACCTACGAAGCAGGCGCCAACCAGTCCCAAACCCAAACCAAGCACGGCCAGGACAATACCCTCCTTGAGAATGAGTCCCAGCACGTGATCCTGGCTCGCACCCAGCGCCATCCGAAGCCCAATTTCATGGGTGCGTTGCGCGACCGCGAACGCCATCACCCCATAGATGCCAACCGCCGCCAGCAGCAGAGCAACGGTTGCGAAGCTGCCATAGAGGGCAGTCGTGAACCGGTCTACCACCAGAGACTCGCTGAAGATCTGATCCATAGTTTTGATGTTGGCCAACGCCAAGTCAGAATCTACTGAGTGCACCGCAGATGCGATACTCTGGCTCATCAATGCGGGATCGCCGTTCGTGCGCACCGCCATGGATGCTTGGGGCCAAGGGCTCTGAGCGAATGGAACATCGATCTCGGGGAAACCCTCACTTCGAATTCCACCGTTGTGAATATTTCGATACACACCGACGATTTGCCATTCCAGCGGCGGCCCCAACTTAGTTACTCCGGGAATCAACTGCTCGACGCTGATACGTTGGGTCAACGGATCAACTGCGGAAAAATATCTCTTGACGAAGGTCTCATTCACGACTGCGACGCGCACGCTGGCTGCGCTGTCTTGATCAGTGAAGACCCTGCCCTTCAGCATCTGAATTCGAAAGGTGTCGAAGTATCCAGGCGTGACCATAGCGAACCCAGCGCCAGGCCGAGCCGATGGATCTTCGACTGGTTTGCCGCCGATGGTGAAAGGCATTCCGAAATTCGTGCCGCGCAATGGCATGCCAGTCGCCGCTTCCGCACGAATCACTCCCGGCAACGACTCAACCTTCTCCACCATTCGCCGGTAATAGGTCACTATCTGCTCCGGCTGGCTCAATCGCTTTTCGGGAACAGGCAGGGTGAAAGTCAGAAGATGATCCGGGCGAAAGCCGGGATCGACGCGCGCCAGATTCCAGAAGCTGTGGATCGCAAGACCGGCGCCGGCCAGCAAGGTCAACGCCAGAGCAAACTCGCCGATCACCAGAGACCTACGCAGCCGGTGCCTTCCGGCGCTCGTCCCCGATCGTCCCCCTTCCTTCAGAGTCGCATTTGGATCGACGCGCGACGCGTGCCAGGCAGGAGCACAACCGAACAGGATGCCGGCGAGTGTGGTGGCGAGCAGCGTAAACAACAGAACCGGCAGATTCAGCGCTACGTCCGCCTCGGAAGGAAGAGTAAACGGCGGCATCTTCGCCATCATGATGCGGATGATCGCGGCGCCCAGCCCAATCCCGAGCGCACCCCCGAGTACCGCCAATACCAGGCTCTCCGTCAGAAACTGGCTGAATACGTGCCATCGGGTCGCGCCCAGCGACGTGCGCACCGCGACTTCTTTCAGCCGCGTCGTCCCCTTGGCGAGCACCAGATTGGCAACGTTCCCGCATGCGATGAGAAGAATAAAACCAACCGCGCCCATCAACAGCCAGAGCGTTTGCTTCGCCTCCTTCGGGAAAAAGTCGTTATGGAGTTGCTCCACGCTAGCGCCCCAGCCCTTATTACTTTGCGGGTGATCTTGTGCAATGCGGTTGGTCACCACTTCCATGTCGGCCTGCGCCTGGGACAAAGAGACGCCTGGTTTCATGCGGCCCATGACCAGTAGCCAGTGAAAGTCGTGATTAATCTGTTCCGGTTTGAAAGCCAGCGGCACGACAAATTGGGACTCGAGCCGGTCGGTCTGTCCCGGCGCAAGCACTCCGACAACGGTGTATGGCTCGCTGTTCATGCGGATCGGTTTGCCAACAATGCTGCGGTCGCCACCGAGATGTTGCCAAAGCCGGTGTGTGAGGATGACCTCGCGTTCTCTGCCAGGCTGGCCTTCTTCGGGTAGAAAATCACGCCCGAGAGAAAAAATGTTTCCGGTCATGCGCAAAAATCCTGGCGTCTCGGCGCTGCCGTTGATCTGTTCTGGCTGCTCGGGAGTGGCGAAGTTGAAGCTGGCGCCGGTCCAGGCGTTCACGTCTTTGAAGCTTTTGCTCTGCTGCTTCCAATCGAGAAAGTCGCCCGCTGCTACCACATTGTTGCCGCCCTGGACTCTCGACCACACCATTACGAGTTGATCCGGCTCGGGGTACGGCATGGGCGCGAGTAGCACCGCATAGATCACGCTGAAGATGGCGCTATTGGCGCCGATGCCGAGCGCCAGCGTGATCGCAGCCACCGCAGTGAAGCCGGGATTCTTACGCAACTGGCGTAAGGCGTAATGAACGTCTTGAGCGAATCCGGTCATCATCAGTTTCACACTCCTCACTCATCTCTCAACGCGACCATGGGATCGACGCGCGTGGCACGGCGTGCGGGGATGCAGCATGCGGCCAAGGTGACCAGCGCCATCACGACGGACACCCCTGCGAAAGTAAGTGGATCCATGGGGCCGACACCGTAAAGCTGGCTCGCCAGCAAGCGCGTGACTGCGAAGGCTCCGACCAAGCCCAGCGTGATCCCGGTGAGTGAAAACTTCGCGCCTTCCTTCATGACCAGCCAGAGAACATCGCGGCGCTGGGCACCCAGAGCCATTCGGATCCCCATCTCTCTTGAGCGCCTAGATACGAGGAAGGCGAGGACGCCATAAATGCCAACCATCCCCAGCACAAGCGCTACTCCTGAAAAAGCCGCAAACAGGAAGGTTGTGGAAGCGGCGGTAGAAGTGGCTTCCGAGACGACCGCGGGCATGCCCCGAACTTCGCTAACGGGCACATCTGGGGCAAGGTCGTTCATGATGCGGCGGAGCGCTGTCCCCGCCTCCTGCCCTTCCGAAGTTGTGCGGACCGCGATGGTCATCTCTGCAGGCACGCTGCCATCTTCCAAAGTGGCTTTTGCTGTGAAGGGCACATAGGCGGTACCCCTCATATAGTCGGGAACGCTGCTCTGCAAGTCATACGCACGCACGTCGGCAACGACGCCGACGATCGTGCGCCAATCGTTCTCTCCGACAAAGCGGACATGCTTCCCGACCACTTCGCGGCCCTTCCAGAAGCGCCGCGCAGTCTCCGCCGTGATCACCACCACTGGCGGACCTCCGGACTCGTCCGCCTCGGTGAACCAACGGCCCGCGACGAGGGGAATGCCCATCACCCGGAAGTAGTCGGGAGTGACCACATCAAGCCAGACAAGAGGCTGCGAGGTTCCATCGGGAAGACTTGCGAAGTCCTCGAGGTCAAAGGAGCGCTTGGTCACTCGTCCGCCCAGCGGAAGGGTATTCACCAGCGCCGCGCCGCTGACTCCGGGAGAACTCCTGGCGCGATCGAGCACACTGCGATAGAACGCCAAACAGCGGACCGTGTCGTTGCAAAATGTTTCGTCGGGAGTTATGCGGGCCGTCAGAATCTGTTCTGGTTGGAAACCGGGATCGACGTGCGACAGCACCCAAAAGCTGCGGATCAGCAGTCCCGCA